>OEIV010001106.1_pt1 | contig 13037 bp, 11 predicted proteins | sample 1539231 | NCBI WGS metagenome assembly OEIV01 (sample SAMN03794762, study PRJEB22550) | activated sludge metagenome | feature: wastewater treatment plant; material: activated sludge; isolation source: Wastewater treatment plant of a petroleum refinery complex | place: Argentina: Buenos Aires ...
TTTAATGCTTAATCATCGAGGGACGAAAAGTAGCCCAGAATATGAGTCCTGCAAGTACCATAAGCGTTGCTGCAATGACCGAAGGCATCCAAACGGCAATTGAAGCTATGTAACCGCTTATTACCGCTGGTATTCCTTGTGCAAGTGCCTCAACGCTTGAATAGATACCCATGACTTCACCTCTTATTCCGGGTTCACTAACAGAACTTACGAGTGCAATCATGTTTGCCATAGATAGTGCTACAAAAAGTGGGATTAACGGTGACACGATGAGCGCACCGCTGAATGATGTGACGGATAGTATTATGAGCACTGAAAGTGCTGCGCCAAAGAGTGAAAACCGTAGTACCTGATAATTCTTTAATTTCTTTGCCACTACCGGAATAAGCGCGCCTTGAAAAACAGCGATCCATATACCAATTAAGCTAAAATAGTCTGCCACATTAGCTGGAGTAAAATTAGGAATGCGTGAAATCATACTGAAGCTAAAGAATGTGGTGAAAAACGTAAACCCACCACTATACAAAAATGTAACTGGTAATACCGTTCTTATCCCCGGGAGCTCAACTGCTCGAACAATATCACGGAATGATTTCGTCCATATCACTTCTTTTTCAGATTTTTTGTGCAGCGTTTCAGGGAGAACAAACAGGACGAGCGCGACATTTATTAATGCAATGATGGCGGCGAACCAAAACGGCGTTGCTGGCTGAAACCAATCAGGCGTTGTCAACGCATGAAAGCCAAATGCATTGATGAAGGGTACCCCTGGTGCTGAAAGTCGTCCACCTAGATACGGTCCAAGAACAAATCCTATCCCGAACATAGCGCCTATAAGTCCATAGTTGCGTGTGCGATTCTGCGCTGTACTGACGTCTCCAATGACCGCGCGTGCAACTGCAATATTTCCCCCTGTTAAGCCATCAATAATACGACCTAAAAATAATATGGGAATATTTTTTTGCAAGATACCATACGCAAAAATCGCATACCCTATCGCGGTACCCGTCAAGCTTATGGCGAGGACGATTTTTCTCCCATGCTTATCCGACAATTGCCCCAGCACTGGTGCTGCAAAAAAGGTACAAATCGAGTAGAGTCCTGATAACCAGCCCACCATAATTAACCCTTGTTTCATAGTCCACGTATCAGGTATAACTCTGTGCTCTCCGACAACAAGCGCTACGAATACAGGTATCAATATCGCGACACCAATCGCGTCCAAGAAGACGGTAAATAAGGCTGCAGGTAACGCGCGCGAAGACTTACTCTTTTCAGTTTGTTCCATTTATATTTCCATTTACTTTACAAAATATAGTTCCTCCAATCATACATTTTTATAAGTGTTTTTGCAATAAAGTTCCTCAATGTGCGATAAATCACATACTTCTTATGTCTGCTGGGTGTATCTTGGCTACATAAGAGGAAACAAACATGATCGAACATGAACATGGACCAAGGCCAACTTTTAATGTAGAAACAAAATCGGTACCAGCTGAGGTTTTTGAAACTACAAAACAACTGCTCTTAGCTGCAAGGGGTATTGGTCATGCAGCACTTTTCGGTATACCTGCCCTGCTCCACGATTATGCGGGATATTTTAAAAGAGATAATTAGTAATGACTAATATCAGAATACGAGCCATACACCAAGAGAGCAGAACTGAAGCACTTTTCTACGAACATCATCCTATGCAGAATACATGCTTGGGATTGCTACAACGTGCAGGTCACCTTCTTGTGGAACAGACACATTATGCGGAGTCTTTGGCGCATGCAGCAATGAATACAGGAAAGAGTATTGTTCATTTCGCACAAAGTACACACTAAAGTACTAGTTGGCTTTAAGTCGATTTTTTTCTAGAAGCGATTCCAAAATCTGCTGTTCACTCGTTGATAACCCCACCAAAATCTGTTGCTGCACTACCTCAACAATATGCTCAGCTTGTCGTAACTCAAATTCACCCATTTCTGTGAGCACAAGCTCTCTTGCGCGTCGATTTCCCATTACCGTACCTATATGTAAGAGCGATTTTCTTTCAAGTATTTTTACTTGGCGACTAATGCTTGCCTCTGTCTGATTGAGGAGTTCTGCTATAACATTTTGTTTGGCAAGATTGTTTCGTGCCACTGCTGCGAGAACTTTGTATTGTGCGAAGCCAATCGACGTTTGATGTTTCAATGCCTCATCGGCTCGCTTCTCTAGCGTAAACGCCAGTTGATGTATATGCCAGTATAGTTCGACGCTCATAATTTGTTTAACCTGTTAAGTAGTATACCACTATAACCGTGAGCGTTATAATCACTTCATATTTTGATAGAGTTGATACCACTCTTGAAGAGACAATGCCTGAGCACGTAAACCAGAATTAATGTGTGAGCGTTCAAGAAGTTGCTCGGCATCCTCTTTTGAAATTGCCAGGCCACCACTGAGCGAGTTACGTAGCGTTTTTCGTCGCTCTGAGAAGCCCGCCTTCACTAACCTAAAAAACTTTTTGGTATCAACCTCAAACAAAGGCTCAGCTTTGCGAGTCAACACGATAACTTGAGAATCAACTTTAGGCGGTGGCGTAAAATAGCGTGCTGGCACCTCGATATCTAACCGGCAATCGTAATAGAATTGAGCGATAACTGCGAGAGTGCTCATTTCACCTGCCTCGGCACAGATTCGTTCTGCCACTTCTTTCTGTATCAGTAATACAGCGACTTGAGGTGGATGATCAGTGTCACATATTGAACGTATTAGATTACTTGTTAAGTAATAGGGTATATTGGCGATAATTTTATAAGGTGACATGAGAGTGCGCAAATCAAAAGTACGTATATCTCCATGCTCTATCTTTACTTGTGAAGTTTTAAATTTTTCTTTTAGTTTTTCTATTAAGTCTTGATCGTACTCAAGCGCCACCACTCTCGCTCCAGATGCGTCCAGTATTTCAGTTAACGTACCAAGCCCTGGACCAATTTCAAGTACGAGGTCCCCTCCTTTTACATCGCCTGCGCTCACTATTGATTCTAGGATGGTTTTGTCATGCAACCAATGCTGGCCTAATTCTTTTTTCGTATCAGTCATTCCACTACCACCACCCTTGAACTTGCCATGCAGCATAAGCTCCCGCCCAACTACCGTATCTCCCTTGAGCATATCCGGTACACCACTGCAGCTGAGTTATCGGATTTGTTAAATAATCTGAACCTGCACTTGCCATTTTACTTGCAGGCAATGCCTGGCAGAGTCCATATGCGCCCGAGTAACTATTAGCGGCTCCTGGTTTCCACCCCGACTCATGACTTACGACATAATCAACATATGCATAATCGGATTCTGCGATGCCAGCAGCTGCCATCAAAGAGGTCTTATCACCCGACACCGTAACTGATGGGTTATAGCTCGGAGTAACGATTTTAGTGCCACGCAGTCGAATTTCTGAAACTGGCTCTTTAATTGTGACGTTTTGTATTTCACGTCTCGCTGTCTCTACTCCATCGGTTTCGGTAATCTCATAGACTACTGCTCGCTGACCATTTATCCCCGCTCGCTCTATTTGGACTTTTCCAGCTTGAATGTCTCCATCGTCTTTTGTTTCTGAACTGTAAGGTATATCTTCTGTGACTACGGCGGTTTTTACACCAGGTTTATTCACGGAAATGAGCATGCCAGATGTAATTTTCGATGCCAGAGACGGCTCCACCGTCTCACCGTCGCCTACACGCACCCCCTCTTTTTCTAGTAAACTTTGAACGTCTTGTTGCGTGGTACGCATTAGCTTAATGGCACCATATAAATTTAGCTGTACTTCAACCGAACGATCAATAACGAGTTGCTCAGATGCCACCGACGCCAAGACATTTTCCTCGACTCGCTCAAATCGTGCGTCGTCTTCTGTATATAAATCTAGGCCTGCTTCCTCGGCAACAAGACGTGGCGCTCGCTGTGCTGTAAGTAATGTAAAGATCCTTTTACCGTCAATTACCTCTACAGGACGAGCACGATAAATATTTACCTGTGTATTGTCTTCAAGGATGAGCGCATCTTGATGAGGCTCAACCAGATCTTCTGAGATCATAGAAATATTTAAACGTTTGATGAGTTCACCAACCGTTCTTGCTCGCGTCGTAACAGTGCGTTGCTCACCATCTACATACAAATTTACAATTCGCGCGTCAGAAGGCCCTTGCGTTGAACCACCAATCATGACGAACAGCATTAGCCCAATGAAGAAAAATGACACAAAAGAAATAGAAGGCACTACCAATGGGTGCTTTAATAGAAATTTTGACTTTTTAAGCACACTTTTTCGTTTGCGCTTAAATCCTGAGATTATTTTCTTTTTTTTCATGGTTATGAACGCTTGCGAAAAATACGCAAAGCGTATCTTATATCATAGCATCGTTTTAAGAAGAAGCCTAGTTCTACCTCTGTTATTTCTTTGTTAGTGGAGCTATCGATGCATTAAGTTTTTTAATGCCACCACGTTTAAAATAGACGGCGACCATATCCCCCTCAACTTCAACAATCTTACCCATACCAAACACCGAATGCTCAACTGTATCGCCTTCTTGATAATCCGGAATATATCTAGGCTCATCATCTTTAACAGCCAGGGCTTTGTCAGCCCAACCAACTAATTCGGGTTGTTTGCTAGAACTTGAGTTGCCGAATGAAGAATTCGTAGACCACCGTGGTGCATACGAAGTATTGTAGTCGCTCGTCTCTTCCACGCACTCGGCAGCTATCTCACTTAAAAATCGGGAAGGCACATTGTGCTGTGATCCACCATACAGCATTCGGCTATTTGCATGGAGCATATATAGCTCCTCTTTAGCTCTCGTCATGCCAACATAGCAAAGTCTTCGCTCTTCTTCCATTTCTGATTGGTCATAGAGCGCCCTGCTCTGAGGGAAAAGCGTTTCTTCCATACCAGCCATAAACACGACAGGAAATTCGAGCCCTTTTGCAGCATGCAAAGTCATTAAAACAACCGCATCGCTGCTGAAGTCTGCCGTATCAATATCGCTCACTAACGATACTTCTTCAAGAAAACCTGATAAACCTAGCTGGCTATATTCTTTAGCTACACTCAGAAGTTCTTTTACGTTTTCAACACGCGCTTCTCCAGCTGGTGTTCCGTCATCAAGATAAGCAAAATACTCAATACGTCGTAGCAATGAATCAATAAGCCCGGCTACTGAAGTGTCTTCCATTATTGCTTGTGCACTTGTAACAATATCATACAGTTCACTGAGTCCTTTTGATGCCTTTGCAGGCAGGCCTGCTTCAGAAGATTTTCCAAGCGCTTCAAGCAAACTATAGTCGTATTGCTCTTGCCATGCAAAAAATTTATTAAGTGACACCCCACCAATACCGCGAGCTGGGACGTTTACGATTCGATCAAAGCTCACCCGGTCATTGGGCTGAAATATAAAACGCAGATATGCCATGACATCTTTCACTTCTTTTCGATCATAAAACCGTTGACCACCAACTATTCTGTACGGTATTCCATAGTGCAGACAGGCTTCCTCGATGCTTCGACTTTGCGCGTTCGTTCGGTACAATATTGCGAAGTCCTGATACCGCCTACTACCGCCATGAACAGCGTTCTGTATACGTCTAATAATGGTCTCGGCTTCCGAACGTTCACTACTTACCGAGATTACCTGAATTGGCTTCCCTACTTCTTTAGCGGTCCATAGCTTCTTATCACTACGCTGTTGATTTTTTATAATAACAGCGTGTGCTCCATCAAGAATAGGTTTAGTACTGCGGTAATTTTGTTCAAGTTTGATAATGCACGTATCACGATAATCTCTTTCAAAATTCAATATATTACGAAAATCTGCACCTCGCCAACTGTAGACTGACTGCCAGTCATCCCCCACTACAGCAATGTTTCGATTATCATTAACTAGTAGTTTTACCAATTTGTACTGTGCGGTATTAGTGTCTTGGTATTCATCGATCATGATGTACTTAAATTGATCGCGCCATCGCATTCGAACCGATTCAACAGTTTTTAGAAGGTGAAGCGTCTTCGCAATCAGATCATCAAAATCAAGCGCACCTGCATCTTTGAGTGCTTTTTGATAGCCAGGAAAAACTTTTGCCGCTGCTTGTTGAGCCGGGCTAAGCGCCGCGTGCTGATATTCTTCGGGCGACAGAGCCTCGTTTTTTGCACTACTAATGAGACTTGCTAATGTACGGGGTGGAAAAGTCTTCTCGTCAATCTGTAGTCTTTTTATTTCTTGCTTTACTGCTGCCTGACGGTCAGCCTCATCGTAGATCACAAACGTACGAGGCACACCAATATGTTCACCATCTTGTCGAAGTAATCGTACACAAATACCATGAAAGGTGCCCATCCACGGCAAAAAAGAACGAGGCGGTTCTTTTGAATAAGTTGGCGCATAACGATTCACAGGTTCATCAAAAATGCGCGTCGCCATATCGGCAACCGACCCCATTTCTTCTTCCATTTCTACCGTATGCACGTTACTCAGCTCATTCATGAGTTTCCAAATACGCTCGCGCATCTCTTTTGCCGCCTTGTTCGTAAACGTTACAGCGAGTATTTGTTGCTCATATGCTTTTTTCGATTTTAATATGTATGCGATTCGGTGTGTAAGTGTCTTCGTTTTGCCCGAACCCGCACCAGCCTGAATAAGAAGCGGCCCTTCTGTCTGAAGCACCGCCTTCTTTTGTTCATCATTTAAATCAGTAAGTAGCTCTTGCACGTTTATTCATTGTAGCAAAATGCTCAGGTTATTTTATGCTGATAATAACGTTTAATAACTGGTCAATAATCGCTTGGTCTTTTTCACCGTTAGCCCATGAGTATGCGGCATTTATACCTAGCATTTTTTCTGTTGTCTTATTTCTCACAAATAAAAGATTTTTATTATATGCTGTCAATTCTGCTTCTGTTTCTTGCTGGGACTGCGTCCATTTCGCTGTGTCCCATGGCAACAGTTTTAAATTTTCTAAATCCCACTTTGGTTGGATTATAAGTACATCTCCAGATGTGCCTGCAACTGAAGTGTCATAGATTGACGGCAAGAGTGGGTCAGTAGTTAAATCTTTTGATGCATCAACTGAATCGCTTCGAGTGAGTACATAGCCTTCTGCGGTACTACTGAACTTAAAAGCTCCCGCGTGTAAATACGTTAGAAAATAATCTACCTCCGCTGACGGTCCAAAAAAATCTTTGCCACCTTCAATCGCACGACCATTCATAATACGTAGCGATACGTTCTCAAGTCTAGAAAAGGTTACATTTAAGAAGCTTGGTACTTGTTCAGATTGCAAATCTTCTTTATAGCCATTAATTTGCTCTACGTTTATATCACCCCATCCTGCAGGGTATTCAAGTGATATACCGAATTCTTGATTTAAGTATGGTACCGTTTGGCTTGCCTGCTCTGCATCTACAGGCGCTTGTTCTAATTCATCTGTCGTCAATGTTTCTGGTTGGCTTGTTGTTGTTTCTTGCTTGTCATCACTAAACAAATGGAAAGGCAATTCAAAACCAAGATCGAGTTTTTTAGTGTCTAGCATATAAAACAACGTCAACAGACCAGCCACCACAACGAGGATCAACACGATTACAAGCGACTTTGTATTGCTCGGACGAGCTTGCTTAATTGAAACGAAGTACTTTTTACTCTCAATGAGTTTTCTCGTCTCTTCTTGTTTCTCAAGTTCGACCGCGACCGGATCGATCTCGGCTTTTTTGTCATTATTTTGAGCTTCATCCTCATTTGAGTCGCTGGAATTATTATCAGTACTTTTTGATTCTTCTGTAGATTCGGATTCACTCTTTTTTGGCGCATCTGCTGATTTAAGATTTTCACTCGCGCTCACTGGTTCAATTTTCTTTTCGGTTTTTTCTACATCAGACGAAGCTTTTTTACCACCCATGTTTTCTTCAATTTGAGCGATGGTTTTCTGGCGCTGGCTAGGTGGCAGTATTTTTTCTTCAGTCGGTTTGTTGGCAACTTCTTCCGCATTAGTTGAAGTACTTGTTTCAGCTGAGCTATCTTTAACCATAGGATCAACAGCAAGAGATTTATGCCCTATAATCATGGGTTTTGAGCCGATGTCTGCTTTCGCTTCACCCGGTTTCGCAACATCCATAACTTTTTTTTCTTTCGAATCAGCCATGCTCTTAATCAGGCTCCCGTCCGAGATTGCTGTATACGATATGCAGCTTCAACGATCTGGGCAAATTTTGCATAATTCAGACTTGCGCCACCCACAAGTGCTCCATCGCACCCTTCAAGAGAGAGGTATGAAAAAATATTGTGATCATCAACACTTCCGCCGTAAAGTATTCTTACATGCTTTGCCGCTCTTGGTCCGTAAAGATGTTCGACTTGTTTTCTTATAAAATCAATTGCTTTCGCGACTTGTTCTGGTTTAGCAAATTCACCTGTACCTATGGCCCATACTGGTTCATATGCTATAACACTCGTACTTACTTCTCTTGAGGTGAGATTCATCAAACCTGCACTGATTTGATTGTGTAATATTTGATTCGTCTCTCCACTCAGTCGCTCGTGCAATGTTTCTCCGACACATAATATGGGCATAATGTCATTTCTCACCGCAGCTTGTACTTTTTTTGCAGCGATATCATCGTGCTCATTAAAGATGTGCCTTCGTTCTGAATGACCAACTAAAACGTAGTGCACGAGACCACTTAACATTGCCATTGAGACTTCACCGGTGTAAGCACCGGCATCCATGTAGTATCCATCTTGCGCACCTAGTCGAAACTTACGTCTATCAAGTTGTACACTCAGCGGTTGTAGTGTAAGCACATTAGGAAATAGAACCACTTCGACACCTTGTCTTAGTCGGACGGATTCCTCGAGGCGATGCAAAAATATGCTGGCCTGACCAACGGTAAAGTGTTCTTTCCAATTAGCGGCAATCATAATTTTACGGTTATTTCGCATCGTAGTTACCTATCCTTATCCCATAATACACTTACACCCGGTAAATCTCGCCCTGCCATGAGCTCTAAGCTTGCACCACCTCCTGTCGATACATGATTAAACATATCATTCATACCTCGTTCTTCGATGTAAGCCGAAGTATCACCACCTCCAATAAGACTAAAGGGTCGGTGACCAAACTTTCCTGCTAATGCTTCAATGATGAGTTCGGTACCATGTGAGAAAGGTCCAACAGGACCGCGTACTGCGTCTACCTCTGTAACACCCATCGTACCATTCCATACGACTGTATTTGAAAGTTGTAGCGCACCAGCGATAAATGCACCCGAGAATGGTCCAATATCAAGAATTTTTTCGTCTTTTTGAACATGCGACGCACTCCGCTCTGGACGTTTAGGATAGGCTTCAATATCTGCAATGACGTGCGCGTCCCAGTCGACAATACGAGTCGTTGATTTTTTATCTATTTCTGAAGCGACAACTCCATCTTGTGGAAGGTAAAATACGAATTTTCGCTCACGAGCCACACGACGTACTTTATCCATAATCTCATGCGCCGTATCAAGCTCAGTATCATCATATAAACTGCTTCCTACATCAACACCTTGCGCCTTAAGGAAGGTATTCGCCATAGCTCCACCGATAGCTACGACATCTGCCTTATCTAAAAACGCATGAATAATGTCGATTTTGTCGGTTATTTTAGCGCCGCCAATTATTGCTGTTAGTGGTCTTTCAGGTTGTTGCATAACGTTTGTTATCGTATCAACTTCTCGCTCAAGCAAGAGACCCGCTACCGCCGGTAGCTCGCGTGCTATAGCGTCTGTTGTGGCATGAGCACGATGCACTACCCCAAAGCCATCTTGAACAAATACTTCAGCGCCCGTCGACGCAATAATGCTTTTCGCAAAATCACTATCATTGGATTCTTCTTCTGGATGAAAGCGGACATTTTCAAGTAGCAGTACGCCGCGCGGCTTTAGTGAATGTACCGCCTGTTTAACGACGTCTCCGACGCACTCATTAACAAAAATAACCTCATCTCCAAGCAATCGAGCAAGCTCTCTCGCTACCGGTTTAAGACTACAGGAGCTATCATTTGAGTTCTTTGGACGACCGAGATGTGAACAAATTACGATTTGGCAGTCTTTTTCTTGAAGTGCTCGAATAGTCGGTATACTTTGCTCTATGCGATATGCACTTGCAATAGTTCCGTTTTTATTTAACGGTACATTATAATCGGCACGAAGAAGTACCCGCTTTCCCGCAATATCGATATCGTGTATTGTTTTTTTGTAAAACAAGCCCAACCCTTTCTTCTTATGCAAATTCTAAAACAGAAACGTAAAAAACAAAAGCACTTTTAACAATTTCAAGATAGGACACGAACTTTTATAGTGTCCGTTGTACCTACAACTCCTGGATACTGACCTGATGCTGATACGATTGTATCGCCGGCGTCTAGAACTCGATTCAGCTTAAGCCAGTTCGTCAATTTTGCTGCAGCGAGCTTGCTATCTGGTCGAACGTAACTCTTTATGCCATACACTATAGCTAATTGCTGGGCGACACGATTATCACTCGTTACCGCTATGATAGGCATTTTTGGTCGGCGACTCGCTATCTGAAGCGCGGTTGCACCTGACTTTGTTTCTGCGACGATTGCAGTTGCTGAAAGTTTTTCTGACAAGTGTATAACCGTTTCACAAATGGCTGATTGTCGAGATTTCTCGTGATGAACCGTATCCGCTAATGGCAGATGAGAAGAATGGTGCTCGGTAAATAATATTACTTTTTTCATTGTTTGAACTGCTTTAAGTGCATGTTTTCCTACGGCCGTTTCTTCACTCAACATCACACAATCTGCGCCCATCAATACCGCACTTGCCACGTCGTTCACTTCTGCTCGTGTCGGCTCTGGACTGTCAACCATGGAAGCAAGTACTTGCGTCGCTACCACCACCGGTTTTGCATGCTGTAAGCCGAGTTCAACTATACGTCGTTGGTGAACAGGTACGCTTTCGAGCGATACTTCAGGCGCTAGATCACCACGCGCCACCATGAGCATATCGCTTGCTTCCACTATCGATGCCATGTGGGTAATTGCAGATTTCGTTTCGATTTTAGCCATAATTTTCGCGCTAAAATTTAGATTACTCATTTTGCGTCGTAGCTGTTCGATATCTCGTGACGTTTGCACGAAGGACATGGCTACTACGTCGATATCTGCCGTAGACCCGAACGCTAAATCTTCAAGATCTTTTTTAGTTATGACATCACCACCAAAATCAGTATCTGGAAGATTTATACCTTTTCGTGCAATGAGTACGCCATCGTTTTCTATCTGAATATGCACAATGCCGTCTTTTACACTCGTCACCGTTGAACGTATGCGACCATCAAATAGAAGTAGGCTTTCACCACGTTTCACTTTTTTGCTTAAGTCATACTGTACGGGCAAAACACCACTACGGTCCCAATCTGTCTTATATCCAAGCCTAATATGTTGCCCTGCTTCAACCGGCACCACCCCGTCAAAATCACCAAGACGAATCTTTGGACCTTGCAAATCGAGGATAATGGTAACGGGTTTTCCGAGTTCTTTACTTGCTTTACGTATAAGCTTTACATGTTTTGCTCGCTCCTCATTAGTGCCATGGCTACAATTTAACCGAAGCCCATTCGCACCGCCTTTTATGAGCGACCGGATGGTTTCGTACGTGTTAGAGACAGGTCCAATCGTAGCAATAATCTTCGTTCTTTTGTAAGACGATGAATGGACACTTGTTTCTATCGTTTGATCTTTCATACTGGTTCCTCTGTTTGGAATATTGTTACTGACGAATCTTTTAGTGTAACATACCCCTGCTCCTGCGACTAACTCCTCACTATTAACCTGCGCGTTTTACTTCTTGGTTTTCGTAGGAGGCTTCTTTGATTTCGTTTCAAGTTTCTTGATATCAATTGTTGTTTTTACTATCGTGTCTGGAGCAAGCGAAATGCTGTCGATACCTTCCTCTGCAAGGAAACGAGCAAACTGTGGATAATCAGATGGTGCTTGACCACAAATACCAACTTTTGTCTTGGTCTTTTTGCCGACGGCAATCACTCGTCGTATAAGCTCCTTGACTGCCTCATTATTTTCGTCGTAGACATGAGCTACCGTATGGTTGTCACGGTCCACCCCAAGCGTCAACTGAGTTAAGTCATTACTACCGATAGAAAATCCGTCAAATATCTTAGCAAATTGTTCCGCAAGGATGACATTTGAAGGTATCTCAACCATCATATACACCTCAAAACCGTTCTCACCCTGTTTTAGGCCAGCACGTTGCATCACGCCAATTACTTTGTGAGCCTCGGTTATGTCTCGACAGAAAGGTATCATTGCTTTAATGTTTGTTATACCCATTTCATCTCGAACTTTTCTCATCGCTCGACACTCGAGTTCAAAAGCCTCTCGATATTCTTCTGAATAGTAACGGCTCGCACCGCGCCACCCAATCATTGGATTATTTTCAACAGGCTCAAACTGCTGTCCACCAATGAGATTTGCATACTCATTTGTCTTAAAATCGCTAAAACGAATGATGACATCGTTCGGATAAAAAGCAGCGCCAATAGTCGCAATTCCTTCCGCAAGTTTTTCCACAAAGTATTGTGCCTTACTCGAATACCCCCGAGTGAGTTTTTCAATTTTTGCTCGTGTTGCTTTGTCGGTAACCTCATTAAATCGAAGCAATGCGAGAGGATGGATTTTTATATGCGAATCAATAATAAATTCTTCGCGTGCTAAGCCGACACCGTCGTTAGGAATCATTGAATATGCAAAAGCGTGTTCTGGCGAGCCAATATTCATCATGATTTTTGTCTTTGGTCGTTCCAGATTCTTAACATTTGTACGTAAAATCTCATATTTCAGAATGCCTTCGAAGACAATGCCTTCGTCACCTTCTGCACAACTTACCGTGACAGGAGTTCTATCAGCAATTTTCTGTGTCGCATTTCCAGTTCCGACGACACAGGGTATACCAAGCTCCCTTGAAATAATAGCTGCGTGGCAGGTTCGCCCACCTTTAT
>OEIV010001107.1_pt1 | contig 13035 bp, 10 predicted proteins | sample 1539231 | NCBI WGS metagenome assembly OEIV01 (sample SAMN03794762, study PRJEB22550) | activated sludge metagenome | feature: wastewater treatment plant; material: activated sludge; isolation source: Wastewater treatment plant of a petroleum refinery complex | place: Argentina: Buenos Aires ...
GTGTTCCCGCTGCTAGCCAGCGTGGCGCTGACCGTGGTGCCGATGTTCCTCGTCACACCGCCGTGGCCGCAGCGCCTCGCGCGCCTGCTGGTTCCGCTGAACGCGCTGATGCTGCTCCTGCTCGCCGTGTGGCCGGTACTGCTCCCCCTGCTGGTGCTGCCGGTATTGTTGTTCGTGCTGCAACTGCTGCGCTCGTTGAAGGCGAGCAAGCGTGGGGCCGATCCGGCCCGCTGGCTGTGGGCGTGGGGCGGCGTGAACCTGCTGCTGGTTTGTGCCCTGGCGCCGTGGCTGGACGCATTGCCGCGGCTGAACCCGGTGTTGCTGGGCGGCCAGTTCCTGTGCGGCGCGCTGCTGCCGATCTACACGGCGATGCTGGGCAAGATCGTGCCTTTCCTGCTGTGGCTCGATTACCGCGCGAGTGTCCCGGTCGCTCGCAAGCTGCGTCACATGGGACAACTGTTCCCGGAGCGCTGGCTGCGCGGGCTCGGGGGGCTGGCGCTGGCGGTGGGACTGACGTGGCCGCTGGCCCTTGCGTCGATATGGCCGGTGCTGGTCCTGCTGCTGGTCTATGGCGTGGCATTGCTCGTCGTGATTCACCGTGCGTGTCGCAATGCGCGTGCGGCGATCACGGGCTGAGCATCCCGACGTGCTCGGGCACGGTCGTTGGTCAGCGGGCACCACGGCGTTGTGTTTGTCCCGATGCCTGCATGGGCGAAGAGGAGAGAAGCCATGAGATTCGGATTTCACCTGTTCATGGTCGACCCCGACCAGCACCTCGATATAGCGCGCACGGCCGATGACTGCGGCTGGGACAGCATCCAGGTGGCGGACTCCCCGTTCTTTCCCGAGACGATTTCGGTTCCCTATCCGTACACGCCGGACGGCACGCGCTTCTGGCCGCTCGATATGCCGGTGCTGGATCCCTGGGTCGCGATAACGGCAATGGCCGTCGTGACCAGGCGCATCCGCTTTCTCCCCTCCGTGCTCAGGCTGGCCATCCGTCAGCCGCTGCTGGAAGCCAAGAGCCTGTGCTCGGTCGCCGCGATCGCGAACGACCGCGTGGCCCTGGGTGTGGGGCTCGCATGGATGCCGGAGGAGTTCAAGTGGCTCGGTGTGGACATGAAGACCCGCGGTGCCCGCCAGGACGAGGCCATCCAGGTCATCCGTCTGCTGATGCGGGGCGGGATGCAGGAATTCCACGGCAAGTACTTCGATTTCGACCCCCTGATCATGGCGCCGGTACCCAAAAAGCGCATTCCGATATACGTGGGCGGTACCACGATGCCCGCGCTGCGGCGTGCGGCGCGTTATGGTGATGGTTGGGTCAGCGTCATTCACGACATGGATGCGGTCGCGGACATGCTGGCGCAGCTCGAACGCTTTCGCCGGGAATTCGGACGCGAGAACGAACCGTTCGACATCATGATGCACTGCCCCGACGCCCAGACGGTGGACGACATCCGGCGCCTGGAGGATATCGGCGTCACCGATCTGCAGGTGACGCCGTGGAGCGTGCCCGGCATCCTGGCCGAGATGGGCGTGGGAGCCATCATGCAGCAACAGCCCCCGCTCGACGTGAAGCTGGAGGCCATCAAGCGCTATGCCGGGCAGGTGATCGCGCGGTTTGTGTAGACGATCGCGTACGCCAGCGGGGTTGCTCGCGAATCCCGCTTCAGATCACCAGCCCGATGCCGGCGCCATGGCGCGTCGCCTCGGCCAGGCGACGAGGAAGCCACGCCGAGCCGGCCAGGTAGAGCTGCGGGATGCAGCCTTCGGCCTTCAACTGGTCGTACAGCCCGTGCTGCGGTGTCGATCCGTACACCAGTACCACGCTGTCGAAGCCTTCCCGGCGATAGGTCTTCCCGCCCCAGGATGAAACGAACTCGAGTCCGTCCGACCAGAGCTCCTTCAGTACCAGGTTCGGATGGATCTGGATGCCGCATTGCTCCATGCGGCTCAGCACCATTCCGATCGAATACCTGGCGATCTCCGTGCCCAGGTGCACCGACTTGTGGAAGACTTCCACCTGCTTGCCGCGAGCGGCCAGGAATTCGGCCACGGCGGGCGTCTGGTAATAGTCTTCCTGGGAAATCACCGCAACGCGCTCCCCGGTGCTCGCCTTGCCCAGCATGACGTCCCAGCCCTGCGCCACGTGCGGCAGGTCGATGCCGGGAACATCGTCGGGTACGCGCGGGACCGAGCCCGTGGCAATGACCACCGCCTCGGGCGCCAGGGCCTTGATTGAGGCGACATCCGCAACGGACTGCAGCCGCACATCGACCCCCAGGCGCGCCATCTCGTTTTCCTCGAAGTAGGCCTGGTCCTCGAACGAATCGCGCCCTGGAGCCCTGGCGGCGATCAGCAGCTGGCCCCCCAGGCGCTTGCCCTGTTCGAGCAGGATCACCCGGTGACCGCGCATCGCCGACACCCGTGCGGCCTCGCATCCGGCAATACCGCCACCGACCACCACGACGCGCTTGGGTTCCTGCGCCGGCCGGTACTGCTGCTGCCAGCGCAGTTCATTGCCGATGACCGGATTGATCGAGCAGGTCGGCGTATAGGGCATGGTCGTGGGCTCCGAGGCCTCGTCGATGCAGCGCGTGCAGCCGATGCAACGGCGTATCTCGCCCAGGCGGCCCTCGCGCGCCTTGTTGGCGAACTCGGGGTCGGCGATACCGGCACGCACCATGCCAACCAGATCGCAAAACCCTTCCTTGATCAGCTCCTCGGCCAGAACGGGATCATTGATGCGGCCGGTGAACAGCACGGCGATCTTGCGCTCCATGAGGGCGAGATCGGCGCGCGCCGCCTTGCCGAACTCGCGAAACTCGGCGTGCGGATGGTACGAAGACGGCACATAGGATGGCGCTCCCCAGCAGTGACCGGTATCGATGTCCACGAAATCGAGCAGGCCGGTCTCGCCGATGCAATAGAGCATCTCGCGCATTTCCAGGTTGTCATAGCCGCCGTGGCGGGATTCCTGGCCGTTGATGCGTATGCCGAGCGCCATCGACTCCCCGACACATGCGCGCACGCGCTTCAGGGCTTCGATCACGAAGCGGGCGCGCTGCTCCGAACCGCCGCCCCATTTGTCGGCGCGCCGATTCGTCACCGGCGACAGGAAGCTGTAGCCGAGGGTCTCGTGGGCGCAATGGATCTCGATGGCGTCGGCGCCCGCCGCGCGCGCGACCGCCGCGGCCCTGGCATAGGTGTCGAGGCAGAACTCGATTTCCTCCTCGCCCATCACGTGGGGCGTATAGTCCTGCGCGCCGATCACGGGCACCGGTGAGGGGGCCCACACGGCATTGAGGTGGGTCAGCTGGACCACCACGACGGAGCCGCTCTGGTGCACCTCGGCGCAGAACCGCGCCATGCTCTCGGCAAAGGCCGGATTCTGGTACGCCGCCTGGTGCCCGGCGCAGCCCACGGGGAGCCCGATTTCATCCGGCGTCTCCGGCGGGAAGGGTGCATCCAGCAGCCAGGTCTCGCTGCCGATCCAGCCGGTACCGCCGCGCGCCTTCGCGGCATGGTGCGCGATGAAGTGCTCGTCGATCAGGCCCGGCGTCATCGACGAATTGATGGTATTGGTGGTCTCGCATATGCGGTTGGGCACGCGCATGGGCCCGACCTGCAATGGTGAAAACAGGTGCTCGAAATTCACGTTGCTCATGTTGCGTGGCGCTCCTGAATGCCCGGCGATCATGCGGGGCCGGTCGGCGAGAGGATCACGATCGCAAAGGGGCGGTCGGTCTGTTTCTGGAAATGTCCCCAGGCCGGAAAGATCGCCGTCAGTCTGGGCCACAACTCCTTGCGCTCCGCATCCGTTGCGTCGCGCGCGGTGGCCGTCATCTTCCTGCGATCGAGCTGGACCCAGCACTGCGGGTTCGCGCTGACATTGAGGTACCAGGCAGGATGCGTGTCGTATCCAGCCAGCGACCCGACGACCACCATGTCCTCGCCGTCCTGCATGAAGACCAGCGGGGTGGTGTGCTTCTCGCCCGACTTGCGACCGATACAGGTCAGCAACAGGGTCGGCAGCCCCGAGGGGGAACCGGCTCCCGTGGCCCAGCCCTCGGGATTGGCCAGGTAGCGCGCCACGTCCGCCCTGGCATCACCCCTGATGCGATCCAGCGTTGCAGTCTGGGCCTTGATCTGCTCCCAGTCCTCATCGGACATGAAGTCCGGCTTCTCCATGCTTTCACGATCTGTGCTTGCCATGATGAGCCTCCCGAGTCAGGTGATCATTGCGTGGACGGTCATGGGTCTGTGCGTGCCTGCGGTGTCACTGGCCCGTCGCGTCGTCAGCCGCGCGGAAGCCGAATACCATCGCCGGCGCCAGCGTCGAGCCCGAGGCCGGGTAGGTCTGGCCCATGACCGAGGCGCTGCAATTGCCTATCGCATAGAGCCCGGGGATCACGTTGCCGCCCTGGTCCAGCACGCGCGCATTCTCGTCGGTGTCGATGCCGCCCTTGGTGCCGAGTTCGCCGGGATAGACCTTGGCGCCGTAGAAGGGCGGTTTCGAGATCGGGCCCAGACAGGGGTTGGGTCCCACCGAGTGGTCGCCGTAGTAGCGGTCGTAGGTCGCGTCGCCGCGCTGGAAATCCGGGTCCTTGCCGCTGGCGGCGTAGCCATTGAATTTGTGCACTGTCGCGGCGAGCCCGGCGGGATCGACGTCGAGCTGTCGCGCGAGCTCCTCTATGGTGTCGGCCTTCATGATGCCGCCCCAGGCGCTGCGCGGTACCGCGAAGTCCGGCTGGAAGCTGCTCGGCAGCATGGGTCCGAAGGGATAGTGCTTGCGGTAGGTCGAATCGAACACCAGCGCCGCCGGCACGCTCTCGCGGCCGGGCGCGTTCGCCGCGAGTATCCCCTTCGTGACCTTGGTGTACGACGAGCTCTCGTTCACGAAACGTTCGCCGACGCGGTTGACGATCAGGCAGCCGGGCAGGTTCTTCTCGATGATCAGCATGCGTGCCTGCGCTTCGCCCGGAATCAGGAATGTCGGCCCCCACCACGCGGCGTCCATGAAGCGCGTAGCCGCACCGATCGATGCGCTCGCCTCGATCATCTCCCCCGTGTTGCCCGGGGAGCCGGCGGTCCACGCCGCGTCCGTGGGCTGCGGCAGGTGCCGCCGTCGCATCGCATTGTTCTTCTCGAAGCCGCCGCTGGCGACGATCACGCCCTTGCGCGCGCGTATGCGCACCCACTTGCCATCGCGCAGCGCCGTGACGCCGGTCACGCGCCCGTCCTCGGTCACCAGCTCCTGCGCAGCCGTGCCGAGCCAGAGCGGCATGCCCCGCTCGATCATGGAGCGGCGCAGGCTGCCCACCAGTGCGCCGCCGAGCACCTGGCGGCGATCGCGCATGCCGCGCAGCCGGCCGGGAATGTCGAGCACATAGCGCGCGACCATGCTGAACGCCACCCATAGCCAGCCCTTGCCGCGCGCCTGCAGCACCAGCGACTCGCTCGCGGTCCAGCCGATGACCCCGAACAGCGTCGTCTGCGGGTGCTGGGGGCGCAGGAACTGCAGTTCGTCACCCAGGCTGCCGCCGTTGAACGGCAGCGGCTCGTGGCAACGGTGCATCTTGAAATCCGGATTGTCCGGGTACATGTCGGGGAACCCGACCAGCGATTCGAGGTAGACGCGGGTCCTCGCGTGCAGGTACTCGATGAATCGCGGAATCGTGTCGACGAAGGCGTCGATGCGCGCGTTCTGGGAGGGTTCCCCGATCACGCTCTTCATGTAACGCTTGGCTTCCTCGGGCGAGTCGCTGCCGCCGGCGCGCGCGATCATCGGGCTCGAGGGCAGCCACAGCACCCCGCCGGACATGGCGGACGATCCGCCGTAGAGCGCGGTCTTCTCGATGACGAGAGTCTGCGCGCCGTTGTCGTGGGCGCGCAGCGCAGCCGTCAGCGCACCGGCTCCCGAACCGATGACGAGTACGTCGGTGGTGTGATCCCAGTCGTGGCCGCTCATGTCCGGACTCCCTGCGAATGGCCTGGATCCGAGTAAATCACAGTACGGGGATCGCTGCGCGTGCGGGCGTGCGGGTTGTCCCGTTCTGATACCGATTCGGCCGATTCGGATTTCGCGACGCGGGGAATTCAGCTACCTTGGCGGCTACCATGCGTGTCAGTGCGGTTGCGTATGTCGAGGATGAATTCACCTGAAGGGGATGAAACATGGCTATTGAGATCCGCGAAACGTTCCAGGTTTCCGCTCCGATCGACCAGGTGTGGAACTTCATGAAGAGCCCCGAGAATCTCGCGGGATGCATGCCGGGCGCCTCGCTGGCGAGGATAATCGACGACAGGAGCTTCGTCGGTACCGTCAAGCTGAAGGTGGGTGCCATCACGGCGAGCTACGACGGTACGATGACCTTCATCAAGCTCGATGACAGCGCGCGCGAGCTCACCCTGTTGGCCGAGGCCAAGGAAAAGGGCGGTGGCACCGTCAGCGGAACCATATCGGCGAACCTGCTCGCGCTGCCGGACGGCAGCACCGAGGTGCGCTGCGAGTCCAGCACCGATCTCACGGGGCGCATCGTGCAGGTGGGACGCGGGATGATCGAGGGCGTCTCGAAACAGGTGATCCAGAAGTTCGTCACCAACGTGAAGAGTTCGCTCGAATCGGTGCCGGCCGCGGCACCGGCGGGGGAGGACGCGTCCGCGGGCGTCGCGACGCCGGCTCCGGGTGCCGCGCCATCAGAGCCCGTGGCACGACCCCCGATCGCGAAGGAGGAATCGATCAACGTGCTCGCCGTGGTGTGGAACGTGATCTGGGCCGCGATCCGCGGCTTCTTCCGTCGGCTGTTCGGGCGCGCCTGAGCGCGCCCGGCACCGGGCGGGCCGCCATGGCAGCCCGACCGGTGCCCGTTCAGCCCTCGACGATGCGGATGCGCTCCGCGACCAGTTCGGCGACGTCGAATACCTTGCGCGTTTCACTGTGCTTTCCCGCGCTCGCGGTGAGCATCAGCGTGCAGAAGGAGCACGCGGTCGCGACCTTGTCGGCGCCCGTGTCCAGCGCTTCCTGGATGCGCACATCGCCGATGCGCGCGGTTCCGCCCTGGCCACCCCAGTAATTGCCGCCCCCGGCCCCGCAACAGAAGCTCTGCTCACGGGTGCGGGGCATCTCGATGAGCTGGCCCACCGCGGAGAGCACGCGGCGTGTCTCGTCGACGATGCCGTTGTGCCGCGCCAGGTAGCATGGATCGTGGAAGGTGATCGTCTCCTCGCCCTTGTGCGCGAGCTGCAGGCGGCCGTCGGCGATCAGCTCGTCGATCAGCACCGAGTGCGGGATCGTTTTCCAGTCGGCGCCGAGCTCGGGGTAGTAGCGGTCGAAACTGTTGAAGCAGTGCGCGCACAGGGTGATGACCTTCTGCACCCCGATCTCGCGGAACTCCTCGATGTTCTCCTGGGCGGTCTCGACGAACTGCATCTCGTTGCCCATCATCTTCGCGGGGTCGCCGGTGCAGCGCGACTCGCCGAGGATCCCGTAGGACAGTCCCGCGGCCTCGAGGATGCGCACCATCGCGCGCGCCGTTTCCTGGGCGCGCGGCTCGTAGCGCACCGAACAACCGATCCAGAGCAGGTATTCCGTGGTGCCGGGCTCGAATATCGGCACTTGCAGTCCGCTGCGCCAGTCGTCCGGGTTCGCCGCGGTACCCACGAAGGGGTGTCCGCGCGATTCCAGGTTGCGGTTCGCCGCGGCCATGGTGTCCGGCATGTCCGACAGTTCCATCACGTGATGGCGGCGGAAATCGAGAATCACCTCCGCGGGATTGTTGCTGACCGGGCAGACCTCGACGCAGGCGGCGCAGGTGGTGCAGTTGAAGATCGCATCGCGACCGAGCACCTCGATCAACGAGTTGTCGTCGAAGCGACCCGCCGCCAGGTATTCGGCGCAGGTCGCCATGACTTTCTTCGGGGAGAGGTCCTTGCCGGTCTGGGCGGCGGGACACACTTCGTGGCAGCGCCCGCACCACAGGCAGGCCGAGACGTCGAGCAGGTTTTTCTGCGTCAGGTCGGCGAGCCGCGCGGCGCCGAAAACCACCGGGTTGCCGGCGGCGTCCTGCTCGGCATCGAAGTCGAGCGGCGCGAGGTTGATCCCGGATCGGCGGCTCGCCAGCGCGGAGTTCGTCGGACCGAGCAGCATGTGCGACATCGGGGTGTGGGCGATCAGCGCGATGAACGAGGCGCCGAGCAGGCCATGCAGCCACCACAGCAGCTTGAAGCCGAGCAGCGTTGCGTCGGGGTCCAGGTGCTGCCGGATAAGCGCGGCCACGGCGGTGCCCAGGAATTCGCCGCCACCGCCGGGTTGCAGCGCGAGGCGAAAACTCTCGGAGGAGAATCCCGCGACGACGGTGAGCAGTATCAGCGCCTCCATGCGCTCGAAGCCGGGCCGCTTGCCGCCCGCCACCAGCCGTTGCGGCGGGAAGAAGCGGCGCAGCAGGAAGAACAGCACGCCGAGGAACACCATGATCCCCGCGATCTCGCGTCCCAGTTCCATCACCAGGTAGCCGAACCATCCGGCGTACACCGGCACGCCGACAAAGCTCAGTGCGAAGAGCGCGTGGCCGCATATGAGCGCCAGCGCGCCGAAGAACAGCAGCCCGTGCGCGATGCCGGACCAGCGCCGCTGCCGCAGGCGCGAAGTGAACACGCCGCGCGAGATGAAAGCGCGCCAGTTGATCCTGGCGAGCACGCTGGCCCGATCGATGCGCGGACCGAAGAATGCCTTGCCGTGCGCAATGCGATCGCGGTGCGCGCGCAGGCCCCGAAGGAGACTGGCGAGCGCCGCGACCAGGAGCAGGCCGAGGAAGAAATAGCTGGGGGCGGATATTTCGGGCATCGCGTGTTCGCCTCGATTTTTGCCGAGTATTCCGGCTGCGCCGCGGCTACTTCTTCAGGATCGCCGCCGTTGCGTTGCCGCCCAGTCCGTTGGTCTGGGCCAGCCCGACGCGCGCATCGGGTACCTGGCGCCCGCCCGACTGGCCGCGCAGCTGCCAGGTCAGTTCGACGATCTGGAACACGCCCATCGCCGTCGTGGCCTCGCCGAAGGACACGAAGCCGCCCGAAGGGTTGATCGGCATGCGACCGTTCGGCGCGGTCTGTCCGGACTCCAGCAGGTGTTCCGCCTCGCCGGGCTTGCACAGGCCCCATTCCTCGGGGTATGCGAGCTCGTAATAGCAGGTGTTGTCCTGCAATTCCGTGAGGCTCACGTCCTGCGGACCGATGCCGGCCATCTCGAACGCCCGTTTCACTGCGCCGAGCGACTCGGTGTGGAAGCTGGGACCGCCGGGCACCGGGCCGGCGAGCCCGCGCGGCAGCGCATCGCTGAAGTGCATCGTCGCCACCGTGCTGGATGCGACGAGCACCGGCTGCGACGTGAACTGGCGCGCCTTTGCCGCCGAGCAGATCACCACGGCCGCGGCGCCGTTGGATACCGGGCATATCTCGAAGAGTCGCAGCGGATTGCTGACGTAGGGAGAGGCGAGCACTTCGTCCAGCCCGATCTCCTTCTGGAAGCGCGCGTAGGGGTTGTGCACGGAACACTTGCGCGCCTTCACCGCCACCTTCGCGAACTGCTCTTCCGTGGTGCCGAAGTCGTGCATGCGCCGGCGCGCGAGCGTGGCCCAGAACGAGGGGCCGGGCATGCCGACACAGCGCTGGCGCAGGAACTCCGGATCCGTCGCCTCCTCGACGCCCGAGGTCTGGATCATGCCCTTGGGCATCACCTCGCCTCCGACCACCAGCACCATGTCGTAGACGCCGCCGGCGACCATCGAATAGCCGACGTTGAATGCATTGCCGCCCGCCGCACAGCCTGCCGACATGTTGTAGACCGGGATCCCCGTGGAGCCCAGCTCCTCCACCACGTCGTTGCCGTTGAGGCCCCAGCCCTTGCCGCCCGAGAAGCGTGAACTGGCGGCACAGACGGCCTGGATCTGCTTCCACGGCACGCCCGCGTCGCTCAGCGCCGCGTCGATTGCGTGCCGGCACAGCGCCGTGACCGACTTGTTGCCCACGATGTCGTCGCCGGTCTTGCCAAATCGATGCAGACCGACACCCAGTACGGCTACTTCCTGCATGTCACTCACTCCCTGCCGCGGCTGCGCCGAGCTGCCTGAATTTCCACGACGTGAACGCCTTGCCGTCCTCGTGGTAGAGCTCGCTGATCACGAGTTCCACCGTATCGCCCACGCGCAACGCCGACGGTGGGTCGACCATCTGGCCCACCACGCGCAGGCCGCAGTCGAGGTCGACCACGCCTATCGCGTAGGGCACGAAGGGCTTGTCGTAACGGTGCGGCGGAGGCGGCGGAAAATCCGCCACCGAAAAGCTCCACAGCACGCCGTTGCCCGCGAAGCTGCAATCCTCCATGCGCGATCCGCCGCAGTCGGGATTGTGGCATTCGGCGGATCGCGGGAAATAGGGCGTGCGGCAGCTCGCACAGCGCGAGCCGTGCAGTCGCGCCGCGCCACCGCTCTGGTCGAACAGTCCGGGAACACAGGGCAGTATCTCGTCGCTCATGTGCAGCCTCCTTCAGTGATTGCCCGCTGCAGCGGCCTTGATCAGTTCCGGCATCACGTCCAGGCAGTCGCCCACGATGCCATAACGCGCATAACGGAAGATCGATGCATCGCGGTCCTTGTTGATCGCGACGATGGTCTTTGCGGCGGAGCACCCCGCCATGTGCTGGCTCGCCCCGGAGATGCCGACGGCGACGTAGAGACCCGGGCGCGTGATCTTCCCCGTGAGTCCGACCTGGCGTGAGGAATCGACCCAGCCATCGTCGACGATGGCGCGCGAGGCGCCGTACATGCCGCCGATCTGTTCGGCGAGTTCGCGCACCAGCCGGTAGTTCGCGGCGCTGCCGAGTCCGCGCCCGCCGGAGACGATGACATCCGCATCCTCCAGGCGCGGTCCTTCGGATCGGGCCGCCGAGATCACCGTCCAGCGTTCCGTCACGTCGCCTGCGGGCAGCGCGATCTCGCGCGTGACCGGAACGCTCGGCTGCGGTGCCGCCTCGACGCGCAGTGTGGTGGTGACGATGGAGACCACGTTGACGGGTGCCGGGAGCCGGTATACCGCGTGCGTATCCCCGCCGTAGGCGGTGGTGCGCACCTCGAGCTCGCTGCCCTGGGATTCGATGTAGAAGCCGTTCATCACCACCGGCACGCCGAGACGCGCGGCCACCCTCGGTGCCACGAGCCGGGCCGCCAGCGTCTGGTTGAACAGGATGACGGTGGGGCGGTGTTGCGAGCAGTAGGCCGCGATCATCGCCACCAACGTATCCGGCCCCGGCGCGGACGTGCTCGCGCGGTCGATGTGGGCAACGCCATGCCTCGCCGCCATCCCGGTCACGTCGTCGGTCACGTTGCCGATCAGGAGCCAGTCGAGCTCTGCACCGCGATCGCGGCTCAGGCGCCCGGCCAGCGAAAGGGCCTCCTCGGTTCCCCCCTCGATCGCATCCCCCCAGCTGCACAGTACCACGCTCATCGCCGCTTCCTCCTGCATTTGCGCCGAATGGACACAGTCTAATCGGCGCTCCGACCGTATGCGGTTCCGCAGCGGATCAAATCCGGACGACAGCGTCTCAAATCCGGACAAGGCGGTGAACGGCTGTTGCACGCGGTGTATGTTGTGCTCAGCTGGCGTCTGATGACGCGCCACGCCAAAACCACGATCGGAGGAATGTGACCATGGCCAACGAGGATCTGTTCGTCGCGCTCACCGAGTGCCATTTCATGAACACGCAGACCATGTCGGAAATTGCGTACTACCCGGCGATGAAACGCTGGAACGACAGCGTCGACGGGGTGTTGCGCGCCTGGGCCGGCCGTGACCTCGCGAGCGAGTGGCCGCATCCGCTGGCCGAGGCGCTGATCGGGTACATGGACGAGGCGCGCGTCGATGTCTGCTTCTGCCTGCGTGAGCCGATGATGGACATCAGCGGCGGCTCGGCGTCGATGTCCACCAACGGCTTCATGCTCCAGCAGATCGAACCCTACCCGGGGCGGATGTACCTGGAAGCCAACTGTGGCCCGGTGATTCGTCGTGGACTGGAGCACGCGATCTGGGAACTCGAATACCTGGTCAAGGAGCGCGGTGCCAAGCTCTGCAAGATGTACCAGCCCGAGGACTCCGGTCCGATCAACGACCGGCGCCTGTGGCCTTTCTACGCCAGGGCCGAGGAGCTCGGCGTGCCGCTCACGGTGCACACCGGCAATTCCTACGTGGTGCCCCAGCCGGGCTCGCACTGCGATGTGCGCCAGCTCGACGACGTGATGCTAGCGTTTCCGGACCTGAAGGTGATTGCCTACCACGCCGGCTGGCCCGACACGGAAGCGCTGATCGGGCTGTGCGGCAAGCACGTGAATCTCTACATGAGCCTCTCGGGGATCATCGGGTGGTACCAGCGCGCACCCTATCGCGGCTACCACGCCATCGGTACCGCCATGCAGTGGATGCCGGCCGACAAGATCGTGCTCGGTCTCGATCTGCCCTTCGACGATACCCGGCGCGTGGTGGATTACATCCGCGACCTCGAGATGCCCGAGGAGCTGCAGAAGAACTGGGGCTATGCGCAGCCCACGCGCGAGGACAAGGCCAAGATACTCGGCCTGAACCTCGCCCGGCTCACCGGAATCGATCCGGTGAAGCGCAGCTGACAGCCCGGCCCGGGTCCGGCGGGCCCGGCCTTCGCCGCGCCGATGCCGCGACGGTCCGGGTGGGTGGTGCCGGGCTGGACCCGCGCGTGACGGAATTGGCCAAATACTCGAACCGATGCTCGGAGGTGATCATATGGCGACATTGAAAGCAGGCACGCGGCTGCGCAGCGCCGTGTGCAGGACGGAAGTGATGGTGATCGTCGCGCCGGCGGGCGATGTGGCGCTGACCTGCGGCGGAGTGCCCATGATACCCGCGGCGGAAGCGCCGCCGGCGGGCGCGGTCGCCGCCCCCGGCCGCGCCCGCGGCACCCTGCTCGGCAAGCGCTCCGTGGACGTCCCGGGGGCTTTTCGACTGCTGCGCGGC
>OEIV010001110.1_pt1 | contig 12988 bp, 13 predicted proteins | sample 1539231 | NCBI WGS metagenome assembly OEIV01 (sample SAMN03794762, study PRJEB22550) | activated sludge metagenome | feature: wastewater treatment plant; material: activated sludge; isolation source: Wastewater treatment plant of a petroleum refinery complex | place: Argentina: Buenos Aires ...
CATACCCGCAAGCGCCCAGGCATTCAACCGTTTTAAGGGTAAACATGCCGTCTGCTGTCGTTTCCCCGATACCGATATTCAGTTTCTGTTTGATATATGCTATGATATCGTCGCTGCCGTTCAGCATGCATGGGCCTGTCTGGCAAACCTCAAACATATATTTACCAACGGGTTTCAGGTTATACATACTGTAAAAACTGGCCACTTCATACACTTCAATCGGTTCAATCTTCAGCAATGACGCCACATAATCCATTACCGGCACGTCCAGCCATCCACCGAAAGTTTCCTGGGCCAGGTGTAAAACAGGCAGCAAGGCGCTTTTTTGCCTGCCTTCCGGATAATGGGAAATGATTTCCGCTACCTTATCCAGTTTATCTTTTGAAAATGCTATCATGGTAACATGTAACATGTAAAATATTGAATGTAAAATGTAAATCGGAAAATCAACGTTATTACATCAACTTTTACATTTATTATTTAATATTTATCATTTAATATTCATTATGCGTCCAGTTCTCCGGCAATCAGGTTTAAGCTGCTCATTGTGATAATCGCATCACTCAGCATCCCGCCTTTGATAATTTCAGGGTACGCCTGGTAATAAATAAAACATGGCCTCCTGAAATGTAACCTGTATGGCGTTCTTCCTCCATCACTTATCAGATAATAACCCAACTCACCGTTTGCGCCTTCCACAGAACAGTATACTTCACCGGCCGGCATGTCAATTTCACCCATGATGATCTTAAAATGATAAATCAGCGCTTCCATCTTAGTGTATACATCTTCTTTCGGCGGAAGATAATAGGCAGGCGTATCTGCGTGGTAAACATCTGCTTCTGCACCTTTAAATTCCTTCACCTTCCTGTATGCATCATTGATGATCTTCAGGCTTTGCCACATTTCATCATTCCTTACTAAAAAACGATCGTAACAATCACCGGTAGTACCAACCGGAATGGTAAATTCAAAATCTTCGTAACTGCTGTATGGTGTATGAACCCTTACATCGTAATCAACACCTGCGGCCCGTAAATTAGGCCCGGTAAACCCATAGTTCAATGCCATGTCTGCTGAAATGGGCCCGCAGCCGATTGTTCGGTCCATGAATATCCTGTTTCGCTTGAACAGGTTTTCAAACTCCTTTAATGTTCGAGGATATTCTGCCAGGAATTTTTCCAGTTTTTCAAATGCCGCATTGCTGAAATTCCTTTCAAAGCCGCCTATACGCCCGATGTTTGTTGTAAGCCTTGAACCGCATACCTCTTCATAAATTTCGTATATCAGTTCCCGGTACTGCATCACATACAGAAATCCTGTATAGGCACCTGTATCTACCCCAATGATTGAATTACATATGAGGTGGTCTGCAATCCGGGCAAGTTCCATGATGATGATCCGGAGATAATCAACACGCTTGGGGGTTTTTACATGTAATAATTTTTCGCAGGTGATATGCCAACCCATGTTATTTAAGGGAGACGAGCAATAGTTTAACCTGTCTGTTAAAGGAGTGATCTGGTACAGTGACCTTCTTTCAGCAATTTTTTCAAATGCACGATGTATATATCCAACTGTTGAGGTGGCTTTAATAATCCGCTCGCCATCCATCTCCAGGATATTCTGAAACACGCCATGGGTAGCCGGGTGTGTTGGGCCCAGGTTCAGGGTTGTTGTCTGCTTCTCTATAGAGCCTTCCGGTAAAACTATATGGTCACTCATAAATAATCAATTAATAAGCCTGGAAATTTGAAATAAGGTTGCGGTTAACAGTTGCCTTTAATCATCTTCCAAACATTTCATCATCCTTATCAATCCTTGTCTGGTCTTCCAGCGGGAATTCTTTCCTCAGCGGGAAATAATCCATTTCTTCCACATTCAATATCCTTATCAGGTTGGGATGGCCTTTAAAATTCACTCCAAAAAAATCGTAGGTTTCCCTTTCCATGAAATTGGCGGTTTTGTACAGCGCTGTAGCACTGAACACATCCGGTTGATTGATATCGGTAAATACTTTAAACCTGATACGAATATTGTCAACCAGGTTGTGCAGGTGATAAACAACAGCCAGTTCAGCTCCTTTATTATCCGGATAATGCACTGCCTGCAGGTCTGTCAGGAACCTAAACCGCAGCTCTTCATCATCAAACAGGTATTGTAAAACTTTCAGGTTATAATCTTTGGGGGCTGAAAAGGTAAGCATCCCATATGGCTCCTGCCAATCAGTAAGTATGTCACCAAACTTTTCTGTCAGTTTCTGTTTAATCCTATCGTTTTGTAATGACATCCTGCTCTTTACTTTTATACTTCAGCAAATGCTGATGATTTTGAATGTTGTTCCGCGTAAAAAATCATTTACACAGTATAATTGCTATTGTATGCCGTAGCTGTTCATCAGTTCCTTATACTGGTCGCTATACCTTCTGCGCAATCCTTCCGCATTTACCAGTTCCTGTATCTTAAGGAATCCATCCAGTATTGCTTCGGGCCGTGGCGGGCAACCGGGCACATATACATCTACCGGAATAACCTGGTCGATTCCCTGCAGCACAGAATAGGTGTCAAAAATTCCACCACTGCTGGCACAAGCACCTACAGCAAGCACCCAGCGTGGTTCTGCCATTTGCAGGTATACCTGGCGCAACACCGGCCCCATTTTCTTTGAAATAGTGCCCATTACCATAAGCAGGTCGCACTGGCGTGGCGAAAAACTCATCCTTTCAGCCCCAAACCTTGCCAGGTCGTAATGACTGGCCGCTGTAGCCATAAATTCAATTCCACAGCAGGATGTGGCAAAAGGTAAGGGCCAGATAGAGTTCTTACGGGCAAGGCTAACTACTTTTTCAAAATTTGTAGCCATAAAACCCTCTCCCATATACCCTTCGGGAATTCCTTCAAACTTAGTGGTAGTATTAAACTGAACCGGACGAGACATATAGTAGATTTGGAAATTTGGAGATGATAACAACTTTTACATTCTAAATGTTTTAATACATTTCAACATGTCAAATTGGTTTATCATCAAATAATTATTCCTCCCATTTAAGGGCGCCTTTTTTAAATATATAAACGAACCCTGCAACAAATAAACCCACAAAAAGAGCCACTGCTTTAAAGCCTTCCCAGCCTAAACTCCTGAAATTTACTGCATACGGGTAAAAAAAGATCACTTCCACATCAAATAAAACAAACAGGATTGCCACCAGGAAATACTTGATTGCCACTGGCTGACGGGCATTTCCCCTGATCTCGATACCGCTTTCAAAATTTTGCAGTTTATCTGCCGTTTTCCTTTTAGGGCCAAGAAAATCAGACCCTACAATAATTGTTATGATCAACCCGATGGCAAAAATGGCCTGCAATGCGATGGGCAAGTAGTTTTCTGCATTGTTAACATTGGCTTGTAACAGGAAAAAATCCATAAGATGCTGTTCTTTTATAACGTCAGCAAAAATAACGCAGTAATGGTAATATCCAATGATGAAATAAATATTTTACCAAATTAAAAGCCTGTTGTTATTCAACAGGCTTTTAAGTAGCGATTTAATTATTTTTTTGGCGGCGCCGGAGGAACTGGTGGCGCTTTTGGTTTATTGGCAGGCTGCTTTTTAGTCTGCGCTTTCGGATCATTTTTAGAAATAAATTCCCTGTTTGAAATCAATTGCTGGTCAGTAGGATCCAGGGCAATGGCCTTATCAACATAAATAAGTGATGAATCCTGGCTTTTCTGAACATTATAATAATATTCAATAAAATATTTATAGGCGCCCACCAGTTGTGTTTTAACTTTTTCCTTATCAGCAGCCGCTTCACCAACCTGTATCGTTTTCTGATATGGAGCTACGGCCAAACCTTGCGCTCCAGTAGAATCGATGGCAGCAAATGCTTTACTTACCATATAATACCCGAAAATATCTTCCGGAAATTTATTGATGTATTTATTAAACACCTGAATGGATGAATCATAAGCATTTGACCTGAAGAAACTGTATCCAGCGTTATATAAATCTACTTTTCCGAAATCCTTTTTTACATCCAGTATCTTTGAATACCAACGGGCTGCCTCCAGAAAATTCTTCTGGCTTTCAAAAACCTGTCCCATTGATTTAAGGTATTTCACTTTATTGGGTATGATACTGTCCATTACAACCGCTTTTTCAATCATTTCACCTGCTTTTTGTTCATTTCCGGGGAATTTTAGCAAAACGGCAGCATAGGTAGCATAATCCCCACCTCCTATCTTTTCTGGAACCTGCCTCCTGAAATATTCCTCAAATGAATTCTTTTCATTTACAGAATCTTTCAGTTTACTGTAGGCATATGCTTTCAACCCAAACAGGTTTGGATAAGGATTAGCCCCGCCAGCCCCAATACATTCATCCGACTTAGCTATGGCTTCATTAAACAAGCCCTGTGCGTATTTCAATGAAGCCCTGTAATAACAGGCTTTGGGATCATCATCTGAATTAGACAACCATTTTTCCAGGTATTCTGCAGACCTGGAGACATTATTTTCATAATAATAATTAAACAGGTTATTATATACAGGAGCATATTTGGGATCCATAGCAATCGCATCATTAAAATACTTCATATAAATTGATTCCTGAGCCACTCCCTGTGTTTGGTAAACTTTTCCAATCCGGTAAGCTGCACGTGCATATTTCGGGTTCAATGCCAAAGCTGCTTCATAAGACAGGATTGCATTTCCGCCATCATAAAATTTACGGTAAGCATCCCCGAGATTTGCATATACATCCGGGTCATTAAACTTCTTTATTTGGGTGGCTTGTTTCAGCTTTTCGATAGCATAAGCCGCATCACCATTTTTTGAATCCGGGTTTCCATTAGCAAAACCGACCGCATTCAATACGGCAATGCTTTTACCCTGGCTCAGTGAAATGGCTGTCTCAAACCTGTTGCGGGCATCCTGTTTTTTACCTTCTATCAATTCTATATGGCCCATGCCAGCTATGAGTAAGGGGCTGTTTGGACTGGCAGCTAGTTTTGACTGGTAAACTGCCTTTGCATCTGCAATGTCATTTGCCGTAACATCTCCAGATGACAGGTATGTCTGTCCAAGCCAATAGGCAGCTTCTTCATTTGCAGGATTAGCTGACAGCATTTTTTGAAAAATTTCCCTGGCACTCTTATATCTTTCATAATACATCATCAATTTACCATCTTCGATGCTTTGCGCTGAAATAATGCCCGCATGAAAAACCAATGACAATAACAACAAACCTGATTTGATCTTTTTCATCTGAATTTATTTATTCTATGTTATCTGACTAATGCAATGTTATAAAAATATATAACAAACCGTTAAAGCAATCTTATTTTTATTTAAACTTACTGTTCATTTTCACCGGCCTGATGTCAAAATCCATTACAGTGCCCAGGTAAGCCCTTTTAAAGATCAACTGGCCTCTTTCAGATTTTAAAAAAGCGGCAAATGAAGCACCCGGCCCGTAATAATTTTCCTTGGTTATGTAATATAAACCTCTAACCAACGGGTATCGCCTGGTATTGATGCTTTCCTGCAAAGGTTTAACAAAGGGCTGGCCGGTACAAAATCCACATTGTATATAGGCTATTTTAACCTTTTTCAGCAAACTCAACTGGGCCGTGTCTTCCGGGTTACCTATCCAGCTTATTCCCACCAGTCCGATCGCCTTTTCATTCCCGGCAATATATTCAATTACTTCACGGCTATTGTTGGCAGCTTTTACAACTGAAGTATCAAACTTCTTCCCTTTTAATATTGAATCACTGATAAACCTGACCGCACTGGTAGCGCTTAACCCGTCAAAAACAACCGGCTGATCGCGATATGCTTGTCCTGTTAAATGCTGCTGCAACCTGTTAAGCGTATACAGGGTATCATCGCTTTTAGAATTAACCAGCAGCGCCACTGCATCAGTAGCCACTTTATCCCAGGATGGATGATATCCCAGTGAATCATACATATACTTATCTTCCCTGTCAGTTAATCCCCGGGTAATTATCACCATGTTGTTCAACGTATCCCGCAAATAATCTTTCAAACATGACGCTTCCGGCTTATAAGTTACTATAACGCGGGTTTGAGGGTATGTTGATTCAAATACTTTTATCTGTTCCTCCAAAACCGGCCTGAATGACTCATCTGCACTGAGGTAAATATTACCTGGTAAAGGGCCGGCATCCCTGTCCTTTTTATCTGCAGCGCTATTACATCCGGTAACAACCAGGAAAGCGATATATAACAGGCATTTAACTTTGCTTGGTTTATTTATCATCGCTCCTTCAAATAATTTTTCTTTATCCCCCTGTATATCCTGAATATACCATAAATGAAGCAAATGATACCGAATATTCGTAACGTAGCATCATCGTATCTTGTTTCCAGCCCGGTATTGAAATACTTTACAAAAACCAGGAACACACCCATTGCCGTCCATAAGAATCCCATTCCAAGGTCCATAATACTCCTCATGCGTATATATCCTTTATCTTTTGCACTCAGTTGTTCTTTTTCAAACTCTTCCAGCGACATGTTTGCTTTATTTTTTATATAATAGGATGAAATTGCAATTTACATTTTTATTTTCCTTTTTAATCCTGGTTCATAAACTTAACTGGCAAAGTATAATAAACGGAAACATCTTCCCCGGCGTTTTTACCCGGGTTCCAAGCCGGCATTTTTTTCAATACACGAATCACCTCATTATTAAATAACCTGCCTCCGTCTTCTGTTACTTCAAACCCTCCTAACTGGCCATCATAACCAACGATGAACATTATTTTAACTGAAACAACCTGGCCGTTATCCAGATCTGAAGGATTTTGCAGGTTCCTTTGCAGAAACCGCAGCAATGCATCTTCTCCTCCGGGAAACGACGGTGGAACATCTGCATATCGTACAGGTACTTTTCTATCAGTGTTTTTATTTTCATCATATTTTACCAGGCTATCCATCGCATGAGCCTTATCAGCAACTGTGCGGTTATTTGAACCAGCCGTGCCGGTATTGGTTACAGCTGCAATTGCCAGGCTATCCAGGTTGGATGCAAGCCTTGTTGGATGATTGTCTACAAACTGAACCCTGGAAACAAACAATTGGGACGATGAAGCCGGTTTTATGGAAGGCTTCTTTGGCAAAGACGGTTTTTGCAGAAGCTTGGGCTGTTCTGCCAACAGTTTAATTTCACGCAGTTCGTGGCCTGAATGTATGATGTACCGTATTGGCATCGCTTTTTCAGGCTTTCCATAAAAAAACATCCATACAAGTATCATTGCCACAAACAGAAATGTAATCCCCAATGATATGAGCATCCGGTTATAGTATAACTTTCTCAATGTATATGCACCGTATGCTTTGTTCCTGTTTTCAAAAATGATATCAAGTAAGTGGGCATTTAATACTTGTTCAGCTTTCATATTGCTTGGTATTCATTGTTAAATAATCATTGTTTGTCAGGCTGCCTTGCACTTATGATGCGGGTAGGCGGAAAATCCATAATAATGATTAATTGCCCCTATTATATACCTGCACATCCGGCTCATATTTATTCCAACGGTAGTTTAATGCTAATTGGTAACATTATATTTGCAGCATGAAAATTTTGATGGTTTGCCTCGGCAATATTTGCAGAAGCCCGCTGGCAGAAGGTATCTTACAGGAAAAAGCGAACAAAGCAGGTTTGAACTGGATCGTTCAGAGTGCAGGAACAAACGGTTTTCACACCGGCGAACAACCGCACCATCTCAGCCAGAAAGTTGCCCTGATGAACGGGATTGATATAAGCAACCAGGTTGCCTGCAGGTTTACAAAAAATGATTTCAGCAAGTACGACAGGATCTATGCCATGGCAAATGATGTTATGCGTGATATGAAGAAAATTGCTGCGGAATTTTTTGACGAAACAAAAGTTGATTTACTGATGAATGAAACGCATCCCGGCAAAAACCTGGACGTTCCGGATCCATGGTCTGGCCCTGAATCGGGGTATCACATAGTGTATGAACTAATCAGCACAGCTTGTGATACAATTATTGCAAAACATATGGCAAATCAAAAACAACCAGTGAACAGCTAATGGCAAAACCATCCATACCGCAGGGCATGAGGGATTTTCCTGCAGAAACAGTCAGGAAAAGAAATTTCATATTCCAAACTATCAGGGATGTATTTGAACTCTATGGTTTCCAGCCGCTGGAAACACCTGCCATGGAAAACCTGGATACCCTGATGGGTAAATATGGCGAGGAAGGAGATAAACTGATATTCAAAATACTGAACAATGGCCTTAATGACCCAAAAAATGAAGGCAAAGCCAGGGAAGCGTTTGAAAAATTAATGAACGGTAAACATACGTCTGCCCTAACAGAAAGGGCTTTGAAATATGACCTCACCATCCCATTCGCCAGGTATGTTGCCATGTATCACGGCCAACTAAGCTTTCCGTATAAACGCTACCAGGTACAACCTGTATGGCGGGCAGACAGGCCTCAAAGGGGCCGATACCGTGAGTTCACTCAATGTGATGCCGATGTGGTGGGCAGCAAATCGCTGATCAATGAAATTGAACTGGCAAATATCTATCATGATGTGTTCAGCAAATTAGGAATGCCGGGATATGAACTAAGAATCAACAACCGGAAAATTCTGATGGGGCTGGCCACCTTATGCGGCGGCGCAGAAAGGATGACCGGTATCACCGTAGCCATAGATAAACTGGATAAGATAGGAATTGAAAAAGTTAAAGAAGAATTAATCACAAGAGGTTTACAAAATAACCAGGTTTCTGTTATTGAGAACTATCTTTCCATCGGCGGAAGCAATGAAGAAAAGCTAACGGCTATTCAGCTATTGTTCAGCAATAACGATGAAGCCATGAAGGGTATTGAAGAAACCAGGTTCATACTGAAACACGCAACAGCACCCAACCTCGTATTAGACCTAACCCTTGCCAGTGGATTGAATTATTATACAGGAACTATTTTTGAAGCCAAAGCGCCTTCTCATATTCAAATGGGCAGCATTGGTGGCGGTGGCCGTTACGATGACCTTACCGGCCTGTTTGGATTGCCTGATATGCCGGGCGTTGGCATTAGTTTCGGTATCGACAGGATGTATGATGTGATGGAAGAAATGAACCTGTTTCCTAAAAACCTGCTTACCGGAACTGAAGTGCTTTTCTTTAACCTGGGCCAGGAAGAAAGTTTTTTTGCGATGGACTGTATGAAAACACTCAGGGAAAACGGGATATCCTGTGAACTGTTTCATGAATCGGTGAAAATGGATAAGCAATTCAGGTATGCCGATAAAAAACTTATCCCCTATGCAGTAATCATCGGCAGCAACGAAATGCAACGTGGAGAAGCAATTATAAAAGACCTGCAGACAGGCACACAGGAAACAGTACCGGTTGAAAGGTTATCAATATTTTTAAAAAACAAAAACTAAACGGGTTACTTTAACAGTATTCCCGAATAAATCAAAAATCAAATTATGAAATCAATCATGAAGTACCCCATCTTATGCTGCATCGTTGCAGTATTTGTTTTCAGTTCCTGCAGTAAAAGCAACAAAGAAGGAAGGCATATTCCTGCAGAAGCCACATTTGTAATACATTTTAACGGCGCTTCCCTCACATCCAAACTACCATGGGAAGAAATCAGAAAGAATGAACTGGTACAAGAAGCCATTGATGACAGTACAGCAACCGCAATGATGAAATCGGTGATGGAAAACCCTGAAAATACCGGTATCGATATCAGTAAAGACCTGTTCCTATTCCTGGTTAATGATTCATCCGGAGGATATTTTGCAGCTATGGGAACCCTGAAAGATGCCGGCCTGTTTAAAAAATTCAACAAAGAGATGAGCAAAGATGCTGCCGTAGAATCTGAAAAGAACGGCATCAGTTTTTCAGGAACAAAGGATTTAACAGCTGCATGGAACAAAGAAAAATTCTTATTTGTGGCGGATGCCAAGATGAACAGGAACAGCTATGCCAGTTTGTATGATTCGTCTGTTGCACCCACACCGGAAATAAAACGCGACTGGAACCTGGTTGCAGAAAACATATTTAACCTGAAAGAAGAAAAAAGCATGGGTAAGGAAGAAAAATTCACCGGACTTATGAAAGAGAAAGGCGATATGCATTTCTGGTTCAATATGGAAGCATTTTATGCAGGTAACAAGGATATACCGGGAATGGCAGCGCTAAGCATGATAAATCTCCGGAAGATCTATGATGGATCAAGAGTAACCGGTACCGTTAGTTTTGATGACGGACAGATAAATGCTGATTTCAAATCTTATTCCGGCAAGGAAATGACTGAACTGGTAAAAAAATACAGCGGCGACAAGATAAATGCTGAAATGGTAAAAAGTATCCCATCCAAAGAAGTGGCCGCACTGTTTGCGTTTAACTTTAAACCGGAAGGGCTTCGCGAATACCTGAAACTGCTGGGCGTAGAAGGTTTTGCAAATATGGGCACGGCCATGCTCGGATTCAATACAGACGATTTCATTAAAGCCAATAAAGGCGATATCCTGCTGGCGCTTACAGACCTTACACAGGACAGTTCAGGTAAACCTGATTTTTCGGTGATCTTCAGTGCATCCATCGGCGACAAACCTTCATTCAATAAACTGGTGGCAGCGGGCAACAAAATAGGCAAAGAAAGGTTCGGCACTGATAACAGCCCGTCCATTTTCCACAACATGAATGAAAAATATTTTGCTCTGGGCAATAAACAACAGCATGTAGACACGTACCTGAAAGGATCTTCAAACACTAAATTAGATTTTTTTGATAAGATCGCTAGTTCATCCGGTGGCGGATACATTAACTTCCAGTATATCCTGAAATCCATGGGCGAATCGGCAAAAAAAGACAGTTTCGATCTTGCCATGTATACTGCCACGCTTAACATGTGGGACAACATGATTGCTCATGGCGGCGGTTTCAAATCGGGCGGAAGCATTCAGCATATTGAGATTAACCTGGTAGATAAAAAAACAAACAGCCTGAAGCAACTGAACAATTACCTGGGAACCCTGGGTATGATACAGAAGAAACGCGATGCGCAATACAGATACAGCATGTTTGATGAGAATACTACTACAGCACCTGCTCAAGCCATCCAATGATAATAAAAACTTCTAATAATATCAAGCCGTCATAATTTAATGATGACGGCTTGATATTTTCATTAAGCATATGACGATCACGTTAGAAAATATCATTCCCACTTTTCTTGAAAAAGAAAAGATTGACAGTTCCGGCATATGGAACAACCAGGTTGTAATCAATAAAGGCGAACAAATCCATATTGTAGCCACCAGCGGCAGGGGCAAAACATCATTCATGCATTTCCTGTATGGATTAAGGAACGAGTATACAGGGAATATCATGCTGGATGCAAAAAAAACACAAACCATGAACGCCCTTGAATTAGCAGAAACGAGGCGCTCGGTTTACAGCATTATATTCCAGGACCTTCGCCTGTTTACCGCCAATACGGTATTTGAAAATATCAATATTAAAAGGTTGCTGAACCCTTATCACGGAGAAGAAAGGATAAGGGAAATGGCATCACGGCTAGGCATTCAAAATAAACTTGATAAACCCGTAAGCACCTGCAGTTATGGTGAACAACAGCGGGTGGCCATTATCAGGGCGTTACAGCAACCTTTCCATTTTTTGCTGATGGATGAGCCGTTCAGTAACCTGGATGAAGCAAACCGTAAAATAGCCATGGAACTTATTACCGAGGAAGTAATAAAAAGAAAGGCCGGAATAATATTGGCTGATTTGAAAAAACTTGATTTTTTTAAAGCTGACCGCATCATTCACCTATAGCCTCATTACATGAAAGAAAATATTGCAAGCACAACCGGTGGCAAAAAAATGGAAAAGGTATCATACAGGTCAATTGCAGCTTTTTTAAATCCGGTACAGAACAAAACGTCGAGGATTTTAAGTTATGCAGGGTTGGGTATCGGTGTTTTGCTGTTACTATGTTCTGTTCAGATGTACATCAACATTAACCAGCTTTTAAAAGAAAAAAGCCCGCGCAGGAACGGTTTCGATTTCGTTTCGGTAACTAAAACAATTACCAATGAGAACATGGGCAAAGACAACCGTTTTTCTGTTCAGGATATCCGTGAATTACAGGAACAGCCTTTCATAAAAGATGCCGCCCCCTTGTTAAGCAACCAGTTCAGGGCAAAGGCGAGCGCGGGCAATATCATTCCATTCAGTACAGACCTGTTCCTTGAATCTGTAAAAAACGATTTCATTGATACGGTGCCGGCATCCTTTACATGGCAACCGGGACAAGCCGATGTTCCCATTATATTTTCAGCCGATTTCCTTGAGATGTATAATATTTTCGCACCGGCCCAGGGACTTCCGCAACTGTCTGAAAGCAGTATCGGTGTGGTAAACATCATATTGGAATGTTATGGCCCTGGCGGCATACAGCAATACAGGGGGCATATTGTGGCGCTGAGTGACCGGATCAATTCGGTACTTGTTCCCGAAAATTTTCTTTCATGGGCCAACCAGGCATATGGCAATTCGGTGAACGCCCCGGCAGCCAGGGTTTATATAAAAACAACCGATGCCAATGATCCGCAGTTACTGGATTATCTTGAAAAGAAAGGGTACCATGTAAACAAAGACAAGACCAAATTTGGCAGGGTTAAACAGGTGTTGCAGGCAGTAGTTACCGGGCTGGGAGGATTTGCCGTACTGGTGATTCTGCTGGCCATGATGTTGTTCTCTTTTTACCTGCAACTGATGATTGCAAGAAGCAGGGATAACCTTCAATTGCTGATTACCCTTGGATACTCGCCAGACTGGTTAAGTAAAACGGTTTCCGGAAAATGGATTCCTGTTTATGCGGTTATTATTTTAATCTCATTAATGCTAACGGCCCTGCTGCAATTTGCTTTCAGGAATATCGTATTAAGCGGAAGGGATGA
>OEIV010001111.1_pt1 | contig 12970 bp, 11 predicted proteins | sample 1539231 | NCBI WGS metagenome assembly OEIV01 (sample SAMN03794762, study PRJEB22550) | activated sludge metagenome | feature: wastewater treatment plant; material: activated sludge; isolation source: Wastewater treatment plant of a petroleum refinery complex | place: Argentina: Buenos Aires ...
TTTTATCACCGGTCCGCACACGGCTCTGTCCGGGCGGTTGAAGGCGGCAACCCACGTCTCCCCCCTCGTCCAGGGCAACGGAACCCTCCCGTATGCAACCGCCGATATCCGGGTGCCGCAGTCGAAGCGTGAATACGCGATCAACGCCTCGAACTATCGCTTCTGGCCGAAGCCCATCCGCGACTACATCGACGATCTCGTCGCCGGCACCGAGGGGCCTCGCGGCCAGGACTTCAACATGCGCTGGGTGGCGTCGATGGTGGCGGAAGCGTTCCGCATCATGGTGCGCGGCGGCGTCTATATCTACCCGCGCGACAGCCGCAAGGGCTACGAGAATGGCCGCCTGCGCCTCGTCTACGAGGCCAACCCGATGGCGCTCGTGTTCGAGCAGGCGGGTGGCGCGGCGACCGACGGCGTGACGCGCATCATGGATATCCAGCCGGCCAGCCTGCACCAGCGCGTTCCGCTGGTCTTCGGATCGGCCGACAAGGTCGCCCGCATCGCGCGCTACCACACCGAAATTTCGACGCGCGATCAGAAATCGCCGCTCTTCAGTGAGCGCGGTCTGTTCCGGGTCTGATACTCAAGAGAGATATTCAATGTCTGCAAAGCATCCGATCATCTCGGTCACCGGGTCTTCCGGTGCGGGCACCTCGACCGTCAAGCACACCTTCGAGCAGATCTTCCGGCGCGAGGGCATCACCGCCGCCATGATCGAAGGTGACGCCTTCCATCGCTACAACCGCGCCGACATGAAGGCGGCGATGGCCGAGGCGGCCAAGGCCGGCAACAACAACTTCTCCCATTTCGGCCCCGAGGCGAACCTGCTCGAGGAGCTGGAGACGGTTTTCCGGACCTACGGCGAGACCGGCAAGGGCAAGACACGCCATTACGTTCACGACGACCGCGAGGCCGAGGTGCTCGGATCTCCGCCCGGCACCTTCACGGCCTGGAAGGACATGGCCCCGGGCAGCGACATCCTGTTCTACGAGGGCCTGCACGGCGCCGTCGTCACGGACAAGGTGAACGTCGCCAAGTTCGCCGACCTCAAGATCGGCGTCGTCCCCGTCATCAATCTCGAATGGATACAGAAGATTCACCGCGATCGGGCCGCCCGCGGCTACTCCACCGAAGCGGTCACCGACACCATCCTTCGTCGCATGCCGGACTACATCAACTACATCTGCCCGCAGTTTGCGGAGACGGACATCAATTTCCAGCGCGTGCCGACCGTAGACACGTCGAATCCGTTCATCGCCCGCTGGATCCCGACCCCCGACGAATCGATGGTCGTGATCCGCTTCAGGACGCCGCGCGGCATCGATTTCCCTTACCTCGTGTCGATGATAAGCAACAGCTTCATGTCGCGCGCCAACTCGATCGTCATTCCGGGCAACAAGCTCGATCTCGCTATGCAGCTCATCCTGACGCCGATGATCCACCGACTGATCGAGACCAGACGGCGCGCGTCTTGAGAGGATGAGGGAGATAAAAAGATGAATATCGCCGACAAGACAGCCGCCGACGCTTCGGCGGTGAACTACCGGGACATGGCGAACGCGGTCCGCGCGCTCGCGATGGATGCCGTCGAGAAGGCCAAATCGGGTCATCCGGGCATGCCGATGGGCATGGCGGACGTCGCCGCTGTCCTATTCAAGCGCTTCATGAACATCGACCCGTCGCGCCCCGACTGGGCCGACCGCGATCGCTTCGTGCTCTCCGCCGGGCACGGCTCGATGCTGCAATACGCCGTGCACTACCTGCTCGGCTATGACGACATGGGTATCGACCAGTTGAAGTCGTTCCGCCAGCTCGGCGCGCGGACGGCCGGCCATCCCGAGTACGGTCATGCGCTCGGCATCGAGACGACGACGGGTCCGCTCGGCCAGGGCATCTCGACGGCGGTCGGCATGGCGATCGCGGAGAAGCTGCTCGCGGCGCGCTTCGGCGACGATCTGGTCAATCACTACACCTACGTGATCGCCGGTGACGGCTGCCTGATGGAAGGCATCAGCCACGAGGCGATCGACCTCGCCGGGCATCTCAAGCTCGGCAAGCTCATCGTGCTGTGGGACGACAACGAGATTTCGATCGACGGCCCGACGAGCCTCGCCACCTCGACCGACCAGGTGAAGCGCTTCGATGCATCCGGCTGGCATGTCTCCAAGGTCGATGGCCACGACCCGGCGGCGATCGAGAAGGCGATCGAGGCGGCGCGTGCCGTCACCGACAAGCCGTCGATGATCGCGTGCCGAACGGTGATCGGGTTCGGCGCGCCGACACGCGCAGGAACCGCGAAGGCGCACGGTGAACCGCTCGGTGCCGAGGAAATCAAAGGCGCGCGAGAGAAGCTCGGCTGGAGCTACGAGCCGTTCGTGGTGCCGGAGCCCATCCTCTCCGCATGGCGCGAGATCTCGTCGCGCGGTGCCGCTACGCGCGCCGCATGGTCCGCGCGCGTGAAGGCTTCGCCGAAGGGCGGCGCGTTCGAGGCGCAGGTCGCCACCGATCTTCCGGCCGACTTCGTCGCCAAGATGAACGCCTACAAGCAGGAGTTGTCGACGACGGCGCCGAAAGTCGCGACCCGCAAGGCATCGGAGATGGTGCTCGGCGTGGTCAACGCGGCAACCGAGCTGACGCTCGGCGGTTCGGCCGATCTCACGCACTCCAACTACACCGTCACCAAGGGCCAGCGTTCCGTGACGCCGACGGACTTCACGGGCCGCTACATGCATTACGGTGTGCGCGAGCACGGCATGGCCGCGGCGATGAACGGAATTGCGCTGCACAAGGGCTTCATTCCCTACGGCGGCACCTTCATGGTCTTCACCGACTATGCGCGCGGCGCGATGCGTCTCTCCGCGCTGATGGAGCAGCGCGTCGTCTACGTCATGACGCACGACTCGATCGGCCTCGGCGAGGACGGCCCGACGCACCAGCCGGTCGAGCATCTCGCCATGCTGCGCGCGACGCCGAACACGCTCGTGTTCCGTCCGGCCGACCCGGTCGAGACGGCCGAGTGCTGGCTGGTCGCACTCGAGACGAAGGATGCGCCGTCGGTTCTGGCCCTTTCACGCCAGGCGGTGCCGACGCTGCGGACCACGCACACCGACGAAAACCTCTCCGCGAAGGGCGCGTATGTGCTGCGCGAGGCGGAAGGCGGCAAGCGTGACGTAACGCTGATCGGCACGGGCACCGAGCTCGAGCTCGCCGTCAAGGCGGCGGACATCCTCGCCAAGGAGGGGATCAAGACGGCCGTCGTGTCGATGCCGTGCTGGGAGCTGTTCGCGAGCCAGGATGCGGCCTATCGCGCATCCGTCCTCGGTTCGGCGCCGCGTGTCGCCATCGAGGCTGCGGCAGGTCTCGGCTGGGAGCGGTGGACGGGCGACAAGGGCGCCTTCATCGGCATGACGGGGTTCGGTGCCTCGGCACCCGCGCCGCAACTCTGCGAGCACTTCGGCATCACCGCCGAAAAGATGGCGGATGCAGCGCGCCGCGTGATCGCTTGAGCACGGGGGAGGGACACATGCGCAACTTCAAAACGCTCGACGATCTCGACCTCAACGGAAAGCGCGTCCTCGTGCGCGTCGACATCAACGTGCCGGTTCAGGACGGCAGGGTGACCGACGACACGCGCATCCGCAGCATCGTGCCGACGGTGCGGGACATTCTCGCCAAGGGCGGCAAGCCGATCCTGTTGGCGCACATGGGGCGTCCGAAGGGCAAGGTGGTACCCGAGCTTTCGGTCGCCATGCTGCGCGGGCCGCTGGAGACAGCCATCGGTGCGCCGGTGCTGTTCGCCGGTAACGATGGCCAGAGCGTCGATGCCGCGGTCTCTCGCGCACTCGAGCCCGGCAAGGTTCTGCTGCTCGAGAACGTGCGCTTCCACGTCGGCGAGGAGAAGAACAACGCCGACTATGCCCGCGATCTCGCCACGCTCGGCGACATCTTCGTCAACGACGCCTTCTCGGCCGCGCATCGCGCCCACGCCTCGACCGAGGGTATCGCGCATCTGATGCCGTCAGCCGCGGGCCGGCTGATGGAGGCGGAGCTGACGGCGCTCGAGAAGGCGTTGTCCTCACCGGAGCGTCCGGTGGTGGCCGTCGTCGGTGGCGCCAAGGTTTCCACCAAGCTCGACCTGCTCGGCAACCTCATCAAGAAGGTCGATCAGATCGTGATCGGCGGCGGCATGGCGAATACGTTTCTCGCCGCCCTCGGCAAGCCTGTCGGCAAGTCGCTCTGCGAGCACGATCTCGCCGACACGGCACGCGCGGTCATCACGGCGGCGAAGGAGCAGGGCTGCGAGATCGTTCTGCCGGTCGATGTCGTGGTGGCGCGCGAGTTCAAGGCGCACGCGGCCAACGAGACCGTGCCGGCCGACCAGTGCCCGGCGGACGCGATGATCCTCGACGCAGGTCCGAAGACGGTGGCGTTGATCGCGGATCGCTTCGCCTCGGCGAAGACGATCGTATGGAACGGACCGCTCGGCGCCTTCGAGCTCGAGCCGTTCAATGCGGCGACCAACGCTGCGGCGCGCAAGGCGGCCGAACTTGCGCAATCCGGCAAGGTGCTCGCCGTCGCCGGCGGTGGCGACACGGTAGCGGCACTCAATGCCGCCGGCGTCGCCGGCAAGTTCACCTACGTTTCGACCGCCGGTGGCGCTTTCCTCGAATGGCTCGAGGGCAAGACGCTGCCGGGCGTGGCGGCCCTGAAATCATGAGCCGCGCTGGCGGCCGTCGCGATGACGGCCGGACGACATGACCGCGGGTTGGGGCCGCTTCGCTCCAACCCGTACCACACGAGGAAGGGCGCAAGCGTCCTTGACACACTGGAGGAAACACCAATGGCCCGCATCACACTGCGCCAGCTTCTCGATCACGCGGCCGAGTACGGCTACGGCGTGCCGGCGTTCAACATCAACAACATGGAGCAGGGCCTGGCGATCCTCGACGCGGCCAAGAAGACCGACAGCCCCGTCATCATCCAGGCATCGCGCGGCGCGCGCTCCTACGCCAACGACATCATGCTCTCCAAGATGATGGAAGCGCTCGAGCTGATGTATCCGCAGATCCCGATCTGCATCCATCAGGACCACGGCAACAACGTCGCCACCTGCCTCTCCGCGATCCAGAACGGCTTCACCTCGGTGATGATGGACGGCTCGCTGAAGGAAGATGCCAAGACGCCGGCCGACTACGACTACAACGTCGCCATCACCAAGCAGGTCGCGGACCTCGCGCACATGGTCGGCGCGTCCGTCGAAGGCGAGCTCGGCTGCCTCGGCAGCCTGGAGACCGGGCACGGCGAGGCCGAGGATGGCCATGGCTTCGAGGGCAAGCTCGACAAGTCCATGCTGCTGACGGATCCCGACGAGGCGATGCGCTTCGTCGCTGAAACGAAGGTCGACGCGCTCGCCGTCGCCATCGGCACCTCGCACGGCGCCTACAAGTTCACGCGCAAGCCGACGGGCGAGGTTCTCGCCATGAACGTCATCGAGGCGATCCACAAGAAGCTGCCGAACACCCACATCGTCATGCACGGATCGTCGTCCGTGCCCGAGGAGTGGCAGGAAGTGTTCAACAAGTTCGGCGGCGAGATGAAGGAAACCTATGGCGTGCCGGTCGAGGAGATCGTGCGCGGCATCAAGATGGGCGTGCGCAAGGTCAACATCGATACCGACCTGCGTCTCGCCGGCACCGCGGAGTTCCGCCGCATCGCGACCACGGCCAAGTCGGAGTTCGATCCGCGCAAGTTCCTGAAGCCCGCCATGGATGCGATGGCGAAGGTCTGCAAGGACCGTTTCGAGGCGTTCGGCACCGCCGGCAACGCATCGAAGATCAAGGTCATCCCGATGAGTGAGATGGCGAAACTCTACGCCAAAGGCGCGCTCGATCCGAAGATCGGCGTCGCCAAGGCGGCCTGAAGACCGGCCGGTAGCGGCCGCAACCACACAAGCAATAACCGGTAGACAGAGAGAGAGACGCAAAGGAGCGTTCGATGGGCGAAGGCAACAAGACAGAGATCCGTGGCGCGCAACGCTACAAGGCTGGCGTGCTGAAATACGCGCAGATGGGCTACTGGGACTCGGGCTACGTGCCCAAGGATACCGACATCATCGCGCTGTTCCGTATCACGCCCCAGGAAGGCGTCGACCCGATCGAGGCGGCCGCCGCCGTCGCTGGCGAATCTTCCACCGCCACCTGGACGGTGGTCTGGACCGACCGTCTCACCGCGGCCGACCAGTATCGCGCCAAGGCCTACAAGGTCGATCCGGTTCCGGGCCGCCCGGGCGAGTACTTCTGCTACGTCGCCTACGACCTCATCCTGTTCGAGCCCGGCTCGATCGCCAACCTCACGGCGTCGATCATCGGCAACGTGTTCTCGTTCAAGCCGCTCAAGGCCGCGCGTCTCGAGGACATGCGTTTCCCGGTCGCCTACGTGAAGACGTACAAGGGGCCGCCGACCGGCCTCGTCGTCGAGCGCGAGCGTCTCGACAAGTTCGGCCGTCCGCTGCTCGGCGCCACGACCAAGCCAAAGCTCGGCCTTTCTGGCAAGAACTACGGCCGCGTCGTGTACGAGGGCCTCAAGGGCGGCCTCGACTTCATGAAGGACGACGAGAACATCAACTCGCAGCCGTTCATGAACTGGCGTGACCGCTTCCTCTACTGCATGGAGGCCGTCAACAAGGCATCGGCCGACACGGGCGAGGTGAAGGGCCATTACCTCAACATCACCGCCGGCACGATGGAGGAAATGTATCGCCGCGCCGAGTTCGCCAAGGAGCTCGGGTCCGTGATCGTGATGATCGACCTCATCATCGGCTACACCGCGATCCAGTCGATCTCGGAGTGGTGCCGCCAGAACGACATGATCCTGCACCTTCACCGCGCCGGCCACGGCACCTACACGCGGCAGAAGAACCACGGCATCTCGTTCCGCGTCATCGCCAAGTGGATGCGCCTCGCCGGCGTCGATCACATCCACGCGGGCACCGCCGTCGGCAAGCTCGAGGGCGATCCGATGACCGTGCAGGGCTACTACAACGTCTGCCGCGAGCTGAAGAACGAGGTCGACCTGCAACGCGGCATCTTCTTCGAGCAGGATTGGGCCGATACGCTCAAGGTGATGCCGGTGGCGTCGGGCGGCATTCACGCCGGCCAGATGCACCAGCTCATCGATCTGTTCGGCGACGACGTCGTCCTGCAGTTCGGCGGCGGCACCATCGGCCACCCGATGGGCATCCAGGCGGGCGCCACGGCCAACCGCGTCGCGCTCGAGGCGATGGTATTCGCCCGCAACGAGGGCCGCGACATCAAGAACGAGGGCCCGGAAATCCTGCGCCGCGCCGCCAAGTGGTGCAAGCCGCTCGAAGCCGCCCTCGACGTCTGGGGCGACATCACCTTCAACTACACCTCGACCGACACGTCGGACTTCGTGCCGACGCCGAGCGTCGCGATGTAATCCGAACGAGAGCAAGGAGACAAAATCATGCGCATTACCCAAGGCTGCTTCTCGTTCCTGCCCGATCTGACCGACGAGGAGATCTCGTCGCAGCTCGAGTACTGCCTCCGCAACAACTGGGCCGTCGGCATCGAGTACACCGACGATCCTCATCCCCGTAACACCTACTGGGAGATGTGGGGCAACCCGATGTTCGATCTCAAGGATGCCAAGGGCATCATGATGGAGATCGCGGAGTGCAAGAAGGTCAATCCCGAGGCCTACATCCGCATCAACGCGTTCGACTCGACGCGCGGTTGGGAGACGGTGCGCACGTCGTTCATCGTCAATCGGCCGAAGACCGAGCCGAAGCTCGATATGACGCGGACGGACGTGAAGTCGCGCGCGCAGGCCTACTCGTGGAAGATGGCGCGCTGATCCGCGATCCATCCTGCGACGATCCGACGACAAAACGGACGGGCCGCCTTGCCGGCGGCCCGTTCCCTCCCGACATCGAGTGACACGACAACAAGACCAACGGATCACTGACGCCTGGAGCGAGACCGAGAATGTCGAGCAATGCCGTTGCCCCCGCGCCGATAACCCACGTCAACCTTGCCGAGGAATTCCAGAATTCCGGTGTCGCCGAGATCCTCGCCGAGCTCGATCGCGAGCTTGTCGGTTTGAAGCCGGTGAAACAGCGTATCCGCGAGATCGCGGCGCTGCTGATCGTCGAGCGCGCGCGCAAGAGCATGGGCCTCGCGCACGACACGCCGACGCTTCACATGAGCTTCACCGGCAATCCGGGCACGGGCAAGACGACAGTGGCGTTGAAGATGGCCGGTCTGCTGTACAAACTCGGCTACGTGCGCAAGGGGCACCTGGTGTCGGTCACGCGCGACGATCTCGTCGGCCAGTACATCGGCCATACCGCGCCGAAAACCAAGGAAGTTCTGAAGCGCGCCATGGGCGGCGTGCTGTTCATCGACGAGGCCTATTATCTCTACAGGCCGGACAACGAGCGCGACTATGGCCAGGAGGCGATCGAAATCCTCCTGCAGGTGATGGAGAACAACCGCGACGACCTCGTGGTGATCCTCGCCGGATATGCCGACCGGATGGACAAGTTCTTCACGTCGAACCCGGGCTTCCGCTCGCGCATCGCCCACCACATCACGTTCCCCGACTACGAGGACGGCGAACTGCTGTCGATCGCCCGGAATATGCTCGGCGCGCAGAACTACACGTTCGACGACGCGGCCAACACGGCGTTCGAGGAGTACATCCGCAAGCGTCGCGCGCAGCCGCACTTCGCCAATGCGCGCTCGATCCGCAACGCGCTCGACCGGGCGCGTCTGCGCCAGGCGAACCGCCTGTTCGAAACGTCCACAGGGCCGCTCGACGCCAAGGCGCTGTCGACGATCTCCGAGGTCGATATCCGCGCCAGCCGCGTCTTCTCCGGCGGGTTGGACGATCCGATGGGACCGGGAAGGCCCGGTGCGTAGCCGACGAAGCGGTCGCCTGTTCGGTGGCAGTTCTGTATCATCAGACCGACGCGGCCGAGCGACCGCGCCCGGCTCGAGGCAAGGAGACGAGCAATGAGCAAGTTCGATCGAGGAATCAAGATCGCGCCGTCGATCCTCTCGGCCGACTTCGCCAACTTCGGCAAGGAGTGCGAGGCGATCGAGGCGCAGGGTTGCGACTGGGTGCACGTCGACGTGATGGACGGCCACTTCGTGCCCAACATCACGTTCGGCCCGCAGACGTGCGCGGCGATCCGTCCGCACGTGAAGACCGTGATGGACGTGCATCTGATGATCGCGCCGGTCGATCCCTATATCGAGGCGTTTGCCAAGGCCGGCGCCGACGTCATCACCGCGCACGTCGAAGCCGGACCGCATCTCGACCGCACGCTCCAGGCGATCCGCGCCGCGGGTGCCAAGGCGGGCGTCGCGCTCAACCCCGCGACACCGGCGGAGTCGATCGAATACGTTCTCGACCGCATCGACCTCATCTGCGTGATGACGGTGAACCCCGGCTTTGGCGGTCAATCGTTCATTCATGCCATGGTGCCAAAGGTTCGCCGCCTTCGCGAGATGATCGGCGACCGCCCGATCCACATCGAGATCGACGGTGGCGTGACGCCGGAGACGGCTCCGCTCGTCGCCGCCGCGGGCGCTGACGTGCTCGTCGCCGGTTCGGCCGTGTTCAAGGGCGGCTCGGTGTCCAATCCGCAGGCCTACGGAACGAACATCAAGGCGATCCGTGACGCGGCCAATGCCGCGATGCGCGCCAAGGCGGCATGACATCCGGTTCGACGTGAAACGGGTCTGCATGGAGGGTGCACGCGCCGCCGATGGCCGTGCGTTGTCGCGTGCGCTCTTTTCTCCCGCTCGATCAGCGCCTATCTAAGCCGTTCAACACGGAGATCCGCACGAATGGCTGTCGCAACACCGATCTGTGATTTTGGATGGAAGGCGCCGGACTTCGCCCTGCCCGGCGTCGATGGCCGCAACTGGAAGCTTGCCGATGTGAAGGGCGAGCGCGGCACGCTCGTCATGTTCATCTGCAACCATTGCCCGTATGTGAAAGCGGTGATCGATCGCATCGTGCGCGACGCGAAGGAGCTGCAGGCCATGGGCGTCGGTGTGGTCGCCATCTCGTCCAACGATGCGGCGCATTACCCCGACGACTCCTTCGACAACATGAAGGCATTCGCCGCGCGGCACGGCTTCACGTTTCCCTATCTCTACGACGAGGCGCAGGACGTGGCGCAAGCCTATGACGCGGTTTGCACGCCCGACTTCTTCGGGTTCGACGCGGTCCTCGGCCTGCAGTATCGCGGCCGCCTCGACGCGTCACGCAAGGAAGCCGGTCCCGCCGACTTGCGGCGCGACCTGTTCCTCGCCATGAAGCAGGTGGCCGAGACGGGCAAAGGCCCCGCCGAGCAGATCCCGTCCATGGGCTGCTCCATCAAATGGAAGGACGCAGCGTGAAGCCTGCCGTCGTTTTCGATCTCGACGGCACGCTCGTCGACAGCGCCGCCGCTATTCGCGATATCGCCAACATCCAGATGGCCGAGCTTGGCCTCGATCAGCTCACGCTCGCAGAAGCGCGCAGCTATATCGGCAACGGCGCGCCGACCTTCCTCGAGCGCGCGCTCAAGGCGCGGTACGCTTATGCCCTGGAGCAGTTCGAGGAGCGACTGCATCGCTTCGAGGAGCTTTATGCTCAGGCTCCGGGAGAAGCGAATATTCCGTTCCCCGGCGTCGGCGCGGCGATGCGCGCGCTGGTCGAGGCGGGCCATAGCATCGCGCTGTGCACCAACAAGCCGCTGGCGCCGACCCTCGTTCTACTCGACGCCCACGGCTGGCGCGAATTGTTCACGGCGATCGTCAGCGGCGACACGCTACCCGAGCGCAAGCCGCATCCGGCACCGCTGATCGAGGCCGCGCGGCGCGCGGGCGCCGGCCCGGTCGTCTACGTCGGCGACAGCGAGGTGGACGTGGCGACAGCCGACGCGGCGGGCGTGCCTCTGCTGCTCTACGCGGGCGGGTATCGCAAGACGCCGCTCGCGGAGCTGAAGCACGCCGCAGCCTTCGACGATTTCGCCGAAGTCCCGTCTCTCGTTGCGCGGCATGCGCGCGAGATCGCCATTACGGCGTGAGTTTCGGCGTCATCCGTTCACATCCTCGCGATCCGTCGCGTTTGCCGGTGGTGACGAGCGTCGCCACGGCGCGCCCGTAGGGCTATGGTGCCGCCTCCGCGAACAGAGCAAGGTGCGCCGTCATGCTCGACCTCTACTACTGGACCACGCCGAACGGTCACAAGATCACGATCTATCTCGAGGAAGCCGGCCTTCCCTACAACTTGAAGCCGATCAACATCGGCGCTGGCGAGCAGTTCGCGCCCGGGTTCCTGGCGATCGCACCGAACAATCGCATTCCGGCCATCGTCGATCATGCGCCCGCCGACGGCGGGGCACCGCTGTCGCTGTTCGAATCCGGTGCCATCCTCGTCTATCTGGCGGAGAAGTCGGGCAAGTTCCTGAGCAGCGATCTGCGTGGTCGCCACGAGACGATGCAATGGCTGTTCTGGCAGATGGGCGGGCTCGGGCCGATGGCCGGCCAGAACCATCATTTCAGTCAATATGCGCCAGAGAAGCTGCCTTATGCGATCGAGCGGTACGTGAAGGAAACGAGCCGTCTCTATGGCGTGTTGAACAAGCATCTGGCGGATCGCGCGTTCGTCGCGGGCGAATACTCCATCGCCGACATGGCCTGCTATCCGTGGATCGTGCCGCACGAGCGCCAGGGGCAGAACCTCGACGACTTCCCCCACCTCGCACGCTGGTTCGACGAGATCGCCGAGCGTCCGGCGGTGAAGCGCGCCTACGCGATCGCGGCGAAGGTTTCGCAGGCTCCGGTCGTCACCGACGCTTCGCGCTCGATCCTGTTCGGCCAATCGGCCAAAACGGTGAAGTGACCGGCTCACGGTGCGCACTGCTCGCGTGCCGAGAGCTCGAACATGATCTCCCGCGGGTCAAACGCCGGAGGAATGCGTCGCCGTGCCCTGGCCGAAATAGCTGTCGAACACCGAGCAGATCGAGCGAATGAACAGGCGGCCCTTTTCGGTGACGCGGAAACCCTCGCCCTCCGGCTCGACCAGATCGTCGTTTTCGCTCGACGCGAGCATGTGGGCTTCCTCGATCACGGGCTCGGCGTCGGCGCCGAAGCGATCGCGCAATTCCTCGGTCGGAAAACGGAAGTCACACATCAGCCGCTCGATGACGAGACCGCGGACGCTGTCGTCGGTGCTCATGGCATGGCCCCGGACGGTCGCGAGCCCGCCGTTCTCGACGCGCCGCTCATAGTCGGCGACCGGCGTCGCGTTCTGCACGTAGCCCTGCGGCAGGCGACCGATTGAGGAAGCGCCGAGTCCGATCAGCGCCGCTGCCTTGTCGGTCGTGTAACCCTGGAAGTTGCGATGCACCTTTCCGGTAGCGAGCGTATCGTCCGGCAGCGCGAAGTGATCGAGGCCGACGGTGACATAGCCCGCCTGGGTCAAGCGATTGGTCGCACGGTTAGCTTGCGCGAAACGCTCCGTCATGTCCGGCAGCGCGGCCTCGTCGATCAGCCGCTGATGGGTGATGCGGGCCGGCAGATGGGCATAGCCGAACAGGGCGATGCGATCCGGCGCCAGGGTCAGGACACGTTGCAGTGTCTGCTCGAGAGTCGAGCGGGTCTGATGCGGCAGGCCGTACACGAGATCGATGTTGATCGACCCGACGCCATGGGCGCGGAACGTGCGGACGACGAACTCGGTCTGCTCGAACGACTGCATGCGGTTGATGGCGACCTGCACGGCTTCGTCGAAGTCCTGAACGCCGATGCTGACGCGATTGACGCCGGCCTTGGCGAACGCGGCGATGCGCTCCTCGTCCAGCCCGCGCGGGTCGATCTCGACGGCGAATTCCGCGTCCGGGGCGAAGTTGAACTGGGACTTGAGCGCCGCCGAGAGCCGCAGGATGTCA
>OEIV010001113.1_pt1 | contig 12965 bp, 9 predicted proteins | sample 1539231 | NCBI WGS metagenome assembly OEIV01 (sample SAMN03794762, study PRJEB22550) | activated sludge metagenome | feature: wastewater treatment plant; material: activated sludge; isolation source: Wastewater treatment plant of a petroleum refinery complex | place: Argentina: Buenos Aires ...
CGGCCACACCGGTTTGTCCGGAATGGCAGGCGTCGATCACCGCGATCACGCGCGCCTTGGCCGTCGCCAGCAGTTCGGAAACTTTGGTCCAGTCGATTGCGGTCTCCGGCAGCCGCGCCGGATCGACTGCCGAAACGGCCATGAAGTATCGGCCATCTGTCGTGCGCGCTCCGTGACCGGCGAAAAAGACGAGGAGTGTATCGTCCGGTCCGGCCGCTGCGACCGCGGCCGTGAGGTCCGACATCACGGCGTCGGGCGTCACGTCGCGGTCGGCGCGCATCGTCGCGCGAACGCTGCTGTAATAGGGCGCGCCCGACTTGAGCGACGCGACGAGCGTCTCGGCATCGATCCGCGCGCCGCCCAATTCGTTGAGGGCGTCATACTTGTCGACGCCGTAAGCGAGCACGTGCAGCGTGTTCGCGGGCTTGGTCTTTGATGCCGGGGCGGAGAGTGACAGCGGTCGGCTCTTGAAGCCGTGCACGTCGATGGCAACGAGCGTGAGTACGCGCACGTGCGGGCTGAGATCGACCTTGAACGAAACCTCGGTGGAGTTTCCTTTGGCAAGGCGGCGGTCGGCGAGGCGGCCATCCTCGTAAAGCTCGATTGCGGTGAGGCCGGTGACAGATCTCGCGCGGGCCGAGATCTCGTGTGAGGTGGCGGATGCGAATGACGCTTCGATCTGCGGTGGCGGCGTGAGTTGCGGCGTTGGTGCCGCGACCGGTTTTCCAGAGAGAATGCCCTTGATGACATCGGGCCGTTGCAGCGCCTTCGCGAACTGTTCGAAGCTGTGCACGCCGGGAAGACCCGGGAAAGCAACGTGCACGAAATGCGATCCTTCGTAGGTCGAGGCATAGAATCCCTCGGCCGAATAGAGGATCATCTCGTTGTCGACAATGCGGCCAGCCAGCAGCGGCTTAGCGCTAGATTCAGGCCCGTGAACGAACATCTGTCCGTCGCAGTTCGCCTGCACCAGAAGACCGCGCGGAGCCGCTTCGTAGAAGCCACAGAGAACGGTCGGCTCTTGCATTTGGATCGTGCGCGGTTCGGTGCCGTCGTTCAAGTGGACGATTTCGGCCTTGCCGCTGCCCGGGACCGCGGCGATGAGCAATCGGCGGTCCGGGATCGAGACGCCCGCCACCGTGTGATCGCGGCCGACGAACTGGCTGAACAATCCGCTGATGCCCTTCAGCGTTCGCACTGTGCCTTTGGCAGGGCCATCGAGTGCGAGCAGATCGAAGCGCAGGTCGTGCGCACCGGCCGCGGTCATGGCGGGTTCGCCATGCTGGAGCAGCAGATAGTGGACGCCACTGACCTCGAAGCGCCAGGCCGCGACGACGATGTCGGGAAAGTCGGTCTTGGCGAACCATGCTTGCAGCGACGGGTTGGCGGCGACGATCTCGTCTCGGAGCTGCGGAGGCCACGTGCGGACCAGCGGGTCCTGCTCCTCCGGGCTCCGGTCCAGCGGGATCATGATCTCTGCAACCGGCTCGGCGGACGTCAGGATCAATCCCATTCGGGCAAGATCGTCGGCGATGGCCGTGTCGTCGAACGGCAACCCGCGTGTGCGCACTCGGGGCGCTGCGATCGTATCGCCGCGTGCTGCTCCCATCGGGAGCAGGTCTTCGGCGCGAAGGACGCGACCGTCCGCGATCGCGATGCGGCGGGGCGCGAGAAAATCCATCGCACTTCGGCGGCCCGCCTCGGACGGCATTAGCGATACGGTGTCGTCGACATAGCCGTCGTACCCCCGTCCCACGTGCGTCAGCAGCAACGGCGCATTCCCTGTCCACCCGGTTGCAAGCTTCACGTCGGGTCTGGCGAACATCTCGCGCAGCTTTGCTTCGAGGGGATGTGCCTCCTCGTCGCCGAACGATGTCGTCTCGACCTTCTTGCCCGCGGCGAGTTGCGCCACGCCCATGGCGCGAGGGCTGCCGCCATCGGCGCGCAATACCGCCATGCGGTCCCAATCGATATTGATATTGGACGTGACCCATGCGTCGCAGGTGCTGCATCCCGGGAAGAAGTACGCCCACGACGTCGCGCGGCCAGAGGTGTCGACTACGGGATCGACGAGTGTGTTGAACAAGGTGACGCTCTGATAGGCGCGGCCGGCGTCGAGCGCCAGCGCGTCTCCGTTCGACCATGCCACGATCGGACCGGTCAGCCGGGCAACGACCTTGCCCGCCACGAGATCGTAGACCTCGAGGTTCGTCGGGTAGTTCGTCTCGGCGTCGCCGACGGACGCGACGACGAAGCGCGCTTGCGGTGAAAATCTGGGCTTCACGCCGCTGCGATCGACGAGCTTGGCGCCGGTCGCGCGATCGAACGCGCGATAGCGGCGGGGAAAGATCTCGAGGCGATAGCGCCCGTCCTGTGAGATCTCCACCTCCGTCAGTTTCTGGTTGCCGTCGGGGGCGGCTAGCTCGAGCGCAGGATCGGGCGCAACGAAGTCCTGCACCACGATCTGCGGCACGCCGGACGCGACGGCGAATGGGCCCATGCGACCGGCAGGCTTGGCCGCCATTCTCTCGGCCGCTGTCTTGCACGAAGGATCGACGGCGACGATCGTCCACTCGATCTCGAGCGGTCCAGCGACGTAGGGCTTGACGCGCAAGCCGCTCGCGCGCGGCGTGGTCGCTTCGTGGATGGGGATGACGATCCGCGTGCGATCCTCGGCAAAGGTGATGGCGTAGGGAGCTTTGGCCTTGCCGGGCAGCGCGACGAAGCCGGGGCCGCCCGAAAGGTTGCCGTCGTCGTCGAATTCGTAACGGCCTTCGAAGCGCACCGTGTCCGGCATGGCGCCGATCAGATAGACCGGCGTCTTGCTCGATACCGTGGGCAGCCGCCAGCTCACCTCGATTGCGTCGCCGTGGGCAACGCTATTGCCTGTACTCGTCGTGACCGCGATGCCCGCTGCGGCCGTCGCTGCCTGAGCCGTGGCGGTGCAGCGACGGCCCGGCCTGGGGGCCGGGTTCGCCGGTTGTACTTCGGTTGGCCAGCCGCCCCACTGTGCGTCGGCGGTTTTCGCACCGAGCAATAGGGCGAGAAACGACAACATGAAGAGCGCGGAAATCGAGCGTCGCATACCGAGGTCCTGCTGGATGGTTGCGCCGACCTTGCCTGCAAGTCGCTCTCTCTTCAACCGTTCGGTTCTGTCACCGGGGTAGGGCATGTGGACGGCATACAAGGCACACGCCTCGGCAGTCGCCTTCGAACGGCCCTGCGCTGCTACATCCAGGCCTTCGTGCCGGCCCGCCATCGAGTCGAACGCTCGAGAAAGACGAATGTGTCCTATGCCGCCATCATCGGTTGACCGCACACTTCCGCTCGGCGCTAGGCCCTTGCAGCGCCAGGGTGGCGTCTATCCAGTTTTCTCGGTGTCACCACGCGTCGCCGCAATTGGCGCCATACGGCCGAACGCGATCACCGGCTCCAGCCAATAGGCGAGATGGCGAAGCGGTGCCTTGGCTTCGACTTCGGCGAGAAGCTGATCGGCCCGGTTCCGCGCCATCACCGCGACGAGCATGCCGCGGCTGATGCGGCCGCGCACCCGCTCGCCCAAACTCGCGTCACTGAAGTCGTGACCATGGCCCTCGGCGCGCAGCGTCGTGAAGCCGCCGATCGGTGGCGCGGTCTCGAGCATCAGCTCGACGATCTGGTCCTCGACCGCCAGCGGATAGACGAGTGTCAGCTTGCAAGGGGATTGGTCCATGCAACTCTCTCTTCAGACGATTGCGAATGGGCGGAAGGAAGGCCGAAGCGGCGGAACAGGATCGGTAGCAGGAACAGCGTCAGCACGGTCGCCGAGAACAATCCGCCGATGACGACGATGGCGAGAGGCTTTTGGATTTCGGAGCCCGGACCGCTCGCGAACAGCAGCGGCACGAGACCGAACGCCGCGATGCTCGCTGTCATCAGAACCGGCCTGAGGCGCCGCAGCGAGCCTTCGAACACGACATCCGAGAGCTTGTTGCCTTCCGCGATAAGTTGATTGAAGTGGCTGACGAGCACGAGCCCGTTGAGAACCGCGATGCCGAGCAGGGCGATGAAGCCGACGGACGCCGGAACAGAAAGGTATTCACCCGACATCCACAAGGCCAGAATGCCGCCGACCAGCGCGAATGGCACGTTGGCCAGGATGAGCGCCGACTGACGCAGGGAACGCAACGTCGCGAACAGAACGGCGAAGATCATCACCAGTGCGATCGGCACGACGATCATGAGGCGAGCGGCGGCGCGGCGCTGGTTCTCGAACTGGCCGCCCCACACGAGGCGATAGCCGGACGGCAACGGAACCGCGCGTTCGACAGCCTCTTGCGCCTCCTTGACGAAGCCGACGAGGTCGCGTCCGGTGACGTAGGCCTGCACGATGGCGAAGCGCGACGCATTCTCGCGGTCTATTTTCACCGGGCCCGCGACACGGCGGATCTTGGCGACGTCACCGACGCGGACGAGGCCGCCGTCACCCGCGGCGATCTGGTTCTGGGAGAACAGCTCGGGCGCTTGACGCACATCCTCCTGGCCGCGGATGATGATGCCCGTGCGCCGACCCGTCTCCGAGACGATCCCCGCATTCGTACCTTCGAGCATCGCGCGCAGCTCGTCCTCGATGGCAGCGACGGAGAGGCCCGTGCGCCCGGCGGCGAGGCGATCTACATCGACTTGAAGGTAGTCGACGCTATCGTTCGCAACGGTCGAGACCTCGGCCGCGCCGGGCACGCCGTGCAGGGTCGACTGTATCTTGCCGGCCAACTCGGACAACGTTGCCAGATCCGGCCCGAATATCTTCACCGCGAGATCGCCCCGTGCACCGGTCAGCATCTCGGCCGTGCGCATCTCGATCGGTTGCGTGAACGCGAATTCCATACCCGGCACGTCGGCCATCACCGTGCGCAGCTCGGCGAGAAGCCAGTCCTTGCTCGGCACGCGCCACGACTCTTTGGGTTTCAGCACGAGGAACGTATCGGTTTCGTTCGGGCCCATGGGGTCGAGCCCCAGCTCGTCGGAACCGACACGGGCAACGATGCGCTCGATCTCCGGAACACGCTCCTTGAGAAGGCGCTGCACGAGCAGATCGCCGTCGACGCTGCTCTTGAGGTTGATCGACGGCAGCTTGGTGATCTGCATGATCACAGAGCCTTCGTCCATCGTCGGCATGAAGGCTTTGCCGACTGCTCCATAAGCGACGACCATCGCCACCATGCCCGCCGCCGCGAGGAGGTAGACGGGAAGGGGAAACGCCAGAGCGCTACGCAGCAACGCGCGATAGGCCCGCGTCAAGATGCGCATCAGGATCGGCTCACCGTGATGACCGGACCGCAGCAGAAGCGACGAGAGGACGGGAATGAGCGTGAGCGACAAGATCAGGGAGCCGGAAAGCGCGAACACGATCGTCAACGCAACCGGACCGAAGAGCTTCCCTTCGAGTCCCTGTAGTGACAGCAACGGCAGGAATACGAGGCAGATGATGAGAATGCCGGAGGCGACGGGCTGCGCGACCTCCGCGGCTGCCCGATAGATGCGGTGGAGAAGGGGGATGCGGTCGCCGTCGCCGGCGTGCTGGAGCTGCTCGACGGTGTTCTCGACGACGACGACGGCGGCATCGACGATGAGGCCGATGGCGATGGCGAGGCCGCCGAGGCTCATGAGGTTCGCCGACATGCCGAACAATTGCATCATGACGAAGGTGATGAGCGTCGCCATCGGCAAGGTGATGGCGACGACGAGCGCGGCGCGCAGATTGCCGAGGAACAGGAAGAGCAGGACCACCACGAGCGCGGTCGCTTCGATCAGCGCTTTCTGCACGGTTTCGACGGCACGCTGGATCAAGTCCGAACGGTCGTAGAACGCCTCGATGCGGACGCCTTCGGGAAGGCCCGCCTGCAACTCGGCGATGCGCGTGCGCACATCGGCGACGATCGAGCTCGCGTCGGCGCCGCGCAGTGAGAGAACGAGGCCCTGTACGGCTTCGCCGCGGCCATCGCGGGTGACCGCGCCATACCGCGTGAGACTGCCGGTGCGAACCTCGGCGATATCGCCGACGCGGAGCACGCGGTCATTGAGTGTCTTGAGGACGATCTGCTCGATGTCGGCGGGGGGCCGCACCGCGCCCTCGGCCCGCACCCCGAGGGCGTTTTCGCCCTCGCTGATGCGACCGGCGCCGTCGTTGCGATTTCCCGCCCGAATGGCGTCGGCCAACTGCGTCACGCTCAAACCGGCGGCGGCGAGCGCGGTGTTGTTGGGCACCACCTCGAACGTGCGCACATAGCCGCCAAGCGCGTTGACGTCGGCGACGCCCGGTATCGTGCGCAGCGCTGGCCGTATCGTCCAATCGAGCAGGCTGCGCCGTTCGGCGAGCGAAAGAGTGCCGCCTTCGATGGTGAACATGAACACGTCCGAAAGCGGCGTGGACACGGGAGCCAATCCGCCCGTCACGCTCGCGGGCAGATCGCCGCGAACGCCGGAGAGTCGCTCCGCGACCTGCTGGCGCGCCCAGTAGATGTCGGTCCTGTCGTCGAAGTCGAGTGTGATGTCGGCGACCGCGTACTTGGCCATCGATCGCAGGACAGTCTGGCCCGGGATGCCCAGCAGCTCCATCTCGAGCGGCGCGATGACACGGGTTTCGACCTCTTCGGGCGTCATGCCCGGCGCCTTCATGATCAGCTTCACCTGCGCGGGCGAAATGTTCGGGAAGGCGTCGATCGGGATCGTGCGGAAGGAATACGCTCCGATACCGGCGACGAGCAGGGCGACGAGAAGCGTGAAGATACGCTGTGTCAGCGAGAATTCGACAAGCTTGCACAGCATCGGTCAATTCCCGCCGAGAATGGCTTCGAGCTGCGGCAGGCCGGTAGACGCGACCATGTCGCCGGCATTGATCTCACCCGATGATACCGTGGCCGTATCGATCGATCTGCCGCGCACCTTCACGGGCCGCAGGGAGAAGCCAGATTCGTTGCGCGCAAATACCTGATGCTCGCCGTCGATCCAGGCGACGGCGCTGGAGGGAACCTGCAACGTGCCCGCCTGTGATGTCTTCTTGAGCGTGATCCGAACCATCTGGCCCGGAAGTAGTCCCGAGTTGTCCGGCACGGACGCGATGAGCCGCGCCGAGCGCGTCAGCTTGTCGATGTCCCTACCGGCCGAGACCACCGTTCCCTGCGGGCCTTCGACAACCTGAACGATATCCCCGGGCGCGATCTCGGAGACGAGAGAGAGGGGGGCCTGCACGTCGATCCAGAGAGCGTCGGATGTGTCGATCGATACCACCGCGGCCATGGCGGCGATGGGCTCGCCGGGCATCGTGTCGACGTGAGCGATGCGGCCTTCGGCCGGCGCGTGAATGACGTACTGACCGCCGTCGATGGCCTCGATGCCGCCAATGGAGACGGCCGCCTTGTGCTGGGCGACGACGGAGCGGACCTTGGCGACGTGCGCTTCCGCTTCGTCGGCAAGCGTCGCACTCGCGATCTGTTTGTCGGCCAGGAAACGCTTGCGGTTGGCAACGGCGAGTGCCGCCTCGAGCTCCGCTTCCGCCTGTGCAAGCTGGCCCTGCGCATCGAGCAGATCGCGGCTGGCGATGGTCGCGAGCGAGGCACCTTTGGCGACCTTCTGGCCGGGCAGCACATGCACCTGAACGACGGTTCCGGGAAATGGCGCGGTTGCGGAAATGCGTGCGTTGAGGGCCGGTATGACCGTGCCGGGCAGCAGTGCGAGCGTTTCGACCTCTGCCGGGCGGACCTGCTCGAGCTTGATGTCCAGCCGCTCGATCTGTACGGGCGTCAGCGCGATGTCCTTGGCGAGTGCCGCTGGAGATACTGCGAGGGCGATGATCGCCAATACGAGCGACAAGCGTGAGACCTGCGACATTCTGGCCCTCCAAGGCGACCGCGGTGTACTCGCGAGTTCGGATCGGGGGCTAGTGTCACGCCAACCTGAAGCCAACCTGAAGGAGATCGGGGCCGGGTGCACGAAGCGCTGGCGGGGCGGTCCACCCGGTGGGCCAAGCTCCTGTCCGGCCGGGGAGCTTGTGGGCGACGGGCGCCACGGTACGAGATGCCTTGCAGGCGATCGCGGGCTCGTCACCGAGCATGGCGGTGCTCGATGTCGATTTCGGCAATGGTACATCGCTCGCGGTCGCCGATGAATTGACGAAGCTCGGCGTACCGTTCGTGTTCTCTACAGACCACGGCGATACCGTAATGATGTCGCAGAAACTCCGCGACGTGCCGGTGGTGCGCAGGCCCTACACGGCGGACTCGCACAAGGCCGCGCTCGAGTGCAGAGGAGCGAAGAGGGCAGACGGGGCGCGCGGCGGAAAGATCCGAGTGGCCTGGTGATCGACGGAAGCATCGTCGAGATTCATCCAAGGCATGTCGTCCACGTTCAAACATGAGCCTGGCGTGCGTTCGCGCTTTCTGAACCTGCGTTGAGCGGCTCATGTCGCGGGATCGCACCCGGCGTCGCTACGGCATTTCGCCCTTGAGCAATCGCGGCAGCTCACCCGTCAGTCCCGCGGCCTCGGTCACCAGCATGCGCTTTAAGAACGGGAGTTGGTCGACGACGCCAAGGCCGAAGTCGCGGGCCGCACGCAGCAGGGTCGAGTCGTTCGAGAACAGCCGATTGATCGAGTCGAACGCCAGCGCCGAAACGGTGCTGTCGAAGCGGCGCCAGCGCTCGTAACGCTGGAGCACGTCGGGGCTGCCCGGATCGAGTCCGACGCGCATCGTCTCGGCGACGACCTCCGCGAGTGCTGCCACGTCACGCAGCGCGAGGTTCAACCCCTGCCCGGCAATCGGGTGCACGCCATGCGCGGTGTCACCGACCAGCGCGAGGCGGGGCGCCACATAGGCGCGGGCCAGATGCATTTCGAGCCGCCAGGAGGCGGGCCTGCCGGCCAATGTGACCGCGCCGAGCTGACCGCCGAAGCGCTTCTCCACCTCGCCGAGGAGGGCCTCGTCGTCGAGAGCGAGGATGCGTCGCGCCTCGCGCGCTTCTTCCGACCATGTGATGCACGAGCGATTGCCCGGCAGCGGCAGGATCGCGAATGGTCCGGCGGGTAGAAAGTGCTGCACCGCGCGGCCCATGTGCGGGCGCTCGTGCGCCACCGTCACCACGATGCCGGTCTGGTGATACGGCCAGCCGACCAGCTTGATGCCGGCCGCCTCGCGCAGCGACGAACGGCGGCCCTCCGCGGCGACGACCAGCCGGCCGGCGATCTCGCGGCCATCGGCGAGGGCGGCGGGCGCACCGGCATCGGGCGTGCGGGAGCCGGTGGGGGCGCTGTGGGGGGTGATGAACTCGATACCGGCCGTGGCGCGGGCCTTGTCGACCAGTGCCGCGAGCAAAGCACCGCCGGGCAGGATGTGCGATGCAGCTTCGCCCTCTCCGGTCTCGTTCGTATAGGTGAGCAAGGTCGGGCGGATGCCGGCGCCGAGCTCCGAGTCGGTGATGTTGATGTCGAGTACCGGCTCCGCCTCCGCCGAGACGGCCGGCCAGATGCCGATCGCTTCGAGCAGATGACGGGACGAGGCGGAGAGGGCGAATGCGCGGGGATCGCGCGGCGGTCTGCCCGCGCCCTGCGGCTCCTGCGGATCGACAACGGCGATGCGGATGCCGGGCAGCGCTCCGACGAGCGCCAGGGCGAGGGCGAGCCCCGAGTAGCTGGCGCCCGAGACGACGAGGTCGTGCGGGCGTGCGGCCGGCCGCGAGGCTTGGTCCTGAGACATGGGCTGCCACCCTCTCCTGTCTTGTGCAGACTGCTAATTAGGCATATCGCACCGGGGCTGCCAGCGTCATCATTGCCGAACTGCCGAAAGCACATGCCGGCCTGCGCCTTGTCAGTCACGAAACGTGACGGCGGAGGCCCCGTTCTGGAGACTGCCGTGACTGCCCTCGCCGACCTGCTCGCCATCCTCGACCTCGAGCCGCTCGAGGACAATCTGTTCCGTGGCCGCAGCCCGCGCGACGGCTGGCAGCGCGTCTACGGGGGGCAGGTGCTCGGCCAGTCGCTGATGGCGGCGATCCGGACGGTTGGGCCCGAGCGCACAGCGCATTCGCTGCACGCCTATTTCCTGCTCGGTGGAGATCCCAAGCATCCGATCATCTACGAGGTCGAGCGTACCCGCGACGGCTCCACTTTTTCGACGCGCCGCGTCAAGGCCATCCAGCACGGGCGCACCATTTTCGTGATGGGGGTCTCGTTCCAGCAGCCCGAGCCAGGCTTCGAGCACGCCACGCCCATGCCCGACGTGCCGCCGCCCGAGGAGCTGCAATCGGCCTCCCACCTTTTCGCCAAGCTGATCGACCGGCTGCCCGAGGCCATGCGCGGGTATTGGAGCCGCGAACGGCCGATCGACATGCGGCCCGTCGATCTTGAGCGCTACATGTCGCGCGAACCGCGTGAGCCGTTGCAGCGCATCTGGCTCAAGGCCAACGGAACACTGCCGGACGATCCGGCCCTGCACCAGGGTGTTCTGGCCTACGCTTCGGATTTCACGCTGCTCGACACGGCGCTCATCGGGCACGGCAAGCTACTGTTCGACGCCGACATGCAACTCGCCAGCCTCGATCATGCGCAGTGGTTCCACCGGCCGTTCAAGCTGGATGACTGGGTTCTCTATGCCCAGGACAGCCCGAACGCGGGCGGTGCGCGCGGCTTCTGCCGCGGTTCCATCTACACCCGTGACGGCAAGCTGATCGCATCGACTGCCCAGGAGGGTCTCATGCGCCACCGTACAGGCCGCACGTTCGCCTAATTTGTATGCATTTGGTCGTTAATGCACAAATTTTGATCAGCAACTGCCTGCTCCCGGTGCGGGGTTCTGCCGCCCCCTGAAAGATTCGCCCCGAAATTTCATTGCTTTGGCGTCCCCGAGCCCAGTTGGCACGGGACTTGATCCTTAACGGCGCGTAACCGCCGCCGGGCTCGCTTTCCGCGCGGCTGGCGGGCAGCAGTCGAACGCGGGCCGCAGGGGTCTCGTGAAGAGCAGTTGGGGACACGTATGAAGCTCATCACCGCCATCATCAAGCCGTTCAAGCTCGAGGAGGTTCGCGCGGCGCTAACCGACCTCGGTTTGCAGGGTATGACCGTCACCGAGGTCAAGGGTTAGGGCCGCCAGAAGGGCCACACCGAGATTTATCGCGGCGCGGAGTACGCCGTGAGCTTCCTGCCGAAGGTCAAGATCGAAGTCGTCGTGCAGTCGGATCAGGTCGGCAAGGCGCTCGCCGCCATCCAGACCGCCGCGCGCACCGGCCAGATCGGCGACGGCAAGATCTTCGTCTCTTCGATCGAAAACACGGTGCGCATCCGCACCGGCGAGACCGACAACAACGCGCTCTAGTCGCCAGAGAGGCAGACCGGCGCCACGGATGTCCCGCCCTCCCGCGACCATCCACGCCGCCGAGGCTCCTCACCCACCAACTCTATGAATGACGGGAAAACGAGGGAGTTACCGAAAATGAAGTCACGCTTAACCTCACGTCTGGCGAGCGCGCTCGGCGCACTTGCCCTGGCCCCGGCCCTCGCCGCGCCAGCATTCGCGGCGGCGCCCGTGAAGGGCGACACCACGTTCATGTTCCTCGCCACCGTGCTCGTGCTCCTGATGACGATCCCGGGACTGGCACTGTTCTATGGCGGTCTCGTCCGCGCGAAGAACATGGCCTCGGTTCTGATGCAGGTTTTCGCGATCACCTGCCTCATCTGCATCGTCTGGGTCACCTACGGCTACTCGATGGCCTTCACCGGCGGCGGCGAGCTCAACAGCTATGTGGGCGGCTTCTCCAAGGTGTTCCTCGCCGGCGTGACCTCCGAGTCGCTCGGCGGCACGTTCTCGAACGACGTCTCGATGTACGAGTACGCGTTCATCGCCTTCCAGATGACCTTCGCTTGCATCACGCCGGCGCTGATCGTCGGCGCCTTCGCCGAGCGCATCAAGTTCTCGGCGCTGCTGATCTTCTCGGTCCTCTGGGTCACCTTCGTCTACTTCCCGATCGCGCACATGGTTTGGTACTGGGCGGGTCCGGATGCGGTTGCCGCTGCTGCCAAGGCCGTTGCTGAGGCCGCTGCCGACAAGAAGGCCGAGGCTCAGGCCGCACTCGACGCGGTTCTCGCCGACGCCGGTCTGATCTTCTCGTGGGGCGCCATCGACTTCGCTGGCGGCACCGTCGTTCACATCAACGCCGGTATCGCTGGCCTCGTCGGCTGCATCATCGTCGGCAAGCGCGTCGGCTATCCCCGCGAGCACATGGCTCCGCACTCGCTGACCATGACCATGATCGGCGCCGCGCTGCTGTGGGTCGGCTGGTTCGGCTTCAACTGCGGCTCCAACCTCGAGTCGAACGGCGTCTCCTTCCTGGCCATGATGAACCCCTTCACGGCTACCGCAGCCGCGGGCCTCTCCTGGATGCTCGTCGAGTGGATGGTCAAGGGTAAGCCCTCGCTGCTCGGCCTCGTGTCGGGTGTCGTCGCCGGCCTCGTCGCCGTCACGCCTGCTTCGGGCTTCTCGGCCCCGGTTCCGGCCATCGTCCTCGGTGTTGTCGCTGGTATCGTCTGCTTCGGCTTCGTCACCGGCGTGAAGAACGCTCTCGGCTACGATGACTCGCTCGACGTGTTCGGCATCCACGGCATCGGCGGCATCATCGGCGCCCTCGGCACCGCGATCCTGGCCGACCCGAGCCTTGGCGGCGCCGGCATCGCCGACTACGTCTCGCAGCCGGGCAGCCTGGTCGTCGCTCCCTACGACGTGATGGCCCAGCTCATCGCGCAGTCGAAGGCCGTCGGTCTCACCATCGTGTGGTGCGGCGTGATCTCGACCGTCCTCTTCCTCCTCCTCAAGTTCACGATCGGCCTGCGGCCGTCCGAGGAGCACGAGCGTGAGGGCCTCGACGTCGCAACGCACGGCGAGCGCGCCTACAACCACTGATCCACGAAAGGCTGGCGGGCTTCGACCCGCCCGCCGCCGCTT
>OEIV010001114.1_pt1 | contig 12959 bp, 8 predicted proteins | sample 1539231 | NCBI WGS metagenome assembly OEIV01 (sample SAMN03794762, study PRJEB22550) | activated sludge metagenome | feature: wastewater treatment plant; material: activated sludge; isolation source: Wastewater treatment plant of a petroleum refinery complex | place: Argentina: Buenos Aires ...
GCTCGGACTGCCAGCGGGGCTAGACGAAGTTCGCCAGCGGCTTGCGCTCGCCGCCGGTCCGCTGCTCGCGGAACTCTCCGCCGCTGTTGTCGACGAGCCTCCGCAGCAAAGGCGCGACGGTGGCTTCGTGCGCGCCGGCTATCGCGCCAGCCTCGACGAGGCCCTCGAGCTGCGCGACGCGGGCCGCAACGTCATGGCGGCACTCGAAGCCCGCTACGTTGAGGAGAGCGGCGTCCGCACGCTCAAGGTTCGCCACAACAACATCCTCGGGTTCTTCATCGAGGTTACGCAGCAGAACGCCAAGCCCCTGCTTTCCGCGCCACTCTCCGACACGTTCCGTCACCGCCAGACGATGTCGAACGCGATGCGCTTCACCACGGCCGAGCTGATCGAGACGGAAGGGCGGATCGCTTCCGCGGCGGAGCGGGCCTTGGCGATCGAGCAGGAGGTGTTCGCCGAGCTGTGCGCCCGCATCGCCGGCGCCGACGCGAACCTCGGCGCCATCGCGGCGGCCCTCGCCGAGCTCGACGTGATCGCGGCCCTGGCGGAACTGGCGCACGAGAACGCCTACGTGCGCCCGACCGTCGAGGAGAGCGAAGCGTTCGAGATCATCGGCGGGCGTCACCCGGTGGTCGAGCAGGCGCTGTCCTCGGCACGCGCCGGGCCCTTCATCGACAACGATTGCCTGCTCGGCCGCCCCGCCGCGCCAGTTGCGCCCACCGGCTTCGACGAGACGAGCGAAGCCCGAATATGGATCGTCACCGGACCGAACATGGCCGGCAAATCGACCTTCCTGCGCCAGAACGCCCTGATCGCCGGGCTGGCGCAGATGGGCTCCTACGTCCCCGCACGCGCCGCCCATATCGGCATCGTCGATCGTCTGTTCAGCCGCGTCGGCGCGGCCGACGACATCGCCCGCGGTCGCTCGACGTTCATGGTCGAAATGGTCGAGACCGCAGGCATCCTCAACCAGGCCACCAACCGCTCACTCGTGATCCTCGACGAGATCGGCCGCGGCACCGCGACGTTCGACGGCCTCTCGATCGCCTGGGCCACGCTCGAATACCTGCACGAGATGACGGGCTGCCGCGCCCTGTTCGCGACCCATTATCACGAGCTGACGGCGCTCGCCGGACGCCTCAAGGGCGTCGCCAACGTCACCGTCGACGTGAAGGAATGGCACGACGAGATCGTATTCCTGCACAAGGTCCGCGCCGGCGCCGCCGATCGCTCCTATGGCATCCAGGTCGCCAAGCTCGCAGGGCTTCCCGCGGCCGTCGTCACCCGCGCCGGCGAGGTCCTCAAGCGGCTCGAGAAGTCCGACCGGCGTTCCGGGGGGGCAGCGCCGCTGGACGACCTGCCGCTTTTTGCGGCAGCCCGGCCCACCAACCCCATCGCCGACGAGCGCGCGCCTTCGCCCATCGAGACGGCGCTGGCCGCGATCAATCCCGACGAGCTGACGCCGCGCGGGGCGCTCGACGAGCTGTACCGGCTCAAGGACATGCAGCGCTCCGCCGAAAAAGTGCGATCGAAACGCTAGCATGCCCACTCTTTCGCTTGCTCTGGCCGGCACGGCACTGGAATGCGAACCGTCGATAGCAACCTTCACGACCTTGATGGATCGCGAGCGTGATTCCATCGAAGTCGATAGCGCTCTAAAAGGGGTGCGACCGCTCCGGTCCCTCCGCAGCACACCGGCCTATCCTCGACACCGAGCAGCCACTAAGCTGGACCCATGGACAAGACCTTGAATTCCCCGCCGCCCTACTTCGATACCTCGGCGTTGCGACACGAGCTGACCGCGATCTTCCAGGGCGCGCCCGATCCGTCGTCGGCCCGCGCCATCGTCGTCGATCGCTTGAAGGAGCTCGCCTCGGACTCGCGCGCGGCGGCCGTGGCTCAGCTCCGCGCCGACGGCAACGGGCGGCGCTGCGCCGCCGGCCTCTCCGAATTCCAGGACGAGCTGATCCGCCTGATCTTCGACTACACGGCGACGCACGTCTATCGCGCTACCAATCCCTCGGACGCCGAACGCATGTCGATCGTGGCGACGGGCGGATACGGGCGTGGGCTGTTGGCGCCCGGCTCCGACATCGATCTGCTGTTCCTGCTGCCCTACAAGCAGACGCCGTGGGGCGAGAGCGTCGCCGAGTACATGCTCTACATCCTTTGGGATCTGGGCTTCAAAGTCGGTCATGCGACGCGCAACGTCGATCAGTGCGTGAAGCTCTCGCTCGCCGACATCACCATCCGCACCGCGATCCTCGACAGCCGCCTCATACTCGGTGACCGCCAACTGTTCGCCGAGCTCGAGAACCGCTTCCGCGATGAGGTCGCGCGCGGAACTGCGCGCGCGTTCACCGACGCCAAGATGGCGGAGCGCGACGACCGACATGCCCGCGCCGGTTCCTCGCGTTACCGGGTCGAGCCGAACATCAAGGACGGCAAGGGCGGCCTGCGCGACTTGCACACGCTGCACTGGCTGTCGAAGTACCTCTACGGCGAAGGCGTCGGTCAACCTGCGATCCAGGCCGGCATCTTCACCCGCGCCGAGGTCGCCACGTTCGAGAAGTGCGAGGACTTTCTCTGGACGGTGCGTTGCTTCCTGCATTTCATGACCGGACGCGCGGAGGAACGCCTGTCGTTCGACCTCCAGCCGGGCATGGCCGAGCAGCTCGGCTACAAGAGCCACGCAGGGCTCCGTGCGGTCGAGCGCTTCATGAAGCACTACTTCCTCGTTGCCAAGGACGTCGGCGACCTCACGACCATCCTTTGCAATGCGCTCGAAGTGCAGCAACTGAAGACTGCGCCCGGCCTGCACCGGCTGTTGAACCCGCTCTCCTGGCGCATGCGCCGCGAAGTGCGCCAGAAGACCGATTTCCGCATCGAGAACGATCGCATCAACGTCGCGGACAAGGAAGTCTTCAAGCGCGACCCGGTCAACCTGATCCGCTTCTTCGCCCAGGCCGAGCACACCGACACGTATCTGCACCCGGATGCCCTGCGCCTTATTCGCTCGTCGCTATCGCGCGTCGATCATTCGATCCGCGCCAATCCCGAAGCGAACCGCATCTTCCTCGAGCTGTTGACCGGGCACGTGAACCCCGAAGGCACGCTGCGGCGGATGAGCGAGGCCGGCGTCCTCGCGCGCTTCATTCCCGCCTATCGCCGTGTCGTCGGCATGATGCAGTTCAACATGTATCACCACTACACGGTCGACGAGCATCTGATCCAGACCGTGGGCCGGCTGACCGACGTCGAGCGCGGCGGCTCCTCGGGCGAGCTGCCGCTTTCGACGGAGATCATCAACACGATCAAGAACCGCCGTGCTCTGTTCGTCGCGGCGTTCCTTCACGACATCGGCAAGGGTCGCGTCGAGGATCACTCGATCGTCGGCGCACGCATCGCGCGCGAACTCTGCCCGCGGCTCGGCCTCACCCCGGGTGAGACGGAAACGGTCTCGTGGCTCATCGAAGAACACCTGACGATGAGCAACATCGCGCAGAGCCGCGACATCTCGGACCCGCGCACGATTCAGGACTTCGCCAACAAGGTGCAGACGCTCGAGCGCCTTAAACTTCTGCTGCTTCTGACCGTCGCCGATATTCGCGCCGTCGGCCCCGGAACGTGGAACGGCTGGAAGGGCCAGCTTCTGCGCACGCTTTATTACGAGACTGAAGCCGTGCTGTCCGGCGGTCACGGCAAGCTCGGCCTCACCGAGCAGGTCGCCCGCGCGCAAGAGGCGATGCGTGGCGCGCTATCCGACTGGCCGCGCGAGCAGGTGGATCGCCACATCGAGCGCTTCTACTCGGACTACTGGCTACGCTTCGGTGCTCGCCAACACGCCGAGCACGCGCGGCTGATGGCCCGCGCCGCCACGAATGGCGACAAACTCGCCATCGATTTCAAGAGCGATGCCTTCACCGCCATCACCGAGCTGACCATCCTGGCGCCGAACCATCCGCGCCTGCTCTCTCTGTTCGCCGGCGCCTGCGCGGCCGGCGGCGCCAACATCGTCGGCGCGCACATCACGACGACACGCGACGGCTTCGCACTCGACACGTTCCTGCTTCAGCGCGAGTTCAGCGAGGATCTCGACGAAGAGCGGCGCGTCAGGCGCATCGGCCAGACCATCGAGAAGCTGCTGAAGGGCGAGGCACGGCTGAAGTCGTTGCTCGCCAAGAAGCGCACCATCGAGCGGCGCATCGAGGCCTTCACGGTCGAGCCCGAAGTGATTGTCAACAACCTGCTGTCCGACCAGTTCACCGTCATCGAGGTGGCGGGCCGCGATCGTCCGGGACTGCTCTACGATCTGACGAGCACCATCTCCGATCTCAACCTCGACATCTCCTCGGCGCACATCACGACGTTCGGCGAGAAGGCCGTCGACGTGTTCTATGTCACCGATCTGACCTCGAAGAAGATCACCAGCGAAGCACGCCAGAAGTCGATCGAGGCGAAGCTCGTGCAGACACTGGCGGCGGGAGAGGCAGAGGCGGGGTAGCCCGCCTCTGCACCCCCCCCGCGCGCCCCGCCCGCCGTCCCCCGCCCATGGCCCCGTAGGTCACCCTGTCTCCGCGCTTGGCGGGGGAGGGGTCCACGGCGTCGAACGAGAGGCGCGAACCAAAGAAGCGGAACAGCGGGCCGAGCAGACGCCCGCGATGCTTGAAGTAAACCCACGAGCGATGCAACTGCGCGCCGAGCCGCCGCTTCACGACGTAACTCGTCTGCCCGAGCTGGATCTCCCCGACACGGCGCTCGATGCAATAGCGCACCATCGTCATGATGATGAAGAAGTAGAGGTTGAGTTCGCGCGCCACGGAATAATCGAGGCCGAGCAGCTTGCCGTCGACGCGGTCCTGATCCTCGAGGAAGAAGGCGAAGCCGATCAACCGACCGTCGAGGCGGCAGAGAAGCATACGCGCCTTACCGCCCGAGCTCTGCATGACCTCGCGGAAGTAGCTCTCGGGAACGCTGTCGAACGATTCATAGCTCGTTTTGCGGTTGGCCTGCGTCGCGCGATAGAACGCGATGATCTGGTCGTAGATGTCCTCGACGTTGTCACGGATTTCGAACTCCACGCGCGCCGCGCGCTTCAGCTTGGAGCGGATATCCGTGCGCATCTTGCTCGGCAGGCTCTTCAGATACTCATCGAACGTCGCAAAAGGCAGCGCCAGCGAGGCGACCGGAAGGGAGGCCATGCGTGCGAAGCCCGCGGCCGTCATGGCATCGCCCATCGCGGTCGCATCGCGGTCCGTCACGTCCTTGAGCGCGACGATCTTTACACCTTCGGCCTCGGCATGCGCGTCGAGGCCCTCGAGCAGCGCCTCGACGATGCGGCGGCGGCGCTCAGGCGTGAGACCCGGAAGCGTGCCGATCTGGCATTCCTCGGTCATCGGCGAACCCATCCCGATCACCGGCATGTGAACGAGGCGCGGCATGTGGCGGGCGGGCCAAACGCCCACCGGCTTTAAACTGGCGCCGAGCGTCGTATCGAGCCGATAGTCGAGGCGGAACAGCGGCGCGCCGCCGACCAACTCGTCCCCGTCGTAGACGGCGAGCGCCGACAGCACGAAATCCTCGGGATTGGAGCGCTCGCAGCCGCGCAGATATCCCCAGTCCAGCGCCGAGTTCGGAAACAGGCGGTTCCAAGCCAGCGGATCGATCTGCGCGATGCTCGGCACATGCACGACGGAGAGATCGCGCACCGGGGTCACCGCACGGACGCGGGTCCGGCGCATCGGCACGTTTCCGCTAAGATCGACGGCCGGAAGCAGCGCGGGAGACGTGCGTGCGGCGAGGGCATTTGACATGACGGTGTCTCTCTCTGTTCGGCGGGCGCGGCGGCGCCCGGTCGCTCGTGGTTCGATGCAACATTCGCCGCCCCGGCCCGAAAGCGCTGTTCCCGCAGGTACAGGCTCCCGTCGCTTCGCGTGCTCTTGTCCGTATAGGATGGATGTGGACCGGCTGACGGGAGACGGCGGCATGTCGAAGAGCGGGATTGATGCGGAGACGGTCGGCGCCGGCCGCAGCTATTGGCATCGCAACGGGTCGGCACCACCGCCGGGTGGCGAGACGGAGACGAACGCGCCCGACCGGAACCCGCCGCCGTCGCGGGCCGACATCGTCATCGTCGGCGGCGGGCTCGCCGGACTTTCGACAGCTCTGCGCATCATGGAGCGCCAGCCGGACGCGGACGTGGTGATCCTCGACGCTCACTTTCCGGGCTACGGAGCCAGCGGCCGGAACGGTGGCCTGATGTCGCCGCTCGCGGCGCCAGCCTGGCTCGTCACCGCAGCGAGCAACCCCGACCACGCATGGGGGCTCAAGGCAATCAACGCGCGAACGGCGGCGGCGGCGGAATGGGCCCGCGCGATGGCGCCCGAAGCGGAAGTGCGGTCGGCCGAACTCGCACTCGAGGCAACCGGTCGCCTCACCGATTGCGGGCTGCGGGAGGTGGCGCGTGGCGTCGACTCCGCCGGCATCTCCTACGATCTCGCGGCCGGCCGCAAACGCAGCGACGTGGCGGCGATGCACATCGCCGCTCATTCGGTGCACCCTTACAAGCTCGTCGCCGGTCTCGCGCGCGCCGCAACCGGAGCCGGCGTCCGCATCGTCTCCAACGCAACCGTTTCCCGGATCGACGACGAAGGCGCGGCCGGCGCCCGCATTCATCTGGCGGGCGGCTCCGTCGTCCAGGCGCGCAGCGTCGTCGTCGCCACCAATGCCTATACGCCGTCCCTGCAGCTCGCTCGGCCGCCGCGCGCGAAGGCGGTCTACAACTACATGCTGGCGACGGGGCCCATCGATCCCGCCAAGCTCGAGGTCGCGATTTCGCCGAAGGGGTTCGTCGTCGAGCTCAACTATGCCTATGCGTTCTGGCGCATCCACGAGGGCCGCATCGTCTATGGCGGCCTGGAGCGGCTGAAGCCCGTACCCGACGATCGTGATCTATTCGTGCCGGTGAACGTCGCCCGCGCCCTCGAACGCCACCTCGCCGCCACCCTCGGAACCGAAGCCGAACTGCCTAAGATCACCGACCATTGGGGCGGCAAGTACCACGTGACCGCGACCGATTTGCCGGTGATCCGCCGAGAAGCCGGCTCCGCCATAGTCCTCAACGTCGGCTACGGCGGCGAGGGCGTGGCGCTGACGATGGCTCTCGCTCCTCTTGCCGCCGCCCTCGCGCTCGGCAAGGCGCCGCCCGAGCCCGAGCTCGGCCGCCTCGCCTCGATCATCGCCGAGACGCGCGTTCCGGTTGCAGGCATGGCCCGTTTCGTGGCGCGGGTTGCGGCGGACGTCGTCACGACGACGGTACGGGGCCGCGCGCCACGTCCCGCTCGCCACTCTTGACGCGGGGGCACGGCGGCCACATCGGTCAGGATAGTCACCGACCTCGCTTGTCACGTCACGGCGCGTCAGGTACTTGGCTTCGTTCATGAAACTCTACCGATCCTTCATGACCGTCGGCGGCTTGACCATGGTGAGCCGCCTGCTCGGATTCCTGCGCGATATCCTCATCGCCAGCGCGCTCGGCTCCGGCGCCATCGCCGATGCCTTCTTCGTCGCCTTCCGCTTCCCGAACCTGTTTCGCCGGCTGTTCGGCGAAGGCGCGTTCAACTCCGCCTTCGTGCCGCTGTTCGCCAAGCGCCTCGAGGGCGAGGGCGAAGAGGCCGCGAAGACGTTCGCCGAGGAGGCGATGGCGGGGCTGCTGCTGGTTCTGGTGATCGTGTCGGCGGCGGCCATGTTGGCGATGCCGTGGCTGATGATGCTGCTGGCACCGGGCTTCGTCACCGATCCCGCGAAGTACGACCTCGCGGTCGATCTTACGCAAATCGCGTTTCCCTATCTCGCCTGCATGTCGCTCGTGGCGCTGTTGTCGGGCGTGCTCAACTCCATGCATCGCTTCTGGGCGGCGGCGGCGGCGCCGATCCTGCTCAACGTTGTGCTCGTATCCTCGATCGCGCTGGCGATCGGCCTCGGCTATTCGCGCCAGCCGGCGGCCGGATACGTGCTGGCAGGCGGCGTGTTCGTCGCCGGGTTGGTGCAGCTCGCGATGCTGTGGTTCGCCGTCCGCCGCGCCGGCCTCCGTCTCCATTTCGTCCGCCCGCGCTATTCGGAGGGCGTCAAACGCCTCGTGCAGCTCGGCATCCCGGGGCTCGTCTCGGGCGGTATCACCCAGATCAACATCGTCGTCGGCACCATCATCGCCTCGCTGCAGGCGGGCGCTGTCTCCTACCTCTATTATGCCGACCGGCTCTATCAATTGCCGCTCGGCATCGTCGGCGTCGCTGTCGGCGTGGTGCTGTTGCCGGACATCTCGCGCCGACTGCGCGCTGGCGACACGGTGGCCGCCCTCGACAGCCAGAACCGCAGCCTCGAGTTTGCGCTGATGCTGACGCTGCCGGCCGCCGTCGCACTTGCGGTTGCCGCCAATCCGATCATCCAGGTGCTGTTCGAGCGTGGTGCCTTCACCGCGGCCGATACGCCGAACACTGCCGCGGCGCTCGCGGCCTTCGCGTTCGGCCTCCCGGCCTTCGTGCTCATCAAGGTGTTTCAACCGGCGTTCTTCGCTCGCGAGGACACCAGCACGCCGATGCGTTATGCGGCCGTCAACATGGTCGTCAACGTAGTCGGCTCGGTCGGCCTGTTCTTCCTGTTCCGATGGCTCGGCTATCCCCCGCACATCGGCATCGCGCTCGCCACCACCGCCGCCGCGTGGATCAACGCGGCCATGCTGTTCGTGACGCTGACGCGCCGCGGCAACTTCGTCTCCGACCCCCGCCTTTCTCGCAACCTGCCTCTGATCGTGCTCGCGAGTATCGCGATGGGCGTCGTGGTCTACGCCGTCGGTCAGGCCCTGCTGCCCTGGCTCGACCGCTCGGCGCCGTTCGCCTGGCAGGTCGCCGGCCTCACTGCCGTGGTCACCTCCGGGCTGGTCGTCTTCGCGGTCATCATCCTTGCGACGGGCGTCATGGCGCCCGGTCAACTGCGCCGCTTCTTCGCCCGCCGGAAGTGACGAAGAGCTTCTTCCGCCTCGCATTTCGGGGCCTCGGTCGAGGCCTCAAAATCGAACGCCGGATGGCGCTTGCAATCGGTTTCGAGTTGAGCCATAAGACGGGGCCGTCGCCGCTGGCGCCGGTTTTACCCTTTTGGAATGCGGGTGTAGCTCAGGGGTAGAGCACGACCTTGCCAAGGTCGGGGTCGAGGGTTCGAATCCCTTCGCCCGCTCCAAATCTCTCGACGAGACCAGATCATCAGGTCTGACGTGTCGAACGCAGAAGCCGCCTCGTGCGGCTTTTTGCGTTTCTGGAGCCCCATCCATCAGACGACGCCGCGCGGGACTTGGCGCGCGAGATCAACACCGCGCCAAGCGTGACCGCCAGCAGGAAGTCTCTCAGCTTGCGATCTCGAGTGTTTCGCCCTGCGCGGAAACCGCCAGCCGGGCGAGCAGCTCGGCCGTGATGGAGCGGATCGCGACGCCGACGGCACCAGGGTACTTCGCCAGATAGGAACGGTCCGGCGGCGAGAAGCGCGCGGCGTCCTGCAGTGGCTTCAGGTAGGGCAGCGCATTGGCGAAGCAGTTGTTGTCGGGGTTGGACTTGAGCCAGGACTCGTACTCGGCGTCGACCGGTGACGCCACGTCCTTCATGTTGACCAGAACGCCGATGTTCTCGGCAAACCCCATCTCGGGGTTCAACGCCTTGAAGCGGCGGAAGATCTCGAGACCGCAGAGCGACACGTAATCTGGCTTGGTCGGGGAGAGGTGGAAATCGGCCTCGCGCAGCCAGCTCTCGGTCAGCACGGAAAGCCCCGGCGGGCAGTCGATCAGCACCACGTCGAACAGCGGCCGCACCTCGGCGAGGAGGTTGCGGATGACGAGCCGCAGCCGCGCGTGCTGGCTGTCGCGCGATACCTCGCGCTCGAACAGCGTCAACTGCATGTCGCTCGGTATGAGGAAGATCGATCGGGCCTCGTCCACGTCGGAAACGTTGCGGACGACGAAGTTGGTCCAGGCCGGGGAGCCGCCCTGGAGCACGCTCGACACCAGATAGTCGACGAGCGTGGCGTTCTCCGACTGGAGCTTGTGGAGCACGGTCACGGAAATCAGCATGCTGGACACGCTCGACTGCGCGTCACTGTCGATCACCAGAACGGACTTGCCGTGCTCCGTCGACAAGGTCTCCGCCAGGGCCATAACCAGCGTCGATTTGCCGACGCCGCCCTTGGTATTCATCACCGCCACGCTATTGCGCATCGTGGCACCATCCCCACCCGTCATGCGACCAGCGCCACCGCCCTCGGGTTGCCCCGGGCGGGCCGCCGCATCGCCGCCACCCTCGATTTGGAGCCGGAGCAGGAAAGTTCGGCCAAATGGAGGCCGCACCCGCTGCCCGCCGGTGCCGGCTCCATGCGATGGCCGCCGACGGACGCGGAATTTCTAACATCTGGCACGCGCAGGTTGCTACCGCTACGCGCAATTACCGACAGCTCAGCGCGAGTGCTGCGGATCAAGGGTCACACTTGGAGCGCATCTCTTTTGTCCGCTGCAAGACTTGCCGAGCAACCCGCTCGCAACTACGACGTTGATAGAGCCAACGTCTGCCGACGCATCAGCCCTGGAGGAAAAGCGACATGGCCCACGTCCGTCCGCACCGCATCCGCCGGTCAGGATCGCTCGCCCGACCGCTTGCCCTTGCCACCGTGCTCGCGCTCGCCGTGCCGCTCGCCGGCTGCGGAATCAACAACATCCCCACCTATGAGCAGTCGGCAAAGGCGGCCTGGTCGCAGGTGCTCAACGAATACAAGCGGCGCAACGACCTGATCCCGAACCTCGTCGAGACCGTGCGCGGTTTCGCCGACCAGGAGCGCTCGGTGTTGACCGATGTCGTCGAGGCACGCGCCAAGGCGACCAACGCGCAGATCAACATTCCCTCCGACATTCTGACCAACCCGCCGGCGATGAAGCAGTTCCAGGATGCGCAGAATGCGCTCGGCGGAGCGCTCGGGCGGCTGCTCGCCGTCATCGAACGCTATCCCGACATCAAGTCGGGCCAGAACTTCCTCGCCCTGCAGAGCCAGATCGAGGGCACGGAGAACCGCATCGCCATCGCGCGGCGCGACTACATCAACTCGGTGCGCCAGTACAATACCGAGCTCGTCACCATCCCAGGCCGCTGGTGGAAGGCCTTCATGTACCCGGGCTCCGTCGAGATGGCGACGTTCGACGTTCCGGCCGAGGAGATCAAGACGCCCAAGGTCGACTTCGGCACCAGGAAGCCGTGATCGGCGGTGCCGAGCGGCTTGAGACGGGAGTGCTGAGCCAATGCCCGCCAGCCACCGCGCGAAGTCACCTGTCATGCCCGCCCCGGGCTCCGCGAGCCTTCGCGCGGGGCACGCGCACGCTCTCGTCGCGGCCATCGTCGTCGCGTCGGCGGCCCTCTTCGCCCTGCTCCTCGCGACGGACCTCGCCGCGGGCGAGCCGCCGCCGATGCCGAAGCTCACCGGCCGCGTCGTCGACAATGCGAACCTGATCGGCGCAGCCGCCCGCGCCGAACTCGACCAGAAGCTCGCCGCGCTCGAAGAGAAATCGACCGACCAGCTCGTCGTCGTCACGTTGCCGACGCTGCACGGCTACGCCATCGAGGACTATGGCTACCGCCTCGGCCGCTATTGGCAGATCGGGCAGCAGGGCAAGGACAACGGCGCGATTCTGATCGTCGCGCCGAACGAGCGCAAGGTTCGCATCGAGGTCGGGCGCGGGCTCGAGCCGCATCTCACCGACGCCATGAGCCGGCTCATCATCGAGAACGCGATTTTACCGCGCTTTCGCCGTGGCGATTTCGAGGGCGGCATCGTCGCCGGCCTCCGTGACATCCAGGATGTGATGCTCGGCGACGCCGAGGCCGTGAAGGAGCGCGCCAGGGGCGGGGCGCGCAACGGCTCGGACGACACGACGGCGTTCATCATCCTGCTCGTATGGCTCGGGATCTTCATCCTCATCATCTATCTCAACAGCCGCGGCCCGTCGCCGCCGGCCGCGCCGGGTCAGCGCCGTCGCGGCGGCTTCAGCGACAGGGTGATCGTCATTCCCGGCGGCAGCAGCGACTGGAGTGGGGGCGGCTGGTCCAGTGGTGGTGGCGGGTTCAGCGGCGGTGGCGGCGATTTCGGCGGCGGCGGCGCCTCGGGCGGATGGTGATGATGGAAACGGCCCATGCTTGAACAGACCATGCGAGCCAATCGAGAGGCCACGCGATGAGCTCCCCGAAACCGGCCAAACGCGACGATAACGCCCGCGCCCTGTTCACCGTCGACGAGCAGGAGCGCATTGCCGCCGCCATCGGTCAGGCCGAGAAATCGACCTCCGGCGAGATCGTCGCCGTCGTCGCGCGCGAAAGCGGCAGCTATCTCTATGTGCCGCTGCTGTGGGCGAGCCTCATCGCACTGTTCGTGCCCTGGCCACTGATCTATTTCACCTGGATGCCCGTCCAGAGCATCTTTCTCATCCAGCTTGCCGTCTTCCTCGGGCTGCTGATCTTGATGTTGCCGCAGCCGGTGCGCCTCAGCCTCGTGCCGCGCTCGGTGAAGCACGCACGCGCCCATCGCCACGCCGTCGAGCAGTTCCTGGCTCAGAGCCTCCACACCACCGAGGGGCGCACGGGCGTCCTCGTGTTCGTGTCCGTGGCGGAGCGCTATGCCGAGGTGCTGGCCGACACCGGCATCGCTGCCAAGGTTCCCGCAGCGACGTGGCAGACCGTCGTCGATCAACTTACCGCGCGCATCGGCGAGGGGCGCGCCGCGGATGGCTTCATCGAGGCCATTCACGGCGTCGGCAGCCACCTCGCTGCACATTTTCCGCCGGGAAGCGCCGATCCCAACGAGCTGCCGAACAAGCTCATCGTGCTGGACTGACGGGCGCACCGCCGGGTGCCGTCGCCGTCTTCCCGGTCATCTCGCGC
>OEIV010001115.1_pt1 | contig 12932 bp, 10 predicted proteins | sample 1539231 | NCBI WGS metagenome assembly OEIV01 (sample SAMN03794762, study PRJEB22550) | activated sludge metagenome | feature: wastewater treatment plant; material: activated sludge; isolation source: Wastewater treatment plant of a petroleum refinery complex | place: Argentina: Buenos Aires ...
ATCGATAATCGCCCCTCCCGCGGTGCGCTCAAGGGCGGCACGGGCCGATGGCTGTTCCCATGGACTTTGGAAACCCCGCCTCGCTCTTCTCGGGCCTGTTCATCGGGCTCATCGGCCTCGGGCTGTTCATGTACGGCAAGAAGGCCCAGCGCCTGCCGCACGCGCTCACGGGCCTGGCGCTCTGCGTGTTTCCGTACTTCGTGACGTCGGTCGCGCTGTCTTGGCTGATCACCGCCGTGTGCCTGGGCGGGCTCTACTTTGTTTCGCGCGAGGGTTGATCCTTCGGTTGCTTGGTCTCCTGGCGCGGCTCGCTTGCCCACTCGATCGCGTGGCGAAGCAGGCGTACGAATCCCTCGTTCTTGAAATCGTCGGGGTGTCCGAGCGTGGTGGTGAAGACGCGCCCGTGCCATTCGTTCTCGAGTGTCCACGCCACCGGCTCGACCGGGCGATCGGCGGGCGCCGCCCCGGACTTGTCCAGCGATCGCCCGCGCAGCAGCACCCGCGCGTTCGCGGGCGGGAACGTGCCCAGCGTGGGCGTTGACGGCGGATTCAGGCAATAGAGCCACGAGCGCGACGTGAACGCCCCCACGTCCTTGAGCAGCGGGTTCTGCCGGTTGGTTTCGTCGATCGTGACGGCGGTGGAGGAGTCGTGGCCGTAGTGGTAGATCCACGGCGCGCCGAGCACGCGCGGTCCGAAAGAGTTCCAGGATGACAGCGGGCTGGCGGCATCGTGGGCGAAAGCGTGCGTGCTGGTGCGGATGGCGACGATCCCGCCGCCGCGTTTGAGGTGGCGCTCGATGGGCGCGAGCTGCGCGCTCGGCCAGCGCTGAAAGCGGGCGAAGATCACGACGGCCGAAGCCTCGTCGATCGCTTTCGTGCCGGGGAGGTTGTCTGCGGCGTCCTGGTTCGGCGCGGGCTTGAGGAGCACGCTGCGGAACCGCGCGGGATCGAGGCTCTGGCGGAGCGATTCGAGCGATACAGGGGAGTCGTACTCGGGCTCGGCGGCGATCAGAACGACCAGGGGGAGTGGGGCGGTAAGTTGGCTCGCCTTGGTGGGATTCGGCCGCGGATCAGGCGTGCGGTCTTGATCTTGCCCCGCGCCCGCGAGGACCGCGAGCCCGGAACAAGCCACGAACAACGCCGACCACGCGATGAAGGGTTTGGCGATCATGCGGCAAGCGTACCGCGCCCAGCGAGCGCGGGCGGCCTTTCATTCACGCTCATGGAAGGCGAACTGGACATCATCGCGACGTCGGCGTTTGGGCTCGAGGCGGTCGTCGCGCGGGAACTGGAGTGCCTGGGCTATCAGCCCAAGATACTTTCGACGGGGCGTGTGTGGTTTCGCGGGACGGCGGGCGATGTGGCGCGCGCGAACGTGCGGCTGCGGGCCGCCGACCGCGTGCTGGTGCGCGTCGCGAGCTTCCAGGCCGACAACTTCGATGCTCTCTTCGAGCGGACCAAGGACCTGGCCTGGGAGCGGTGGATTCCGCGCGACGGCGCGTTCCCTGTGAACGGGCGCAGCGTCAAGAGCCAGCTCTCGAGCGTGCCGGCGTGCCAGCGGACCGTGAAGAAGGCGATCGTTGAGCGTCTGATGCGCGGGCACTCGACGCGCGAACTCCCCGAGACCGGCGTGCGCACGATCATCGAGGTCTCGATCCTCGAGAATGTGGCGTCGATCACACTCGACACCAGCGGTGAAGGGCTGCACAAGCGCGGCTATCGCGACATCGTGGGCGACGCGGCGCTGAAAGAGACCATGGCCGCGGGGCTCGTGCTGCTCAGCGTGTGGAACGCGGATCGCCCATTGGTCGATCCGTTCTGCGGCACGGGGACGATCGTGATCGAAGCCGCGATGATCGGTCTGGGGCTCGCGCCCGGGCGCTCGCGGGGTTTCGACGCGGAGAACTGGGCGTGGATCGGCAAGGATGCGTTCGATCGTGAGCGGGCCGCGGGCCACGTGCCCGCACGCGAAAGGCTTTCGTACACGATCCACGGCTCGGACGTGAGCGAGACGGCGCTGGCGCTCGCGCGGCGGCACGCGGAGCGCGCGGGAGTGGCGCGGCACATCCATTTTCAGAAGCGGACGTTCGCGGACCTGCAGAGCAAGGCCGAGTATGGGTGCATCGTCACCAACCCGCCGTACGGCGAGCGCATGGGCGAGGACGAGGCGATCGAGCGGTTGTATCGCTCGTTCCCCGAGGTGTTGCGGCGAATGCCGACGTGGTCGCATCACATCCTGACGGCGCGGCTCGATCTTGAGAAGCTCGTGGGGCAGCCCGCGACGCGACGCCGGAAGCTTTTCAACGCGCAGATCGAGTGCACGTACTACCAGTTCCTCGGCCCCAGGCCGGCGGCGCGCGAGGAGCGGGCCGGCGGCGCGGGCGTGGACGCGGATGGAAGCGCCGATGCGGTGGCCCTGGAGGTGGGTGCGGAGTCATGGGACAGCGCGGAGCAACCCGCGGATGGGACGGGTGCCGAGAGCGAGTCCGCGGACGGTGCAATCTCGGGTGATCGTGAGCGCGCGGGCGTGGCGTTGCGCGAGCAATCCCCCGCGATGCCGGCGTTCGGCGGTCTTCGAGAGCGCGATCGTCGCGAGCTCGACGAGTTCGAAGGGAGGCTCGCCAAGCGCGTGCGCCATCTCCGACGCTGGCCGGACAAGGGGATCACGTGCTATCGCATCTACGAGCGAGATTGCCCGGACGTGCCGGTGACGATCGATCGCTACGAGGACCACGCGCACATCTTTGAGTACGAGCGCGAGCACGGGCGGACGCTGGCGCAGCACATCGAGTGGATCGACGACATCGCGCGCCGAACCGCGCGGGTGCTTGGGATCGACGAGTCGCACGTCCACGCCAAGTCCCGCCCGCGTCAGAAGGGCCTCACGCAGCACGAAAAGCTTGATGAACAGGGGACGACGCTCGTCGCGCACGAGGGCGGCCTCAAGTTCGAGATCAACCTCACCGACTACGCCGACACCGGGCTCTTCCTCGATCATCGCATCACGCGCGGCATGGTCCGCGACATGGCCGAGGGCAAGCGCGTGCTCAACCTGTTCTGCTACACCGGCTCGTTCACGGTGTACGCCGCGGCGGGCGGCGCGAAGGAGACGACCAGCGTCGATCTGTCGAACACCTATCTCGACTGGGCCGAGCGGAACATGCGGCTCAACGGGCTTGAAGGTCCGCGGCACCGCTTCGTGCGTTCGGACGTGATGGAGTTCCTGCGCGGACACCGCGCGGGCGCGCACTACGACCTGGCGATCGCCGATCCGCCGACGTTCAGCAACAGCAAGAGCACCGAGGTCGACTGGGACGTGCAGAAGGCGCAGGTGGAGTTGCTCACGCGCGTGGGCGGGCTGATGCCAACGGGCGGCGTGGTGTTCTTCTCGAACAACTCGCGCCGCTTCAAGCTGGACGAGGCCGCACTGGCGGAGGTCTTCGAGGTCCGCGAGATCAGCCAGCGGACCGTGCCGGAGGACTTCCGGAACGAGCGGATTCACCGGTGCTGGCGGATGGTGGTGAGGTAGTTCCGACCTCGGCGGCTTCCTGCATGGGATCGAGTACCACTTCTTTGCAAGCACGTTGATCTTGGTTGCTAAACAATCGTCATAAACCACCCCGTTGAGGGGGTTCTAGTCAGCAGCCTCGTGAAGCTCCCAGGTCCAAGAAACGAGTTGAAGTCCGAGCGGCGAATCGAATAGACTGTCTCCAGTATCGGCAACCACCGATGCGCGTGGGAGACTCACCGTGAATCGTCGCGACCTGTCGTCGTCGTGTCCGCTCGTGTGCGAGGCTTTGGAAAGCAGGTCACTCCTGGCCGGCGTGACAATCATCACGCACGGTTGGACAAGCAGCGACGCGGAGCCACCTTGGACCGGCGCGATGCAGGAAGCGATCGCGGCACGCCTGAATGCGTCGGGGCAAGACGCGACGCAGGTGGATTGGACGATCGAGCCGGTGGGTGGAGGAGAGTTGCGGATTTCAAGCGGGACATTGAATGGCCCCGCATTGGCTCAGTCCAATTCAGGCGAGTTGATTGTTGATGTCGATTGGACGAAAGCGAACAGCCTCTACTTTGGCACATACTTCCCAACGCAGCAGGTTGCGGCAAAGGTCGCTGGTGCAATCCTCTCGCCGGGCTACCTGTCCGCGTTTGCCGGGGAGATCGCGCTCGCGTCGCTTCCCGTGCATCTCATCGGGCACAGCCGCGGCGGATCGCTGGTTGCGTCGCTGGCGCGCCAGCTCGGTGAGGCGGGCGTGTGGGTCGAGCAACTCACGATGATCGACCCGGTGCCCAAAGAAGCCGACGAAGTGCCGAGCGTGACCCGAAACGTTGAGTACGCAGAGAGCATCTGGCAGAACGGCGATGCTTTTGCGAATGGGCGCGAAGTTTCCGGTGCGTACAATCGCCACCTGACGTCACTCGCGGGAGGGTACTCCGGGCCGCACAGCGATACGCATTTGTGGTATCACGCCACCATCAATCTTGGCAATACTTCCGATGGTTCCGCGAGCGTGATGTCCAACGAGCGTTCCACCTGGTTCACGTCCGAAGAGCAGTTCGGCGCGAACGCCGGCTTTGCGTTCAGCGGCATCGGCGGCCTGGATCGAGCGCGCAATCTCAACGGCGTCTCATGGGATCGTCAGGGCTATGGCACGCGCGCCGAAGCAACGAGGATCGGGGCGCAATGGCCGAATGTCGCCTCGATCGAACCCCGCAACGGCTGGAGCGTGCGTGCCGGCGACGTGGTGCCCGTCGATTTCCTGCACGAGGACTACGACTCCGCCGCCGAGACTCGCTTCTTCATCGATCGTGACCGCAACCCCTTCAACGGCCTGGTTGGCGGCATCGGCTCGTTCGTCCCGCCCGGCGCGTCGGATCGAGCCTTCGAGGAGGCCTTTGACTGGCGAGTGGCCGCGTACGAACCCGGAGACTATTGGATCGGTGCGATCATCGGCGATGGTGAGCGCGCCCGAGTTGAGTATTCCGATCGGAAAGTCCAAGTGCAAGCCGGGGCTGGCCAGGGCGCTCATCAGTTGTTCGCCGAGAGCGAACAGGAACTCTCGGTCGGCACCGGCGCCGGCGATCTCGCGCTCTCGTTCACGACGACCGCGGGCAACGCCGCGGCGCTGCGGCACGGCACGGATGGCGTTTGGCGTGCCGCTCTCCCCGTTCCATCCGACGGCGGCACGGGCCAGAGCGTCACCTGGATCAATCCCGGCACGTCTCGCCAGTTCGTCGCCAAGATCCAATCCAACGGCGTATTCGTGAGCGAACGAACCGTGTCCGGCTCTTGGTCCACTGTAAACCTGACGGGCTCGGTTCTCGGTGCGCAGCGCATCGTCTCGCAGCTCCAGGTGATGATCTCTCCCGAGGGAGCCGTTCACCTGACGGGTCTTTCGGAAGCGAACGAGATCGTGAAGTATGTGCAGACGCCCGCGAGCGCCGGCGTGTCCGGGGCGTGGTTCTTCGAGAACATCACGCGCGACAAGCTGGTGCCGTACGGCCAGATCATGCCCGCGTTCGACCTTGAGACTCCTCTCATCAGCTATGCCACGTCGTGGGGCGGGCTCAACATCGCCGGGCTGGATTCGGCGGGCAACATCTGGTCCGTGTGGTGGGCTCCGGGACTTGACCACTGGAGTACCAGCAATCTAACCGCAGCCTACAGCGCCAAGCCCCTCGCGGGAGCGCTCGCGGTCTACCTCACCTCGTGGAACGGGATCAACCTCGCGGGCCTCGACGACACCGGACGCGTGCAAGTGACGTGGTGGGTACCCGAGTTCGGCGGCGATTGGCGCCAATCCGATCTGACGCAGGTCGCCGCCGGCCCGCTCTTTGAGGACGGAACGCTGTCGGCGTATGTCTCGTCGTGGGGCGGGCTGAATCTCGCGGGAAAGAACCGCACGACGGGCACCGTCGAGGTCTATTGGTGGTCTCCGGAACGGCAGGGACTTGCGCAAGAGTGGGCTACCGCGCCGCTCTCGCAGTTGGTTTCGGAAACGCCCGTGCTCGATGGACTTCGCGGTCTTGCCGGAAGCGATCAGTCGCTGAGCGTGTTTGGAGTCACGGTCGACGGCCAGGTCGGACGACTGTTCTGGATGCCCGGCGCGTCCTGGGCGTATGAGAACGTGACCCTGGGCGCAATATGGAATTGAGGCGCCACACCCCGCCGCCTACTTCTGCGTCTCGTCCTCGCCCACGTAGATGACGAAGTCGGCCAGGCCTTTGTCCTCGTCGCGGAGCGAGCCCGACTCGGTGTTCACATACGACACGGTCACGATCTTCGCGCCCGGCGCGAGCTTGCGCAGCGCCAGCACCGTGCCGCCCTCGAAGTTGGTGTGGAAGCAGCCGACCACCAGCAGCGTGGGCGTGCGTCCCGCCTGGATCGAGCGGGCCACCGACTCCGCCATGGTCCAATCCCACAGCGATTGAGAGCGGAACGTGTCCGCGATGCGCTTCTTCTGGGTCGCCTCGTCTTCCTTGGGGCCGTGCGCCGCGGCGCCGGCGCCCATGACCTTCTGGAAGTCGTCCCAATAGCGCCCGGTCGGGAGTTCGTCGGGGATGCGCCACAGGCGCTGCTGCTCGGGCGTGAGCGCGCGCAGCTTGTCATAGCCGTCGGCCCGCGCGACGCGGACGTAACGGCGCGGCGCGTTGGCGGCGACGACGCCCCGATGGTTGGACTTGGCGGTCTCGACCATGTAGCGATGCCCGCGCGGGTAGTTGCCCTCGTTGCGGTTGGCGACGGCACGGAACTGCGCCTCGTCGGTCAGGCCAAGCAGATAATCGTCGAGCTTGGCCTGCTCATCGCGCTCGAAAAACTCCATCGCCAGCGTCGCGTTCGGCGCCCGCGCAACCACATCCTCAAAGAGCGCCGCGGCCGAGGGAAGCCCGCGCGGGTGCCCGTGGTTCTCGCCCACCAGCACGGCGTCGGCACCGGCGGCGGCGTTGACCAGATCGACCCAACCCGCGACCGTGCCGTCGTTCCCGCGGAAGACCGTGTACCCGCGCCCCGCGTTGAGCTGGTCGGTCGTCGGTCCGGTGGCGACCGCCTTGGCGGATGGCCCCGCGCAGCCAACCGAAACGAGCAGCGAGAGCGCCCCGCAGAGGGCGACGGGAAGCAGCTTGTTCATGGCGACAGCGTAACGCGCCGAATGGCGGGCCGTGCTACGCTCGCGGGACTTTTTCCACGGCGGCGCACGATTGCCCGTGTCCACAGCTTGGAGACCCGCGATGACGACCGGCCAGACCTTCCGGCAGCTCCCGTTCATGGGCGTGATCCATGTCAACAACGAGGCCATGAAGGCCGGCTGGATCATGGGCGATCCCAACTGGTCGAATCTCGGCCAGGGCCAGCCCGAAGTGGGCGAAATCCCCGGGGCGCCCGCGCGATTCAGCGAGCTGAAGTTCGATCCATCAGACCACGCCTACGGCCCGGTCGAGGGCATCCCTGAGTATCGCCAGGCCGTCGCGGACCACTACAACCGACTCTACCGCACGGGCAAGAAGTCGCAATACACCTTCGAGAACGTGATGATCGCGCCGGGCGGGCGGGCGGCGCTGGCCCGAATCGGCGCGGCGCTGGGGGTTGGACGCCTCGGCTATTTCACGCCCGATTACACCGCCTATGAAGACATGCTCACCACCTTCTCGCGCGTCGAGCCCGTGTGGATCGAGCTTGCGGCCGCCCGCGGGTTCCGGATCGATCCCGGCGAACTCGAGGCACGTATCGAGAGAGAGAAGCTCGGAGCGCTGCTCATTTCAAACCCGTGCAACCCGACGGGCGTCGCGATCCGCGGCAAGGAGCTGGCCGCGTGGCTTGAGCTCTCGCGCCGGCGCGACACCACGCTCCTCTTCGACGAGTTCTATTCCCATTATCACTACACGCCCGGCACGGACTGCGGCGTGTCGGCCGCGGAGTTCGTCGAAGACGTCGATGCCGATCACGTCGTGCTCGTGGACGGCCTCACCAAGTGCTTCCGCTATCCGGGCTGGCGGTCGGGCTGGGTGCTGGCGCCCAAGGGCGTGATCCGCACGCTGACCGCCGCGGGCTCGTTCATGGACGGCGGGCCGAGCCGCCCGATGCAACGCGCCGCGATCGAGGTCCTCAAGCCCGACCGGGCCGACAAAGAGCTCGCGGCGGTGCGCACGCACTTCCGCGCGAAGCGCGAGATGACGCTCGCCAAGCTCAAGGCGATGGGCGTGAAGTTCCCCGCTGAGCCCGAGGGCACGTTCTACGCGTGGGGCGATGTCTCGGGCCTGCCCGCGCCGATCAACACGGGCGAGGGGTTCATGCGCCGTGGCTTCCAGCACCGCGTGCTCACCGTGCCGGGCGAGTTCTTTGACGTAAACCCGCACAAGAAGCGCGGCGGGACCTCGCCGCTCTCCACGTTCGTGCGATTCTCCTTCGGCCCTCCAGTCCCGAACTTGACCTCGGGCCTGGATCGGCTGGCGGAGATGGTGAAGTCACTTCGTTGAGGAGGGTGTCGGAGAGCCCGGCACGTTCGCGCAGCGCCCGTCCTCGCACGCCGGCGGCGTATCGCCCAGTACACGGGCCGCGATCGCGCTGATCCGCACGCGATGACGAGCGAACCACATGTACAGCCGATCAACGATCGGCCTTGCGATGGGCCACGCGGTCCAAGCCAGCAGCCCGCGGTGTCCGACCGCGGCGTACGCGCGCCGGAAGACCTCTATGCCGCGCAGCATTGTGCCGTCCGGCGCGACGCCGTGGATCTGACCCAAGAGCGCATTCATCGGGACGCCGAAGGCGCCCGCTTCAAAGTCCGGCGCGGCGATGTCGACGATCCGGAGGTGACCTCGTCCGCGATCGAGGCGTTGCATGAACGCGGCCTCGCGCCGGCACAGCGCGCACTTCCCGTCGATCAGGATGGTGAACGGCGTCGAGTTCATCCCGGATGCATTCGCATGCCCCCGCACATGGATTCAATCGCAGCTGGTGCCGGCTTGCTCTGACTCACCCGGATCCGGACGCCGAATCGGGTGCCCCGCGGCCGACCGGGTTGATTCCCGCCACGCGGCAGCCCTAGCGCACCACGATGTCCGCGTGTCCATTGGTCCTGGGCCAGAGGTTGGTCACCGTCAGGTTCTCGGCCGTGTCCGCCGGCCCCGCGCCGGTCAGGATCGTGTCCTCCAGCTTCGTCCCCGTGATCGTCGGGTTCCAGCCGACAAGCTGGCGCGGCTGGGCGCTGCGTGTCTCCGTGGGCGTCGCGACATAATCGCGACATTCATAGCCCATGGGCCCGCGGTCGCGAGCGCATCGCACCAGCGCACGCCCGGCCTGGTCGCGCCGTGATACGCGTGCTCGACGCTGCACACCGCGTCGTGCCTGCGTCTAAGGTCCGCGTCCAGCGGGCCGAAGCTGACGAGCCGGGTCGCGCACGCGATCAAGCCGTGACGCCGGGCGCAGGTGACACCCATGGCGATGCGGTCGATCTTCTTGCCGGTCGCGATGGGGTGCCGGTACTTCTTGATGCGATCGTCGGAGGCGATGAGGATGACCGGTGCGCCGATGCCGCGGTCGCGCAGGCGCGACGAGATGAGTCCCGCGAGCCGGTGCTCACTCATGCCGGGCGACAGCTCGCGCAGCATGACCTCTTCGAGCGCCTCGGCCGTATCGCGGCACAGCTCCCGCGCTCGCCGCACCTCGGTCGGCGTGAGCGAGGCCCGCAGATCGGCCAGCGGATCATCGGGGAAATCAGTGGCGAATCGCCCGTCGGGGAGCTTCAGCGCCGGTCCCCACCAGTCGGACTGCATCACCTCCCAGCCCTCGATGGGTTCCTCGCCGCGGAAGCGCGGGGCTTCGATGTTGGTGGTGAAGATCACCTTTCGCCTAGGCGTCCAGAGCAGCGTCGCAAAGGCAAGATCGCTGTGGTCAACGATGCCGAGGTCCGCGCCGCCCGTAATCCACGACGCGTTCGAGCGGCGCCGGATGACGATGCCGTCGTAGTTGTTCTTGGCGCACCAGCCCGCGAGGCGAGTATCGATCTCGTTCATGCCGTCACTGTACCGCGTCGGCGTCGGCGTGGGCGTGGAAGCGGGCGACGAGGTGTGCGGCCTTGCCCATGGCGGGGAGCGCCGGGTCAGCACCGATCGCGGTCGGACGCTCGGTTGTGCACGCCCGCGAGCGGCGACCTGCGCCAATCCATCAAGGGGCTTCAACTCGGCTTCGTGTCTCGCTCTTCACTTCGTCTCCGCGTCTCTCTTCTCTTTGCCTCTCCCAGATGCACGACGCCTGATGCCTGATGACTTCCTCTTCAACACCCTCCCTCAAAGTACGAGGCAAACGCGTCGAAATCGTCGCCATTTACAAATCCGTCGCGGTTGAAATCGGCGGCCGAGGCGCCGCTCTCGAACGCGCTGGCGAACAGATCAAAGTCATCGCCGTTGACGAAGCCGTCGTGGTTGAAATCCGCCGGGCATGGCCCGTTCATATTGATGGTGAACCCGCCCCGGATGATTCGCGTCTCGCCCGGCGCGAGCGTGAGCGTCCACTGGAACGCGGCGCCGACATCGCCGTTCACCGGGCCGACGGCGTTGGAAAGATTCGCCGAGCCGCTGTTGAGCTTGTTGCGCAGCGACGCGCCTGTACCCACCTCGAAGCGCGACGCGCCCGTGCCCACGATCTCGGAGATCGCGTTGGTCGCGGCGTCGCGATGGCGAGCCAGCACGCGCGCCGCGTCGGCGATCAGCACCGTGTCGTTGGTCGGCGTCGCCTCGATGTCCATGTCGACGAGGTTGAAGACCTGGAACGTCTGCGTGGTGTCGCTGTGGCTCTTGAACTCGAGCGTGTGCTCCACCCGAACCTGGTGCGGCGAGGGGCCGTCGAGCAGCCGGACGATCAGCTTCGCGTCGAATCGCTCCTGGCCCGCGGGCCCCGGGCCCGCGTTGGTCCACACGAACGTCGCTTCATTCTCGCGATAGGACTCGGTTGGGGTGTCGAGGCTGCTGAAGGGGCGGTTGGTGTTGTTGCCCGCGGTGCGATAGTGCCACGAGTACTTGTAAGCCTCGTCGATAAAGGTCGCATCCGTGAACAGCGTCGCGTCACCGGCGGTGATGCTGAAAGGCGGGATGCCCTGAAAGATCATCGCCGCGTCGCCGTCGGCGATGGCTCCGCCCGCGAGGACGCCGCTGGCCAAGCCCGCCGCGCCGATCGCCGCGGCCAAGCGTGTGCGCGAGTACTTGTGCGTCATGATGTGCTCCCTCCCAAGAGCGCCCGGGCATTCGCCCAGACCGAGAGCATCATACCGCGCGCACGCCGCGGTTCGCAATCAATCGCATGAAGACTTCACGCGCCGATCAACAACCGGCCTCAAAGTGCGATGCGAACGTGTCGAAGTCGTCGCCGTTGACGAATCCGTCGCCGTTGAAGTCGGCGGTGGGGTCTCCGGCCTCAAACGCGTTCGCAAAGAGGTCGTAGTCGTCGCCGTTCACAAACCCGTCTTCGTTGAAATCCGCCGGACAGGTCTGCCCGTTGAGGCAGTCGACGTTGACCAGCGAGAGCACGGTGCCGTTCTGAACCGCGTTGGGTAGTTGAAAACTCCATTGAACGGACGGCAGAAGCTCGTCCTGGAATCCGATGGACGCATTCGCGCCGCCCTGCCAGCCCGGGCCTTGGATGTTCTGGTAGATGCACTGTGCGTAGATGCACTCCTCGGGCCCGAGCGTGCCGCCGAATATCTTGATCTGGAACGTCCCGGGGAAATTGGCGGGCTTGGACCGCTTGCCGGTCCACTGGATGATGACCGTGTTGTTGATCTGCTGCCAGTGGATCGAGCCGACGTGGTTGCCGATATCAGCCCAATACGGCAGGAGCGACTTCCCCGCGCCGAACGCCGCAAACGACGGGAGCAGCGCGGGCACCGGCCCAAGGTCGGTGAACGGCGGCGAAAATCCCACCCCCCCGTTGTTCCCGATGATCACCGACGATCCGAACGGAAAAACCGAGTTGCCGATGGGCAAAAGAAACGCGAATACCTCGTCTTCGTCGCCGAGATCGACGAACGTGCCCGTCTGTGAAATGTCGGTGAATGTGCCGGGCAGGGTGTTGACGATCGCCAGCTGCGCCGACACGCTCCCGGTGAGCATGATCGCTGCCGCACACCCCGAAATTCGCGCGATGACAGCCTTCATCTGCATTCCTCCGCGGCCGGCGTTGGGCGGGACATCATCCTTCGAAGCGACACGACCCGCAAGAACTCACGGGCCTGTCTCAACAATCCTTCAGTCTATCGAATCGCGCAGGTCATTGTAAAGAAGGAACTTGACGAATCGATCGGTTTTCGGACGGGTAACTCCTGCACGAAGCGCCGAAATCACGATAATCAATCCAATGCCAAGCACCTTTCTCGTCACCGGCGCCACCAGAGGCATTGGTCTGGAATTCGCCCGCCAGCTCTCGCAGCGCGGCGACGACGTCCTCGCCACCGCCCGCGATCCCAAAAACGCGGGCGAACTCACCTCCTTCCGACTCTCCATCGGCGGGCTCGATGTCTCCGATCCGATCAGCATCGAGGGACTGACCGAGGCCCTGGCCGGGCGACCGATCGACGTGCTCATCAACAATGCGGGCGTGGGTTCGCCCACCAAGTCCATCAACGACTGCACCGCCGACGAACTGCAACGCGTGTTCATGATCAACAGCGTCGCGCCCATGCTGGTCGCCAAAGCCGTGCTCCCGAGCCTGCGCCTGGGCTCGCGCAAGCTGATCGTCAACATCTCCAGCCAGCTGGCGAGCATCACCAACAACACGGGAGGCTCGTCCTACGCCTATCGCGCCAGCAAGACCGCCCTCAACCAGCTCAACAAGTCGCTCGCCAACGAGCTCGGGCCCGAGGGCTTTACCTGCGTGGTGGTCCATCCCGGTTGGGTGCGCACCGACATGGGCGGCGCCAACGCGCCCATTGTTC
>OEIV010001116.1_pt1 | contig 12928 bp, 10 predicted proteins | sample 1539231 | NCBI WGS metagenome assembly OEIV01 (sample SAMN03794762, study PRJEB22550) | activated sludge metagenome | feature: wastewater treatment plant; material: activated sludge; isolation source: Wastewater treatment plant of a petroleum refinery complex | place: Argentina: Buenos Aires ...
GTCGGGCGCGTCGGGGCCCGACTCGATGCGCACGATCTCCTCGTCGCTGAGACCAGCGCGGCGACCCAGCACGATGTGCTGGTAGAACTCGTATTCCGAGCGGCGCAACCAGCCGATGCGCAGGATCAGCAGCTCGCGGATGCGCCTGGACACCGTGCTCGCGGAGGCGACGTGGTTGTTGAAGGTCAGGAATGCCTTCGCCAGCGCGGGATGATTCAGCATCATGCCCACCCCGTTCACGCCGCGGGCATCGTCGGTGTTCCAGTTGTTCAGCACGAAGTCACGCGCGTGCGGAAAGGCGCTGGCCGCGTCGTGGATCGTGTCGTCCCAGTCGGGCGGCAGCAAGGGCGCGAGCCGCGGCGTTGTTTCGTTCGACATGCGTGGTTTCCGGTTGGATCACAGGTTCAGCGGCGCCGGGCGCATTGCGCCGGTCGGTATCCGCGCATTCGCCTCACTCGCCCGCCATCAGGTAGCGGTCGAGCTCCTGGTGCATGTGCAGGATGATCTGCTCGTAGTATTTCGCGAGCCAGATCTGCTTGCAGCCGCGTGAGTGCAGCCCGCGTTGCATGCGCGGGATGTTGCCCAGATCCTGGCGCGGGATCAGCCGCAACTGCTCGGGATCGGAGGGATCGACAACCTTCTCCACCGTCGCGCGCGGCGGCGTGAGCGAGGCCGGATAAGTCCTGGTGGACAGGATCTCGAAGATGCAGCGGTCGGGATCGGTACGGTGCGGCCGCACGCGGTAGATCATCGCGTTGCCGGCCTGGGGCAGGATCATCAGGTTCGGGAACACGAAAATCTCGCCACCCCACATGTCCAGCACTTCAGGCGCGGGCTTGGGCATCGGGCGGTTCTGCGCCGCGGCGGTGGAGTAGAGCAGTTTCATGTACTCGCCACCGAGGCTCGAGCCCTCCGGGATCGGCTTGCCCTTCAGCGAGCGCACCAGCGCGACGTCCTCGGCCAGCACCATCGCGTCCATGCCCTCGACCAGCAGGTTCAGGCGCGCCGCCATCATTTCCACCGGATCGCCGGGCAACGTGACGTGACCGGCCATCGGCGTCTTCTTGCCGCCGAAGAAGCGCCCGTGTCCGTGCGCGAAGGTCTCGTACTGGTGGTAGTGGTGGCTGAAGTCCACCGCGGGCCCGCTCTGGTCGCCGAAAATGAAATCCGCGCCCGCCGTTTCCAGCTGCGGGTGCGTGGTAGGCACGTGGTAGGACTCGAAAAAGGCTTCCTGGGCAACTTTCCAGTTGCCGGGCGCCGCGATTTCCTTCCACCAGTAATGGTGCATGTCGCCGATCGCGAGGTCCTCGATGAGCTGGCGCACCGGCGCGATGAAATCGTCGAAGGGCTCGGGATTACGGGCCAGATTGATGAAGACGAAGCCGGCGAACACGGCGACGCTGACTTCCTTCAGCGCGACGTCGCTGTCGCGCAGTTCGCCGTTGCGGAATTCCTGGCGCTCGAGCACGTACTGGACCTGGCCGCGCAAGTCCCAGCGCCAGCCGTGGAACGGGCAGATGATGCGCTCGTGCTCGAACTTCCCGCAGCCTTCGCCCAGGGCGGTGCCGCGATGCGGGCAGAAGTTGTGGTAAGCCTTGACCGTGGCGGCGTCCACGCGGACCAGCAGCACGGACTGGTCGCCGATCTCGTAGACCGTGTAGTCGCCGGCTTCCGGGATCTCGTCGAGGCGCGCGGCGGCCTGCCAGACGCGGCTCCACAGCCGTTCGAACTCGAGGGCCGCGAACGCCGGATCGATGTAACGGCCCGAGCTGATGCTGTGCGTCGTCGTGCGCCACTTCGGCGGCCAGGTTGCATCATCCTGCGGGGGCACGCACTGCACTACGTCGCTCATCTCCAGTATCTCCGGCATCCACTGTTTGCTTGTCGATCTTCACACCAGGCGCTGGGACGCCGCGACTCTATCGCATTGGAAACACCCCATGCCACTGCGCGCAGCGCAATCCAGCCCGGCAAGGAACGACGGTTGCAGCGCCGTCACGAGCATAGCGCCGCACGCCGTACGACTCAATTTATTTGTCCGGACATATATCGATCACGTCGAGGGCTACCGCTTCATATGGGCAAGTTGCTATAGTGCGATCAATACGAATATATCCGGACATATTCGATCCGCAAGCGTGGTCCGAGGCGCCATCGCCGCCGCCGGGGACGGCACTCTCTACCTTTACGCGGACACGGACGGTAGCATCCCGGCACTGACATCGGCGCAAGACGCAAACTGACAACAACTTTCGTTTGACTGGAGTCGCACATGACCGACAAGACGCTGGACTGTTCCGATCTCGACCGCCACATGGGCAAGCCGATCGATCCGGGTCGCCTGAAGGAACCGCTGGCGAACAACGACATCCGGCGCTGGGTGCAGGCGATGCACTACCCGAACCGCGTGCACTACGAGGACGAGTTCGCCGCGCAGAGCCGCTTCGGGCGCATCGTGGCGCCGCAATCCTTCGCCGTCGCCACCGATGACGGCCACGGCACGGCACCGGCCTGTGTGGGCCTCATCCCCAATTCGCACCTGATCTTCGGTGGCGACGAGTGGTGGTTCCACGGCCCGCGCATCTACGGCGGCGACCTGATCCACAACGAGCGCGTGCCGCTCGACTACGTGGTCAAGGACACCAAGTTCGCGGGGCCGACCTGCTTCCAGCGTGGCGACAACCGCTACTACAACGCGCAGGGCGACCTGATCGCCACGCAACGTTCCACCAGCATCCGCTATCGCGCGGATCTCGCGCGCGAAATGGGCTCGCTGGATGCCACCGAGGATCCCGAGTGGACGGATCAGCAATTGCTGCAGCTCGAGGAGGAGAAGTTTTCCTGGATCAAAATGCTGCATGAGCTTGGGCACGGCAAGCGCTATTGGGACGAGGTGAACGTCGGCGACAAGCTGCCGACCCGCGTCATCGGCCCGCACAGCATCGCGAGCTTCACCACCGAGTGGCGCGCCTACCTGTTCACGATCTGGTGCGGCGTGATCCGCCGCACCGATCTGGACATGGAAGCGCTCGGCTTCACCGCCGACATGGCCGGCAAGGAACAGGATCCGGTGCTCGAGAAGGAGAATCCCGAGCAGACGGACGGCGCCTATATCGGTCCGTCGCGCGGACACCTGTTCCCGCGCTGGGCCCGTTATGTGGGCATGCCGCGCTCCTACGGTTACGGCGCGTCGATGGGCGCGTGGATCCTCGATTACCTCGGCGGCTGGGCCGGCGAGTGGGGTCAGGTCGTTCACTCCAACTGTGCCTATCGCGGCCCCGCGTTCACCGGCGATATCACGATCATGAACGCCGAGGTGATCGGCAAACTCGTCGACGATCAGGGCCGTTCGATCGTGCAGGTCGACTTCAAGATGAGCAACCAGCTCGGCACCGTCATGTCGACGGCCAAGGCGGAAATCGAACTGCCGAAAAAGTAACGGGCCACCGCGCGGGGCCGGCGCGCAAGCGTCGGGCCCGCGACAACCGCAATCACGGGGAGACGGCATGGGGTCACTATCCGGCAGGGTCGCCGTGGTCACCGGCGCCAGTCGCGGTATCGGCAAGGGAATCGCGCTGGCCCTCGCCAGTGAAGGGGCCACGGTTTATGTCACGGGGCGCACGGTTACGCCGGGCTCCTCCGCGCTGCCGGGCACCGTCGGCGAAACCGCCGCGCAATGCAACAGTCGCGGCGGCACGGGCGTAGCCGTCCAGGTCGATCATGGCAGGGACGACCAGGTCGCAGCCCTCTTCGAGCGGGTCGAGCGCGAGCAGGGTCGCCTGGACATCCTGGTCAACAATGCGTTCGCGTTGCCGGACGACCTGACGCAGCCCAAGCCCTTCTGGGAGAAGCCGCTCTCCAACTGGGAGATGATCGATGTCGGCGCGCGCTCGAATTTCGTTGCCGCGTGGCACGCGGCCAGGATCATGGCGCCGCAGAAGTCCGGGCTCATCGTTGCCATCTCGGGCTATACCGGCGTTGCCTACACCTACAGCGTCGTGTTCGGCACCAGCAAGTCCGCGGTGGACCGGATGGCGCGCGACATGGCCATCGAACTGAAGCCATACAACGTGGCCTCGATCTCGCTGTGGCAGGGGCTGACGCTCACCGAGCTGGCCCAACGCAACCTGGCGAACATTCCGAGCCTCAAGGACGGAGCTGCCACCCAGCCCAGGGACGCCTGTTCGCCCGAGTTCCCGGGGCGCGTGATTGCCGCGCTTGCCGGTGATCCGGATGTCATGCGGCATTCGGGCGGCACTCACATCACCGCCGAACTCGCCCGCGAGTACGGCATCACGGATATCGACGGCAAGGTCATTCCGTCGCTGCGCGCCGAGCGCGGCGCACCGATCTGGTCGCCGATCTAGCGCCACGATGGCGAAATGCCGTGTTCAATTCACCGACAGACGAGCGGAACAGCCCATGACCGAACTCCGATTCGACAATCGCGTAGCCGTGATAACCGGCGCCGGCCGGGGGCTCGGTCGGGCCTATGCCCTGCTCCTGGCGTCGCAGGGTGCCAAAGTTGTGGTCAATGATCCCGGCGTCAGCATCAAAGGCGATGGCCTCGATGCCGGCCCCGCGCAGGACGTGGTGCGGGAGATCCAGGCCGCCGGCGGCGAGGCGCTGGCCTGCACCGAGTCCGTTGCCACGCCCGAAGGCGGCAAGGCGATCATCCAGGCGGCGCTCGAGCACTACGGCAGGATCGATATCCTCATCCACAACGCCGGGAATGTCCGCTACGGCTCGCTGAAGGAAATCAGCCACGAGGATTTCAGGGCGGTTGTCGATGTGCATCTCATGGGAGCATTTCACGTTGTGCGCCCCGCCTTCCCGATCATGTGCGCGGCGGGCTACGGCCGCATCGTGCTGACCTCCTCGATCGGCGGCCTCTACGGCAACAACAATTGCGTGAATTACGGCGTGTCCAAGGCGGGCATGATCGGCCTCAACAATGTCGTGGCGCTGGAAGGCGAAGCCGAGGGCGTGAAGTGCAACATCATTCTGCCGGGAGCCGTGACGCGCATGGCCGAGGGCCTCGACACATCGGTCTATCCTCCCATGGGCCCGGAGCTGGTGGCGCCGGTGGTGGGTTGGCTCGCGCACGAGTCCTGTTCCGTCACGGGGGAAATGCTGGTCTCGGCCGCCGGCCGCGTGGCGCGGGCCTACATTGCCGAAACCCCGGGGGTGTACCAGCCGTCGTGGACCAGCGCGGAGGTTGGCGCGCAGATCAACGCCATTCACGACAAGTCAGTGGTGCTCGACTTCGGCCTGCACGGCCATGTCGATCATCTTCGCTACAGTTTCGGGATGGCCACCAGGGGCACTCGGGACTCCTGAGCGACCGGCGGCTGCGGCAATTTTCCTGCGAGCCTTTCGGGAGAGAAGCATGAGCGATGGCGAGACGCGCAGCATCGATGCGGACACGCTGGCCAGGCTCGGGCACCTGCTCGAGCGCCAGGACATCCTCGATTGCCTGGTACGGTTCAGCCGCGGCATGGATCGCTTCGATCGCGCGCTCTTTCTTTCGGCTTTCCACGCCGACGCCATCATCGCCGCAGGCGAATTCGTCGGCGGACCGCAGGATCTGTATGACTGGGCCTCACGACTGCACGAGCAGGGGCAATCGGCGACGCATCACAACCTGCTGAACCACAGTTGCGATATCGACGGCGATGTCGCCCATGCCGAGACCTATTACCTCTTCGTCGGGCGCAACCGCGACGAGACCAACTGGGTCGCGGGCGGACGTTATATCGACCGGCTGGAGCGGCGCGCAGGGCAGTGGCGGATCGCCCTGCGCAGCAACGCCATCGAATGGTCGGGAATGGTTCCCACCCTGCCCTTGCCGTTCGCGGATGTGCCGGATCGCCACCGCGATGGCGCTCCGTCACGCAACAGCGAGGATCCGAGCTATCGGCGACCGCTGACGAACAGCCGCGAGTTGCACCTTCCCGCGGGCTGAAGCGCCGCGCACCCGGTAGCAAGGCCTCATTGCGGCCGCAGCGCGAGCACGCTGCCCTCGGCATCACCCGAGACGTACAGCGTGCCGTCCGCTGCGGCGGCGATGCCGGCAAACGGGCCCATGGGCCCCGAGAGCGGCGGAATGGCGCGCAGGAACTTGGGAGTGACTCCGGGCGGAGCGCCCAGCGGCAACTCGCCGGCGATGGTGCGTCGCGCCCCGCTCGCCATGTCGTATTCGATCAACTCCCTGGCTGGCGCATCGACGACATAGAGCAGCCGGCCACGCCGCACGATGCCCTGGGGTCCCTGCAGGCCGTCCAGCACGGTTTCGGCGCGGGCGCCGGATAGCTTCAGCACCCGTCCGGCGCCGGATTCGGCAACGAGGCAACTCCCTTCGGCACCGATGGCCACGCCCATCGGTTGGCGCAGGCCGGTGGCCAGTTCCTCGACATTGCCCGAGCGCACCGACAGCACGCGCCCCGCGCCGCCCTCCGCGAACACCACCGTCCCGCCGGGCGCAATGGCCACGCCGAAGAGCTGGTCGAAGCCCTCGGCCAACACCTCGCTCTGGTGCTTGCCCGGCCAATAGCGCGCGACGGCTCCGTTTGCGGTGGTCACGACAAACTCGCCCGGGCCGGCCGCGGCCACGCCGCGGGTGTATCCCGGAAATCCCGGGGTGAAGAACATGCCCGCGCGCTGCAGCGCGCCACCGGGCCGAAGCGTATACACAAAGCCCCCGTCGGCGACGAAGAGCAGGCCGTCCTCGCCCATCGCCAGACCCAGCGGCCAGTTCAGGCCATCCGGCACCAGCGAGCGGATCCTGCCGTCGCCGAGCACCTCGTTGATCTGGCCCGAGATGCTCGAGACGAACAGCCTGTCGCCGACAAAGGTCAGGTTGTCCAGTCCCGGGGCGATGTCGGCCAGCACGCTGCGCTCGCCGCTGCGCGGATCGATCCGCAGCACCTGGCCGCTCGCCACCTGCGTCGAGACGATATAGCCCTGCGCATCGAACTTGACCGCGTCCGGCACCCCCAGATCGCCGGCCACCTTTTCGGGCGCGCCGCCATCGGGATTGATCCGCCAGATCTCGTTGGCTCCCATCACCGGGAAATAGAGCATGCCGTCCGGCCCCACCTCCATGGCGTTGGGCATCGGCACGTTCTCCAGCAGTATCCGGGGTGCGCCGCCATTCAGGTCGAGTTGCATGATCCGCCCGTCGGGCCGGCACTCGCCGGCGAACAGGCGGCCCTGGTGGAAGGTGATCGGATTCGCGCCCGGCACGTCGCCGCACAGCACCCGCGTCGTGCCGTCGGGCGCGCGCACGCTCACCCGCCCTTCCGTGATCTCGGTGACATAGAGATTGCCGTCCGGGTCGAAGACCAGGTCGTCGGGTCCAACGATGTCGCCGCCCTTCGGACTGATGGTTTCGATCGCGCCGCTCGCGATATCGACCGCGCTGATCTGGCTGCCGGAAACCTGCGCCACATAGATGCGCCCGTCCGGGCCGGTGCGCAGACCGTTGGCGCCGAACAGGCGGCTGGGCGGCGTGAGCCGATCCAGGATCCAGCCTTCTGCGATGCGCGGGGAACCCGCGGCCGTGTAGCGTCCAGATTGCACCGACATCCTGAGAACCTCTCCTTGTGCGGAACAAGACCGTGATTTGAGCCGCGCAATCGCCACATGGCGAGCGCCGGGCCATTATGGCGCGGACGGTTGTGCCCCCGCAGGAAAAAACGAGACCGTCTGGGAGCCCGAGAGCACCGCATCGCCCGCCCGGTTCCACACCGCCATCAACTGGCTGCTGATACCGCCGAGCGCCGATTCCGCCTTCGTCTGCACCAGCCACCAACCGTCATGCACCGCGATGGCGGAGCCGTGCAGGTGCACGGTCCAGTTCGCGGAACTCGCCGTGAACGGGCCGTGCAGCATGGGCGCGACACCCGGCGGCAGCGCATCGCCGATCAGCAGCAGCTCCGTTACGGCATCGATGCCTGCGCGCTCGCGCAACCTCACCCAGCGCAGCAGCTCCGGCTTGCTCCGATCCCCGATCGACATGGCGTGGCGATATTCCAGCTGGCGGGTGAAGGCGGAGCCCTTGCCGCGCATGGCGGGCTCGGCATCCTCCGGTGACGGCGCCGCGGGCGCGGCCGGCGCGTCGACACGCAGCGGCGACCCGCGGTCGGCCATGAACAGGAAAGTTGCCAGCGTGGCCAGTTCGCCGCCGCACGTGACGCGCGCTTCGACAAAGGCGCTCGACCTGCCCCGGCGCAGCACGGTGGCGCTGACGTGCATGCGCCCGACCACCGGCCCTGCGAAGGCCAGCTGCGCCGAGCGAAGGGGGGGCAGATTCTCCTCGACGCTGCGGGCCGCGTTATAAGCCATCGCGGTCGTCAATCCGCCATAGGCGGTACGCCCTTGCAGCCAGCCATCCGGCACTTCACAGGAGAGCGAACCGTCCGCTTGCCTGGCGGCGCAGAGGAGTGCCGTGGCGCTCGACATGATCAGAGTCCCCTTGTGTTGATTGCCACGCATAGAATAACCCGACCATGCGCGCGACGACTCGATTCCGATTCCAGTAGACTGCTAGCGAAGCCGCGCAGGACTGGCGCAACGGATTCAGCGATCGGGCAGCAGGGGCATGGAGCGAGTCGTATGAGGGTAGATGATATTGTTGCCGCCGCGCGCGCGCAGAGCGGTCTCGAGGACATTGGTGACCCGGCCATCCTCGAGGGCTTGGGCATCCTGCTCCAGGCCTACGAGGAAGAGGCGCAATTCACCGAAGCCGGGAAGCAGCGGGCGATCGGCGCGCTGATCAGCACGCTGGCCAACCGCATGCGGGTGGAAGACTGGCTGAAGCAGCATCCCGAACTGCTCGAACGGCCGGTCGAAAAACCGCTGTTCGTCTTCGGCCTGCCGCGCACCGGCACGACGCTGACGATCAACCTGCTGAACGCGGATCCGGCCCGTCGCTCGCTGCTGCGCTGGGAGGCCTTCGATTCGGTTCCCCCGCCCACGCGCGAGGAACTGCATGCCGGTCCGCGTTTCGACAAGGCGCAGGCAGCCATCGAAATGGCGCTGAAATACGTGCCGCACATTTCGGCCATCCATCACGAGGACGCCGACAGCCCGACCGAATGCCAGTTCGCCATGACCCCCTCGTTCTGCGCCCAGGTCTACGAAGCGCAGGCCTGTATCCCGAGCTATCGCGAATGGTTCCTGCACCGGGCCAGTTACCTGCCGGCCTTCCGTTATGAAAAGCGCCTGCTGCAGCTGCTGCAGGCCAACGCGCCGGGACGCTGGACGCTGAAAAACCCCTGGCATCCGTTGTACCTCGACGACCTGACCACGGTTTTCCCCGACGCCCAGCTGGCGATGACCCACCGTGACCCGGTCGACGTGGTCGGCTCCGCCTGCAGCCTGATCAAGGCCGTGCGCCCGATGTACAGCGACAAGGTCGACCTCGAAGTGATCGGCCGCCAGATGGTCGAGACATTCACGATCATGATCGAACGGCAGAACGCCTATCGCGACAGGCACGGCGAGGATGCGATCTTCGACATCCACTACGAAGCGCAGATGCGCGACCCCATCGGCCAGATGAGGAAACTCTACGCGCACTTCGACGAGCCGTTCACCGCGGCCGCCGAGAGCGCCATGAACGCGTACCTGGCGAGCAACCCCAAGGGCAAGCACGGCAGACACGAGTATTCGCTGGAGGAATACGGCCTGACGAAGGAAGGCGTGCGCCGCCGCTTCAAGGACTACGTCGAGCGTTTCGACATCCCGACGAAGACGTAGTGGCGACCGCACGCCTTGAACGCCACGTGCGCACGCTTTAGCACTTCAACGATACGGAGAGATGCGTGAAGGTACAACCCGCTGCTTTCTTGCGCACGACGCTTCCACTGGGGATGGACCAGCTCGGGGCGCTCGATACCGGGCGCTACCATTCGATCTGGCTGCCCGATCACATGGTGAGCTTCTGGCCCGATTCGATCTGGACTCCGGAGTTCACCGATCTGGCGACGGCCTCGCCCTCGCCGCATCGCCATCTCGACGCCATGGCGGTGGCGGGCGCCGCCGCGGTGCTGACGAAGAATGTCCCGATCGCCACCAGCGTGGTCGATACGGTGCGGCGCAATCCGGCCATGCTGGCGCAGACCGCGCTGACGCTCGACCATCTCTCCAGGGGTCGCTTCATCCTGGGTCTGGGCAGCGGCGAGACGGAGAACACGGTGCCCTACGGTTTCGACTTCTCCAGGCCGGTCGGGCGCTTCGAAGAGGCCCTGCGGGTGATCCGGCTGCTGTGGGAAAGCGAGGGGCCGGTCGATTTCGAGGGGCAGTTCTTCCGCCTCCATCATGCCCGCATGGACACCGAACTCTACAACGGCCGCTGCCCCCCGATCTGGATCGGCGCCAGCGGGCCGCGCATGCTGGAGATCACCGGCCGCTACGCCGACGGGTGGTGGCCGGCCGGTGCCTGGACGCCAGAGGATTACGCCGCGAAGCTCGCGGTGGTGCGCGATTCGGCCGAACGCGCCGGGCGCGATCCGATGGCGATCGTGCCGGCATTCATCCTCATCAGCCTGATCGGTGACGATGACGAGCTCGACGAGATCCTGCAGGCTCCTCTGGTCAAGGCGATCCTGCTGCAGGTGCCGGCGGCGGAACTGAAGAAGTTCGGCCATGAGCACCCGATGGGCAAAGGCTGGCGCGGTTACCAGGACATCGATCCCGGCGTGCTGACGCGCGCGCGCATCCTCGAATTTCTCGACAAGGTGGATCCGCGGGCGATCCTCGACCTGGTGCCGCACGGTTCGCCCCAACAGGTGGCGCAGACCGTCAAGGCATATTGCGACGCCGGTCTGCGCGTGCCCAAGATCCTCGACTACGGCGGCATGGCGGGCCTTGCCTACGGCGCCGACTCGGCGCGCAAGGTGCGCGAAGCCGAAGACGAATTGATGAGGCTCACGGGCGGGAACTGAACATGGCCGATCCGCTCGACGCCACTGCGCTGCTCGCCGCCGCCGAATCCGCGACCGGCCTCTGCGACTGGGGCGACCCCACGTTCACGCAGCGCTTCGCCAGGGCCGTGGAGCTGGTACGCGGCGCCAACATGAATGCCGAGGGCGAACGCATCGCAGCGACGAATATCCACTGGTTGCTGAGCGACCGGCTACGCTTCTTCGACGACCACCTGAAGTATGGCCTCGACAGGGAGCTGATCGAGCGAGCGCTCGTCGTCACCGGCGAGCCGCGCTCGGGCACCACGCTGCTGCATGCACTGCTCTCGGTCGACCCCGGTGCGCGAGCACTGCGCTTCTGGGAGGTGATTCACCCATCTCCCCCGCCGGGACTGGCCGCGCCGGACGATCCACGCCGCGATCCGCGCAAGGCGCAGAACGATGCGGAATGGCGCGAGATCAACACCAAGATGTGGAAGTGGCTGCACTGCCACCCCTACAACGACATGCTCGGCGACGGCCTGCCCGAGGACGAGCGCACCTGGGCCTTCGATTTTCGCGTGCTCACGCCGACCGCCTGGTGGCGCGTGCCGATGGGCATGGTCGTCGGTGGCCTGCCCGCGGACCCACCCGCGCAATACCGCATCCACCGGATGATGCTGCAGGCGATCCAGCATGGCCGGCCGAGGAAATACTGGGTGCTGAAGGGTTTCCACGCGGCGCGCTTCCCCGCCTTCTTCGACTGCTATCCGGACGCCCGCGTGCTCTACATCCACCGCGATCCGGTGCAGAGCATCGCCTCGCGCATCCGCATGGCGGCGGATCTCAGCGAGGGACTGACCGGCTCCGTCGACCTCGCTGCGCAGGCCAAAATCCACACCGCGCTCGGCCGTGCAGGCTTCCGCGCCATCCTGGACAATCCGATGATCGACGATCCGCGCATCCATCATGTGCGCTACCAGGACTTCGTGGCTGACCAGGTCGGCACGATCCGCCGGTTCTACGAGTTTGCCGGCCATGCCTGGACGAGCGCGGCGGAGACAGCGATGCGCGACTATCTCGCCGGCAACCGGGGCGACCGTCACGGCAAGTTCCTCTACTCCACCGATCTCATCGATGGCAATCTCGACGCATTGGACGAGGAGTTCGCAGCCTATCGCGAACGATTCGGCCTCGACGTCGAAAAGCGCAGATAGACCGGCGAGGCGAAGCGCGATGCACGAGCGGATATCGATCCACCAGACGCGCTTTGCCGGCGCCGGCCTCTCCGATTATGTGCGCCAGTGCCGGACGCTGGGCGCGCGACGGATCGGTTTCACGAGCCCCGCGCTGCTCGCGCCGGGCGGGCTCGCCGAGGCGCGTGCGGCATTGGCCGGCGGCGACTTCGCCGTGGAGACCCTCGCGCATGTCTTCCGCGCGGGCCCCCTCTCCAGAGACGGCAACGAGTGGCGCGAGTCGCGCGAATCGCTCGCGCGGCTGATCGATATCGCCGCGGGGCTGGGCGCCCGCTCCATCTACATGCTGACCGGCGGTCACGGCGGGCTCGCCTGGGAGGAAGCGGCGGACTGTTTCTGCGAAGCGGTCGCGCCCTGCGTCGAGCGGGCAAAATCAGCAGGAGTCGGACTGGCGATCGAGAATGCCTCTGCGCTCTATGCCGAGATTCATATCGCGCATTCGCTGGCCGATACGATCACGCTCGCCGAAATGGCCGGCGTCGGCGTCTGCATCGAGCTGTTCTTCTGCTGGGCCGAGGCGGGATTGCCGGCGCTGTTTTCACGCGCGATGCCGCACTGCGAGCTGGTCCAGCTCTCGGACTATTGTTACGGTGACCGCTCGCTGCCGGCACGCGCGGTGCCGGGCGATGGCGTCGTCCCGCTTCAGCATATCGTGCGATCGCTGCTCGATGCCGGCTATGCGGGCGCCTTCGATCTCGAACTGCTCGGTCCCCGCATCGAGGCGGAGGGACCACCTGCGGCAGTGGCCCGCGCCGCTGCATACGT
>OEIV010001117.1_pt1 | contig 12925 bp, 12 predicted proteins | sample 1539231 | NCBI WGS metagenome assembly OEIV01 (sample SAMN03794762, study PRJEB22550) | activated sludge metagenome | feature: wastewater treatment plant; material: activated sludge; isolation source: Wastewater treatment plant of a petroleum refinery complex | place: Argentina: Buenos Aires ...
ACCTTTTCGAGCGCCACGGCTTCCGCGTGCTGGCGGTGAATGAGGTGTTTGGGGGACAGTTTTTGACGATTGAGGCGGTTCCTGAAGCAGGGGCCAGGTTCCAGGTTCCAGGTTCCAGGGAAGAGCTCTCTTCCCTGGAACCTGGAACCTGGAACCTGGCCCCTTTTGCCGACGCCCACGCCTTCGCCGCCGCCTACCAGGCCAAGCGCGACGAGTGGCGGGCCCGGCTGGCCGGGCTGGCCGCCGACGGCAAGCGAGGTGTGGTCTGGGGAGCCGGGTCAAAGGGCGTCACCTTCCTCAACGCCACCGGCGCGGGCGAGGAGATCGTCGCCGTCGTCGACATCAACCCACGCAAGCAGGGCAAGTACGTCGCCGGCACGGCCCAGCCCATTGTCGCACCCTCCCGACTGGCCGACATCCGCCCGGACTTCGTCATCATCATGAACGCCAACTACCGCGAGGAGATCGGCGGGATGCTAGATGAGATGAGTGTTGCCGCCGAAATTCTCGTGGCGTAAGCGCACAGCGACAAGACGGGATATTCTTCCGCGTAGGGTGGTCAGGGCCAGCTCAAGTCGGCCCTGACCCTTGGAAGGAAAACAACTTTCTGCCGCAAGCCGGTTGGGCCAATGAATTACGGCCGCCGATCTTGGACGGGCGGAGGAAAGTCCCATGTCACTTGGTATAGTCGCTCCCACACCTAAACGGGAACCCGTTCGCTTTCTGGTCTTTTCCGCTTCGCTGCGGGCCAACTCGTTGAACACCAGACTGGTGCGGCTGGCGGCGGAGCGCATCGAGGCCAATGGCGGCACGGTCAGCTTCGCCCTTATGCACGACTTTGACGTGCCCTCATACGACCAGGATGTGCAAGACGCCGAAGGCTTCCCGGCAGGAGCGGAGGCGTTTTACAAACGGCTCATGGAGACGGATGCGTTCGTCATCGCCTCGCCGGAGTACAACGCCTCCTTTCCCGGCGCGTTGAAGAACCTCATCGACTGGGTCTCGCGCTACCGGCCGCAGCCGTTCAATGCCCGACAATGCCTGCTGCTGTCTGCGTCGCCGTCGATGATGGGCGGCAATCGCGGACTGTGGTCGCTGCGCGTGCCGCTGGAGCATTTAGGGGCCCGAGTCTATCCCGACATGTTCTCGCTGGCCCAGGCCAACCAGGCGTTCGACGGTGACGGGCACCTGGTCAATGAACAACTCGACACCCGCTTCGAAAAGACCATCGTGGCCTTCATGGACTTGGTGGAGGCCGATACCCATTACCACTGCGCCAAGAAGGCGTGGTTTGAGTATTTGGGTGAGCCGTTGACGGCCGAGACGGAGCGCGAAGAGTAGGGCGGGCATGTCCAACCGACCCCGCCCTAGCTGGGGCGCCGGCCTGCGCCTGCTGGCCCTCGTCATTCTGCTAGCCGCGCTGCGCCCCGCACCGGTGCTGGTGACGTTCGGCCCGCCACAGGCTGTGACCACGACCCGGCCTATACTCGGCGTACACACCCGTCTGACCGATGAGGTTGAGGAGTGGAAGATTCAACGCTCGCTGCGCATGGTGCGAGAGATGGGCGCGTCGTGGATCGTCGAGTTCTTCCCCTGGGCCTACTACCAGGCCGCCGACGGCAGCGTCGCCTGGGAGCACCCCGATCAGGTCGTCGGCCACGCCACGGCCAACGGGCTGACGGTCGTCGCCCGGCTCGGCTACACCCCCGACTGGGCGCGCCTGGCCGACACGCCGATGACCTACCTCGACGCCACCGCCTACGACGACTTCGCCGTCTTTGCCGCCGCTTTCGCCGCGCGCTATCGTGGCCAGGTGCAGTACCTGATCGTCGGCAACGAGCCGAACCTCAGCTTCGAGTGGGGCTATCGGGCAACCACGCCGGAGGATTATGTCGAGTTGCTCCGCGCCGTCTACCCGGCGGTCAAAGCGGCCAACCCCGACATGATCGTCCTGGCCGGTGCGCTGGCTCCCAACCTGGAGCCGGACGGCTCGCCCTGGGCGGTGAACGACCTGACCTACCTGCGCGGTATGTACGACGCCGGCGCGGCTGACTTCTTCGACGGCCTCGCCGCCCACGCCTATGGCCTGACCTTTCCCGCCGACGTCGCCCCCGCGCCCGACGTGCTCAACTTCCGTCGCGTCGAGTTGCTGCGCGAGATCATGGTCGAGCATGGCGACGAGGCGACGCCGATCTACATCACCGAGACGGGCTGGAACGACCACCCGCGTTGGACCATGGCCGTCCGCCCGGCACAGCGCATCCAGTACACCCTCGACGCGCTCGACTACGCCGCCGCCAACTGGCCCTACGTGCGCCTCATGGCCCTGTGGGCCTTTCGTTATCCCGCGCCGACGCGCAGCTATCCCGACTACTTCACCTTGGTGACGCCCGAATTCGTCGCCAAGCCCATCTATGACGCCCTCCAAACCTACACCGGCAACTAACAACGTGTTCGTAGTCCAGCGCTTTAGCGCGTTCTTCAGTAGGTTCGTAGTTGAGCGCTTCAGCGCGCTCTTCTGCGACCAACAGCCAGAAGACCGCGCTAAAGCGCTCAACTACGAACGGCGGATGTGGGGACTCGCTATTCTAATAGTCAGTCTATCACTTCTAGCCGCCTGCCGCCCCGGCGAAGACACCTGGCCGCAAATCGAGTCATCCGGCGTCCTGCGTGTCGGCGTCGACCCGACCTTCCCGCCCTTCGCCGCGGCCGAAGGGGCGGAGTCATGGGGGCTGGACATCGATCTGGCTCGCGCCCTGGCCGCCGAGTTGGGGCTGGAGCCGCAGTTCACCTACTTCGGCTACGACGGCCTCTATGACGCCCTGGCGACGCGACAGGTGGACGTACTCATCTCCGCCCTGGTCATCGCCCCGGAGCGCACGGCCGACGTGGCCTACAGCGACAGCTACTTCGACGCCGGGCAGGTGCTCGTCGTGCCCGCGGGGTCGCCCATCACCGGGGAAGCCGACCTCGACGGCCGCGCGCTGGCCGTCGAACTGGGCGCGCTGGGCCATGTGGCGGCGCAGAGCTGGCAACGCCGCCGGCCCGAGCTGGTCGTCATCACCTATGGCAGCGTAGACGAGGCCTTGGCCGCCGTGGCCGACGGCGCGGCCGACGCCGCCCTGGTCGATGGCGTCGGCGGCCGCCTCTACCTGCGCCAACCTACCGCCGGCGGGCTAACACGCCTCGACCCACCCATCGTCCCGGAACCTTATGCCATGGCCGTGCGTATAGGAGAAAGAACGCTCCACCGCCGTCTCAATGAGGCCCTTGATGGGCTTGCGCGTTCCGGTCGTCTAGAGGAGATCACCAATGAGTGGCTTGGCCCATAGCCGCCGGCCACAGAATGGGCTTAGATATTGCCAAGTCAGGAAGAGCTCGCGCAAAAAGCGCCAAGGGCACAAAGAACGCTAAGCGAGTTCCTCTTGGCGTGCGCTCTTGTTCCGATTTGGCAATGACCCTAAGATAATAGGCCTCATTTAGACGAAGTTCGTCTATAATGGTGTCGTCTCCCCAATTCGTGGTGCGAGCCGGGAAGGACGTTGATTCATGCTTACAGGGAATCGTTCACACAGTAAACGTATTCTGCTCCCCCTCTTGTTGTTCGTCTTGTTGATGGCCCTGGCCCCGACGGCGCTGGCCCAGGAGAAGTCATTCCACTGGACACAGTGGGACATCGACATCGTTCTCCAGCCCGACGGCACTCTGGCCGTCACCGAAACACAGACGCTCGATTTCGCCGGCGCGCCGTTCACCTTCGGCTTCCGCAGCATCCCCGTCGGCCGCGCCGGCAACAACGACGGCATCCGCGATGTCAGCGTGCGCGAGGGCGATCTGGTCTACCGCGAGTCGTCGTCCAACGCGCCGGGCACGTTTGAGGTCTTGGATCAGGGCGGCGAAACGCGCATCAACTGGTACTTCGAACCCGCCCTGGGCCAGAACACCTACACCTTCAGCTACATCGTCGATGGCGCGGTGCGCCTTGGTACGGAAGACGAGGGGTCGGGCGACCAGATCTTCTGGACGGTCATCCCCAGCAACGCTCCCGCGCGCATCGACAGCAGCCGCACGACCATCACCCTGCCCGAAGGCATCTACCCGCAGCGCTACACCGGCACTGACGACTACCTGGTCGAAGCGTACCTGAACGATGTGGCCACGTCCGACGTGCAGATCGCCGTCAGCCAAGACGAACGCACCATTACCTACGAGACGCTGCGGGCGCTCATGCCCGGCCAGAACCTCGACGTACGGGTCCAGTTCCCCCACGGGCTGTTGCTCACGCCTACACCTGCATGGCAGGCGGCCGAGCAGCGCGATGACGTGGTCGGCCTGGGTGTGCTGGCCCTGTCGCTACTCCTGATGGTCGGCGGGCCGCTGGGCGTCCTGCTGCTGTGGTATCTGCGCGGGCGCGATCCGCAGTTGGGCATCGTCGTGCCTGACTACGTCAGTGAGCCGCCCGATGCCCTGCCGCCGGCCATGGTCGGCGCGCTCGTCGACGAGAAAGTCGACATGCAGGACATCGTCTCCACCCTGGTCGATCTGGCCCACCGCGGCTATCTGACGATGGAGGAGAAAGAGAAGCGCGGCTACGAGTACACTCGCACGGCCAAGCCCGATACCGACCTGCGCGCCTATGAGCGCACCTTCCTGACCCGCGTCTTCCGCGGCGAGGAGACGCGCTCGTTGAGTAGTCTGCAAAACAAGTTCTACAGCGCCATCCCGGAACTGCGCCGGCAGATCGACGAGGCCATCGTCGCCGAAGGACTGCTGCCGCGCGCGCCGCAAAGCGTGCGCACGGGCTACATGGTGCTGGCCGCCGTCGTGCTCGTTCTGGGCGTCGCCAGCCTGTTCATGATGGGCATCTTCCTGGGCAACAACGCCGGGCTGGCGTGCTTCCCGATGTTGGCCATTGTCGGCACGGCTATCGCCCTGTTCATCGCCGCCCGCCACATGCCGCGCAAGACGGCTAAGGGCGCGGAGGCGGCGGCCAAGTGGCGAGCGTTCAAGACCTACCTGAAGAACATCAAGCAGTACGCCGATATCGAGCAGTCGGGCGACATCTTCGACAAGTACCTGGCCTACGCCATCGCCTTCGGTCTGGAGCGGTCGTTCATCAACACCTTCTCACAGTCGCCGACGACGCCCATCCCGCCGTGGTACGTCCCGTTCCCGACGATGGGCCATCCGATGGGCGGCGGCATGGGGCCGGTGGTCATGGGCGGCCCGCGCCCCGGTGGCGGCGGCGGCACAAGCGGTGGTGGTCTGCCCACACTAGGCGACATGTCCGGCGGCCTCACCGGTGGCTTGGCCGGCATGTCGGCCGGATTGACGCGGATGCTCAACAACGCCTCGTCGACGATGCGCAGCACGCCGCCCCCGGCCAACGCCGGCAGCACCGGCCGCTTTGGCGGTGGTGGCGGCTTCAGTGGTGGTTTTAGCGGCGGCTTCAGCGGCGGCTCGTCGGGCGGCGGCGGCAGCGCGGGCTTTGGTTAGGTTCTAGGGGCTAGGTTCTAGGGGCTAGGGCAGAGACTCCGATAAGGCGAGACCTTGTGCCATACAGCCTAGAACCTAGAACCTAGTCCCTAGAACCTTCTTGTGGAGGGAGAATGGGCAAGAATCTGGGAATTGTACTGATTATCGGTGGCCTCGTCGTCGGGGGCATTATCGTGGCCCTGATGACGGTCTACCGCAACGAAGGCAGTCTGACTTCCGGCGCGGCAACGTTGGGTATTGTGCTGGGGGTACTGGTGCTGTCGCTGCCGCAGTTGGCTTTCGGCGCGTTCCTGATGCTGCGCGGGCGGGAAGAAGCGGCCGTGGCCGCGACCGCCGGCAAACAGCGCCAACTGCTGGGCATGGTCAAGGCCCGCGGCCAGGTCAACATCGCCGACCTGGCGCTGGAGCTCCAGACGCCGCGCGACGACGTGCAGCGCATGATCTACGAACTGGTCAACATGGGCCTCTACAGCGGTTACATCAACTGGGCCGAAGGCACGCTCTACAGCAGCCAGGCCAGCGAGCTACGCGAACTCGACCGCTGCAAGAACTGTAGCGGCCAACTGGAATTGGCCGGCAAGGGCGTGATCCGCTGCCCCTACTGCGGCACGGAGTACTTCTTGCCATAACACGAGTAACGCGATTCTCCGGAATCGCGTCTTGGTAAGCGCGATTCCGAAGAATCGCGCTACACTAGGCAAAAGCCGGATAGGAGAATGACGATGACGGACGAAGTTCAGAATTTGTATGACATGATCGGCAGCGAGCGCGGGCCACTCAGCCGGCTGCTTAGCAAAATTCCCGGTTTCAGCGGCTACATGGAGAAGGAGAGCCGCCGCGACGCCGACCAGCTGCTGCGCGATACCATCAGCGGCCGCCTGCAACAGACGCGGCTCGAGTTGGCCGCCGTCCAGCACGACCTGAGCCGCGACATCATCCTGGGTATCGAGTACGCCGAGCCGCTCGGCCGCGCCGATAACCTGTTGATGGGCCTGGCCAGCAAGATCAAGGACGCGCCCCAGGGGTACGCCGGTTTCTTCGACGCGGTCAAGGTCAAGGAAGAAGACCTGGCCCGCCTCTATGAGTTCGATGAGCTGATGCTCGGCCACGCGGAGCAAGCGGCCGCCGACGTCGCCGCCTTGCACAAGGCCGTCCACAGCAGCGGCGATCTGAACGACGCTATCTCGACCCTGAGCCATAACCTGCGCGCCGCCAACGAGGCGTTCAACTCGCGCCAGGAAGTGCTCAACCAGGTCAGCGTTGCCAACGTCGTCACCAAGGAAGACATTCAAGAGTAATGACAGGAGGTCGATAAGCGATGCCCAAGATACTGGACCGTGTAGCTGTTGAAGGTTGGGGACGCGACGAAGTCGTCCAGAAGTTTCCGCGCGGTGGGCTGGGCGACATCAAGCTCGGCTCGCAGTTGATCGTTAATCCCGGCGAGACGGCCGTGTTCGTGCGCGGTGGCGAAGCGCTGGGCACATTCGAACCGGGGCGCTATACCCTGACAACCGAAAATATCCCCTTTCTGACCGATCTGTTCGAGAAGGGGCTATTCGGCGGGGCCAACGTGTTCACCGCCGACGTTTACTTTGTCAAGACGACTGATATGACCCTGAAGTGGGGCACAGTCAACCCGGTCATCGTCGAGCATCCGCTGCGCATGCCGGGGGCCAGCGCCATCGTCGGCAACGGCACCTACGTCGTCAAGGTCAAGGAGCCGTGGCGCTTCCTGAACGCGATGGACGCCTTCCGCGAGAGCGTGCGGCAGCAGGACATCAAGCTCCGCCTCGACCCGATGCTGGCGGTCATGATCGCCGACAAGCTGAGCGAACTGGCCGCGGCCAAGGACCTTGGCCCGGCGCAGCTCCAGTCCTTCACCAAGGACCTCAACGACTTGCTGGTGGCCCTGCTCCAGGAAGAGTTCGACGCCATCGGCATGACCCTGGTGACCTTCGCCATCAACATGACGCTGCACCCGGACTCGCTGAAGGTCGTCACCAACATGGGCTACGGCACGAGCTACGTCCAGAAGCAGCAGGCCGACGCGCTCATGGCCGCGGCCAGCAACCCAGCCGGCGGCGCGCTCAGCGAAGTCGGCTTCGGCGCGATGGGTATGGCCGCCATGCAGCAGCAGCAAATGCAGCAACAGCAGATGCAGCAGCAGTGGCTCCAGCAGCAACAGGCCGCGCAGGGCGCCGCGGCCCCGCCCCCGCCCCCGCCGGCGGCCGCCGGCAGCGCGGCCCCCATGCCCATGCCCGACGTGATGACGCCGGAGCAGGCGGCCGACTTCCTGCAGGTGACCGCGGCCGACGTCATCGCCGCCATCGACGCCGGCGAACTGAAGGCCAAGAAGATCGGCGCGGCCTACCGCATCAGCAAGACCAACCTGGAAGCGTACCTGGCCGGCTAGGTTCGACTCATCGGCCCACAGCGCGATTCGCGCGAATCGCGCTGTGGGCAGGCGGCGCACGCAAGAATCACCATGTACAAGACCATCCTCGTCCCCCTCGACGGCTCCGACATGGCCGAAGCTATCCTGCCGCATGTGGAGGAAGTGGCCCGACTGTGCGGCGCGGCCATCATCTTCCTGAACGTCATCGAACTGCCTCACATCATTCCACAGGACAAGGGAGAGAGCTACACCGGCCTGCCCTATGTCACCGCCGCCGACGTCGAGCAACAAGGGCAGGAAGCGCGCCGTTACCTGGACGACTTGACCGCGCGCGAGGCGGCCAAGGGCATCGCCACGCGCGGTCTGGTGGAGCATGGGCCAATCGTGGCCACCATCCTGCGCCTGGCCGCTGAAGAGTCAGCCGACCTGATCGCCATGGCCAGCCACGGTCGCGGCGGTCTGGCCGACGTGTACTACGGCAGCGTCGCCGCCGGGGTGCTCCAGCGCATCGATCGGCCGCTGCTCATTGTCCGCGCTCAGAAGTAGACCCAAGGGCCACTCAAAGGCCCCTGACAAACGTTCCTTATGGTGTAGGGGCAGGTCTGAGACCTGCCCCTACATAATTACACACCATGTCCGCTAACTGGCTGTCTTCTATACACCACGACGGATCCGACCGCTACGTCTCCAACCTCTACCCCCGCCTGGGCCAGACAGTGCGGCTGTGGCTGCGCGTGTCGCATCAAGCCCCCGTACACCGCGTCATCCTGCGTACCCTGCCCGACGGCGAGCAACGCCTCAGCCCTATGCAGCGCGGAGCGACAGAACCGCCAGCCCAGTGGTGGGAGAGCGAGTTGCTCATCGATGAGCCTTCGGTTCACTATCGCTTTATCATCGAAGCGGCCGACGGCATCTGGCACTACAGCGCCGCCGGGCTGTCGGCCCACGTGCCGCTAGACCGCACCGACTTTCGCGTCCTGGCTGACTACGACCCGCCCGGTTGGCCGCTCGAAACGGTCTTCTACCAGATCTTCCCCGACCGCTTCGCCAACGGCGACCCATCGACCGACCCGCAGCCTGAGGAGTACGAGTATCGCGCCCATCGGCCGCAGACCTATCCCTGGGAGACGCTGCCGCCGCCCGACCAGCTCGGCCCGCTCGTCTTCTACGGCGGCGACCTGCTGGGGATCGAGAGTCACCTGGAGTACCTAAGTGACCTGGGCATCAACGCCCTCTACCTGAACCCCGTCTTCACCGCTCTCTCGAACCACAAGTACGACGTGGCCGACTATGACCACGTCGATCCCCACCTCGGCGGCGACGACGCCCTGGCCTCGCTGCGGCGGGCGCTGGACGCGCGCGGCATGCGCTACCTGCTGGACATCGTGCCCAACCACTGCGGCTACTGGCACCCCTGGTTCCAGGCTGCCCTGGCCAACGCCGACGCGCTGGAGGCCCAGTTCTTCACCTTCAACAAGCATCCCGACGATTACGCCAGTTGGCTGGGCGTGTGGTCGCTGCCCAAGCTCAACTATCGCAGCCTTGAGTTGCGCCGCCGCATCTACGACGGGGCCGACGCTGTCTTCCGTCGCTGGCTCTTGCCGCCCTTCTCGGCCGATGGTTGGCGCGTCGATGTCGCGAACATGCTCGGCCGGCAAGGCGAGACGCAGCTCGGCCAGGAGCTTGGCCAGGCCATCCGCCGCGCCGTGCGACAGGCGCGGCCCGACGCCTTCCTGATGGGCGAGAACTTCTTCGACGCCACTGACCAATTGCAGGGCGACCAGTGGGACGGCGTCATGAACTATGACGGCTTCACCCATCCGCTGTGGCACTGGTTGCGCGGCTACGAGCAGGGCGCGCACGGTCTGGCTGACCCTCTACGCGGCCCGCGCTGGTCGTCCGAGACGATGGTCACCGCCTGGCGGAGCCGACTGGCGGCCATTCCCTGGGTCGTGGCCTGCCGGCAGTATAACCTGCTCGACAGCCACGATACGCCGCGCATCCGCACCATCGTCGGCGGCAATGACGCGTTGCACCGCCTGGCCGTGGCCCTGCTGCTGACCTTCCCCGGCGTGCCCGGCCTCTACTACGGCGACGAAATCGGCCTGACCGACCTGCCCCACGTCCAGCAGCGCGGCTGCATGGTCTGGGATGAGGCGCGTTGGAACAAGCCATTGCGTGACTACCACCGCCAACTCATTCACCTGCGGCGCGAATCGGTCGCCCTGCGCCAGGGTGGCTTCCAGGTGCTACTGACGGAGGCCGACACCATCGCCTACCAGCGCGACAGCGCCACCGAGCGCGTGCTCGTCTTTGCCCACCGCAGCCAGCAGCCACGCCCGGCCGGCGACGTACCGCTGGCCCACGCCGGCGTGCCCGACGGGACGCGCTTCATCGATGTGCTCGGCGGGGCAGAAGTATGCGTGCGCGATGGCCGGCTGCCCTTGCCGGAAGTGGCCCAAGGGGCGCTCATCCTGCGCCAGGTAGGCTGACATGTCGCCGCGCCTGCCGGCGGGTCTGGTCGCCCGCGCCTTCCACGCGCTTTATCACGAGGCCGCCTGGGGCTACGACGCCGTAGCCTGGAGCGTTTCGTTCGGTCAATGGCGGGCGTGGGGCGCGGCGGCGCTGCCCTATCTGACTGGACCGCGCGTGCTGGAACTGGGCCACGGGCCGGGCCATCTGTTGGCGGAGTTGGCCGGGCGCGGCTACGACGTCGTCGGCCTCGACCTGTCGCCCCAGATGGGCCGGCTGGCGCGGCGGCGAACCCCGGCGGCGCGTCTGGTTCGCGCCCGCGCCCAGGCCGCGCCCTTCGCCGCCGGCTCGTTCGACAGCGCGCTGGCCGCCTTCCCTACGGCCTACGTCACTGCCCCGGAGACGCTCGCCGCTATCTATCGCCTGCTGCGGCCGGGCGGGCGGCTGGTGGTCGTGCCCGAAGCGCGGCTGGGCGGGCGCGGGCCAATCAGAGCGCTGGTCGAATGGCTGTACGCCATCACCGGCCAGAGCGGCGCGGCCGAGGAGAACCCGACCGCTCGCCTCGCCTCCTGGACGGCCGCGCTGGCTGGCCCCGGTTTTACCATTTCGCTACACGAATCTACAGTCGGTCAAAGCGTCGTGACCATCGTCATCGCCGAACGCCCGGTGCTGCCCACTTTCTGAAGTGGGTTGCACCTTCTTCGCCCCCGGCCCGCCACGCGCCACGTGCCCCCGTCCCCGGAAGGTGCGACGCACTCAAGAAAGTGCCACGCACCCACCACTTGGGCAACTTCCCGTCACCTGATACAATGCGCCCCATGATTGAACCAGAACACGCGACACCAGCCCCACGGCGCGCCAGCCGGGGCGAGAAGTTGCTGCCCTTCCTCATCATGGCCCTCGTCTTGCTGGCCGACCAGGTCACCAAGTACCTGGTCGAGACGCGCATCCCGCTATATGGCGTCTGGGCGCCTTTTCCGGCGCTGGAAGGGATCTTCCGCGTCGTCCACACGACCAATACCGGCGCGGTCTTCGGCCTATTCCAGGGCACGGGCATGTTCTTCGCCGGGCTGGCCGTTGTCGTCGCCGCGGCCATCATTTACTTCAACCTGACCCTGCCCGGCCATCAATGGCTGCTGCGCATCGCCCTGGGATTGCAACTGGGCGGCGCGCTGGGCAATCTCATCGACCGGCTGCGCCAGGGGCACGTGACCGACTTCGTCGATACCGGCCCCTGGTTCATCTGGAATCTGGCCGACCTGGCCATCACCAGCGGCGTCATCCTGTTTGGCTTCGCCTACTGGCGCGAGATTCGCCGCGAAGAAGCGGCCAAACGCGCCACGGAACAGGCAACCGTGCCGTACGCCGATGTGACCGATTCGTCGCCCCAGCCGTAGCTACCGAACGCGCCTTATGAAGAAAGCATCCACAGATTTTACAGATTTCACAGATTCACCTCTGATGAATCTGTGTAATCTGTGAAATCTGTGGTTTCTTCTTCTCTCACGTCTCAATCAATCGCTTATGGATGCAGACACCCGACAGGTCGTGTTGACGCTTGAGGACATCGGCGAACGCCTTGACCGCGCCCTGACCGCCGCCGTGCCGGAGCTTTCGCGCATGCAGTGGCAGCGGCTCATCCGCGAGGGGCTGGTGACGGTCGATGGCGAGCGCGCCCGCCCGAGCTATCGCATCGTCGGCGGCGAGCAACTGGTCGCCAGCGTGCCCGACGTCGTCGAGGCGTCGGTGCAAGCCGAAGAGATCCCGCTCGACGTGCGCTACGAAGACCGCGACCTCATCGTCGTCAACAAGCCGGCGGGCATGGTCGTCCACCCGTCGCTGGGGCACGAGGGCGGCACGCTGGTCAACGCCCTGCTGGCCCACTGCCCCGATCTGGAAGGTGTGGGCGGCGAACGGCGGCCAGGCATCGTCCACCGGCTGGACAAGGACACCAGCGGCCTCATCGTCGCCGCCAAGCACGATCACGCCCTGTGGTATCTACAGAACCAGTTCAAGCAGCGCACCGTGGCCAAGCTCTATCTGGCTCTGGTCAACGGCTCCCTCCAGCCGCCGGAAGCGATCATCGACGCGCCCATCGGCCGCGACCCGCGCCACCGCCAAAAGATGGCCGTCGTGCCGACGACACGCGGCGACGCCCGCCCGGCCCAGACCGCCTACCGCGCCCTGACCTACTACGGCACGGGCACCGAGGCCTACACCTACGCCGAATGTCGCCCCCACACCGGCCGCAAGCACCAGATTCGCGTCCACCTGGCCTATGTCGGCTTTCCCGTCGTCGGCGACCCGCTCTACGGCCGCCGCAAAGACCCGTTGGGCCTGAGCCGCCACTTCCTCCACGCCGCCGAACTGTCCTTCCGCCGCCCGTCGGACGACGAGGAGCTGCACATCACCGCCGAACTGCCCGACGACCTGCAAGTCGCCCTGGCGCGCCTATCTGGGTAAGAGATCTCACGCAAAGACGCAAAGAACGCAAAGCTCAGAGTTCTCTCTGAGCTTTGCGTTCTTTGCGTCTTTGCGTGAGATCTCTTACAGGTCGATTGG
>OEIV010001119.1_pt1 | contig 12924 bp, 13 predicted proteins | sample 1539231 | NCBI WGS metagenome assembly OEIV01 (sample SAMN03794762, study PRJEB22550) | activated sludge metagenome | feature: wastewater treatment plant; material: activated sludge; isolation source: Wastewater treatment plant of a petroleum refinery complex | place: Argentina: Buenos Aires ...
CATCGACTCGCGGCTCGTCTTCGCCAGCGGAACGTGGAGCCAGTCCGGCTCGCTCGACATCGCCGACGCCTTCGACTTCGACTTCTCCAGCGACCTCGCCAACGTGACGCCGGCCTATGTCGAGTGGGCCCGCGAGAACGGCGCCAAGATGCTGCTCGACCCGGCGGCGGCCGAGGCCGCGACGGCGGCGGCGATGAGCGATCCGGCCGGCCCGCTCGCCAATATCGGCTACAGCGGCTTCGCGATGGCCTTCGACGACACCGGCCTGATGGCCAGGCTCGAACCGCAGATGGCGCTGGCGCGTCAGCAATTGCTGGGCGTCAACGCCGACGGCACGCCGAAGACCGCGCTGAGCGACGAGGACCTTCTCGCCCAGGCCACCGCCATGTCGGCGGGCGGCGGGCTCGCCCCGGAAAAGCTGATGCCGCTGATGAAGGCGGTCTACGGCTTCGTGATGCAGCCGGACGTCATCGCGGTCAGCGTCAAGGCCGACCCTGCCATCACGATCTCCGACTTCATGAGCTTCGCGTCGGGGGCGGCGCCGGCCGGGATCGACTGGAACAGCCGCATCACGCTCGAGGCGCACAACTGAGGCCGCGCGCCACCCCCGCCCGGCATGGACGGGGGCGCGCCGGCGGACTATCTGAGGGGTCCGTTTCCAGGAGTGCCTCCGCGCCATGACTGCGCCGGCCGATAGCGCCACCGATCTCGCCGTCGCGCGCCGCGTCCTCGCCATCGAGGCGGCGGCGCTCGGCGCGCTCGGCGACGCGCTGGACGGCGCCTTCGCGGCGGCGGTCGAGACGCTCGTCGCGGTCAGGGGGCGGGTCATCGTCAGCGGCATGGGCAAGAGCGGCCATGTCGCCACCAAGATCGCCGCCACCTTCGCCTCGACCGGCACGCCGGCCCAGTTCGTCCATCCGGCCGAGGCCAGTCACGGCGATCTCGGCATGATCGGGGCGGCCGACGCGGCGCTGATGCTGTCGAACTCCGGCGAGACGCGCGAGCTTGCCGACATGATCGTCCATACGCGGCGGCAGAAGATCCCGCTGATCGGCGTCGCCTCGCGGCCCGGCAGTACGCTGCTCAAGGCGGCCGACGTGGCGCTGCTGCTGCCGCCGGCCGAGGAAGCCTGCCCGATGGGCCTCGCGCCCACCACCTCGACCACGATGATGCTGGCGCTGGGCGATGCGCTGGCCGTCGCGCTGATGGAGCGGCGCGGCTTCGACCGCGACCAGTACAAGGTGTTCCACCCCGGGGGCTCGCTCGGCCAGGCGCTGTTGACCGTCGCCGACCTGATGCATGGCAGGTCCGAGATCCCGCTGGTCGGCGAAGCGGCGCCGATGGAGGACGCCGTCGCCGCGATGTCGGCCAAGCGCTTCGGCTGCGTCGGCGTCGTCGATGCGGCGGGCCGGCTTGCCGGCATCGTCACCGACGGCGACATGCGCCGCCGCTTCGGGGAAAATCTGGCGGGGCGCGCCGTCGGCACGGTGATGACCCGCGCGCCCAAGACGATCGAGGCGTCGGCGCTCGCCTCCGAGGCGCTGGCCCGGCTGCAGGCGCACCAGATCACCTCGCTCTTCGTCGTCGATGCGGCCGGCCGCCCGGCCGGCCTCATCCATATCCACGATTGCCTGAAGGCGGGCCTCGCATGACCGGCGAGAGCGGCGCGGCGCCGCGGCTCGAAGGCCTTGCTCCCCGCGCCGGCCAGAGCGAGCGCCGCTTCGCCGAGGCGGAGCGCCATCGCCGCCGCGTCTCGCGGCTGAAGATCGCGCTGCCCCTGCTCGCCGCCGTTTCGGCCGCCGCGATCTTCATCAGCCTCGCCCTCAACCAGCGCCCCGACGAACACGTCGCGGGCACCGGCACGCCGGGGATCGAGATGCACGCCCCGGTGCTGAAGGGCACGGGCGACAACGGCAAGCCCTACGAGGTCGTCGCCGCCGAGGCGGTGCAGACCCGCGAGGGCCATGTGGAACTGACCGAGGTCGCCGCACGGGTCGAACTCGAGGACGGGGTGATGACGCTGGCCGCGCGGTCCGGCACGCTGCACCCCGAAACCGGGGCGACGGCGGTATCGGGCGGCGTCGTCATCGAACTCGGCGATGTCTATCGCTTCGAGACCGAGCGGGCCGGCGGCAACATGAAGACCGGCATCTTCACCGGCGACGCGCCGGTCAGGGTGACGGGGCCGATGGGCACGATCGAGGCGGCGGGCTTTCGCATCGAGAAATCGGTGAAGCAGGTGACCTTCACCGGCGGCGTCACCTCGGTTTTCGATCCGGCGGCGGCGAAGGCCGCCGACCCCGGCAGCAAGGACAAGACCCCATGATCCGCGGCGCGCTCTTTGCCGGACTTCTCGCCCTCGCGAGCGCGCAGCTCGCGCTCGCCGCCGAAAGCAAGGCCCCGTTCGCCGGACTGGGAGACGATTCCGACAAGCCGATCGCCGTCAGCGCGGAGACCCAGCAGGCCGATTTCAACGCCGAGACCATCACCTACGAGGGCGCGGTCCGGGTCGAGCAGGGCGAGATGGTGCTGCGGGCCGACAAGGTTCTGGCCGAGGCGCCGAAGGCCAAGCTGGTGCGGGTGACCGCCTCCGGCGATGTCGTCGTCACCTCGCGCGACGCGACCGCGACCGCGCCGCTTGCCGTCTACGACATCGCGGCGCGGACGATCCGCCTGACCGGCACCGTGGTGCTGACCCAGGGCGGCAACACGCTGCGCGGCACCGAACTCTTCGTCGATCTCAAGGCCGGCACCGCCACGCTCACCGCCAAGGGCTCGGCCAGCGGCCGGGTGGACGGCGTGCTCGACCCCGGCACCGCCAAGGGCCAGTAGGCCGTCCGGCCTTTCGCGCGCCTCACCGCACAACAGGCCGGCGGCCGGGAAATAGGACTATTGTCATATTTCCCCCCTTGGGCTATGGTCGGCGGCGATGGGAGAAAGCCCGATGGCCGCAGATCCGTGCCCGCCGCCCAGCCTGTCAGCCCCGCCGTGCGCGGCATTGAACGGGTGCGCGCCGCGCGGCGCGATTTACGCGAAAATCGAGGTTCAAATCGGACGGGCCGGTTCAATGGCTGGGTCCGGCCGCGCGAAGCCGCCGGTTTCCCGGCGGACCGGGCAATTGAACCGTCCAGCGCGCCAAGGCGGCGCGAGGCCTCTGGCGGGGTTCAATCCTGCCCGGGCCGGGCTTTACGCAGCTGCAACATTCGTCGCTTGCGCGCTCCGACGGAATGGCCAACATGGCGCCGTTAAGGATCAGGGCAAGAACCGCGCCAACCGGCCAGGCCTTCACCCAATCTTAAGCGGCCACCCTGTCTCATGGACCCCGACATGACCTCGAATGCCCCGGAAAGCCCGACCAAACCGACCGGCGGCCTCTCGCCCACCGTGGTGCAGGGGACGGGCGGACTCGTGGTCAAGCGGATCGGCAAGAGCTTCCGCAAGCGCCCCGTGGTGCGCGGCGTCAGCCTTGAGGTCCGGCGCGGCGAGTCGGTGGGCCTGCTCGGCCCCAACGGGGCGGGCAAGACCACGACCTTCTACATGATCATGGGGCTGATCCCGGTCGACTACGGCACGATCGAGCTGGACGGCGTCGATGTCACGGCGATGCCGATGTACCGGCGCGCCCGGCTCGGCCTCGGCTATCTGCCCCAGGAAGCCTCGATCTTCCGCGGCCTCTCGGTCGAGGACAACGTCATGGCGGTGGCCGAGCTCAGCGAGAAGAACCCCGCCCCGGCCCGCCAGCCCCCCCCGGAATTGCTGGCCGAATTCGGCGTCGAGCATCTGGCGCGCACCCCGGCCATCGCGCTTTCGGGCGGCGAGCGGCGCCGAGTCGAGATCGCCCGGGCGCTGGCCAGCGCCCCCAGCTACATCCTGCTCGACGAGCCCTTCGCGGGCATCGACCCGATCGCGGTCGGCGAGATCCGCTCGCTCGTCACGCATCTGAAGAATCGCGGCATCGGAGTGCTGATCACCGATCACAACGTCCGCGAGACGCTCGACATCATCGACCGCGCCTCGATCATCCATGACGGACGCGTGCTGATGGAAGGCACGCCCGCCGAGATCGTCGGCGATCGCGACGTGCGCCGGGTCTATCTCGGCGACAGATTCACCTTGTAGCGGCAGGACGGGGGCGTTCGGGGGCATGGCGATCGGGCAACGGCTGGAGATCCGGCAGGGCCAGGCGCTGGTCATGACGCCGCAGCTGCAGCAGGCGATCAAGCTGCTGCAGCTCTCCAATCTGGAACTCCAGTCCTATGTCGAGGACGAGCTGGAGCGCAATCCGCTGCTGGAACGCGAAGCGCCGGGCGGCGGGCGCGAGGACGAACGCGATGCGGCGCCGGTCGCCGCCGAGACGCCGGTCGAACGGCTCGACCAGGCGCTGGAGCACGGCGTCGCCGCCGAGACGGCGCTCGATAACGGCTTTGAGAACGTCTACGCGGACGAGTCGCGGGCCGATGCCGCCGAGCGCGGCGATCCCGACGCCGGCGGCGGCGCGGTCGACTGGTCCCGCGCCGGGGCGGGCGGCGGCTTCGACGGCGAGGCGGCCGATCTGGAAGCCCTGCTGACCCGCGAGACGACGCTGCGCGATCACCTCGCCGAGCAGGTCCAGACCGCCTTCGCCGACCCGGTGCAGAAGCTGATCGCCGGCTGGCTGGTCGATCTCGTCGACGATGCCGGCTACATCCCGGCCGATCTCGGCCAGGCGGCCGAAAGGCTCGGCGTGGCCGACGCCGAGATCGAGGCGGTGCTGGCGAAGATGCAGAGCTTCGAGCCCTCGGGCGTGTGCGCCCGCAGCCTTGCCGAATGCCTCGCCATCCAGCTCAAGGAGAAGGATCGCTACGATCCGGCGATGCAGGCGGTGATCGCCAATCTGGAGATGCTGGCGCGGCGCGACCTGGTGGGCCTGATGCGGGTCTCGGGCTGCGATGCGGAAGACCTCGCCGGGATGATCACCGAGATCCGGGCGCTGAACCCGAAGCCCGGCCTTGCCTATGCGACGGGCGAGGATTCGCCCGCCATCGTGCCCGACGTCTTCGTGCGCGAGACGGCGCAGGGCGGCTGGGCGGTGGAACTCAACACCGACACGCTGCCGCGCGTACTGGTCAACAACCGCTATGCGGCGCGCCTGACCGCCGGCCCCAAGGGCAAGGAAGCCAAGGCCTATGTCACCGAGTGCATGATGAGCGCCAACTGGCTGGTCAAGAGCCTCGACCAGCGGGCCCGCACGATCCTGAAGGTGGCGACCGAGATCGTGCGCCAGCAGGACGCGTTCTTCGCCCATGGCGTGCGCCATCTCAGGCCGCTGATTCTGAAGAACGTCGCCGAGGCGATCTCGATGCACGAATCCACGGTGAGCCGCGTCACTTCCAACAAGTACATCTCCAGCCCGCGCGGCGTGTTCGAGCTGAAGTACTTCTTCACCTCGGCGATCCAGTCCTCTGAAGGGGGCGATGCGCACTCGGCCGAGTCGGTGCGCCACCGCATCCGCGACCTCATCGATCAGGAGCGCGCGCACCAGGTTCTGAGCGACGACCGGATCGTGGAAATTCTGAAAGAGGGCGGCATCGATATCGCCCGGCGCACGGTCGCCAAGTATCGCGAGGCGATGCGCATCCCCTCCTCGGTCGAGCGCCGCCGCCAGAAGCTCGCCGCCGCCTGACATTCGCGGCTGCCGGCCGCCGCGAAGGCGGGCATTTGCCTGGGTTTTCCGCTCCGGTTGACTTGACGGCAGGACGCGCCTATCAGGACGCCCCTTGATCGCTGGGGGCGTATAGAATGGCCTCGACGGCAGACTATTCCGGCGCGACTATCATGCCCGGGCGGACGCAGAAACGCCCAGCAAACGAAGCGAACATGCATATCCAGATCAGCGGACAGCAAATCGACATCGGCGATGCCCTGCGCACGCATGTCACGGACAAGCTGCAGGGCGGCATCGCCAAGTATTTCGACCAGCCGATCGACGGCACGGTCTCCTTCGCCCGCGACGGCGAAGGCTTCGCCTGCACCGCCTCGGTGCACGTCTTCGCCGGCCTCACCCTGTTCGCCGAGGCACGGGCGGGCGACATCTATGCCAGCTTCGATCTCGCGGCCGATCGCATGGAAAAGCGCCTGCGTCGGCACAAGAGCCGCCTGAAGGACCACAAGGCCCGCGGCGCGACGGCCGAAGACACCGTCGGCCAGTACTACGTGATCGACGCCGCCGCCGCCGAGTACGCCGAAGACGGCAGCGGCGCGGGCGAGCCGGCGATCATCGCCGAGACGGCGGCCTCGGCCGCCACGCTCAGGGTCGGCGACGCGGTGGCGCGGCTCGATCTGTCGGGCGCTCCTGTCCTGCTGTTCCGCAACGCTGGACACGGCGGCCTCAACGTCGTCTATCGTAGACCCGACGGCAATATCGGCTGGATCGATCCGTCCTTCGATCCCAAGCGCGCCTGAACGTCCCAGCAGGCTCCCATGACCGGCGTTTCCCCCCTCCCGCAGAGCAGATCGCACCCCATGGCCGATCTTTCCGATCTCGTTACCCAGACCGGTGTCGTCGCCGCGCTCAAGGCCCAGAGCAAGAAGCAGCTGCTTCAGGATCTGAGCGCGCGCGCAGCGCAGCTGACCGGCCTTCCGGAACGCACGATCTTCGAGACGCTGCTGGAACGCGAACGGCTGGGCACGACCGGCGTCGGGCATGGGATCGCCATCCCGCACGGCAAGCTGGCGGGCTTGCCCAAGATCACAGGCCTGTTCGCGCGGCTCGAGTCCAAGATCGACTTCGACGCGATCGACGATCAGCCGGTCGATCTGGTCTTCCTGCTTCTGGCGCCGGAGGGCGCGGGCGCCGATCACCTGAAGGCGCTGGCCCGCGTCTCGCGACTGCTGCGCAACGCGCAGGTCTGCGAAAAGCTGCGCGGCGCGGAAGACCGCGCGGCGCTCTTTGCCATCCTGACCGAACCTCTGGCGTCCAGCCAGGCGGCCTGAGGTCAGTGAACGCTGACGGGCTCCAGGTCGTTCTGGAGCGCGGCTGCAAAGGCCCGCTGGCGATCGTCCATCACGGCGATGCGGCGCCCGTCGGCGAGATGCAGCGCATAGAGCTTGACGCCTTCGGGCAGGACCGCGCCTTCCGGCATGGCGCCTTCGGCGATGAGCGTTTCCGGGCTGATCTGGCGAACGTAGACGAGCGGCTTGTTGCCGGCGATGTCGGCGAAGATTTCGTTGTCGGTCATGGCGTTACTCCTGCACCCCTGCATTGATGGCGATGGTCCGGACCTTCGGTTCCGGCCGCCTGCGGACGAGGCGGAGGGACAAGAGGCCGTTTTCCAGGTCGGCGCCGGCCACTTCCATGCCGTCCGCGAGGACGAAGGAGCGCTGGAATTGCCGGGCGGCGATGCCGCGATGGAGGTAGGACCTTGCTGCGTCCTCGGCCTGCTTGCCGCGGATCACGAGCTGGTTGTCCTCAACGGACACCGACAAGTCGCCCGGCGCGAAGCCGGCGACGGCGAGGGTGATGCGGAAGTCGTTTTCCGACGTCTGCTCGATATTGTAGGGCGGATAGCTCTCGGCGCCCGCCTTGGCGAGGCGCTCGGCCATCCGCTCGAAATGATCGAAGCCCAAGAGATAGGGGCTTCCGAACGCAAGTACTCGTGTCATGTGCCCTCCTGAGAGCGGCTGATCTGAGAGACCCGTCACAGGCGGCGTCTCCGAGATTGCTGTAAATGTGGGGTAGGCTCCGCCGCGGTTCAACCCGCTTCGCGGGCAAGGGCGGAATGCTGGAGCGTTAAGGGGTGGCGCGGGTCTTTCCCACACGGGCTGAGCGGAGCCGGGCGCGGCTCGGCACGGACCGGGGCGTTTTCGACACGCTGCGCTGGCTGGCGCGGCGAACGTGGTCGGTTGCGCCCGAAAACCCCCGGCTTGCTTTGGCTTTTCGTGCCGAGGAACGCGCCGGCCTGATGCTGGCGGCGCTGGTTCGGACGGCCATTGTCCTGGCCGCCGCCCTGTGGATCGCCCTCACCTCGAACTACCAGGGCGGCGCATTCGCCTTCGTGCTGGGCGAGGCGCTGGTCCTGGCGGTGATCGGGGTCGTCCAGTTCGATCTGGCGCGCCGGCGAATCAATCCGCCCTGGCTCAAGTATTTCTGGGCAACCCTCGACTGCGCCCTGCTGACGCTGCTGATCATGGCGCGCAATCCCTTCGTCGAAGGCGGGCCCCCACCATCGACGATCCTGCGCGAGAGCCTGATCCTGCTCTACCTGGTGTTTCTGGTGCAGGCGGCGTTCACCTTTTCGCCGCGTCTCGTCGTCTGGTGCGGCCTGTGCATCGTTGCCGGCTGGTCCGTGGTGCTGTTCTGGGTGATGGGCAAGCCGGGCGTCTTCTTCGACCTGGGACTGCCGGACGAGTCGGGCATCCGCGCCTATACGGCCCGCTATGCCAATCCGTTCTACTTTCCGCTGTCGAAATGGCTGATCGAGGTCTTCGCGGTGGCGCTGCTGACGCTCGGGCTCGCGGTCGCCGTGGCGCGGTCGCGCAGGCTGGTGGCGCAGGCAACCCATGCCGAGCGAGCGCGTTCCAATCTCGCCCGTCACTTCTCGCCCAACATGGTGGAGACGCTCTCGCTCAGCGACCAGCCCTTCGACCGCGTGCGGCGCCAGAACGCGGCGGTCCTGTTCGCCGACATCCGCGATTTTACCCGCTTCGCCGAAGGAGCCGATCCTGACGATGTGATCGAGTTGCTGCGCGCCTTTCACGGCCTCCTGCAGCATCACGTCTTCGAGGCCCAGGGAACGCTGGACAAGGTCATGGGCGACGGACTGATGGCCACCTTCGGCGTGCCGGTCGCCAGCTCGGCCGACGCGGCGCGCGCATTGCGCTGTGCACGCGCCATGCTGGCCGCGATCGATGAGTGGAACACCGAGCGCGAGGCGATCGGACTGCACGCGATCCGGATCGGGATCGGCCTGCACTACGGTCCGGTCGTCGCCGGAAACGTGGGCAGCGAGCAGCGCCTCGCCTTCGAGGTCATCGGCGATACCGTGAACACGGCGAGCCGCCTCCAAGTGCTCTCCAAGGAGCTGGGCGTCCGGATGGCGATCTCGTCCGACGTCATTGCCGCGGCGACGCGCGAGCTGGGCGAGGCGGCCGGGGCGCTGTCCGGCGACCTGCACCGCCACGGCGACATTGCCCTGCGCGGACGCGAGACGACGATTTCGGTATACAGTCTGGCATGACCGGCCAGACTCTTCCGCGCCGCGCCGTGCTTCTGGACGATGCCCGGCCCGGCGGCTCGTCGCGCCTGTTCCGCGATCCCGTCGCCTGGATCGAGGCGCGAACGCCCGAGGAGGCGCTGGACGCTCTGGCGCGGATCGACCGGGCGGTTGCGGACGGGTTGTGGGTCGCGGGCGGCTTCGCCTACGAGCTCGGCTATCTGCTGGAGCCTCGGCTCCGGCCGCACTTCCGGACGCCGCCCGATCCGCTGGTCGCCGTTGGTCTCTATGAGCGTCCGGTCGATGTCGAGGGCACGGCGGTATTCGGGGCGGCGGCCGCGGGCCTGCGCTGTTCCCTGGGGAACGCCGCTCCGTCATGGGACGCAGCCTCCTATGCGGCAGCCTTCGCCCATATCCGCGACTACATCGCGGCCGGCGATGTCTATCAGATCAACCTGACCTTCCCGCTGTCGTTCCGGATCGATGGCGACCCCCGTGCGCGCCTGGCCGGCTGGCGCACCCTTGCCCGCGCCGGCCATGCGGCCTGGCTGCGCCTCGACGACCGCGACGTCTTCTCGTTCTCGCCGGAACTGTTCCTCCATTCGGACGGCGGCGGGCTGATCCGAGCCCGGCCGATGAAGGGCACGGCGGCGCGCGGACCGGACTTCACGCTGGATGCGGCGGCGCGGGCGGCGCTGGTCGGCGATCCAAAGCAGCGGGCCGAGAACCTGATGATCGTCGACCTGCTGCGAAACGACCTGTCGCGCGTCTGCGCGCCCGGGAGCGTGACGGTGCGCGATCTCTTCACGGTCGAAACCTATCCGACGCTGCATGCCATGACTTCGGGCGTCGAGGGCCGGCTGAAGGACGGCGTGGCGCCGTCCGATCTCCTGCGCGCGCTGTTTCCCTGCGGCTCGGTGACCGGCGCGCCGAAGGTCCGCGCCATGGAAATCATCGCCGAGACCGAGCCCGCGGCGCGCGGCTTCTATTGCGGGGCGATCGGCGCGATCGGGCCGGGCCTTCAGCTCGATCTCAACGTCGCCATCCGGACGCTGGTGGCCGAGCGCGGATCCGGCACCCTGCGCATGGGGGTCGGTTCGGGGGTGGTCTACGATTCGCAGGCCGCAGCGGAGTACGAGGAGTGCCTGCTGAAGGCCCGCTTCGCGGGCGCCGAACCGTTCGAGCTGCTGGAGACGCTGCGCTGGGAAGACCGCGCCGGCTTCTTCTTCGAGGGGGACCATCTGGCGCGGCTGGCCGACGCCGCCGCCTATTTCGGCGCGCCGTTCGAGGCGGGCGCCGTGCGGGCGGCGCTGGCGGCGCATGTCGCGGGCGAGGCCGGGACGCGGCGGGTCCGGCTGCGCCTCGCGCTCGACGGACGCACGACCGTGGAATCCGTTTCGCTGGATGCGCCTTTCGCGGACGGGGCCCCGGCGCGGCCGCAGCTGCGCCTGCATCTGGCGGCGACGCGGATCGCATCGGGCGATCCCTTCGCGCGGCACAAGACGACGCGGCGCGGCGCGTACGACGCGGCGCTGGCCGAGGCGAAGGCGGCCGGGGCAGACGAGGCGGTGCTGCTGAACGAGCATGGCCGGATCGCCGACGGATCGTTCACCAGCCTCTTCGTGCTGAGGGGCGGGGCGCTGGCGACGCCGCCGCCATCAGAGGGCGCGCTGGACGGCGTGCTAAAGCGCGTGCTGATGCGCCGGGGGGCGCCGCCGGTGATCGAGCGGGCGCTGACGGTGGACGACCTCGGCGCCGCCGAGGCGCTTTTCGCCGGCAATTCTGTGCGCGGTCTGATGCGGGCGCGCCTCGGCTGAAGCGATCTCACGGCTCGGGGCGCATCGTGTTGTCGAGCGCGCCGAGACCGGCGATCTCGACCTCGACGCGATCGCCGGCCTTCAGCCATTTCGGCGGCGTCATGCCCATGGCGACGCCTTCGGGCGTGCCGGTGAAGACGATGTCGCCGGGCTCCAGCGTCATGGCCTGCGACAAGAGCGCGATCTGGTCGGCGACCGGGAAGATCATGTTCGAGGTGGTTGAACTCTGGCGCGTCTCGCCGTTGACGCGGCAGGCGATCGCCAGCGCCTGCGGATCGGGCACTTCGTCGGCGGTGGTGATCCAGGGGCCGAAGGGCGCGTGGGTGTCGAAGCTTTTGCCCAGCATCCATTGCGGCGTCATCTTCTGCCAGTCGCGGACGCTGACATCGTTGCCGCAGCAATAGCCGAAGACGTGGCCGAGCGCCGCCTCGGGCGCGATGTGCCGTCCGCGGCGGCCGATGACGACGACGAGTTCGGCCTCGTAGTCGACCTGATCGGAGACGCGCGGGATGTCGACGGGGTCGTAGGGGCCGTTGGCGGCGGTCGGCTGCTTGCAGAACCAGATCTGCCTGTCGGGCACCTCGGCGCCGGTCTCGCGGGCGTGCGCCGCATAGTTCTTGCCGAGGGCGAGGATCTTGCCCGGCCTGAGGATCGGCTGGCGCAGGGAGAGCGCGGCGAGCGGCAGCGTCTCGCGCGCCGTCGCGACGAGATCGGCGACACGCGACTTCAGCGCGTCCCAACGGGCGATGAGCGCCGTCATGTCGCGCGGCAGGGCGGGATCGAGGCGGGTGAGCGGCACGAGGCGGGCGCCGAGGGCGGGGCCGGGATCGGGGGCGGAAGCGCCGCCCTAGGGGGGGGGGCTCCTTTCCCGCCCCCCGTGCTGCGGGCCCGGGGGACGGCCTGCTCGATCCAGTTCCTCAACTCGCGCGAGCGCACCGCCGGATCGAGCACGGCCTCGTCGAGACCGTATTTCCAGACCAGCGAGCGCGGCGCGGGGCTGGCGTTGAGGGCGTCGAGATCGGCGATGTAGGCGGCCTGTTCGGCCTCGTCCGCGAACAGCCCCTGCTTGATGAGGATGTCGCCATAGCGGCGGAAGACGGCGGCGATTTCGCGGAACGTATATTCCGGGTGGTACTGCGTGCCCCAGAAGCCGCCGCCGCCGGGCGTGTCGATCTCGGCCGCCTGGACGGGGCTCCAGGCATTGGTGGAGAGCACGGTGGTGCCGGGGGCGAGCGTTTCGACCTCGTCGAGATGGACGGTGATGGCGTCGAAGATGCGCGGCTTGCCGAGATAGAGGCCGTGGCCGTGGCCGGCCTCGGCGATCTCGATGCGCCGGCCGATGCCGATCTCGCGCCCGTCGGGATTCTTGCGCACCGTGCCGCCGGCCGCCACCGTCGCCACCTGCAAGCCCCAGCACGAGCCGAAGCAGGGGGTGGCGGTGCGGAACAGCGTGCGCACCAGATCGACCTGCGGGTCGATCGCCGGGCCGCAATCATAGACGTTGAGGGCCGAGCCGGTGATGGCGACGCCGTCATAGCCCTCCAGCCCACCGCCGTCGGGCAGGTTCGCGCCGGGATCGGCCGGATAGCAGATGTCCACCACCGTGCCGCCGGGCGCGAGGCTGCGCAGCAATTCGGCATAGGATTCGCTCGCCGCCGTGCCGCCGCTGGCGACGGCGCGCTCGCGGCCGGCCCTGGTGTTGCCTTCGACGACGAGGAGGCGGAGGGACATGGGTTCAAAGACTCCGTGGATGCGACATACTATTTCACGATGCCGGCACAAAGCATCTTCGTTCCTCGCCTGCCCCCTGGGGGGAGGGGGTGCCCGCGCCGGGATCGGCCCGAGATCGCCCCCGGCGCGGAAGCGGCGATCATGGCACGTCTAGGACTATTTTCCAAGCCCCGCCTTGGGCCTCA
>OEIV010001120.1_pt1 | contig 12918 bp, 12 predicted proteins | sample 1539231 | NCBI WGS metagenome assembly OEIV01 (sample SAMN03794762, study PRJEB22550) | activated sludge metagenome | feature: wastewater treatment plant; material: activated sludge; isolation source: Wastewater treatment plant of a petroleum refinery complex | place: Argentina: Buenos Aires ...
CAACTGTCACTGCGTCTACGAATGGCGGAGATGGTGGAGCTGGTGGTTACGGCGGTGGCGGTGGTGGTGGAGGTGGCGTCGGCATGAACCCCGGTCTTGGCGGAAATGGTGGGGCCGGTGGTGCAGGTCATTGTATCGTGTATACATACTAAGGATTAATCATTGTGCGACAAATATATGAGCGACACTATAGCGAAAAAGGCTGGTTTAGTACCAAGCTCACTCCATTCGGATGGTTTAATGAAGACTATACGTCGTCGCCATTAATTGAAACGCTTACTGATAACTTTGATGATAATTCAACCGATTTAACGAAATGGGCTTATGCCTATAGCTCATCTGCAACATACTCTGAAACCGGCGGACAGTTGGTCATTACTCTATCGAGTAGCGGATCAAACTATGCTGGATATGCAACGGCAGACACTTATGACTTAACCGGTTCATCGGTACTGGTAAAAGTACCGACCATGTGTAATACGGCGACGACTGCTGAGGCTATTCTTACCCTGCATGATACGGCGAATACTAATAAAATCGAGATCATGCAAGAGCAAGGAACGCTCTATTTTCGTAAGGTCGTCAACGGCGTTGCAACAAATCTTGCTTCGGTAGCATATAACAGTACGACGCATCTATGGTGGAGAATCCGCGAATCATCGGGCACTGTTTATTGGGATACTTCTTCTGATGGTTCAAGCTGGACTAATCGTCATAGCGCAGCAACCCCAATAACAATAACGTCTTTAAGAGCGGAAATATCCGCAGGTACATACGCGGTTGTAGGCTCACCGGGCACAGTAGCATTTGAGGATTTCAACATTGCATCTAGTGCATCGCCTCAAACGGTGGTCATGAATGCTATATCTTCAAGCACTAGTCTATACAATCCAACCGTAGCTACAGGGCCAGTAGCCGTTTCCATGCAAGCGATTACAAGTAGTGCCACGTTATACCAAATGACCATTGCACCGGGCGCAGTGTCGGTGTCTATGCAAGCCATAGCAAGTACATCATCGCTCTATAACATGACTGTGGTACCGGGCGCGGTAAGTGTCGCCATGCAGGCTATCGGCACATCATTGAGCATGCATCAAATGACAGTTTCTCCGGGTGCTGTGGCAGTAAGCATGCAGGCAATAAGCAACACGGCAACGATACACAATATGACCGTCGCCGTTGGCGCAGTAAGCGTCAATATGAACGCTATATCGTCAACGCTGGCAGTACATAATTTAACTGTTGATGTTGGCCCTGTATCAGTATCGATGCAAGCTATTGCCTCGACGTTATCGTTACACAACATGACGGTCACACCGCAAGCAGTATCGGTGGTACTTAATGCCATTGCGTCTAGCACAATACTGTATCAGATGTCTATTGCCGTTGGCCCTGTCAGTATCCAAATGCAAGCAATTAGCCAGTCTACCAGCGTATATGGAATGACGATAACTACCGGCCCTGTGACGATTGAAATGAACGCCATTGCAAGTGCTACGGTAGTTCGTAACCTATCTATTGGCGTAGCAAATGCGCAAATCGAGATGAATGCGATTACGCTCACACCAACACTCTACCAGATGACGATTGACGTTGGCGCAGTATCGGTCTTATTACAGCACATCTCCGGTTCTACCAGCGTACATAATCCATCTATTGCCGTTGGTGCCGTTAGCGTGGTACTAAACGCTATATCTTCAACAACGTCACTGTATGGGCCAAGCGTTTCCGTGGGCCCTGTTTCGATTGTGCTTGAAACAATAAGTAGTACCACTACCCTGTACAGTCACGTCATAACAGTTGACGACCTTCAAATTTCTATGCAAATCATCACGTCAACGGCGCAGGTATACGGCATGACGGTTTCAGTTGGTGCAGTAAGCATCGTAATGAACCATATAAGTAACGGTACGACGATGCATGCCATGACGATATCGGTCGGTTTTGCATCGATAATTATGGAAACGATAACGTCCGGTACGTCTATGCACTCAATGGCCGTATCAGTGGGGCCGGTGTCGGTCGTTCTCGAGCATATCGATAGTACCTTGAGTATATATGACCTACTGATAGTCGGTGGGGTTTATGAAATTGATGATGATATGATTGTTATGCAAACCGAAGATGCTATTGTTGCACTTGGTATGACTGGCGATACAGTAATTACACAGTCATTGTCCGATTTAAAATTAATGGCTTTTGAATCAAGAGCGACAGAAGTTATACTTAATTAAGAGGGTTAGAAATGTCACAAACAATAACAGTTGCAAATTACGGCTCACGAAACTTACTTGAATCAACTACGTTAGATGATGATGTTGCAAGTGGACAAGCAGATATAACGGTACAAAGTGTCAATAATATTGCCGCGGATAGCATACTTTTAATTGGCAAACTAGGGTCTGAAAACGTAGAAAAAATAGTGGTCGATAGCGTAAGCGGTCTGGACGTAACAGCAACCGCAAACTTATCACGATCATTCTCTCGCTTTGATCCGGTCAATAAATTATACGGTGATAAAATACGGATATACCGCGCAAGTAATGTTGATGGTACTACTCCGGACGATGGGGATTTCTCGTTGCTAGCCACAACTGATATAGACTTTGACCAAGCGCAAACATCATACACGGACGCAACGGGAAGCTCGGATTATTGGTATAAGTTCACCTATTATAATTCCATCGCCGATAGCGAAACATCAATTGCTGATTCTACTGCAAAACGTGGAGGCGGATATGGTAACTATGTATCAATTGAGTCTATTCGCACTGAGGCAGGATTAACCAATAACAAATATATCACCGACGATATAATCGATGATAAAAGACAAGCGGCACAAAGCCTTATTAACGCGACGCTCACCGGTAAATACACAATCCCCTTCACCGAGCCCATAAACCAACTTATACAAGAGATAACGCGAGTGCTTGCTGCGGGCTATGTATTAACGCAACAACACGGCACAGTAAACAGTTCAACATACAATGAAGGTGTTGCGATGATTGAACGAATTACGAACGACAAGCAAACCGGTATTCTTGATCGGCTTAATCTTGGAACGCTTACGCTTATTGGAGAGACTGGCACAACCGAGGAAACAGTCAACGCCTCAGATTTTAAAGGATGGCCAAACGGCGACACGGCAACCGCTTCGTCTACCGTCGGAGGCGCACCACGAGGCACGAGAATGTCGGATAGGTATTAATCATGCAAATAACGATACAGGTAAAAGGCGATCGTGCGGTTCAAGCAAAACTTAGAAGGCTTGGCCAAAGCGTATACCAGCTCAAAGCCGCGATGAACCGTATCGGGCAAGATGCTTCTCGATACTATTCGACGCGTGGGTTTGCTTCTCAAGGTGGTGTATTTGGTAAGCCTTGGCAACCTTTAAGCCCAATAACTTTGCTGGCAAGAGGGCACAACGTTGAGGTTGAGAATGCCTCTGCTGCTAATTTTGGCGGATTTCTATTAGGGCGCAGGCTGCAGTCTGGATTAGACGGCAATTTTGGGTCAAATAGCATAGCACCATTGGTTGACTCCGGTAAGATGCAAAACAGTTTTGAATTTGAAGCAAGCTCGCAAAGCGTCCTTATATCCAACAGTGCCACATACTTCAAGTATCATCAATCGACCTTGCCACGAAAAAGACTACCAAGAAGAGCTACGATGGGGATCAATGAACCGATTAAGCGCATGATTCGTATGCATATAAACGACGAAGTAAGAAAGAAAATTATGAGCGTATAACATGGAAGATGCAATTAATTACTATCCGGATGGTGTTGCGCGAGTTCTAAGACTATTAAAAGAAACGTTTGGTGAAGATTTCACCTATTATGACGATGATATTGGCGACGTACCAGAAAAAAGCCTTCCTTGCATCATGGTTCGTGAAGGTACGGGCTCTATTAATGCCAATGCGTCCGGAACCGATTTGCTACGAGAACAGATTGTTATCACCGTTTCGTATAATACAAAAGATGATTTAAGAGCCGACCAAAGCCAAGACTTAACTGGCGCGAAATTGCGAAGAATTGTAAAGGGTCAATATCCAGACGGTCACGCAAGGGCCGGTTATTACATGGACAAGACAATTATGGCGGTGCTACGGAAACATTACACACTAGACGATGCCGTTATAGAGAACACTATCGAGACGGATTTTGATGTAGCACAGCGTGGAGCGAATACTTACACCAAGGAAGCGTATATAACATTGACGATTGGAAGACGTGCACTAGTACCGGCGCGAGATTGACAAACATAACTATTTTAAGGAGAATAGTTTCATGTACAAATATAAAAACATCAGCGGACTTGAGCAGGCAATCATTGGGGTTGGTTGCGTTCCAGCCGATGCAGTATTTACTACTTATGTACCAATTAATAATCCGAACTTTGAATTACTTCAAAGCGAAGAACAAGCAGTTCAAGCCGAACCAGCAAAGGAGACTGAATAATGTCAGAGCGTAATGCAAGCGCAGGATATATTTCTTTGGGTAAAGAGACAACAAAAGGTGAAGCAGTTACGCCGTCGCTTGTTGTCCCCTACTACTCACAAAGTATCGCAACAGATGTTTCGCTCATGAGTGATGAACCAGCATACGGTGGCAAATTTAAACGATTCCAAAGCCTACCGGGCATCAGAAAGCACCGTGGTAGTATGCAGGTCATGGCAGAACCGAATACCGCAGCAAGCCTCTTTGACATGCTAATGACAAAGGGTAACACAAGCGGTTCCAACCCTTATACGCATCCATACACGGTAAGCGCGACCGATCCGAAGAGCTACACCGTTGACGTGTCATATGGTAGCTATGCGGTAAGATTTATGGGTGTTGAGGCAAGCAAAATATCCATCGGTTGGCGCGAAGATGAAATGGTATTTGACCTCGATGTTGCAGCACTAAAGAGCTTTTATCCACGCGAGATATCTAGTGTTACCGGTTCGGGCCCCTACACTATCACGCTTAAAAGCAATGGACAGTATGATGCACCAACTGACGGCCTCGTTGTTGGCGATACGATACAAGTATATGACGTCTCGGCCGGAGCGTATATTGATTGTGTTGTCGATAGCCTTACTACGACCACTGTTGTTGTATCTGAAAACGTCTCAGCCGGCGCATCAGGCGACGTTTTGTCTATAAAGCCTGCAAGCATCTCATTGAGCTTGCTCACGCCGTTCCTGTGGCCACGAACACGATATTTCTTTGCAACCGATGCGTCAACCGCTCAAACTGATAGCGCAACCGCTTCAAACCAAACGAGACTTGAACCGGGTACTGAGCTTTCTATCATGCATGAATTTAAGAATGAAAACGGCTCGCCACGTTCGGGTTCATTTGATCCTGCATCTCTTCCACGCGGTCGCTACGATGTCAGTTTTTCGTTTAAAGTATATCTTGACACGCCACAAAGACACCGAGATTGGGAAGAGCTCACGAAGTCCGCACTGGTCATGCGTTCATACTCCGGCGCATCAAGCCAGTATGAGTTACGCGTTACGCTTAACAACCTAAAAGCTAAGAACGACGTAAACCCAACGGAAGCCGACTCTATCATTCTCCATGAGGTTGATATGCAACCAAACTATGATACGTCCGATGCACAAGCATTCGATGTCAAAGTGATAAACACAAGGAGTAGTATCTAATGCCACAATTCGATACTCACTCAAATGTTGTCGAGGTTATATTGCCCTCAACAAAGGACTTGCCGAAAGAAGAGCAGTCTATTGTATACATGGACATTTCGCCACAAAAAGCAGGTGATATGCTTGGCATGAACACGCATATGACTGACGCTGAAAAAGCCTTCTCAGTTATGGTTCGTCGCATTAAAGATTGGAATTATGTTGATTCAAATAATGAGCCGATGCCAATAAATATAAACACGGTCGGCCTATTAAAAACTGAAGATTTTGAGTTTTTGCAGTCAAAAATAGCAGAAGAACCGCAAAGACTAGATGCCGACACAAAAAAAGACTCGCCCTCTACCTTGCAAATCAACGTGACGGAAAACGATCAAGCGTAAATCCACCGTCGGAATACATGAATTATGTATGGCGTAAGGTTATGGGGGCAAGCTACCAAGACATGCTAGATACGCCAACGCATATAATAAGTAGAGATTTAGAGATGCATAGCATGGAAAACGAATACAGTAAGCCAAAAGAAGAGGAATAGAATGCCGTTACTTGGACAATCAGACCAGTCAATTGTCGTAGCGGTTAAGAGTACAGCCGACACTAGTGGTATTGATAACGCAACGGGCTCAATCGATCGGCTCGGCAATAAATCGAAAACCACAACTCCCGATATATCCAACCTGCAATCATCTTTTATAAAACTTACTGCCGCATCTGCCGCATCTGCTTTTGTGTTTAATAAGACCACTGATGCCATGGGAATGACTATTAAAAGTGCAAACTCTATGCAGGCATCAATGATTGGCTTGAATTCTATAGCTAAAGCATTTGGTCAGAATGCGGATCAAGCACAACAAGCAGCGCGCGATTTAGCAAAAGACGGACTAATGACCGTCTCCGATGCCGCAACAGGTTTAAAAAACCTTTTGGCTAGCGGTTTTGAGTTACCTCAAGCAATAAAGTTGATGGAGCGGTTCAAAGATACTGCAGCATTCAACAGGCAGGCATCATTATCATTTGGCGATGCAATTAGAAGTGCTACTGAAGGTATAAAAAATGGGAACTCTATACTTGTAGACAATGCCGGTGTCACCAAGAATCTTTCGGTGATATTAACTGAAGCTGGCTATTCAGCGCAAGATTTAATGAAGGCAACGACAGACGTCAATGTTCGGCAAGCCCTGTTTAACGGCTTATTAAAAGAGACAAATCCGATGGTTGGAGACGCTGCGAAACTTGCGGAAACAGCAGCCGGAAAGCAGGCAATGTATGCCGCACAGACCGAATATTTGAAGGCTTCGATTGGCGAGTCACTACAGCCAGCATTAATGCAGTTACTAGCAACGGTGACACCTCTTATAGAAAAATTTACGCAATTCGCACAGGAACATCCAAAACTTGTGTCTGTAGTTATAATCGCTACCGCAGCTATTAGCGGACTCGCTACGGTGCTCTTTGGTCTTGGTGCGACAGTATTAAGTGTAAAAATAGCAATGATTGCTTTAGGGCCTGCAATATCGGGGATTACTACAGCCTTTGGGCTAGCGAAAGTCTCTGTGATTGGTCTTAATGCGTCGATGATAAGTTTTGCTGGATTTGCGGTTATAGCAGCCGGTGCAATTGCTGCTACGGCGCAGGTATACCGGCTCATCGGTGCAGTAAGGGAGCTTAACGCTATAAATTCTGAGACAAGCCGCCAAGCGTCAAATCTTGGTGCTGGTGATACGTCCTTTTATAACTCACTAAAAAAAGCACTTGATGAGGGCAGAATCTCTAAAGAAGAATATAACCGAAGATTTTCGGCATATAACGCGTCTATTGATCAAGGCGTGCAACACCGTGCATCAGGTGGTCACGTTCAGGCTGGAAATACTTATCAAGTAAACGAACAAGGGCTTGAGTTATTCACCCCGAATCGTTCGGGCACAATCATACCGGCAAACCAAACTGCGGAACTTATTGGCGCAGGTGCAGTCGGTGGATCATCGAGTCAAGACAATCGAACGTTCACAATAAATGTATATCCTCAGACGGCCGATGCGACCCGTGAAGTATTCAATATAATCAATAATGACGCCATGCTCGAGCAATGGGGATTTAGTACGGGGGTTGCATAATGGCTACAGCAATATCATTTGATTCACACGACCTACAGACAAGCTCGATTATTACAAGCAGTATTGAGCATCACGACATTCCCGATCTGGATATGCCCGTGAGCAAAATAGCTCATGCCAATAGAAGTGCCATAAACAAGCGCAACTTTCCGATGAAAAAAATAGTCGTGAAAGGTACGCTCGAATCAACTTCCGTTTCAGCACTCGATACGCTTCGCGATACTTTTCTTGGTTATTTCTTAAATAAAGAAGCAAATTTAGATATTGGTTATGCTGGCGGCACAAGAAGATATACAGCTACCGTGGCATCAATAAACGCACCTCGACCCGGCGGGCTAAACTATATAGAATTCACTATAGTCTTTGTCTGTACCGATCCATTTGGTCGCGCAACGTCGCTCACAACCGCATTAACTGCTACCGGAAGGACGCTCTCATCATACACGGATAATCATACGTTTGTTGGCACTGCGCCAACATTACTTCCGGTATGGACTATTACCATAAACACCGTCACGGCTGGTGCTAATTATTTAATGGTTGGAAATTCTACCACCGGTCAAAGACTCGCCATAATAAGCGAGACCTTCGTTGACGATGATGTGCTTGTCATAGATTGTTACAATAAATCAGTACAATTAAACGGAGAAGATATTGATTTCCTAGGCGCATTTCCAGAGTTCAAGCCGGGTGCTGGTACAATGACTTATTCAGATAACTTTAGTGCCCGAAATTTCGACATCCTTGTTCAATATTATCCATTGTATCAATAGGGGTTATTCATGCTAATTACGTCACGAACTACAACAGGCATCGGGGCTACCGCGACTGATTTGGGCGATGGGGATGTCTCTTGGTCGGCTTACGACAATACTAGAGAGGATGATAGCCTTAGCGGAACGTTGACATTTACAGCTGGTGGTCAAATTGGTAGCACACTGTACCATAAATTATATGCCCTAAACATTCCAGATATAGCGGTAATTGACGGTATTACGGTTGCAATCACTGGAACAAACTTTAGTTGCCAAGGTGATATAGAGCTTGTCATACCGTCTAAAACCGGTGATACATACGATGCAGGAACGCTTAATACTACTTATGGCGGTAGTTATGATTTATGGGGTTTCTCGTCAATAACACCTGACGACTTAAACGATAATGATTTTGGTGTGAAGGTGCTTTTATCTGACGTAAGTGGTGGCGATGGTGTCGCAACTATAGATAGCATCATCGTGACGGTCGACTGGCATTATGACCTGAACACTAATACCGCAGATGTGCCAACACGACTGATATATAAGGTATATGACATTTACGACTCATTTCTTGGCTTACTCGATGCGAACAAGGTGGTTTCCGATTTTAACTTTATCCACAACATAAATTCAACCGGCACGAAGATAACCGTTGATTATGCGGAAGATATAGACGTTGCTGGCGAGCACCCCGGCTATATACTCACCGAAGACGGCGAATACATGACGGACGAAGACGATAATCGCTTGGTGTTAGAAAGTGCGACACCTATTATGGGTCTTGGAACATCGGACGATCCTGAAGTGCTTATTAGGAACGGGAATCGAATCGTCGTCACACAAGTTGATGCATATTATCCTAACGGTAAAGATATGTTTACCGGACAAATACGACGTGTTAGTTCTACTCTTTCAAAAGATGCCGACAGTAAAATAAGGTTCGTCGCGTATTCCGACGGCATCGATACGAATGACTATATCACGCGTGGCGCACCATTTACCTATACTATCGATCAGTCACAAACGACATCAAACCTGCTAACGACCATATATAATAACGGTGACTCGGTAAGCTGGAAAAAGTACGGTCAGACGTTCATTGTTGGTGCAGGCGTGACAAATATAGGCTCTATCAAGGTGAAGTTAAGGGGTAAGGCTACCGTCACTCTAAAACTCTATAAAAACGGCAACTTTCTTTCGTCGGTTACACGGTCAATTGATACGCTCGGTGTTTCAGTAGTCGAAGAGTTTGCCTTCTCCTCGCTTGTAACGGCCGTTGAACTTGAAGAATACTTCTTCTCATTAGAAGTGGCATCTGGTCAGTCTATAAGGTTTGAATATCATAGTTCCGATCCATATGCAGACGGCGAGATGATGAGCGCGACGTATGCAGGCGGTTCGGGTGGTGGCTCATGGGTGAGCTCAAACCCACGAGATATGTACTTTGTCGTTTCATACGGTAACTATACGACAACTGCAACGTATACGACAGTTGATCCTATCACCGGCATGCTATCGCCAATTCTTGATGACTACAACATTCGTGGTGGGCGTTTATTCTTTGCAGACAATTATGAAGCTGCCGGATTAACTATTAGCTATCAGTTCAAGGTGGCGACAATTAAAGATGCACTTAATAAGGGTCTAGAATTCTCTCCAAATGGCTATTACTACTCTGTTGATCTCGGTACAAATGAAATTACTATGAAAAACCAATCTGCGACGCCAGACTATACGCTGATTCGCGGTAATCACTATACTGAAGCGGAGTTTGCTCAATCAATCGAAAACATGACGAACGAGTTCTTGTTCACTGGTGGCGATACTGGTGGTGGCACAAATCTATTCAAGCGGTATTACGATACTGATAGTCAGAATACTTATGGCGTAAGACTTGGCGCGCGGACAGATAGCCGTGTGACGAATGGATCCACTGCGGATGCATATGGCGATAGTTACATTGAAGAAAATAAGGACGAGCAAACGCAATCATCAATATATGTTCGTGCCGGTTCAATGGATATCACCTTGCTTGTTCCCGGAAAGGTCATTCGCTGTACGGGAAATGGTAACTTTATTGACGACATGCTTTTTCAAATTATTAGTAGAGACTACACGCCTGACGGAGTAAGACTTTCGCTCGGTACGCGTGCGCCACAGCTAACGAGCCTTGTCGAATCATTGCGACGTGGACTATTTGCGCAGGAAACAATAGACAACCCAAGTACACCAAGTTAAAATGAAGGAATATTATGGCAGATAAAAAACAATCAGCATTCACCGAAGACACAGCACCGACATTAGATGATTTTTTGACGACTATAGAAAGCACATCGGGCAAGAACAGAAAAGTTTTAATTTCTAATTTCTTGACACTTATGAGTGCAAATATAACGCCTAGCCAATGGACTGAAGACCAGACGGCGACATATTCGATAACATCGGGGTATAACTTAGGAAATCGCTTGTTTAGTCTTGATACCGATGTCGATACGTCGACATATATATCGAAAGGCATGCGCTTCAAAATTGAACCGGCAACAACACCGCCGACACAATGCACCGATTTAGAATCCGGTACGTCACAATATGCAAAGAAAACGACTCCAACTGCGCTAGGGCTTAGTACGACGGCATCGTTTGAGGCATGGATAAAGATTGAAAGTATTACCGGTTCAAGTATGACTATTGTAAATACAAGAAGTGGTTCAGCCGCCTACGCTATCATGCGTATCGGTACGGAAGGACAGTTAGAACTATATGCAGTTGCAAGTTCGGCTACATCCGATTCATTGGTATCATACGAAAAAATACCGGTTGGCGTATGGACACACGTTGCCGGACAAATGACAATTAACTCCGGTGGGAAACTATATATTAATGGTGTAGAAACATCGTCAACCTATACAAATGGAACCACGACCGCGTTCGGTAATACCGGCGACCTAGCCGTTGGCGCTCGAGCAGATACCGGCGGTGAACCGTTTGACGGGAAAATATCCGAAGTACGAGTATGGTCTGATATTCGGACGGAGACAGAGATTCGAGATAACATGTTTAAGCAACTTGCTGGGAATGAAAGCAACCTTGTTGCCTATTATAAGCTCAATGGTGATTTTAACGACTACCAGACAAATCAAACAGCAAATAACATGACAGGTCAGAACTCTGCCGTTGCAACAAGCACTGACAATCCGTTTCAAAGTGTTGTATACGCCATAGTTATGGACATAACATCATCCACTATCGTAGTATTTTGTCCAACCGATATGGGAATTCCTTATGGAACACTTCAAAATGCATACTATTCCGCACAAAAATCACCATATGGATTTCCATGCGAATTAGACCGTTGGGAAGTTGCATTTAAAACCATTTCAGGTAACGTTACACAAGCGACACCGACCGCCGACGTATGGTATAACATCGGAAGTTTCAGCTTGCTATTGCCAACCGGATCATGGAAATTATCGTGGAAAAATGGTATTTATTTCAATGAAACATCGGGTACGTCCGGCAACGTTAGCGGTACATTGTCAACGGGCAGTTCATCGGAATCGGATACGGATCTTACCGCAATTGGTACATTGCAAACACCAACCGGCAACATTGCATTGGTAACAACACCGGAAGTCACAAAACCAGTCACGGTTGATGAGCCGACAAGATATTATATGAATTTGAAAACGAGCAGTTCCGATTCAATTCGTACCAACCAAAGCGTTGCCTGTGTTATCCGGGCGGTATGCGCATACATTTAAAAAAGGTGTGATATATTAAACATAAGGATTAAAATGTACGCACAGAAAAATTATCTTGAAACACAAGGGATAAGCGGAAAATACCGCATTAGTCAGATTGGTTGCTTCCTTACGTCATTCTGTAACTTGCTTGAACGTTTTGGCAAGGGTGTGAGTCCGGTAGTGCTCAATGCATACATGCGCGATAATGGTCATTATATCGACGTTGATGATGGTATACGCGACGATTTACAGTGGGGATCAATTACGAAATACAATGCCAATATACAGATTAAAAGCACCGGAACAAATACACTTCCATCAAATAATTGTATTGTTAAATTCTCAGGGCTTGAAAGTCGTTTTGGTACACATTTCTGTCTTGTCGAAGATGCTTCAAGGGGCCTTATTATTGACTCTTGGGATGGCCAAGTAAAACACTGGAGCACTTACGGTGGGCCCAAAGCATGGGCCGAGTATGTGGATAAGTCGCCAGTAAGCCATCCAACTCCATCATCTCCCGTATTTATGCCCGCTATCAATGAGAAAATTAGAATTTTATCTGGTGTTACGAGAAGCACTTTCAAGTCTGGAACGGCCTCAAAAATTGGTTCTATACATGCAACCGATAATACTTTTATTTATGAAGT
>OEIV010001122.1_pt1 | contig 12904 bp, 12 predicted proteins | sample 1539231 | NCBI WGS metagenome assembly OEIV01 (sample SAMN03794762, study PRJEB22550) | activated sludge metagenome | feature: wastewater treatment plant; material: activated sludge; isolation source: Wastewater treatment plant of a petroleum refinery complex | place: Argentina: Buenos Aires ...
GGCTGGACCATGGCCTGCGGCACCGGCAGGTTGCTGGCCGACCTGCTGTCGGGCAAGGCGCCGGACATCGATCCGGCGCCATACCTGGCGTATCGCCACGGCTGACTTTGGCGCGGCGCCGTCATGACGCCGCCTCCGTGTCAGCCACTGATGATGCCCAGCCGCTTCAGATGCGCGATGATCCGCTCGGCCGCTTCGTCGGCGGACAGCGCGGTGGTATCGATGCGAATTTCCGGCGCGTCGGGCTCCTCGTAGGGCGAATCGATGCCGGTGAAATTCTTCAACTCGCCACGCCGGGCTTTCTTGTAGAGACCCTTGGGATCGCGCTGCTCGGCGACCGCTAGCGGTGTGTCGATGAAGATTTCGATGAACTCGCCTTCCGGCAGCAGACCGCGGGCCATGCGCCGTTCGTTGCGGAAGGGCGAAATGAAGGCGGTGCCGACGATGAGGCCGGCATCGACCATCAGTTTCGCCACCTCGGCGATGCGGCGGATATTCTCGACGCGATCGGCCTCGGTGAAGCCGAGATCCTTGTTGAGGCCATGACGGACGTTGTCGCCATCGAGGAGATAGGTGTGCCGCCCCGAGACGTGCAGGCGCTTGTCCACCGCGTTGGCGATGGTGGACTTGCCCGAGCCGGACAAGCCCGTATACCAGAGCACGCAGGATTTCTGGCCCTTCATGGTCGACCGTGCGGTCTTGTCCACCTCGAGGGCGTGCATGTGGATGTTTTGCGCGCGCCGCAGCGAGAAGTTCAGCATGCCGGCGCCGACGGTGCGGTTGGTCAGACGATCGATCAGGATGAAACTGCCCGTCTCGCGATTTTCCGCGTAGGGATCGAAGGCGATGGGGCGGTCCAGTTCCAATTCGCAGACGCCGATCTCGTTCAGTTCGAGTTTTTCGGCGGCAACCTGTTCCATCGAGTTGACGTTGACCTTGTACTTGAGCGGCGCGATGGTTGCCTGCACCGTCTTGCCGCAGGTCTTCATCAGATAGGTGCGGCCACGCAGCATGGGGTCGTCGTCCATCCAGACCACCGTCGCCTGGAACTGATCCGCGACTCCGGCGGGCGCCTCGATGCCGGAGATCAGGTCGCCGCGCGAAATGTCCAACTCGTCCACCAGCGTCACGGTGACCGATTGTCCGGCGACGGCTTTCTCGAGGTCGCCGTCGGCGGTGACGATGCGCGCCACCTTGCTTTCCTTGCCCGACGGCTGAATGCGCACGCGGTCGCCAGGTTGGATCACGCCGCTGGCCAGGGTTCCGGCGAAGCCACGAAAATCGAGGTTCGGGCGGTTGACCCACTGCACCGGAAAACGCATCGGCTGGGCCTGGAGGCGGTTCTCATCCACCGGCACCGTCTCGAGGTAGCCCATCAGCGTGGTGCCGCGATACCAGGGCATGCGTTCGCTTTGCGCGAGCATGTTGTCGCCCTTCAAGGCGGAGAGCGGGATCGCCGTGACGTCGGCGATGCCGACCTGCTCGGCGAACTTCCGATATTCCTCCTCGATGGCGCGGAATTTTTGCTCCGAGTATTCGACGAGATCCATCTTGTTGACGGCCAGCAGCACATGCCCGATGCCGATCAGGGAAACCAGGAAACTGTGCCGGCGAGTCTGGGTCAGCAGCCCCTTGCGCGCGTCGACGAGGATCACGGCGGCGTCGGCGGTGGAGGCGCCGGTGATCATGTTGCGGGTGTATTGCTCATGCCCCGGCGTGTCGGCGACGATGAACTTGCGGCGGTCGGTCGAGAAGAAGCGATAGGCGACATCGATGGTGATGCCTTGCTCGCGCTCCGCGGCCAGACCATCGACCAGCAGCGCGAAGTCGATGTCGTCGCCCTGCGTGCCCCATTTCCTGGAGTCGTTTTCGACGGCGGCCAACTGGTCATCGAACAACATTTTCGAGTCGTAAAGCAGCCGGCCGATCAGGGTGCTCTTGCCGTCGTCAACAGAGCCGCAGGTGATGAAACGCAGCAAGCCCTTGGTCTCGTGCGACTTGAGGTATTGCTCGATATCGCTGGCGATGAGATGAGATTGATGTGCCATCAGAAATACCCCTCCTGTTTCTTCTTCTCCATTGAAGCGGCCTGGTCGTGGTCGATGACACGCCCCTGGCGCTCGGAAGTCCGCGTCAACAGCATTTCCTGGATGATGGCCGGCAAGGTGTCGGCGCTCGACTCCACCGCTCCCGTCAGCGGGTAGCAGCCGAGCGTGCGAAAGCGCACGGTGCGCATCATCGGCACTTCGCCTGGGCGCAGCGGCATGCGCTCGTCGTCGACCATGATCAGCGCGCCGTCGCGTTCCACCACGGGCCGGGGTTTGGCGTAATAGAGTGGCACGATCGGAATGTTTTCGAGATGGATGTACTGCCAGATGTCGAGTTCGGTCCAGTTCGACAGCGGGAACACGCGGATGCTTTCGCCCTTGTGCTTGCGCGCGTTGTAGAGGTGCCAAAGCTCCGGGCGCTGGTTCTTGGGATCCCAGCGATGCTGCGTCGAGCGGAACGAGAAAATTCTTTCCTTGGCGCGGGATTTTTCTTCGTCGCGCCGGGCGCCGCCGAACGCGGCGTCGAAGCCGTACTTGTCCAGGGCCTGCTTGAGCCCCTGTGTTTTCATGACGTCGGTGTGGATGGCCGAGCCATGCGTGAAGGGATCGATGTTCATTGCCAATCCTTCCGGATTGATGTGAACGAGCAGGTCAAGCCCCAACTCGCGGGCGGTGCGATCCCGGAATTCGTACATCTCGCGGAATTTCCAGGTGGTATCGACATGGAGCAGCGGAAAGGGTGGCTTGCCCGGGTAGAAGGCCTTCATGGCCAAGTGCAGCATGACTGCGCTGTCCTTGCCGATCGAATAAAGCATCACGGGATTGTCGGCTTCGGCCACGACCTCCCGCAGGATGTGGATGCTTTCGGCTTCCAGGCGTTGAAGATGGGTGAGCGTGGTACCCGATATGGTCGGCATGAGAGTCCTTTCTCCGGCGTCAGGCTTTCCCGGAAATCTGGTTTTGATATCCACTAAATGTTTTACGTTTCGCGGGTGTCGAGCGGGTCGCGCCGGCACGATATCGGCGAGGGGCAGGCAATGAATGCGATCGGACTGCGTATCGAGCCATCGGCGTACTTCCGGTGCTTGCCGGAGATCGAGGTTTTCCGCGGCAACGCGAATCCTGCCGCCGATCGACCGCTGTAGGCGGTCGAAAAACTCGATCAGCGAACCGGACGTCAATGGCGACGGCACCACCAGCCAGCGCAGTTTGCGTCGCGGCCCGGCCGCCCGGAACAGAATGCGGTCGCTGCCCAGATGGCGCCAGCCAGCAGGCAGCAGCGGAGCCAATGGCGTCTCCTGGACACGACTGGCATCGGCGCTCGCGCCGCCGGCATCGGCGGCGAAACCCCAGTCTTGCAGGTAGCGTCCGAGCGTGGTGGGTGGCACCTCGACGCCGAGGCGCTGGCGAGCCAGTTCGGCCACGGCGGCCTTTTCCCAGAGCAGGTATGGCAGTGCCGATCGTTCCGGCGGGCCGTCGATGATCGTCGCGACGAGCTGCTCGATGGCGCTGGGCTCGATCAGCTGTCCGGAGCCGCGGCGTCGTCCGCGCGGCGCGACACTGACGGCGTCCCATCCGCCGGCCAGGAAGGCCCGATGGGCGGCGATGATGGTCGGTACGCTCAACTCGGTCTTGGCCGCGACTTCAATCAATCGCATGCCGTCAAGGCGCAGGGCAACCGCACGCCGACGCCGCTCGTTCAGCGCCGCAAGTGGCAGAAGCCTGCCGTCTTGGCGACTCATGCTCGGGTATGCGGCAATCCCGCCGGTCGCACCATCAAACATATTGATTTACACATAGAACCAATGCTATTAACTAAAACCAGCATTGTCAAGCAGTAAAGCTAAAGTATTAATGGTTTTTAGTTTCGGCGTCGAGTGGGCACGCCTGTCTGCCCGGGCGAGCGAAGTCGCCGGCAGCGCGAGGTGAGGAGGGGGCTCGCTTTTTCGAAAGGGGATCAGTGAAGGTGCCGAGGCGCGGCTTCCGCCTGCTCCTCGGGCAGTTCGGCGTGGCTCGGTTCGCCGTCCGGGTTCGGGTAAAGCGGCGCGCCGCAATCGTCGCAGTATTCGAGCGGGAAGCGGTGATCGAGGGCGACGACTTCTCGTATGCCGGCTTCCTTGAGCACGGCCTCGATCTGGGTGGGCGTGTCGGCCGTCTCGTCCTCGGCTTCCAGCAGGGGCCAGACGACGCCGTGAATGACGTCATTGGCATCGGCCAGCGTGAAGCCGATGCGGTATTCCTCCAGCTGTCGGTCGTAATAGGGGCCGACGATAGCCCGCAGGTCGGTGGCTGCCACGTTCAAGGTGGTCTGCAGGAAAGCAACCGCGGCGCGAACCGAATAGGGCCGCGAAGCGCGGTCGGCGTCCCGGGCCGCGGCATGATAGGGCTGGGGCAACAGCGGTTCGATGGCGCAGGCCGGCAGCGCGCGCCGCAGCGCCTCGCCGCCCTGGGCCCGCCATTGCTTGAGCGTTTCGGCGCGCGAGCCATCGTCTTCCTGCCAGCGGAACACGGCCGCGCGGCGCGGCGCGGCGACCACGCCGATCAAATAACGGATGTCGGAAAGAAAATTGGCGGTCTCCGGCATGCTGGCGGTATCGATCCTGACATCCTTGCCGTGCAGCGCGGCCTTGGTCAGCCGCTCCGCGATCTGGGCGGTCTCGACGTAGGATTGCGGCAACTGGTCCGGGCTCCAGAGATAGTCGGCGAGGCCGATGCGGGCATCGGCGGCAAAGACATGGGCCTGCAACTGCACCCTGAGAGTCGACAACTGGTCGGCGGCGATGGTGCCGGAGGGAATCACGAAACGCGACCAAGCCAGCACGGGCACCGCGAACAGGATGGCATCCTGCCCCGGCCCGGTGTCGACTCGACGCGTCTCGCTGCAAGACTCCACCAGGTCCGCCAGCTCATCGTAGGCTCGCCCACCGGCGCCGTAAAGGTGATCCAGCGCGCCGTTGAGTGTGACATCATCGCCGTCGGCGATCAGCCGGTTGATCGCGGCGGCCAGCCTGTCGTGCCAGAACTCGTCCTCGATGCGGCTGGAGGATTGCGCCAAACTGCCGGCCAGGCGGATCAATTCGTCGGTGGCGGGGTTCTGCTTCGCGCGGCGGGAAAAGCGGTTGCGTTTCATGATGTGGCCCGGAGGAAGGTCACCGGAACACCGGCGAGCCAGATACGCAATTCTAGCAGTTGGGTTGTGCCCGCCCCGAGCGAGGGAACTGCTAGAATCAGCCCGTTTCGTTCAGGGCGATGTTCCTCATGTTCTCACGCTTGATGCCCCAGGAAGGCAAGTTCTTTGACTTGTTCAACGCCCACGCGGAACTGATCGCCCAAGGTGGCCGCGAACTGGGTGCGCTGATCGACAACATGGTCGACGGCACGGGCGAGTTGACGGTGCATGCCCAGAAGATCGACGAAGTCGAAACACGCGCCGACAAGATCACCCACGAAACGATCGCGCTGCTGCACACGACCTTCAACACGCCGCTCGACCGCGACGAAATCCACAAGCTGATCACCCGCATGGACGACATCCTGGACTTGACCCAGGATGTGGCCCAGTCGATGCATCTCTACGACGTCCGCAAGCTGACCCAGGAGGCTTGCCACCTCTCGGATATCTGCGTGTCCTGCTGCGAGCGCGTCAAGTCGGCGGTGTTCCTGCTCAACAACATGGACAACGGCCCCGCCATTCTCAAGACCTGCGACGAAATCGATCGCCTGGAGTCGGATGCCGACCGGGCCATGCGCGCCGGCATGGCCAAGCTGTTCCGCGAGGAGCAGGACACCCGCCAGCTGATCAAGCTCAAGGCCATCTACGAACTGCTGGAGACCATCACGGACGCGTGCGAGGACGTGGCCAACATCATCGAAGGCATCGTCCTCGAGAATTCCTGACCCGCGATCATGTCGGGCATCGAAATCAGCCTCACTGCCGTCGTCGTGCTGGTGTCCCTGGCGCTGCTGTTCGATTTCATGAACGGCTTCCACGACGCCGCCAATTCCATCGCCACCATCGTCTCGACGCGCGTGCTCAAGCCTCATCAGGCGGTCGTCTGGGCGGCGGTGTTCAATGTCGTGGCCTACTTCATCTTCGAACTGAAGGTGGCCAGCACCATCGGCAAGGGCACCATCGACGCCTCCATCGTCGATCATTTCGTGGTGTTCGGCGCGCTCATCGGCGCCATCGCCTGGAATGTCATCACCTGGTATTACGGGATTCCGTCAAGTTCTTCGCACGCGCTGGTCGGCGGGCTGGTCGGTGCCGCCATCGCCAAGTCGGGTCCGGGCGCGCTGATCTGGGGCGGGGTCGGCAAGATCGTCGCCTTCGTTTTCATCGCGCCATTGCTGGGTTTTCTCGTCGGCGGCCTGCTCATGGTGGTGGTCTCGTGGGCCTGTAATCGAACGTCGCCGACCAGGGTCGATCGCTTGTTCCGACGTCTGCAATTGCTCTCGGCGGCGGCCTATAGTCTCGGCCACGGCGGCAACGACGCGCAGAAAACCATCGGCATCATCTGGATGCTGCTGATCGCCGCCGGCATGTCGAAAGCCGGCGACGGCGTGCCCGGCTGGGTGGTGATGGCGTGCTATGCCGCCATGGGGCTGGGCACGATGTTCGGTGGCTGGCGCATCGTCAAGACCATGGGCCAGAGGATCACCAAGCTCAACCAGCCCAAGGGCTTCGCGGCGAATTCCGCGGGGGCGCTGACGCTGTTCCTGGCCACGGCCATGGGCATTCCGGTATCCACGACGCACACCATCACCGGCTCGATCATGGGCGTCGGCGCCACCGGAGGCGTCAAGAAAGTTCGCTGGACCGTGGCGGGGGGCATCGTCTGGGCATGGGTGTTGACCATCCCGGCGACGGCGCTGATCGCCGCCATGGCCTGGTGGCTCGGCCAGCTACTGCTGTAGCGTCGTGTCTGGCAATTCGCGCTTCGCCGGCGGCATGGCGTGAACGATCGTCTCGCGCCCGGCTCGGCCGTCTTCGCGCTCATGGTGCTGCTTTGCGCGATATGGGGCTTGCAGCAGGTGGCGATCAAGCTGGCGCTGCCTGGAGTCAGTCCGGTGTTCCAGGTCGGCTTGCGTTCCGCCGGCGCGGCCTTGCTGGTGCTCATGTTCGCTCGTCTGCGCGGAATGTCGCTGTTCGCCGCCGATGGCTCGGCGCGGCCGGGTCTGCTCGCCGGTGTCCTCTTTTCGCTCGAATTCGCCTGCATCTATGCCGGCCTCGCGCACACCAGCGCGTCGCGCATGGTGGTTTTCCTCTACACGGCGCCCTGCTTCACCGTGCTGGGATTGCACTGGTTCGTCCCCGGCGAGCGCATCGGGCCGCGTCATGGCTTCGGCGTGGCGCTGGCCTTCGCGGGGATTCTGCTGGCTTTCGCCGAGGGCTTGGGGCGTGCCGCCACGGCTGACTTCTGGATCGGCGATGGGCTCGGCGTGCTGGGCGCGGTTTTCTGGGCCGCGACCACGGTGGTGGTCCGCGCCACCGGGCTTGCCCGGATCAGCGCGGCGAAGGTGCTGTTTTATCAATTGGCGGTCTCGGCGGTCATCGTGCTGCCGCTGTCCTGGCTGATGGGCGAACCCGGCATCACCGCGCCGACCGTGCCGGTTGTGCTGGCGCTGGCCTATCAGATCGTCATCGTCGCCTTCGTCAGCTATCTCACGTGGTTCTGGTTGCTGACCAAGTATCTGGCGAGCCGGCTGATGGTGTTTTCCTTCCTGACGCCGATGTTCGGCGTGGCTTTCGGCGTGCTTTTGCTGGGCGAGCAGCTGAGCACGCAGTTCGGCCTGGCCGCATTGATGGTGGTGGCTGGCATTGTGCTCGTCAATGCGCCCGAACGGCCGCGATGACCAAATCGGAATTGGGTCGTGGCGCTGCGTTCCTGCTGGGCGTGCGGGCGCTATTGCCCATGCACCTCGGCGTCGTCCCGTTCGGCATCATCTACGGGGTTGTCGCGCTGCAAAGCGGCATCCCGCCGCTGGCCGCGGTTCTGATGTCGTCGATCGTCTTCGCCGGCTCGGCGCAGTTTCTGCTCGCGCAACTGGTCGGTGCCGGCGCGCCCGGACTGCTGATGATCGGGGCCGTCGGCCTGGTGAATCTGCGCCATGTGCTTTACAGCGCCTCCGTGGCCCCGATGTTGCGTGGTTTGCCGCGACGCTGGAAAGTGCTGCTTGCCTACCTGCTGACCGATGAAGCCTACGCGGCGGCGATTCCGCACTTGATGTCGGGGGCCGCGCACGGGCACTGGATTCTGTTCGGCGCCGGTTTCGCCCTCTGGGCCGGCTGGCAGGCCGCCACCATCGTCGGTGTCGCACTGGGTGCGCACTTGCCGGCTGATCTGTCGTTCGATTTTGCCTTGCCGCTGACCTTCATCGCGATCGTCGTGCCGCTGCTCGTCGACCGACGCCGCATCGCCGTGGCGCTGCTTGCCGCCGCCCTGGCGGTGTTGCTGGAAGCCTGGCCCTACAAACTCGGCCTCTTCTTCGCGGCGCTCGGCGCCCTGGTGCTGGCGGCAATGCTGGCACCCAGGAGCGAGCCATGAACCTGGCCATGGTGATGCTGGCCTGCGGGCTGATCACCTTCGCCATCCGGTTGTCCTTCATCGCGCTGGAAGGGCGTTATCGGCCGCCCGGCTGGTTCGTGCCGCTGCTGCCGTTCGTGCCGATCGCCGCCCTCACGGCGCTGGTAGCGCCCGACCTGCTGCTGGTGAAGGGGCACTTGAGCTTGGGCGCCGGCAATCCGCGCTTTTGGGCCGGTCTGATCGCCATCGTCGTCGCGGCCTGGCGCGGCAACATTCTGCTCACCATCGGCTGCGGTTTCGCGGCCCTGTGGTTGTTGCGCCTGGCGGTCTAACCGGCGGCTTCCTCGGGGAAGTAACTGCGCCAATCGACCCCGGCCGGCGCGGTAACGATGAAGTTCGGGTTGAGCGTCGCGCTCGGATTGGCGTAGGAGAGACGGTTGCCGTCGAGTCGCAGCACCTGTCCGCCGGCCTGTTCGACCACGCATTGCGCGGCGGCCGTGTCCCACAGCGAGGTGGGTCCCAGTCGTGGATAGAGATCGGCGCTGCCTTCGGCGACCAGGCAGAACTTCAAGGAACTGCCCATCGAAACCAGGGTGTGGTCGCCGAGCCGACCCAGGAACGCGGCGAGTGAATCGCCGGCATGGGAGCGGCTGCCGACGACGCGCCAGGGTTGGCCTCCGGCCCGGGTCGCACAGCGGATCGGCGCGGACGGCCGGTCACCGATCTGTTTGCGGCTACCGAGGTCGCGGGCCGCGAAATATGTGGTGTCCAGCACGGGCGCATGCACCACGCCGGCGACCGGGTACCCGTTCTCGATCAGCGCGATATTCACCGTGAACTCGCCGTTGCGCTTGATGAATTCCTTGGTGCCATCAAGGGGGTCTACCAGCCAGTAGCGCCCCAGGGCATCGGCACCGGGAAAGGCTTCGACATCCTCCTCTGACAGCACGGGAATCGCTTCGGGAAGGGCGGCCAGGCGCGCCGCGATCAGGTGGTGGGCGCGCTGGTCGGCCTCGGTGAGCGGGGAGTTGTCCTGCTTTTCCTGGACGGAAAACTCCCGGCCATAAACTTCCAGTATCTCCCGCCCGGCTTCGCGGGCGATAGCCACGATCGACTCGATCAATTGAGCGTCATTCATGCGGTGCGTTTCCCCTTGCCGGTTATTCTAAAGTTTCTTCCAGGATGGCTTGCGGCCTGTGCCAAAGGCGGCCATGGCTTCTTCCATGCACCCGGTGAAATTGCCGAGCACCTGGGTGCGGTTCTCGAGTTCCATGGCATGGCGCAGGCTGGGCGCATCGACGTTGCTCCAAAGGCCTTTCTTGGTCATCCAGACGCCATACTCGGAGTTTTCGGCGATCGCCCGCGCCGTTTCCAGCGCGGCGCCTTCCAGCGCCTCGGGCTCGACGACGCGGGTGACCAACCGTATCTCACGCGCTTCGTCTGCCTTGAATATCCGGCCGGTCAGCATCAGTTCGGCGGCCACGCCGGCGCCGACCAGCCGGGGCAGGAAGTAGCTGGTGCCGACGTCGCAGGCGGACAGCCCGGTCTTGATGAACACGGCGCCGAAGCGCGCCGCCGTGGAGGCGATGCGTACGTCGCTGGCGAGCGCGATGGCGAAGCCGCCGCCCACCGCCGCGCCATTGATCGCCGCGATCACCGGCTTGTCGCATTCGTGGATGGCGAGCATCAGTTGCGTCAGGTATTCCTGGTACTTGTAGACGAAACCGAGATGCGACATGCCATCGGTGCCGGGGATCGCGCCGGGCGCGGCATGGTCCCGCAAATCGGCGCCGGCGCAGAAGCCCTTGCCTTCGCCGGTGACGATGACGACCCGCGTTTCGCGGTCCAGTTGCAACTGCCGGAAGGCCTCGATGAGGTCGCCGATTAGCGCCGGGTTGAGGGCGTTGAGTCGATCCGGGCGATTCATGCGGACTTCCAGGATGCCCGGTTCCAGGGTGCGGCAGCTTACGGTCACCATGGTGTCCTCACAAGGTCAGATAGCCGCCGTCGGTGACCAGGGTCGAGCCCGTGGTGAAGCTGGACATGTCGCTGGCAAGATACAGCACCGAGCCGACGATTTCGTCGGTCTCGGCAATGCGCTTCTGCAGGGTGGTGGCGATCGAACCCTCGATGAAGCCAGGCAGTACCTTGGCCGAGTTGTCGAACATGTCGGAATGAAAGCTGCCCGGCGCCAGGGCATTGACGCGCACGCCGCTCGAGGCCCATTCGGCCGCCATCACCTTGGTCAAGGCGTGAAGCGCTGCCTTGCTGGCGGCATAGAAGCCCTGGTAGGCGGGCGGCTTGAGGCCGCCCACCGATATGACGTTGATGATGCTGCCGCCACCGTGCCTGGCCATGCGCGGCGCCGCGCGCGAGGCCAGGTACCACGGCCCCTTGGTGTTGACCTCGAACACTTTCTGGAACAGTTCCGGCGTCAGGTCTGCAAGGCCGGTCGTCACCGGATTGGTGCCGGCATTGTTGATCAGAATGTCGAGACGGCCAAAGCGCTCGTAAGTGGCATCGAGCAGGCGATCCAGGCTCTCCATCTGCCCGGCGTGCGCCGAGACGGCGAGGGCCTGCCGGCCCAGGGCGGTCACCTCCGCGGCGACCTGCTCGCAGCCGTCGAGTTTGCGGCTGGCAATCACCACGTCGGCGCCGGCGCGCACCAACCCCATGACCATGGCACGACCCAGCCCCCGGCTGCCGCCGGTGACCAGCGCGACTTTTCCTTCCAGATTGACTTGATAGGTCAAGATCTACTCCTCCCTGACATGGTTCTTCATAGGGCGATTTCGGCGATCGCGCGCAGCATGGCCGGGCCGCCCGTGCCCATCAACAGCAATGTCGTTGCCGATGACTCGCGCCATGCCAGCAAGCGCTCCTCGATCCTCGCGAGCGGACCGCACAGGCTGATTTCGTCGGCGAAGCGGTCGGGTACGGCCATCACCGCCTCTTCGCGCTTGCCCGCCAGGAACAACTCCTGAATGCGGTTGGCCTCGGCCTCGTAGCCCATCCGCGCCATCAGGTTCTTGTGAAAGTTGTGTTCCTGCGCGCCCATGCCCCCGACGTAGAACGCCAGCGCCATCTTCTGGGGCAATAGCGTTTTCGGGAGGTCGTCGCCGATGTTGACCATGACCATCGGGGCTATTTCGAATCCGGGCCGGGCGTCCTTCAACTGATCGGCGTAGATTTCCGGGCGGAACGGATTGAAATAGAGCGGTAGCCAGCCGTCGGCGATGGCGGTGGTTTGGGCGACGTTCCTGGGCCCTTCGGCGCCCAGATAGATCGGCAGGTCGGCCCGCAACGGATGGGTATTGGCCCTGAGCGGTTTGCCGACGCCGACGGCGCCCGGGCCGCAGTAGGGCAGCGGATAGTGCGGGCCGGCGTTGGTCACCGGCCCTTCGCGGCGCAGCGCCTGCCGGATGATGTCGACATATTCGCGCGTACGGGCCAGCGGCTTCTCGAACGGCTGGCCATACCAGCCCTCGACCACCTGGGGGCCGGAGACGCCGAGTCCGAGTATCACCCGCCCCCCCGACAGGCGATCCAGCGTGAGCGCCGCCATGGCGCAGGCCGTCGGCGGGCGCGCCGAAAGCTGGGCCAGACCGGTGCCGAGCTTGATGCGGCTGGTGTGGGCACCGATCCAGGCCAGCGGCGTGAACACGTCGTTGCCCCAGGACTCGGCCATCCAGACGGAGTCGAAGCCGAGCGATTCGGCCTCGCGGGCAAGGCCGACATGGCCGTCGGCGGGCGGGTCCGATCCCCAGTAGCCGAGTTGCAATCCGAGTTTCATGACATGGAGTTCCTAAAGTTCGCGGAAAGGTATCTTGCGATCGGTGCGGATTTCGCCCGGCAGGCCCAGCACACGCTCGGCGATGACGTTCTTCATCACCTCGTCGGTGCCACCGGCAACCCGGGCGCCTGGCGCGCCCAGCCAGAGCCGCTGCATGTAGTTCCAGTCCTGACCGATCGATTCGTGCGACAGCGCGCCCTCGGGGCCGGCGAGTTCGAGGGCGAAGGATGAGATGTCCTGCATCGCCTTTGCCGCCACCAGCTTGGTGATGGACATTTCCGGCCCCGGTGCCTTGCCTTTCGACAAGGCGGTCAGCCCCCGCGCGATGATCAGTTCGACGCCGTGCTGGAGCAGGAAGGCGTCCGCCACGTGCGCCCGTACCCGCGCGTCCTCGATCGCGGGTTTGCCGTTCCATTGGCACTTGCGCGCGAGGTCGATGAGGACAGTGTGCAGATCGGTCGGCAGGTGTCCGCCAACGGCGAGTCGCTCGTGCATCAGCGTGCTCAGCATGACTTTCCAGCCGCCGCATTCCGGGCCGA
>OEIV010001124.1_pt1 | contig 12865 bp, 10 predicted proteins | sample 1539231 | NCBI WGS metagenome assembly OEIV01 (sample SAMN03794762, study PRJEB22550) | activated sludge metagenome | feature: wastewater treatment plant; material: activated sludge; isolation source: Wastewater treatment plant of a petroleum refinery complex | place: Argentina: Buenos Aires ...
GTGGTGGACCAGGACTACTTCGCGACATTCAACCGGCCGAACGTGAAGCTCGTCGATCTGCGGAAGGAGCCGTTCGTCGAAGTCACCGAGACCGGGATCCGGACGACCGCCGGCGACTACGAATTCGACGTCATCGTCTACGCGACGGGATTCGATGCGATGACCGGCGCACTCATGCGGATGAACATCACGGGACGCGAGGGAGCGCTGCTTTCCGAGAAGTGGCGCGACGGCCCGCGCAACTACCTCGGGTTGATGGCGTCGGGGTTCCCGAACCTGTTCACGATCACCGGCCCGGGCAGCCCTTCCGTGCTCAGCAACATGCTCGTTTCGATCGAGCAGCACGTGGACTGGATCAGCGACTGCCTCGCCCACATGCGGGCCGATGGAGACGAGACGATCGAGCCGACGACAGAGGCAGAAGATGCGTGGGTCGAGCACGTGAACACCGTCGCCGACGGGACGATGTACACCGCCCCGAGTTGCAATTCCTGGTACCTCGGCGCGAACGTCCCCGGGAAGCCTCGCCAGTTCATGCCGTACGTCGGCGGAGTTGGTCCCTACCGGCTGAAGTGCGACGAAGTGGTCGCGAACGGCTATGAAGGCTTCGTGCTGGGTAAGGCGAAAGAGGCCCAGCTGGCGCCCGCTCGGGGCGCGCCGCCCGCTTGCCCGGGCTGCGAACTACCCGCCGCGAAAGCGCACCGGGAGATGCGTAGGCCCTGAGATGAAGTTCGACGCGAGCCAGGTGGTCTCGCCGGCGCGCTCGATGTCCTTCATCCGGAGCAGCACTTCGCGGAACATCGCTTCGATCTCGAGACGGGCGAAGTTCGCGCCGAGGCAGTAGTGGGCCCCGCCAGAGCCGAATGCGACGTGTTCGGAGCAGTCCCGGGTGATGTCGAAGGCGTCGCCGTCTTTGAAGACTTGCTCGTCTGCGTTCGCCGAACCGTAGTACATCAGCAGTTTGTCGCCCTCCCGCAGAGTCTTGCCGCGCATCTCGACGTCGGTGGTCAGCGTCCGGCGCATGTAGATGACGGGGCTAACGAAGCGGAGCATCTCCTCAACGGCGTTCGGCAGCATGGCATCGAGGTTCCCGACGAGGCGCTCGCGCTGGCCGGGATGTTCGAGGAGCAGTTGCATGCCGCCGCCGACGAGGTTGCGGGTGGTGTCGCCGCCGGCATCCATGAGCAGGATGAAGAACGAGACGAAGTCGGCCATGGTGAGGCGGTCGCCGTTGACTTCGGAGTTCAGGAGCTGCGTCGAGAGGTCGTCGGCGGGGTGCTTCAGCTTGTGCTGGGCGACCTCCATCGCGTACATCGCCATCTTCTGCACGGTCTCGCCCCGGAGCGCGGGTGTGACTGCATCCGGTGCCGAGTGAATGATCTCGGTCCAGTCGTAGAACATCACGCCGTCTTCGAGAGGGATGCCGAGCAGGTCCGCGATGACGTACGAGGGGAGCTTCCCCGCGACATCGACGACGAAATCGCATTCGCCGCGGTCGATGACCTCATCGACGATGCGCCGGGCGAGCTTCTCAATCGATTCCTTTCGGGGAGCGACGGCATGCGGCGTGAAACCGCGCTTCACGAGGTTCCGGTACCGGGTGTGGGCGGGCGGGTCCATCATCAGCATCATGTTGCCGCCGGCGCCGCCGCTGCCGGGAGGCACATCCTGCATCAGGATGGTCGGGCTGTTCGAGAAGGCGACGCTGTCGCGGGAGATGGCGCGGACGTCCTCGTGCCTGGTAATCGCCCAAAAGCCGCGTCCACCCGGTTCTTCATGCCAGTGCACGGGGTCGTGCTTGCGCAGCCAGCGATACTGCTCGCGAGGGTGGCCGCCGGCGAAGGAGGATGAACTCCAGAGGTCGATTTTCCGTGCCGCGGGTGCCGTCATCGGTTCGCTCCCTGTGGTGATGCCGGGCGATGATAACAGGCAGCGGACGCAACCCGGGTGGCAAACGGCCGAGCGTGATGCCCTCGGACAGGGGACTCAGGGTTGGTCGTCGAGGCCGAGCACGATGGCGCCTGATTCGGCAAGGCCGGCGATGACGTCGTCGCCGTATCCCAGCTCTTTCAGCCACTTGCGGGTGTCGCGACCGAGGGGCGGCGAGGCGCCCTGGGCGGCCGGGGGGCTGTCCGACATTTGCCATGGGGGCGCGGCCATGCGTTGCGGGCCGGTGAGGTCATGCTCCAGGTCGACCACATAGCCATTGGCGACCACCTGTGGGTCGTCCAGCAACTCCTCGACGAACGAGACCGGGCTGGCGGGAACGCCATGCGCGTCGAATATCGCCATCCATTCGTCGGTGGTGCGGCACTCGAACATGGCTTCGATGCGGCCAATTGCCTCCTCGGGTGCGCTCTTCGCCGAACTACCTTCGAGCGGATCCTCGATGCCAAGCGCCGTCCGCATTCGTTCGCGGGTAGCGGGCGAAAGGCAGCCGACGGTGAGGGCGCCGTTCTTGGTCTTGTAGCCGCGGTAGTAGATGCCGAACCCGATGACGGTCTCGGCCAGTGCCTTCCGGCGGCGAACGAACTGGTCGAATGGCTCGCTCTCGGCGCGCGAGCGCTCGAGGTCGGACAGGAACGACTCTCGCCGCTCGGCATCGGCGACGGGGACGCTCATGAAGGCCGAGCCCTGGATCAGGAGGGCGTTCGTCAGGAGCGACGTCTCGACGAGCTGGCCGCGGCCGGTGGCAGCGCGATGGACGAGTGCGGCGCAGACTCCGAGGGCGATGGCGTAGCCCGTGGTGAAGTCGGCCGGGGCCGCCGGCCCGGAGAGCGCCGGGAAACCGCGATCATCGAGCCAGAGCCGGTGCATGAGCAGCCCCGAAGCCGCCTGGGCGACGATGTCGTAACCGGGACGGTGTGCCCAGGGCCCCTTCCGGCCGAACGCGGTGCTGTCCACGTAGATGATGTCGGGGCGCTCGGCTTTCAGCGATTCGTAGTCGACGCCGAGGCGCCTGGCGACATCGGGGCGGCTGTTGATGACGGCGACGTCGCAGGTCCGTGCGAGTCGGCGCACGACCTCCTGGCATTGCGGCTGCGACAGGTCCAGCACGAGGGATTGCTTGCCGCGGTTCAGCGATTGGTACGCTTTCGACTCGTTCGGGAAGAACTGGCTGGTAAGCCGCCAGGGTTCGCCCTCCGGCGGTTCCACCTTGACGACCTCGGCACCGAGATCCGAGAGGAGCATGCAGCCGAGCGGGCCGGCGATGACCTGTGTGAGGTCCAGTACGCGGATGCCCGCGAGCGGTCCAGTTGTCATGGGCGTCCCCTCCAGTCCGTCTCTATCGGAAGCGCGGTTCGCGCTTTTCGCGGAAGGCCGCGACGGCCTCGCGCTGTTCGGCCGAGCCGCGGCGGCGGGCGAGGGCTTCGCCTTCGCGCTGCATCACCAGGCGGATATCTTGCTCCACGGCGTTGGCGTGGAGGAGGGCTTTCGTTTCGCGGAGGCACTCCGGACCGATCTGGGCGTAGTCGCGCGCGAGAGCCAGCGCCGCGGGCATCAGGTCGTCGTGGGCGACGGTGCGAAGGACAAGGCCGATGCGCTCGGCTTCGCGCGCATCGATGGTGCGGCCCGAAAGCGCCAGGTCGGAAGCTGCCTGAAGCCCGACGATCTGGGGGAGGAGGTGCGTGCTCGCGAGTTCGGGGACGATCCCGACGCGGACGAAGCGGATGGAAAACGTCGCCCGTTCCGAGGCGATGCGCACATCACACGGCAGGACGCGCGTGAGACCGGCACCGATGCAGGCCCCGTTGACGGCGACCACGCTCGGTTTCGCGCCAAGGGCGTACTCGACCCAGTTGAAGCGGAACTTCGGGCGCTCGATCGTTTCTCCGTCGCGCTCCCTGATGCTGTCTTCGAATCGGGAGATGTCGACTCCGGCACAGAATGCCCGCCCGTTTCCGGTGATGAGGATGGCGCCGACCGCGCCGTCTTCGTTGAGTTCGGCGAATGCTTCGCTGTACTCGACGGACATCTGGTTGGTCATGGCGTTGAGCCGTTCGGGCCGGTTCAGCTTGAGGATGCCGACATCCCCGTCGCGTTCGATCTCGATGAATTCGTAGGCCATTCGACTTGCTCCTGGATGGGGACGGGAATCTAGCCTCGGGGAAGCCCGAGACCGCGGGTGGCGATGATGTTTCGCTGGATCTCGCTGGAGCCGGCGGCGATTGTCTGCGGGATGACGCTGAGATAGGCCATCGCAGGGGTGAGGCCGTGGGAGGCGAGCAGCGAGGACTCGCGGAGCTGGCCGGCCATGCCCGTGACGTGCATCTCCGTCAGCGCGATGCGCTGGGCCAGTTCCGAGCCGAACATTTTGCACATCGAGGCTTCCTTGTTGGGGACGCCTCCCGCCGCCTGGATGGAGACGATCACGAACGAGAGTTGCTCGACGACGGCCGTCTCGATCGCACGGTCGACGATCTCCAGGCGGTGAGACGGCGAGACCGGGTTTCCTTCGCCAGCCCGGTCGCGCGTGTAGCGAGCGAGCTTCGCGACTGATTTCCGAGAGTGGATTGCGCGCGAGATGTTGGAGCGTTCGAAGTCGAGCGTGGTGGCGCCGACGTACCAGCCGCGGTTCTCCTCGCCGATGCGGTTCCGCACGGGCACCCGGACATCCTCGAAGAAGACTTCGTTGAAGGAGTGCCCTTCGGCCATGTTCATCAGCGGACGGACGGTGATGCCGGGCGAGCTCATCGGGAGGAGGAGGTAGCTGATCCCGCGGTGTTTCGGCGCGCTCGGGTCGGTTCGCGCCATCATGAACATCCACTGGGCGCGATGGGCGCCGGATGTCCAGATCTTCTGACCATTGATGATGTAGTCGTCGCCGTCGCGGACCGCGCGCGTCTGCAGACTGGCGAGGTCGGAGCCAGAGCCGGGTTCGCTGAAGCCCTGGCACCAGCGAACCTCACCGCGAAGCAGCGGCGGCAGGTGTTCGGCTTTCTGGTCGTCGGTGCCGTGGAGCATGATCGTCGGGCCCACGAGGTTCATCATCGGCCTGCTGGTCGGCGCGCCGGCCTCGTGCAGTTCCTGGTTCAGGACGAACTGTTCGAGGACCGACATATCGGCGCCGCCGTACTTCTTCGGCCACGCGGGAGCGATCCAGGAGTTCGCCGCGAGCTTGTCCAGCCAGTCCTTCGTCTTATCCGAGATCTCTTCGTATGCCGCGGCGTTCGGGCCGTGCATCGCGAGTTCGTCGTGGGGGCCGCCGGGCGTCCAGTTCTGGGCGACGAACGCGCGGACCCGTTCGCGCCACTGCGCGAGTTCGGGAGTGTCGGTGAAACGCATGGTCGGGTCTTTCTCGCAACGTGCTGATGCGGGTTGATGGGTTCGGCGCCGGGCGCTACTTGTAGAGAGGGCTGGACGCCTTCATGAAGCGCGAAAGCATGCGGTGTTCGGCGATCCGTTTCCCGCTCGCATCGTCGGCCCACGTTTCGTACCAGTAGTACTCAGTCTTCGGGCTCTGCCCGAGGGCGACGATCTCCCCGCTGAGGCGGTAGGGCTCGCCGACGAGGAGCGGGCCGTTGATGTTGCGAATCTCGATCGCGCCGAACAGGCCGACGACATCCTGGAGCCTTCGCCGCACCGGTGCGGCGCCCTGCGTGAAGAAGAGACCGATGTAGCTGGTGATCGGGACCACCGGCTTGCCCCACCGCGATTCGCGATAGATATCCAGCGGGTCGGTGGTGAAGCGGAGGTGCTGGTCGACGGTTTCCTGGGTCACCATGCCCTCGGTCGCAGCGATCGGGTCTCCCGGGGAAAGGTCTTTGAGGATGCGGAGGTCGCCGGAGTCGAACCGATCGAGCGGCTTTCGCATGAGTGCGGTGGGTTCGGAGGGAGAGCCGACAGAGGCGGTGCCCTCGGCAACGCGGAGGCCGTCTTCCCGTTCGATCCAGACGTCGACCTGGACGTCCTTCGCGCCGGCAGGTGGAAGAACCATGAAGGCGCGCACCGGTTCGCGGTCGGTGGTCGCGTTCACAAAGTAGAGGGAGAGCGTGCCTTTCTCCCACCAGGCCTCACCGAAGGCCTCGAGGAGGAGCGGGCCGAACAGGTCCATGTGGACCGAGCCAGCGACGGTGCCGCCGCGCAGCCCGAGTTTGGTGGCCGTCTCGTCGTCGTGGATGCTCCCCTTCACGGTGGCGGCGCGATTGATGGGGCGCCGAAGGGCTCCCGTCAGGACGCCATCCTTCAGCGACATGCGTTCATCTGAGTCAGTCACAAATCCCTCCGGGAGCCGGCAGCAAGCGGCAGCACGCGCTGCGTTCAGGGAGTTGGCCTCTCCCTTCTGCGCACGGCTGCGCTAGACTCTGCAGCTGTAGCCCGCATGCTGGGGATAGCTGGCATCGCTCTGCAAGGGCTGATTGCTTATCGATCGGTAGCGATCACTAATGGGACGCCGCTGAGGCGTGGGGAGAACCGATGAACTTCGAACGGCTCCAGACGTTCCGGCTCGTGGTCCAGCTCGGGAGTTTCAGCCGCGCGGCGGAGGCGCTTTTTCTCTCGCAGCCGGCGGTCTCGCTCCAGATCCGCCAGCTGGAAAAGGAGCTTGGCGTTGTGCTGCTCGAGCGCGGCGGCCACCGGGCTACGCCGACGAGCGCGGGAGATGCTGTGCTTCGCTTCAGCGAACACGTCCTGGAGTCCCGCGCCGGTCTCCTGCGCGAACTGGCTTCGCTGCAATCGGGCTCTTCGCTGGTCACCATCGGTTGTTCCGCGAGTTCGACCCGGCAGGTGATCCCGCAACTCATGGGAGAACTCCTCCGAATCGCCCCGGACATCCAGCTCCGGGTGACGACCCTTCCGCCGGATGAGGCTTCGGCACGGCTGCTCAAAGGGGAGTTCGACTTCACGTTGACGACCGACGCGTACCTCTCTGACCGGCTGGTGGGGGAGCCCTTCTCCACCGCACGCCTCTTCGTGGTCGCAGCACCGACACACCCGCTCGCCCGGAAGGGCCGCGCGACGCCGGAAGAACTGGCGGCGTGCCCGTTCGCGCTCTTGCCTTCGCCGTGGACGGCGCAGCGCCGTTTCCGCGAATGGGCGGCGAACCAGGGTGTCGAAATCAACGTCACGATGGAGCTTTCCACGTACGACGGGCTGATTGAGGCTGCACGGAAGGGCCTGGCGCTCACACTCGTCGCCGAGTCCGCCATAATCCGGGAGGTCGAGCGCGGCGACCTGGTCATCGTGAACACGGTTGGCCTGCCCCTGGAGTACACGATCTACCTCGCTCACCGGGCTGGCCCGCTGCTCCCAGCGCTTTACGTGGTGAAGAAGGCGGCGCTCGAGAGCCGGATCGCACGCGCGATGGGTCGCCCTGCACGCGTCACCGCCGGTGTGCGTCCCGGGATGGTCGTCGCATCCTGAGCGGGCCTCTTCTCCCCCGATAACACGTACTTATGCGAGCGGTAATAGCCCTTCTTGGCGATCGGCGCGGGTGGTACACCTAGCCGGCGCCAGGGACAGCACAAGGCGAATGACGTCCTGAGTGTGGTGCAGGCAGACCGTGCCGGCAGGCGCGCCGGAGCCCGGCAGGCAGCCGGACGAGGGTGCGTTGCGGCATGGATGCAATGGAGGGATTACGCGTGACTTCTGACAACTACTGGACCCGGGCAATGGCTCGCGGTGTTTCCCGGCGCCGCATTCTCGGCGGGATGGGGGTGGCCTCAGTCGCGCTCCTGAGCGGCGGCGCGATCGCCTGTGGCGGCGACGACGACGATCCAGAGGGCGACGGCGGCGGGTCGACCGAAACGACCACGACGCCCGTCGCGAGCAAGCCAGTGCGCGGCGGAACCTTGATCGTCCGGCGCCCGTCGGCCACCACGTTCGCGGACCCGCACCGCAGCAGCAGCGGCTATGACCCGACCGTGAACCATCTCTATGCAGCCCCGCTCATCGCGAACGTGAAGGGGAAGCTGAGTCCCAGCCTCGTCGAGTCCTGGGAGCAGATGGACGTAACGACGCTGAAGCTGACGCTGAGGAAGGACCTCAAGTTCACCGACGGCACGCCGGTGAACGCGGCCGCCGTCAAGTATTCGCTCGAACGGCAGGCGGACCCGAAGGTGGCGGCTCCACGGCGAAGCCTCCTCACCGGCGTGAAGATCGAGACGCCGGACGACTACACGGCCGTCCTCAAGTTCCCGAAACCGAACCCGGTGTTTCTCGAGAGCCTGACGATGAACGCGCCGGCGGGCCTTGGAGCGCTCATTTCTCCGACTGCCCACGGGAAGCTCGGCGACGACAAGTTCAACGAGGCGCCGGTCAGCGTCGGCCCGTTCAAGATTGACAAGCTCGCCCTGGATGCGGAGTCGGTTTTCGTACCGAACCCGGACTGGCCTTTGACCGCCGCGAACGGCGACAAACTGCCGTACCTGGACAAGGTCATCGTGAAGGTGATCCCCCAGACCGCGGTGGCAGTGGCCGAGCTCCAGTCCGGCGGCATCGACCTGGACTACGTGTACCTTGGCGAGAACGTCGCACAAATCAAGGGACAGGCGAACCTCGCCGTCAACGTGAACAAGGGCGCGATTACGCAGCGCATCGGGATGAACCTCGGCAAGGCGCCGACGAACATCGTCGCCTTCCGGCAGGCGATGAGCTACGCGCTGGACCGCGAGGAGTTCGCGGCCGTGTTCACCGACGGTCTGGGTGAAGGCGGGCGGGGCCCGCTGACCGCCCTGACCTGGGCGTATGACGCCGCCGCGCCGCACTACGCGTACGACGTTGCCAAGGCGAAGAGCCTTCTCGCCCAGTCGGGCGTGGGCGAGGGCGCGAAGCTCAACATCTGCACCTACACCTCCGGCGTGTATCCGCGCATCGGCGAGATGATCCAGGCGCAACTGAAGAAGATCGGCCTCGAAGTCCAGGTCGACAATCTTGAAGTGCCGGTGATCACCGAAAAGTACCGCAAGAACGGTGAGTACTTGCTCGGACTCGAGGGTGGCGGGGCACCGCAGGGCGACCCGTACCAGTACCTCGAAACCAACTTCGGCTCGGCCAACCAGCCGGGCGGGACGAAAATGCCGGAAGTGGACGCATTGCTGGCAAAGGCGCTCTCCGCGGCGAACGAAGAAGAGCGGAAGAAGGCTTACGGAGAAATCGTGAAGCTGGACTACGACAACTCGTACAAGATCTGGCTCCTCGAATCGCCGACGATCGCGGGGCACGCCAAGAAGGTCCAGGACCTGGCGTGGCTTCGTTCCGGTAGCGCGATGGACGTTACCGCGGCCTGGAAGCAAGCCTGACCAAGCCGGGGCGGGGGTTGTTCCCCCTTCACCCGCCCCTTTTCCTCTTTCAAGGCCTACCGTTGTGACTGCTTACATCATCCGGCGCATCCTCCAGATGCCCGTGGTCATCCTCATGGTGACGTTCGCGCTATTCGTCATCATGCACCTGCTCCCAGGAGACCCGATCTACGCGATGATCGGCGAGTCCGAAGCGTCTATCGACCCGGAGGTCATCGAAGAACTCCGAGGGGAGCTCGGCCTCGACGACCCGGTGCTGGTCCAGTACCTGGACTGGGCCTCGGACCTCCTCCGGGGCGACCTTGGCCGTTCCTTCCGGGATCGAAGCTCTGTGACCGACGCGATCACCGACCGGATGCCGGTCACGCTGCAGCTCGGACTGCTCTCGCTGTTCGTGGCGATCTGCGTGGGCGTACCCGCGGGGACGATTGCCGCCGTCAAGCGGAACTCGCCCATCGACGCCTTCGTGACGTTGTTCGCGATGTTCGGTGTCGCGGTCCCGAACTTCTGGTTCTCGATGATGCTGATCTGGGTGTTCGTAGTGGAGCTGCGATGGCTCCCGGCGTCGGGCTTCGTCGCGCTCTGGAGCGACCCGATCGAGGCGCTGCGACACATGGCACTCCCGGTGGCGGCGCTGGGTCTGACGCTTTCGGGCTCGATCATGCGCTATACGCGTTCCAGCGTCCTCGAGGTGCTGAACCAGGACTCCGTAAGCACCGAGAAGGCGAAGGGTATGAGCCAGCGGACCGTGATTGTGCGGCACGCACTCCGGAACTCGCTGTTGCCGGTTGCAACGATTATCGGGCTCCAGCTCGGTTCGCTTCTCGCCGGCAGCATCATCATCGAGAGCATGTTCGCGCTCCCCGGGATTGGCAGACTTGCCATTCAATCCATCAACGGCCGGGACTACCCGATGCTGCAGGGCGTGGTGCTGCTATTCACCGTCACGGTGCTGGTGGTGAACCTGCTGACCGACATCAGCTACGCCATCCTCGACCCCCGAATCCGCTACTCCTAGGGAGACCGCATGGCTCACGTACTCGAGGCGCTCCCCGCAGTGCCACCAAGGCGCCGTATCTCTCCCCGGCGGCTCTGGCGGACGGCTCGCCACCATCCGATGGCTTCGGTGGCGCTGTGCATCATCGTCGTATTCGTGCTGATTGCGGTCATGGCGCCACTCATCGCGCCGTACGACCCGGCCGAAACCAACGGCCGAAACCGGCTGCAGTCGCCGAGCTGGGATCATCCGTTCGGAACCGACAGCCTCGGCCGCGACGTGCTGAGCCGCGAGATCTTCGGAGCGCGGATCTCACTCCAGGTCGCGGTGCTAGCTGTCGCCGTGGCGGCGGGCGTCGGGGTGCCACTCGGGCTGATAAGCGGTTACCGGGGCGGATGGGTGGACGTGGTGGTCATGCGGCTGACCGACGCGGTCATCGCATTCCCGGGGCTCGTCCTGGCGCTCACGCTCGTCCTGGTCCTCGGGCCGAGCATCACGAACATCATGGTCGCGCTCGGTGTGGGCGCGGCGCCGAACTACGCACGGCTGGTGCGGGGACAAGTTCTGTCGCTGCGCAACATGGAGTACATCACGGCCGCCCGCTCGATTGGCGCAGGCGACACCCGAATCATGACTCGGTATCTCTGGCCGAACACGCTGCCAAGCGTGATTGTCGCCGGGACGCTGACGATGGGCACGGCCATTCTCGCGGAGGCGAGCCTGAGCTTCCTTGGCGTCGGTGTCCGCCCTCCGACACCGACCTGGGGCGGGATGCTGAACGAGGCGTTCACCCAGATCTACGTGGCACCGTTTCTCTCGTTCTTCCCGGGCCTCGCGATTTTCATCATCACCCTCTCGTTCAACCTTCTCGGTGACGGCGTCCGCGACCTGCTGGACCCGCGGCTCCGGACCACCCAGGGGCTGTAGCAGGGGCCGGTCTGCGCCGTAACGCCGCGAGATCTCGCGAGACCGGTATCCTCGCTCCGCCTGAGCGTGAGTTCCTGAGCTGCTGCGCGAGCTTGGCCAGTCGCGGGCGGCGCTGGCGGGGCGGGCTCCCGCCGCCCAGGGGCGAACGGGCCGCGGGCCACGCCCGGATGGCCGGGGCGAAGCGGCGAGCGCCGCCCGAAGATGGAACCGCCGCAAGATCTCCACTGAGGTGATTGCCCGTGTCCGGAACACTGAGGGAAATGCCGCTTTCGGAGTGCGAGGAGATGCTCCTCGCCTCGCGCGTCGGTCGAATCGGGGTGCGGAGCGAAGCGGGGGTCTACATCGTCCCAGTCGCGTTCGCCTTTGCGGAAGGGGCGATCTTCGGGCACAGCGCGCCCGGCAAGAAGATGGCCCTGCTGCGCCTCTGGCCGCACGTCGGCTTCCAGGTGGATGACGTGCGCGGAGTGACCGACTGGAGGAGCGTGCTCGTGCAGGGGAAGTGGCACGAACTCACGGAAGAGGCGGACAAAGTGCACGCACGGGCCGTACTTCTGCGTGCCTTCGACGGCAATCTCTGGTGGGCGACGGCGGGCCACGGGCATCGCACGTCGCTCGCCGATGCGATGCTGTACCGGATCGACATCGAAGAGATCAGCGGGCGAGCGCAGGACGGGGCGTGAGGGAGACGGCGTCATCGTGACCAGGCCGTACGGCCTGTGCGTTTCTGTCCGTTGAAGACCGCATAGGATACCGGTGGTGTGGCACGCATTGCGGACGCTCGCGGTGACACGAGGACTCGACGCCCGGATCGGGGCCGGCGCAACGGTGGCGGTGCTCGCCGGACTCACGGCGGCGCTTGCCCCGCTGCTTGGCGAGCAAGAGATCCTCGTCGCGACACTCGTGTATCTGTTGGTCGTCCTCCTTGCTTCGGCAGCCTGGGGCTATCGAGTGGGGCTCTTTTCAGCGGTCCTTGCCAACCTTCTGCTCAATTTCTTCTTCATCCCGCCGCTCCACACCGTGACGGTGCAGGAACTCCACAACGTCGTCTCGCTCGCGTTGTTCCTCGCCGTCGCGGTGGTCGGCGCGTCGATGCTGTCGCTGCTCAAGCAGCAACTCGCCGTCGCCAGCGAGCGCAGGGCGGAACTGAGCGTAATGCTCGACCTGTCGCGAGAACTGGCTTCGGCGCCGACGCCAGAGCGAGCGCTGGAGTCGCTGGCGTGGTCAGTCACTCGCGCCTTCCGGGCGAACCGTTGTGAGATCCTGCAAGCCAGTGACAAGAACTGGCTCCTCTTGGCATCGACCGGGCCTCGGCGCGCGCTGACCCCGGAGGAAGCGTCTCTCGCTCGCGCCGCGGTCGAAACCGGGCAAGTGGTGCGGACGCGGGGGGATCGCCGCCAGACGACTTCGGCGGTGCGGACATCGCAGCCCGCCACCGGGACCTACCTTCCGTTCCAACTGCCCGGAGGGGGGGCCGGCGTGATCCACATCGCCGGTGCGCTTACCGCCCCCACGGGCAGCGACCCCGACGCCCTGTTGCGCGCGTTCGGCGACGAGGCCGGCGTTGCCATTCATCGATCGAGACTTGCGGAGCAGGCCCGAGAGGCGGAAGCCGCGCGGCGTTCGGATGAGTTCAAGACGGCGTTGTTGTCGAGCGTCTCTCACGACTTGCGCTCGCCGCTCACCGCGATCAAGGCCGCCGTGG
>OEIV010001125.1_pt1 | contig 12862 bp, 9 predicted proteins | sample 1539231 | NCBI WGS metagenome assembly OEIV01 (sample SAMN03794762, study PRJEB22550) | activated sludge metagenome | feature: wastewater treatment plant; material: activated sludge; isolation source: Wastewater treatment plant of a petroleum refinery complex | place: Argentina: Buenos Aires ...
TGCACGCTGGCAACGCTCATCGACATCACCCAGCGCAAGCAGGCCGAGGAGCAGACCCGCCACTTCGCCAGCCAGTTGTCGCTGGCCGAGCAGGCCGAACGGCAGCGCATCGCCGACATTCTCCACGACGATCTACAGCAGCGCCTTTTCGCCCTGCAAGTGCGTCTGGCGTCGGCCTCCGCCTGGGTGGGCCAGGGGGAGAAGGGCGCCGCCTCGGCCGAAGTGGAACAGATGCGCCGCACGCTGACTAATGCCATTGACCTGACCCGTCGCCTGACAGTCGATCTCAGTCCGCCCATCCTCCACGGCGAGGGGCTGTACCACGCCATTGTCTGGCTTGGCTCGCGTATGAAGGAGGAGTATGGGCTGGAGTTGAGCGTTCACCTGGAGACAACGTGGCAACCGCTCGACCAGGGGATGCGGGTAGCCCTGTTCCAGATCGTCCGCGAGTTGCTGTTCAACGTCGTCAAACACGCCGGTGTCGGCGCGGCGACGGTCACGCTAAGCCAGGTGGCGCGGGATGTAACCCTGGTTGTCCGCGACGACGGTGTGGGCTTCGACACCGAGCAGCCGATAACCAGCGGCCAGGGGTTGCGACAGGCTCGTCAGCGAGTAGAGCTATACGGCGGCCATCTGACACTCGACACGCGGCCCGGCGCGGGCACGACCATCACCATCACCGTTCCCCTGACGCTCTAAGAGAGGCAACTTCCGGCCCACGCCCCACACATCGTAGCCAGGACACATCACAGGAGGCACCCCATGATCGCCGTCTTTCTCATCGAGGACAACCGCTTTGTGGCCGAGGCCGTCGACGGGCTGTTGCGAACCTATCCGAACGTGGAACTGGCCGCCGTGGCCCGCACGGGCGAGGAGGCGCTGATCCTGCTGCCGTCGCTGACCGTCGACGTGGTCCTGATCGATATGGCGCTGCCGGGCATGAACGGTGTCGAGGTCGTCACCGCCATCGGCCGTGCCCGGCCGGAACTGCCCTGCATCATCCTCTCCGCCCACCGCGAGGCCATCTACATCACCCAAGCCCTCGCCGCCGGCGCGCGCGGCTACATTACCAAGGAGTCGCCGTTGGCGATTATCGAGGGGGTAGAGCGGGTGTTGGCGGGGGAGGTGTATTTGAGCGAGGACCTGAGGAAGGGAAATTAGGAATTAGGAATCAGGAATTGAAGAGCGCTCTTCAATTCCTAATTCCTAATTGCCTGCGGCACGGCCGCCAACGCCTCATCCGGCAGCACGTAGCTGTGCTTCAGCCGTTCGTCGCCCCACTCCAGCATCTCCGGGAAGCGGGCGGGCAAGACCTGGACGGCGAAGATCTCCTGCACCCCCTCCTCGAAGCGCAGGAAGCCCAGCGTGCGGCCGTCGCGAATGTCCACCACCCACACGCCGCACGTCCGCTCCGTCAGCCGCTCCACCAGCGGGATGCCGCTGAAGGTGGCGCTCTCGCGCACCTGGCTGAGGCCGATGAAGGCCAGCGGGCCGTAGAAGTCCAGCCCGCGGGTGAAGCCGGGCAGCGCGGCCACCGTTTGCCACGTCCCCCGCCGGGCCTCGGCCAGCGCCAGCGTGCCCTGACCCGACTCCAGAAACCACAGCCGGTGGTTGTACCAGCGCGGCGAGTGGGGCATCGACAGGCCGCGCAGCAGGGTATGCCGCGTCGGCACTTCCATCAGCAGCCCGCCGTTGGCCTTGTTCTCGCGCCAGCCGCCGGGGGTGTCCGTCTCGCCCAGCAGGGTGACGAACTGCGGCCGCCCGTCGAGCATGGCCAGCCCGTTCAGGTGGCAGCGGTCTTCGGGGGCCAGGGCGCTCAGGTGGGGCGGCCGCCAGCGGGGGTGGAAGCTGTGGTCGGCGTCCAGCGTGCAGAGGCAGCCGAAGCGGGTGTTGACCAGCCACAATTCGCCGTCGGCCGCCCAGGCCATCTCGTGGATGTCGATGTCGCCCGTCACGTGGACGCGGCGCGGCAGATAGGCGGCGTCGTGCTTCTCGGCCGGCTCCAGCTTGCGGGCCACGGCGGGCATGTTGCGGTAGTACCAGACGGTGTTGGTGCCGCCCACGGCCAGCCGCGCCGCGTCGGCGGCGATGCCCATCGGCTTGGCGAAGGCGCGGAAGTGGGTGTTGACCGTCTCCGTGTCGGAGTCGTAGCGGACGAGGATGACCTTGCCCGCCTGATAGGTGCTGACGGCCAGGCTGATGCCCGTCTGCTTGAGAATTTCGCCCAGCGAGTTGGTGTAGACGCTGCGGAGGGGGTCGGGCTTGGCGGCGTCATCGGCCGGCGCTTCAACGGTCGGATCGATTATGGGGGCGTCTTCAGACATGACAGCATTATAGAAGATATCTCACGCAAAGACGCAAAGAACGCCAAGCTCAGAAAGATTCTGAGCTTGGCGTTCTTTGTGTCTTTGCGTGAGATATCTTCTTTGCACCTTAGCGCCTTTGCGCGAGCTTCCTCAGTAGAGCAATCGTCACTCACCGGTAGGCCACGCGTCGGGTAGCGGCCGGCGGCTGTGGTATCATATCCATAGACCCACCCGCCCCTCATTATCGTTCAGCGGGCGGTCGGGCCGCAGGAGGAGCCATGAAGCGCTCGGCCGTAGCGATTGTGCTGGTTGTCGTCGCTGTTCTCGCTGCGACGCTACTCTTCTTCCTGAGCCGCGAGCGTTGGGCCGCCCGCCAACCGACGGCCTCGTTGGGCTTGCCCACGGTGGTGGCCACAGCCGCTCTGCCCTCTCCCCAACCCGCTCCCACAGTCACGGAGTCCGCATCCTCAGATACGGAGTTCACATTTGAGGATGCGAACTCCGCGGCGGCGACGGCGACTGCCCCAACCGCCACCCGCCACTCGCCACCCGCCACGTCGCTCAGCGCCACCCTTGACCCGGCGCTCGACCCCGACCGTCTCAGCGTACGCCAGCCCATCACCGTGACCTTCGACCGGCCGGTCAACGGCCTGGTCGTGCCCCGGCCGCTGCGCTTCGTGCCCGCCGTCGGCGGTCGCTTCGTGTGGAACGACGACACCACGGCCGTCACCTTCGTCCCCACCGGCCAGTTCCGTCCCACCACCACCTACTACCTCACCATCGAGGAGACGCTGCGCGGCCGCGACGGGGCGACGTTCGACACCCCGCCTACCTGGGCCTTGCACGCCGCCATCCCGCCCCAGGTCAGCCGCCGCGCGCCGATGAACAGCAAGGGGGCCGACCGCCAACCGGAGTTCCGCCTGAGCTTCAACCGACCGCTGGACGCCGAGAGCGTGGCGGCGGCCCTCAGCGTCAAGCCGGACGTGCCCCTTGACCTCCGTTGGGACGGCGACGATCTGCTGCTGCGCCCGGCCGAACTGCTGGTTCCCGGCGCGCGCTACGAGTTTACCCTCGACACCACGGCCGCCGACGCCGACGGCATGCCCTTTGCCCAGGCCTACCGCTTCGCCTACACGCCGACGCCCATCATCAGCGAGATTACCGGCCCGACCGCCAGCGCCCCCAACGCGCCGCTGCGCCTCGTCTTCGGCTACCCGATGGCCCCGGCGGCGCTGGACGCGCTGACCGTCGAGCCGCCGCTGCCCGGCGGCTGGCGGTGGGAGAGCGACACCGTGCTGGCGCTGGACACCCCCCTGCCCGGCAACGTCACCTACCACTTCGGCTTCCGCGCCGACCCGCCCGCGGCCGACGGCGCGCCGCTGCCCGCGCCCGACAAGCCCATCGCCTTCACCGTCCCCTCGCCGCTGCGGGCCGTCTACCCCACCGGGCGCGACGCCCACACCGCCGCCGCCTTGCGCCTGGTGTTCGACCGGCCGATGGACGAGGACGCCACCACCTCCGCCGTGGCCATCGACCCGGCGACCGAAGGGGTGTTCGCCTGGAACGGCCGCACGTTGACCTTTACCCCCGCCGGCGGCTGGCAGCCAATGACCGGCTACACCGTCACCCTGGCGACAACGGCCGCCGACGCCAACGGGCTGCCCGCGCTGGGCGAGCCGGTCGTCCACACCTTCAAGACCGGCCTGGCCCGCGACCTGGCCGACTTCGGCATGGGGCCGCTGGTGCAGGTGGTGGACGCCGACGGCCGCCGCGCCGTGCAGTTCCAGTCGTCGGTCGATTCGCCGGTGTCGCTGGGCTTCGATCTGCTGCCCATCGACGAAACGGGCCTCATCAACCGCCTCAGCCTCGACGTAAGCGGCGGTTGGAACGACGATCCGCCGCCCATCAGCGACGACGGTCTGTCGCCCGTCCTGTCGTGGACGACGACCACGACCCCGGCCAACCCCGACCGCTGGGGCAACCCGCAAGAGACGACGCTGCCGGCCGAGGCCGCGCCTGGCCTCTACCTGCTGCGCCTGACCGGCGGGCCGGCCGACAAGCACCTCATCGTCGCCCTGTCGCGGCTGACGCTGGTGGCCAAGCTGTCGGCCGATGAGATAGTCGTCTGGGTTAGCGACCTGCCGACCCACGGCCGCGCCGCCCAACCCGACGACGCGCCCGAAGGCGGCCCGACGCCCGGCGCGGCCGTGCGCGCTTACGCCCGCAACGGCCGCCTGCTGGCCGAGGGTACGACCGACGCCCGCGGCGTGGCCCGGTTGGCTTTGCCCGCCGCGACGACCGACGCGGCCAACGCTCCCTACACCGTCGTGGCCCAGTCGGGCAGCGACGTCACCTTCAGCGGCCTGACCTACGAACTACAAAGCGTCGGGCCGACCTACGGCGACGACGAGTGGTGGCTGTCGCGACAGGCATCGCTCGTTCCGCCCGCCTTCAGCGTCCACATCCAGACCGACCGGCCCATCTATCGCCCCGGCCAGACGGTCTACTACAAGGCCATCCTGCGGCTGGAGGACGACGGCGTGGTGAGCCTGCCGCCCGTGGGCACACAGGTCATCGTCCGGCTGCGCGACGCCCGCGACAACGTCGTGCGCACCAAATGGCTGGCGACGGACGACTTCGGCGCGGTCTACGACGCCTTCGCGTTGGCCGAGGGGGCAATGCTGGGCGAGTACAACGTCGAGGTGCGCGGCGTGGGGCCGGACGGCGCGGCCGAAACTCACAGCCAGCCGTTCGAGGTGCAGGAGTATCGCAAGCCCGACTTCAGCGTGACCGTCACAACGCCGCCGGAAGTGGTCGCCGGGGAGCCGATGACTGTCACGGTGAAGGCCGAATACCTGTTCGGCCAGCCGGTGGCCGCCGCCAGGGTGACGGTCAACCTGTACGAGTTGTATGGCTACTACGACTACTACTATGACGACGCGGGACAGGCGAGCGACACCTATTACTGGAGCGGCGGCTGGGAGCCGGCCAAGACGGTGACGACCGACGCCGCCGGCCAGGCAACCTTCACTATCAACCCAGAGAACCGCTACCGCAGCGACATGTGGTACGGCAGCCGCGAGCAACCGTGGCGCATCGCCGTCGAGGCGACGGTGGACGACGGCAGTGCCCAGGCGGTCAGCGCCGCGGCCACGGCCCTCGTTCATCGCGCGGCCGAGGTTGTGACGTTGGCCATCGACGGCTACGTCGTCACCGCCGACCAGCCCTTCCCGATCACCGCCAACGTGATGACGACCGTCGGCGAGCCGCAGCCGGTGGCCGGACGGGCGCTGGCAGTGACGCTGCGCCAGTGGAACGAGAGCAGTTACCAGTACAGCCACGTCGTGCAGACGGACGAGTGGACGAGCGGCCCCGACGGCAATCTGGCCGTCGCCTACACCGTGCCCCGCCCCGGCTACTACCGTCTGCGGCTGACCGGCCAGGACGCCGCCGGGCGGCAGTTGTTCGCCGAGCGCTACTTCTACGCCGTGGGCGCGGGCGGGTCGAACGACGACTTCAGCGACGACTGGCGCAGCAGCTACCCCAGCATCTCGGCCGATCGCGACCAGTACGCCCCCGGCGACACGGCCCGGCTGGTGGTGCGCTCGACCTTCGCCGGGCCGGCGCTGCTGACCTTCCAGCGCGCCGCCACCCGCCGCGAGCTGCCCATCATGCTGACGCCGCCTCTCACCCTCGTCGACGTGCCCATTCTGCCCGAAGACGCGCCCAACATCCACGTCACGCTCAACGCCTGGGAGCCGCTCGATACGTCGCTGACCGACCCCGAAAGCTGGGTCGACTATAGCCGGCCCGACGCGGAGTTCCATACCGATTCGGTCAACCTCATCGTGCCGGTGACGGACAAGACGCTGACCTTCACCATCACCCCCGACCACGCGAGCTACGCCCCGCGCGACACGGCCGAGATCGTCGTCCGCGTCACCGACGCCGCCGGGCAACCGGTCAGCGCCCAGGTGGCCCTGGCGATGGTTGACGAGGCCATCTTCCTGCTGCGCGACGACAACACACCGCCTCTCCACGACGCCTTCTACGGCATCCGGCCCGACCGGGTCATCAGCCGCAACGCCCTGGCCCCGCGGCGACTCCTGGTCGAGGGCGGGGGCGGCGGCGGCGGCGGCGACGACGGCAACGCGCCGCGCAGCGACTTCCCCGACACGGCCGTCTGGTTCCCGGCGCTGCTGACCGACGCCAACGGCGAAGCGCGCGTGACTATCCAGTTGCCCGACAGCCTGACCACCTGGCGGCTGACGGCGCGGGCTGTCACGCGCGCGACGCAGGTCGGCGAGGCGCGGGCGACGTTCCTGACGCAGCAAGAGATCATCGTCCGGCCCATCCTGCCGCGCGAGTTAACCCAGGGGGACACCCTGGCCCTGTCGGCCATCGTCCACAACTACAGCGACGCGCCGCTGGAACTGGCCGTGTCGCTGGCCGAGGACGGCGGGCTGCTGGAAGTGGAAGAAGCGCTACAGCGTATCGCGCTACAGCCGGGCGCGTCGCGGGTCGTCGGCTGGCCGGTGACGGTCGCCGCCGCGGGCGAGGCGCAGGTGGTCGTGACGGCCACGGTCGTCGGCGGCGAGGGCGGCGACTCGGTCGCTTTGCCCATCGTCGCCCGCCCGCTGGCCGTACCCATCGTGGTGACGGCGTCGGGCGACACCGGCGATGGGGGCGCGGTCGGAATCGATCTGACCGTGCCCGCCGGCGTGCTGCCAGAGCATAGCGCCGTGACGCTGGAGATCAGCCGTTCGCCGGCCGGGTCGCTGCTCAACGGGCTGGAGTACCTGACTGGTTTCCCCTACGGCTGTGTTGAGCAGACGATGAGCCGCGCTCTGCCCAACGCCGTCGTCAGCCGCGCCTTTGGCGAGTTGGGGCTGGAGCCGCCGGAAGGGATCGACCTGCCCCGGCTGGTGAACGAAAGCGCCCAGCGCCTCTACGGCTTCCAGCATCAGGACGGCGGCTGGGGCTGGTGGTACGACGATGACAGCACACCCTACCAGACGGCCTGGGTCGTCTTCGGCCTGGCGGCGATGGTCGAGGCGGGGCACGAGATCGACCCCGGCGTCATCGAGCGCGGCGTGGCCTACCTGAACGAGCATCTGGCCGAGGCCGACCCGCGCACCCGCGCCGCCATGCTCCACAGCCTGGCCGTGGCCGGGCAGCCCAACGGCCCGGCGGCGCTGGAACTGGCCGCCGACAACGAGAAGCTCGACGCCTTCAGCCTGGCCGCGCTGGCCCTGGCGCTGGACGCCGCCGGCGAGAGCGAGGCAGCCGGGCAGGTGATGGACGCGCTGGAGGCGACGGTCATCACCCAGGACGGCCGCGCCCACTGGGGGCTGCGCCGCGACGACGGCCAGTACAACAGCAAGACGATGGCCTCGGCCACGCGCTCAACCGCTCTGGCACTGTCGGCCTTCGTCAAGCTGCGGGCGGGCAGTGAGCTGGAGCCGCAGATCGTCCGCTGGCTGATGGGGCAGCGCGAGGGGTACGGCTGGGGCACGACCAACGAGACGGCCTACGCCATCCTGGCCCTGACCGACCACCTGCTGGCCACCGACCTCAACGACGCCCCGGCGGCCTGGTCGCTGTCGCTCGACGGCGCGAACCTGGGCCAAGGCACGCTGGCCTCCGGCGAGTTGGCCGTCACGGTCGACGTGCCGCTCGATGGGCCGGCCGCGGGCGATCACTTGCTGTCCCTCAGTGGCGACGGCCGCCTCTACTACGCCCTCCACGCCCGCTACGCCGTCGCCCAGGCGACCATCGACGCCGCCGGACCGCTGGTCGTCGAGCGCAAGTACCTGTCGCCCGACCGGCTGCCGCTGGGCGAAGTGCACGTCGGCGACCTGGTGCGGGTGCAACTGACCGTGCGCACGCCGCGGCCGGTCTACTTCGTCCTCATCGAAGACCGCCCCGCCGCCGGGCTAGAGCCGCTGAACGAGCGGCTGAACACCACCAGCCGCGTCACCGACTGGGGCAACAACCAGTACGGCTACGAGAGCATGGGAGGCTGGACGGAACTGGGCTACAACTACAAGGAGATTCGCGACGGGCGGGTGACGTTCTTCGTCACCACTCTGCCGTCGGGCAACGTCACCTACGACTACGTGGCCCGCGTCACCCACAGCGGCGCGTTCGCCGCCCTGCCGGCCGAGGCGTGGGCGATGTATGAGCCGGAGATGTGGGGGCGGAGCGCGAGTGGCGCGTTGCGAGTGACAGAGTAAGTAGTCTCACGCAAAGAGGCGAAGACCGCCAAGCTCAGAGTTCTGAGCTTGGCGGTCTTTGCGTCTTGGCGTGAGCCGTTCCTTTCGCTTCTGCTATAATGCCCATACGATCGACGCCGACCCTATAAGGAGACCGCCATGGCCGAAAACAAGACCAAAGCCAACGACGCCAGCGTTGAAGCGTTCCTAAACGCCGTGCCCGACGAGAAGAAGCGGGCCGACGCCTTCCGCGTGCTGGCGATCATGCGCGAGGAGACGGGCGAGGAGCCGCGGATGTGGGGCAGCAGCATCATCGGCTTCGGCAGCCTCCACTACAAGTATGCCAGCGGCCGCGAGGGCGATCAGCCGTTAGTCGGCTTTTCGCCGCGCAAGGCCAACCTGGCCCTCTACATCACCTCCGACTTCGACCGCTACGGGGCGCTGATGGAACGGCTGGGCAAGTTCTCCACCGGCAAGGCGTGCCTCTACGTCAAGCGCCTGTCAGACGTGGACGAGACGACACTGCGCGAGCTGGTGCGCCAATCCGTCGAAGACATGCGGGCCACCAGCTAGTGCGTCGCACTTTCTTGAGTGCGTCGCACTTTCTTGGGTGCGTCGCACTTTCTTGAGTGCGTCGCACTTTCCTAATCGAATTAACCTAAGAAGGTGCGACGCACTTCAGAAAGTGCGACGCACCGGGAACGTCTATGAACACCGCCCTCATCATCCTCGACGCCCAGAACGACTTCTTCACCGCCGAGAACCCCAATCCGGCGGCGTTCGAAGCAGCCGTGCCGGTCATCAACGCCGCCATCGCCCACTTCCGCGCCGCCGGCGGCGGGCCGATCTTCGTCCAGCACACGGACGAGCGCAAGCCGGCCGGCAGCCAGCCGTGGGGCATCAACGACCGCTTCGACTGCCGCCCCATCGACGTGCGCTTCAACAAGACGACGGAGAACGCTTTCTGGAACACCGGCCTCGACGCCTTGCTGCGCTCGCAGCGGGTGGGGCGGGTCCTGATTGCCGGCTTCGTCGCCGAGCGGTGCGTGCTGTCCACGCTGCGGGGCGCCAAGGAGCGAGGGTATCAGGCGGTGCTGCTGGAGGGGGGCATCGCCGGCTACGACGACCGCTATACGCAGTTCACGCTGGAGATTTCGCCGCGCCTGTCGCTGGAGGCGTTGCGGCAGTGATAAGGAGGAACCTATGCTCGTTGAATTGACCCGTGTTCGCGTGAAGCCCGGCAAGTCGGCTCGAGTGGATGAGTGGCTGGCGATGCTCAACGCTCGCATGGACGAGGTCAAGGAGACGCTCGTCCGCGAGGAGATGCACGTCGAGGTCATCTTCCGCGAATTTAGCGGCGACGACGAGTTCCTGTACTGGTTCTCCATCCAGGGTGAGGGCGGTGCGCATGTCAACACCTCCCCCCATCCGCTCGACCACGACCACATCGCTTTCCACGAAGAGTGCATCGACCACGACTACGGCGCCCGCGACGCCCAGGCACAGGTGATCATCCTGCCTGACGCGGTGGCGGCCATGCTCGGTTGGGCCAATCCGGCGGCCGACGCCGCACCCTTCCAGCAACGGGAGATCATTCACCGCAAGCCGAGTTGAAGCACAGGGGCGGGGGAGCAGGGGAGACCTCTGCTCCCCCGCCCCTGCGCTTCCCCCTAAGCGCGACGCAATCCACGCAGCGACCAGCTCCGCTCCCCGCCGACGCGGATGTCGCGGCGCAGGAAGAGCAGCCAGGCGGCAGCGGCCAGGGCCATGGCGATGACTTCCAGCGCTAGCATCGGCCCCCAATTCAGATCAACGAGCGCATCGCCCCCCTGAAACAGCGCCCAAGGCGTCAGGTCTAGGGCGAGTTGCAGGTTCTCGTTCAGCGCCGCCAGCCCGACCAGCAGCCAGTTAGCCACCAGCAGGGCCCCGGTGCTCATGGCCGCCAGCCGGGCCGAGGGCAGGAGCATGCTAAACAGCAGCGCCAGCGCGCCGAAGAGCGCGAGCAGCGCCCACATCGGCAGATAGCCCAGCAGCAGGTTGACGGCCGAGATGTCGAAGCTGGTGAACGGCAGCGTCACTGCCCAGCCGAGCCAGGCCAGCAGCAGGATTAGCCCCGTGGCGACGCTCAGCCCGGCCCAACGCCCCCAGAACATGGCCGTGCGGCTGACGGGGTGGGCCAGGGCTAGGTCGAGCGTGCCGCGCTCCTCGTCCCCTGCCAGCAGCCCAGCGGCGGCCGAGCAGATGAAGATGCCGATGATGAGCGGCATGTAGCTGCTGTAGTAGACGCCAAAGTAGCCCTCGGGTGTGTTCATGGTCATCACGTCGCCAAAGAAGGCCATTAGGGCCGGCGGGTAGCTGGCCAGCATCTCCTCCAGGCCGAAAATAGTCTGGATGGCATCGAACAGCAGCCCCATCAGCAGGCCGTAGAGGGCCAGGCCGATGCCCCAACCCATGATCTGTCCCCGAAACCGGCGCAATGTGTGGCTAAACTCTGTCAGAAAGCCTTGCATACTTCCTCCACGGGAAAAGGGCTAGGTTCTAGGGGCTAGGGAAGAGTGCTCTTCCCTAGTCGCTAGCCCCTAGAACCTAGCCCTTTCTCATCAATGGTAATGCGTCAGAAAGACCTCTTCCAGCGTCGGCCGCTCCGTCTCCAGATCGATCACCGGGAACGCCGCCAACGCCTTGATGAGCGCGTCCATCTCCCCCTCGACCTGCACCGTCAGGTTCACGCCGTCGCGCTGGATGTCGGTTGCGTTCAACACGCCGACCAACGCCCCCTCCGGCAGCGGCTCGCGCAGCCGCACCCGCACGCGCCGCACCGACCGCCGCAGCAGATCGTGGGGGGCCAGCGTCTCGACGATGCGCCCCTGGCGGAGGATGGCCACGCGCTCGGCGATGGCCTCCACTTCGCTGATGATGTGGGACGAGAAGAAGACGGTCGCCCCGCCCGCCTGGGCCTCGCGCAGCAACCCGTAGACCTCCTGCTGCATCAGCGGATCGAGGCCGGCCGTCGGCTCGTCGAGCAGCAGCAACTCCGGTCGGGGCATCAGCGCCTGGACGACGCCGACTTTCTGCTTGTTGCCCTTGGACATGTTCTTGATGGCCGCGCGCAGGTCGAGTTGCAGCCGCCCAGCCAACTGGCGGACGAACTCCCACTCGACCCCGCCGCGCAACTCGGCGAAGTAGTGCAGGGCGCGCTCGGCCGTTTGGTTAGGCTCGATGCTCAACTCGCCGGGCAGATAGCCGACGCGGGCACGTACGGCTACGGCGTCGGCCTGCGGGTCGAGGCCCAGCACGCGGGCCGTGCCGCCGTCGGGGCGGATGAGGTCGAGCAGGCAGCGGATGGTCGTGGTCTTGCCTGCGCCGTTAGGGCCCAGGAAGCCGAAGATCTCGCCGCGGCCGACTTCCAGGTCTACGCCGCGCAGGGCGGCGACTTTGCCATACGATTTGGCCAGGCCGTGAATCTCTAGCGCCGGTTGCTTGTCCATGTGTGCCTCGTTTCTCAGAGGGGATGATATGCCCGTTTGCGCCGCGCGTCACGTTTATAGCGCGGGGCGGTGGCTGGGCGGGGCGAGACAATCGGCGACCAACGTTTTGGTGATTTGACCAGAGGCCCCACACCGGTTGTCACGCCCCTACGCTACGCTCATGCAAAACGATCAGTGTGTCTCTCTTGACAGACGCCCCCAGAACCATTATTATTTAGACACGTCTAATTATTATTTTAGTCTAATACGAGGTGATAGCCATGCTCCCTATCAGCACCATCCTTTCCCACAGTCTGCTCTACGGGGCGGTTCTCAGCCTGTTGCTGTCGGCGTTCATCGTCGTCACGCTGCTCTACCGGCCGATGATCTGGGTCAACGACGCCCCGCCCGATCTCCGTGCCGCCGCCGGGCCGATGAGCGCCGCCGACCGCCGCTTCCAGCGCGTGAGTGGCGCGGTGTTCCTGTTGCTGCTGGTGGCGCTGGCGGTCATGAACCTGGTCGGCTTGCGCGCGCTGGCCGGCGGGGTGCTGACGTTCTGGCAGGCGGCGTTGGCAGTGTTCGTTGTGGTGATGACCTTCAACACCGTTGACCTACTGCTGCTCGACTGGCTGCTGGTGGAGCGGCTGCTGGCCAAACGTATCGTCCTGCCCAACGCGCCGGGGGTGCGCTTCACTACTGGCGATGCCTACCATTTCCGCGGTTTCCTCATCGGCACGGGGCTGTCGCTGGCCGCGGCGGTGGTCATCGGGGGCGTGGCAGCGCTGGTGTGGTGAGTTTCTACACCTGACAGGTGAGGAACACCTGTCAGGTGTAGACGCACGTTAGTTACTGCCGCTGCTCGGCCGCGGCAGCT
>OEIV010001126.1_pt1 | contig 12856 bp, 10 predicted proteins | sample 1539231 | NCBI WGS metagenome assembly OEIV01 (sample SAMN03794762, study PRJEB22550) | activated sludge metagenome | feature: wastewater treatment plant; material: activated sludge; isolation source: Wastewater treatment plant of a petroleum refinery complex | place: Argentina: Buenos Aires ...
GACGTTCGGCCAGCGCACCGGCGGCGCAGCGGAGGCGAAATACCCGCGCCGCGCGCCCACGTCGCGGGCCATCTGGATGATCTCGTTGCAGGTGGTGCCGCGCACGATCGAATCATCGACCAGCAGCACGTTCTTGTCGCGGAACTCGAGCTCGATCGGGTTCAGCTTCTGGCGCACGGACTTCTTGCGCATCGCCTGCCCCGGCATGATGAAGGTGCGGCCGATGTAGCGGTTCTTCATCAGGCCTTCGCGGAACTTCACCCCGAGCTCGTAGGCGATGACCTGTGCGGCGACGCGGCTGGTGTCGGGGATCGGGATCACGACGTCGATGTCATGGTCGGGACGCAGGCGCTTGATCTTGTCGGCGAGCCGCTCGCCCTGGCGCAGCCGCGCCTTGTACACCGAGATGCCGTCGATGATCGAGTCCGGGCGCGCGAAGTACACGTGCTCGAAGATGCATGGCGTGAGGCGCGGATTGTCGGCGCACTGGCGCGTGTGCAGGTTGCCCGCCACGTCGATGTAGACGCACTCGCCGGGCGCCACGTCGCGGATCACGCGAAAACCCAGCACGTCGAGCGCGACGCTCTCGCTGGCGATCATGTACTCGGTGCCGGCCCCGGTCTCGCGCTCGCCGAAGATCAGCGGGCGGATGCCGTTGGGGTCGCGGAAAGCCACGATGCCGTGGCCGGCGATCAGTGCGATCACCGCGTAGCCGCCGCGCGCGCGCCGGTGCACGCCGGCGACCGCGGTGAAGATGTCGTTCGCATCGGGCACCAGCTTGCCGAGAATCTGCAGCTCGTGCGCGAACACGTTCAGCAGCACCTCGCTGTCGGAGTCGGTGTTGATGTGGCGCAGGTCCGCCTGGAACACCTGCGCGCGCAGCTCGACCGAGTTGGTCAGGTTGCCGTTGTGCGCGAGCGAGATGCCGTAGGGGCTGTTCACGTAGAACGGCTGGGCCAGCGCCGCGCTCGCGCTGCCCGCGGTGGGATAGCGCACATGCCCGATGCCATAGCTGCCGCTCAGGCGCTCCATGTGCTCGCTGCGGAACACGTCGCGCACCAGGCCGTTGGCCTTGCGCTGCTTGAACACGCCCTGGTCGCAGGTCACGATGCCCGCGGCATCCTGCCCGCGGTGCTGCAGCACCGTCAGCGCGTCGTAGAGTTGCTGGTTGACGTGGCCGCGACCGACGATGCCCGCGATCCCGCACATAATTCGCGCCCTCCGTTCTCAGTTGACCGCGCCGGCCAGCAGCGCGCTCAGCGTGCCGGTGAATTGCCGGAACCCGCTCTCCAGCAGCAGCAGGTGCGGCAGCAGCACCGAGGACTGCCACCACTCGAAGCTGTCCAGCTCCAGCAGTTCGCGCAGCATCACCACCGCGAGCAGGATGACCACCCCGCGGGCGAAGCCGAACGCCATGCCGAGCACGCGATCCAGCATGCCCAGCCCGGCGAACTGCACCAGGCTGAGCAACAGCTTGCCGGCCAGCGCCACCGCGATCAGGGTCAGCACGAACAGCAGTGCAAAGGCGAGGATGTAGCGCCCGGTTTCATCGTCGACGAAACCGGCGAGCAGGTACGCCAGGCGATCCGAGAACACCATCGCGACAATGAAGCCGAGCACCCAGCCCGCCAGCGAGAACGCCTCGCGCACGAAGCCGCGCAACAGGCTGATGAGCATCGATGAACCGACGACCGTCACGATCACCCAATCAGCAGCGTTAAGCGCGTCCACGCAATTCCCGGCCCGTCGCAAGAGCGGTCATTCTAGCAAAGCCGGTGGCAACATCCTTCAGGGATAATACCGCGTGACATAACCCTTGACGGCCAGTTTCTTCTCGACCTGCGCGGCCAGCGCCTGCGCCTCGGCGCGATCGAGCTTCGGGTTCACGTACACCTTGTGCAGCGTGCCGCTGCCCGCTGGAACCGTCTGCACGATGGCATGGAAGCCCGCCTGCTCGGCGCGGCGCTTGATCTCCTGCGCCGCCTCGGCCTTGCTGAAGGCCCCGAGTTGTACCGCCCACTGCAGCGGCAAGCCGCTGGCGGGATCCTTCACCGCGCTCGCCACCGGCTTGTCGTCCTTTGGTGCCAGCTCCGCTGCCTCCTTCTCGCGCTCGGGCTCGGTCTGGGACACCTGCGCCGCGCGCTGCGCCGCGGAATCCGGCGCCGGCGGCAGTTGCGGCGGCTGCGGCTCGTCCACGCTGAAGCGCTCGAGCGCGGGCTCCGTCGGGATCTGGCTGCGCTGACTCATCTCGCGCACCGGCGTGGTGTCGAAGAGCACCGGCCAGGCGATGACGCCCAGCGCCACCAGCACGGCCGCTCCAACCAGTCTGTGCTTCATTGCTTCCGTCACGCCGTCTCCCCGGGTTCCCCGCCCCGCTCATCGAGCCATTCCAGCGCCGGCCCCACCGTGTGGAAGGAACCGCACACCACCAGCCTGTCACCCGCGCGCAGTGTCGCCACCGCCTGCTCGAGCGCGGCGGCCACGCTGTCGCAGCACCTCACTCGTGCCTGCCCCACCGCATCGCCGAGCGCCTCGATGACAGCCGCCGGGAGCGCCGCGCGCTCCCCGGGCAGCGCCGGGAACAGCCACTCGTGTGCCAGCGGCGCGAGCGCGGCCAGCATCGGCGCTAGATCCTTGTCGCGCATCGCCGCGAACAGCACCACGGTGCGCCCGGGTGCGGGCTCGGCAGCGAGGCGCGCCGCGAGCCGCGCGATGCCGGCCGGGTTGTGCGCCACGTCCAGCACGCATTCGTTCGCCCCCAGTTGCCGGCGCTCGAAGCGCCCCGGCAGCCCGATCGCCGGCAGCGCGCGCCGCAGCAGCTGCGCATCCGGCTCGATCCCCGCCAAGGCCAGCGCCTGCAGCGCGCAGCCGACGTTTTCTTCCACCAGCTGCGGCGCCGCGAGACCGTCGTGCCGCAGCGAGCGTCCATCCCGCGCCATGCCACGCCAGAACCAACCCGCGGCGTCGCTGCCGCAATCGAATTCCTGCCCGATGCCGTACCACGGCGCGCCCAGGGTGCGCGCCGCCGCGCGCAGCGAGGCCGGTGGGGCGCGATCGCCGCAAACGGCAGGGTGCCCGGTGCGGAAGATCCCGGCCTTCTCGCGCCCGATGGATTCGCGGTCGGGGCCGAGCCACTCGGTGTGATCGATCTGGATGCCCGTCACCACGGCCACGTCGGCATTGACGATGTTCACCGCGTCGAGGCGACCGCCGAGGCCGACTTCCAGCACGATCCAGTCGAGCGCCTCGCGGCGGAATATCTCCAGCGCCGCCAGCGTGCCGAACTCGAAATAGGTCAGCGGGATCTCGCCGCGCGCCTGCTCGATCGCCGCGAACGCGTCACAGATCGCCGCGTCCGTCGCCTCGCTACCCTGCACGCGCACGCGCTCGTTGTAGCGGCACAGGTGCGGCGAGGTGTAGGCGCCGACGTGCTTGCCCAGCGCGAGCAGCAGCCCCTCGATCACGGCAACGCAGGAGCCCTTGCCGTTGGTGCCGCCGACCGTGATCACCGTGGCCTGCGGGCGCCTCAGCCCCATGCGCGCGGCGACGGTGCCGACGCGCTCCAGGCCGAGCACGATCTCCGAGACCGGATGACGTCCCTCGAGGCACGCCAGCCATTCGGCCAGCGATTGCGGCACGGCCCCCATACCCCGGCGCGCGCCGCTCACGCCACGGCGGGTTCGGCCCGGCCGGTCATCTTCGCGAGCAGCGAGGCGATGCGCTCACGCATCTGGTGGCGGTGCACGATCATGTCGATCGCGCCGTGCTCGAGCAGGAACTCGCTGCGCTGGAAGCCGCGCGGCAACTTCTGGCGGATCGTCTGCTCGATGATGTTCGGGCCGGCAAAGCCCGCGCGCGCGTAGGGCTCGGCGATGTTGATGTCGCCGAGGATCGCGAGGCTCGCCGACACGCCGCCGTAGATCGGGTCGGTGAGCACCGAGATGTACGGCACGCCCGCCTCCTTCATGCGTTCGAGCATCGCGCTGGTCTTGGCCATCTGCATCAGCGAGATCAGTGCCTCCTGCATGCGCGCGCCGCCGCTCGCCGAGAAGCACACCAGCGGCACGCGTTTCTCCAGCGAGGCGCGTGCGGCACGCGTGAATTTCTCGCCCACCGCGTAGCCCATCGAACCGCCGTGGAACGCGAACTCGAAAGCCACCGCGTGCACGGGCACATCCCTGACCGTGCCCTCCATCGCGATCAGCGCGTCGCGCTCGCCGGTGGCCTTCTGCGCCGCCGTGAGGCGGTCGCGGTAGCGCTTGAGGTCCTTGAACTTCAGGCGGTCCACCGGCTCGACGTCGGTGAAGAGTTCGTTGCGTCCGGTCTCGTCGAGGAAGATGTCCAGGCGCCGGCGCGCGCCGATGCGCATGTGGTGATCGCACTTGGGGCAGACGTCGAGGCTGCGGTCGAGCTCGGGACGGTACAGCACCGCCTCGCACTTGATGCATTTGTGCCACAGGCCCTCGGGCACCGTGCTCTTGCGGTCCTGCCCACCGCGCTCACCACGGCGCACCGCCACCGGTACTATCTTGTCGAGCCAGCTCATCGTCCGCTTCCCCTGGTTGTCAGTCGCGGCCCGCGGCGTTCACCGCCGCCACCGCCTGCATGAATTCCCGCACCCTGGCGGCGTCCTTGATGCCCGGCGCCGATTCCACGCCGCTGCTCACGTCGACCGCGTAAGGCCGGACCTGCGCGATCGCCCGCGCGACGTTCTGCGCGTTCAGCCCGCCCGCGAGCACGATCGGCCTGGCGATGCCCTGCGGCGCCAGCGACCAGTCGAAGGCGCGCCCGGTGCCGCCGACGGCCGCGGGATCATGGGTGTCGAGCAGCAGGCCGCGCGCGAGCGCATGATAGCCCAGTACAGCCCCCGCGGGCGCCGTAGCGCCGATTTTCACGGCCTTGATGTAGGGCAGCCCGAAACCGGCGCAGAAGTCGGGATCCTCGTCGCCGTGGAACTGCAGCAGGTCGGGACGCGTCGCATCGAGCACCCGGCGCACCTCGTCCGTGGAGGGGTCGACGACCAGCGCAACGGTAGCGATGAAGGGCGGCAGCACGGCCGCGATCGCGCGTGCCTGATCCGGCCTCACCGCGCGGCGGCTGCCGGCCCAGTGCACGAATCCGATCGCGTCGGCGCCGGCATGGGCCGCCAGCAGCGCATCGGCTTCGCGCGTGATTCCGCAGATCTTGACCCGTACTCGCACCGTGCAACACACCCGGACTGGCTGGAAGGCCGCGGATTCTACCAGATGAGCGCTGCCCTCACGGCCGTGGCCGCGCGATTCAGCACGCGAACCACGGGCCGGCCGGCGGACGCGGCAACCCGTGGCGCGCGTCGTAGCCGACATCGACCAGGTAGAGGCCCTGCGCCGGCGCGGTCGCGCCGGCCAGCGTGCGGTCGCGTGATGCCAGCACCGCGGCGAGCCATTGCGGCGCCCGCTCCCCGGTGCCGATGGCCAGCAGCGAGCCCGCGATATTGCGCACCATGTGCAGCAGGAAGGCGTTGGCCTCGACCTCGATGGTGAGCAGCTCGCCGGCGCGGCTCACCGCGATGCGGTCGAGCCGGCGCATCGGCGTGCGCGACTGGCACCCGGCGCCACGAAAGGCGCTGAAGTCACGTTCGCCGAGCAGGCACTGCGCCGCCTCGTGCATGCGTGGCGCATCGAGCGGGCGGCGCTCGAGGCAGACCGAGCCCGCGGCCAGCGCGCTGCGCTGCGCGCGCGTGAGCACCAGGTAGCGGTAGCGGCGATAGCGCGCGGAGAAGCGTGCATGGAAATCGGGTCCGACCTCGCGTGCCCACTGCACCGCGACGTCCGCGGGCAGCAGCGAGTTCACGCCCATCACCCAGGCGCGCAACGGGCGCACGGCATGGGTGTCGAAGTGCACCACCTGCGCGCTGGCATGCACGCCGGCATCGGTGCGCCCGGCGCAGACAACGGAGACCGGGTGGTTGGCGACGCGCGACAGCGCCGCCTCGAGGGTTTCCTGCACGGTAGGCACACCGGGCGAGCGCTGGGCCTGCCAGCCCGCGTAGGCGCCGCCGTGGTATTCAATGCCGAGCGCGAGGCGCCGCGACTCCGTCGTGCCGGACATCCGCGGTCAGCTGGTACGGATGCGTTCCAGCAGCGCGGCGGCCTGCTCGCGCTGCTCGCTCGAACCCTCCTCCGCCACTTCCTCGAGGATGTCGCGCGCGCCTTGCAGGTCACCCATGTCGACGTAGGCGCGGGCCAGTTCGAGCTTGGTCTCGGTCTCGTCGCTACCCTTGAGGAAGGCGAGATCGGCGTCCTCGGCCTCGACGGCGGCGACTGCCGCGTCGGGGCCACCGAGCTCCAGTTCACCCAGCGGCAGATCGAAATCGGGCAAGTCCTCCGCGCCCGCATCATGCGAGACGTCGTCGTCCAGCTCGAACTCGTCGCTCGTGCCGAGGTCCAGTTCGGCGGCCGCGCGGGCGATGGCCTCCCCGGTCTTCGCCAGCATCGTCTCCTGGTGCGAACGCTGCGGCGCCGCGGCTGCCGCGGCGAGGACGTCGAGGTCGGCATCGTCCAGGGCGCCCAGTTCGAATTCCTGTTCCGGCGCCGCGCGGCTTCCCGCCTGCTCCAGTTCGGCGTCGAGATCGAGCGAGAGCTCGTGCTCGCGATCGAGCCGCGGTTCCATCCCGACCGCGGCCAGCGCGGCCGCGCCCGTGGTGAGCACCGCCAGCCACTGCGGGTTCTTGCCGTGCTCCAGCGCATCGCGCGCCGAGCGCTGCGCCGTGGCGTCGCCGCCGAGCGCGGCGTAATGCTGCATGAACTCCTGCTGCTCGCCGCGCTCGTCGTGGATCTCCATCAGCTTGAGGCGCACGTCGCTCTGCGCGGGATCGCCGCGCAGCGCGTCCTGCAGGATCTCGATCGCGCGCTCCTGGCGGCCATAGGCGAGGTAGATCTCCGCTTCGCCCACCGGATCGGTCAGCTCGGCGCCGGCCAGCTCGGCCGCCGCGCCGCCCGCACCGAGCACCGATGGCGCCAAATCACCCGCGCGCGGAGTTTCCTTGCGCGGTTGCGCCAGTTCGGGAGCGGGCGCCGGACGCAGCGTGCGCTCGGGCGCCGGTACGAATTCCTCCACGGTGCGGCGGCGCTTGAACAGGAAGAACAGCATTGCCAGCAACAGCGCACCCAGGGCAGCCACCAGCGCGAACGTGTTGTCGAGCAACCGCTCGAGGAGACCGGGTGCGGGCGCCGTGGGCTGCTTCTCCGCTGGCGCCTGCGCCGCCTCCTTCGCCGCGTCCTGTTCCCCGGCCGCCTGCTGCGCCTCGCTCGCGGTGTCGCTCTTCAACTGCGCGAGCTTTTCGTAATCCTTGACCTGGGTTTCCAGCGCGGCGACACGTGCCTTCAGCTCGGCATTGGCGCGCTCGGCCGCCGACAGGTTCTCCTGCACGGAGCTCAGATCGGCGTCGGCACCCGCGGACCCGCCCGTCTCGCCGACGCCACCGGCGGCCTCGACGCCGGGCTTTTCGGCGCTGTCACCCGCGAGCGCGAGATAGCCCTCGCCCTGCGGCGCCGGCGCCTCGGCCTGCGCGGCGGGGGGCGTTTCGGGAGCAGCCGGCGCGCCATCGGCACCGGGCGGGGAAGCCTGCTGCGCCACCGCGCTGCGCGCCTCGGTCTGCGACAGCGCCACCAGGTCGCTGCCTTGGGGCATGCGCAGCAGTGCGCCCGCGCGTATCAGGTTCATGTTGCCGTTGATGAACGCCCCGGGATTGGCGCGCTGGATCGCGACCATCATCTGCTGCGTGGACACGCCATCGGGCCGGGCGCGGTTGGCGATGCTCCACAGGGTCTCACCCGAGGCCACGGTGTGCTCGCCGGCGCCGATCGCCAGACCACCGTCGTCCGCTCCTGCCGTGACACCCGTGCCGGCCCCGCCCCGGGCCTGCGCGCGCGCCGCCGTCACCGGCTCCGCGGGCGCGCGGGTGTAGGTCGGCAGGTCCAGCAGCACGGTGTATTCGCGCAGCGCACGGCCCGTCGGCCAGCGCACCTCGACCACGAAATCGAGGTAAGGCTCGCGGATCGGACGGTCCGAGCTCAGGCGCACCACGCCATTGCCCTCGCCGTCCAGCTGCACCTCGAACTGGATGTCCGAGAGCAGATAGACGCGCTCCACGCCGGCGCGCTCGAAGTCGCCGGCACTCCCCAGGCCGACCAGGATCTGGTTCGGATTCAGGTCGCCCACGCCGCGCAGACGGATCTCCGCGGCGAGCGGCTGGTCGAGTGCCGAGCGCAGCGTGATGTCGCCGAGCCCTAGCCCGTGCGCCAGCGAGGCCTGCAGGGCAACGGCGGCCAGTAGAGTGGATGCTGCGTGCTTCCTGATCATCGAGTGTCCTTCTTCGTGGGTTTCCGGTCGGCACCACGCCACTGCCTCGGCAGGAGGCACGACGCGCCCGGAACACGGAAAGCGGACGCTCGGAAAGCCGTGCGGGATCGAAACCGTTCGGGCCCCGGGGGCCGCTCTCGACCCCCGCGCATTCCGCCAATATCGCAACCGAGTATTGGCTACAAATACCGTTCTATCAAGGCTTCGGCGATCTGGATACTGTTGAGTGCCGCACCTTTGCGCACATTGTCCGAGACCACCCAGAGGTCGAGCCCGCGCGGGTGCGAGATGTCCTCGCGCACCCGCCCGACGAACACCGGATCCTTGCCGCTGGCATCGCCCACGGGGGTCGGATAGCCGCCCGGCTTGTGCTCGTCCATCAGCACCACGCCCGGTGCGCCAGCGAGCAGGCGCTGCGCCTCGGCCGCGGTGATCTTGTCGCGGGTCTCTATGTGCACGGCCTCGGAATGCCCGTAGAACACCGGTACGCGCACACAGGTGGGGTTCACCTCGATGGAGTCGTCACCCATGATCTTGCGCGTCTCCCAGACCATCTTCATCTCTTCCTTCGTGTAGCCGTTGTCCTGGAAGACGTCGATCTGCGGCAGCACGTTGAAGGCGATCTGCTTGGGGTAGACCTTGGCCTCCGCCGGTCGACCGTTCAGCAGGCTGGCCGTCTGGGTGGCCAGTTCCTCGATCGCCTCCTTGCCGGTGCCCGATACCGCCTGGTAGGTGCACACGTTGATCCGCGTGATGCCAACCGCGTCGTGGATGGGCTTGAGCGCCACCAGCATCTGGATCGTGCTGCAGTTGGGGTTGGCAATGATGTTTCGGTTGCGGTACTGCGCGATCGCCTCCGGGTTGACCTCGGGCACCACCAGCGGGATGTCGTCGTCGTAGCGGAACTGCGAGGTGTTGTCGATCACCACGCAGCCGGCCGCGCCGGCCTTGGGCGCGTAGACGGCCGAGACGCTGGCGCCGGGCGAGAACAGCCCGATCTGCACCTTGCCGAAGTCGAAGTCGGCCAGGTTCTCCACTGCGAGCTCCTGGCGGCCGAAGGCTACCGTCTTCCCGGCCGAGCGCTCGCTCGCCAGCGCGTAGACCCTGCCGACCGGGAAGTTGCGCGAGGCCAGGATGTCCAGCATGCACTCGCCCACTGCTCCGGTCGCTCCCACCACCGCCACGTCATAGGTCTTGCTCATGTTCCGTCTCCAGATTTCCAGTTACTGCTCGCCGGACGGGCCGCGGCCCGTCCGTCGTTCATTGCGCTCGCCGGGGTCAGCCGGCCAGCAGCGCCTCGCAGAGCGCGTCGCCCATGCCGGCGGTGTCCACCTGGCGGCAGCCGGGCGTCATGATATCCCCGGTGCGCAGCCCCGCATCCAGCACCGTGCCGACGGCGCGCTCGATCGCGTCCGCCACCTCGGCCTTGCCGAAGCTGTAGCGCAGCATCATCGCCGCCGAGAGTACCGTGGCCAGCGGATTGGCCTTGCCCTGCCCGGCGATATCGGGCGCCGAGCCGTGCACCGGCTCGTACATGCCCTTGCCGTTCACGTCCAGCGAGGCCGAGGGCAGCATGCCGATCGAGCCCGTGAGCATCGCGGCCGCGTCGGACAGGATGTCACCGAACAGGTTGCCGGTGACCACCACGTCGAACTGCTTGGGCGCGCGCACCAGTTGCATCGCCGCGTTGTCGACGTACATGTGCGAGAGCTCGACGTCTGGGTACTCCGCTGCCAGCTCGGTCATGACCTCGCGCCACAGCACCGTGACCTCGAGCACGTTGGCCTTGTCGACCGAGCACAGGCGGCGGCCGCGTTTGCGTGCGGCCTCGAAGGCCACGCGACCGATGCGACGGATCTCGGATTCACTGTAGATATCGGTGTTAAACCCTTGTCGCTCACCGTTTTCCAGCGTACGGATGCCTCGCGGTTCGCCGAAATAGATGCCGCCGGTCAGTTCGCGCACGATCAGGATATCGAGTCCCGCGACCACCTCGGCCTTCAGCGCCGAGGCCCCGGCCAGCTGCGGGTAGAGGATGGCCGGGCGCAGGTTGCCGAACAGGCCCAGCTCGGAGCGGATCGCCAGCAGGCCCTTTTCGGGACGCAGCGCCCGCTCGATGTTGTCCCACTTCGGCCCGCCGACCGCGCCGAGCAGGATCGCGTCGGCGGCGCGCGCCTTGGCCAGCGTCTCGTCGGGCAGCGGCTTGCCGCACGCATCGATCGCCGCGCCGCCCAGTAGCCCCTCGCTCAGCTCGAGGCCAAGGCCGAAGCGCCGGTCCGCGGCGCGCAGCACCCTGAGCGCCTCCGCGACCACTTCGGGGCCTATGCCGTCACCAGGAAGAATCAATATTTTCATGAAGTTACGTCTTCTTTCTAAAGCTGAAAAGTTAAAGTTGAATCGGCCGTCACGCGCCCTGGAGCCACGGCGACTCGACACGCTGGCGTGCCTCGAAGGCGCGGATCGCGTCCGCTTCCTGCAGCGTCAGGCCGATGTCGTCGAGCCCGTGCAACAGGCAGTGCTTGCGGAAGGCATCGATCGCGAAGCCATGGCGGGTACCGTCGGGCAGCACAACCACCTGCGCCGGCAGGTCGATGGTCAACGTGTAGCCCTCGGCCGCCTCGACCAGACGGAACAGGGAATCAACACTTTCTGTATCAAGAACAATCGGTAACAATCCATTCTTGAAGCAGTTATTGAAGAATATGTCGGCAAAGCTCGGGGCGATCACGGCGCGGAAGCCATAGTCGTCGAGCGCCCACGGGGCATGCTCGCGGCTCGAGCCACAGCCGAAGTTCTGCCGCGCCAACAGGATGCTGGCGCCCCGGTAGCGCGGCTGGTTCAGCACGAACTCCGGGTTCAGCGGCCGCTGGCTGCAGTCTGCATCCGGCACGCCCTCGTCGAGGTAGCGCAGGGCGTCGAACAGGTTCGGGCCGAAGCCGCTGCGGCGGATCGACTTCAGGAACTGCTTCGGGATGATCAGGTCGGTGTCGACGTTGGCGCGGTCGAGCGGCGCGACGATCCCGCAATGGGTGGTGAATGCTCGCATGGCTCTCTCCTCAACCGTTCATCATCTGGCGTACGTCGACGAAATGCCCCGCCACTGCCGCCGCGGCCGCCATGGCCGGGCTGACGAGGTGGGTGCGCCCGCCGTGGCCCTGACGTCCCTCGAAGTTGCGGTTCGAGGTCGAGGCACAGGGCTCGCCCGGCAGCAGCTTGTCGGCGGTCATCGCGAGACACATCGAGCAGCCCGGCTCGCGCCATTCGAAGCCGGCGTCGCGGAAGATGCGGTCGAGCCCCTCGGCCTCGGCCTGCGCCTTGACCTGACCGGAACCGGGTACCACCAGGACCTGCTTGACGCTGTCGGCCTTCCTGCGCCCCGCCGCCACCGCTGCCGCGGCGCGCAGGTCCTCGATGCGCGAGTTGGTGCAGGAACCGATGAACACACGATCCACGCGGATATCCCCGATCGGCATGCCCGGGCGCAAACCCATGTATTCGAGCGCGCGCGCGACACCGGCGCGGCGCTCGGCATCGGCGATCGCCCCCGGATCCGGCACCGTTGCCGAGACCGCGCTCACCATCTCGGGCGAATTGCCCCACGAGACCTGCGGCTCGATGTCCTCGGCGCGCAACTCCACCACGCGGTCGAAGACCGCGCCCGGGTCGCTGACCAGCCCGCGCCAGGCGGCAGCGGCCTGCTCGAACTGCGCGCCGCTGGGCGCGAACTCGCGCCCCCGCACGTAGGCGATGGTCTCCTCGTCCACGCCCACCAGTCCTGCGCGCGCGCCGGCCTCGATCGCCATGTTGCACAGCGTCATGCGCCCTTCCATCGACAGTTCCCGCACCGCTTCGCCGCCGAACTCCATCGCATAGCCGGTGCCGCCGGCGGTGCCGATCCTGCCGATCACCGCGAGCACCAGGTCCTTGGCGCTGACGCCCGCACCGAGCCGGCCGTCGACGCGCACCAGCATGTTCTTCATCCTGGGCGTGACCAGGCACTGGGTGGCGAGCACGTGCTCGACCTCGCTGGTGCCGATGCCGTGCGCGAGACAGCCGAAGGCGCCGTGCGTGGAGGTGTGCGAATCACCGCATACGACCGTCATCCCGGGCAGCACGGCGCCGGTCTCGGGACCGATCACGTGCACGATGCCCTGGCGACGGTCGTTCAGCGCGATCTCGCGGATGCCGAAACGCTCGCAGTTGTCGTCGAGCGTCTGCAACTGGATGCGCGAGACCTCGTCCTTCATCTGCGCGTAGCCGCCCTTGCGCTCCTCGGGGTCGGTGGAGACGTTGTGGTCGGGCACGGCTAGGTTGGCGTCGAGCCGCCACGGCTTGCGCCCGGCCAGGCTGAGGCCCTCGAAAGCCTGCGGCGAGGAGACCTCGCGGATCAGGTGGCGGTCGATATAGATCAGCGCGGAACCGTCGTCGCGCTGCTTGACGAGGTGGCTGTCCCACAATTTGTCGTAGAGGGTGCGCGGCTGCATGACTTCGTCCCGTTCGATGGCTGTGACGG
>OEIV010001127.1_pt1 | contig 12851 bp, 13 predicted proteins | sample 1539231 | NCBI WGS metagenome assembly OEIV01 (sample SAMN03794762, study PRJEB22550) | activated sludge metagenome | feature: wastewater treatment plant; material: activated sludge; isolation source: Wastewater treatment plant of a petroleum refinery complex | place: Argentina: Buenos Aires ...
GGGCACCGCCCGCCGGGGCCGGTTGTTTTTTTCCCGGGGGCGGGCGGGCAATGGCGGTTTGCAGGTTAAAATGGGCGCCGCCCGAGCCGCAGCACAAGTGGCCATCGGCCACGGCGGTCGTCTCGAAGCCCGCCGCTTGCAGCAGCGCTTCCACTGCACCACGGATCCTTTGGCCGTGTTGCAGCGTGCAGGGCGAGTGGCAAGCCACCCGCCGCGCCAAAGTCAGCGGTGGCAAGACGCCGAGCAGCGCCGCCAGCGGTGCGCGCTCGGCCGTGACCACTTCCGCGATATCGCGGGTCAACGCCGCGACACGCGCCGCCTTGCCGGCGTAGCGCGCATCCTCGCGCAGCAGGTGGCCATAGTCCTTCACCTGCACGCCGCAGCCGGAGGCGGTCATGACGATCGCCTCGCCACCCGCCTCGATCGCCGGCCACCAGGCATCGATGTTGCGCCGGGCATCGGCGCGCGCCCCCGCCGCGTCACCCAAGTGGAAGCGCACCGCGCCGCAGCAGCCAGCGCCCTCGGCTTCAACCAGGCCAATGCCCAGCCGGTCCAGCACCCGCACCGTCGCCGCGTTGATGCCCGGCAGCATCGAAGGCTGCGCGCAGCCGGCCAGCGCCACCATGCGCCGGGCATGGCCGGTGCGTGGCCACACGCCGGCACTGGTCGCCGGTGGCACCTTGGCCTTGAGCGGCGTTGGCAGCAAGGGCCGGCAGGCCTGGCCAAGCTTCATGGCCGCACCGAACAGCGCAGGCCTCGGCAGCAGGTTCTTCAGGGTGATTCGCAAAGCGCCATCGACACCGCGGCGCGGCAGCCGCGCTTCGAGCACCTCGCGGCCGATGTCGAGCAGGCGGCTGTACTGCACGCCCGACGGGCAGGTCGTTTCGCAGGCGCGGCAGGTCAGGCAGCGGTCCAGATGCAGGCGGGTCCGCTCGGTGGCCTCGGCGCCTTCCAGCATCTGCTTGATCAGGTAGATGCGGCCGCGCGGCCCGTCGAGTTCGTCGCCCAAGAGTTGGTACGTCGGGCAGGTCGCCGTGCAGAAGCCGCAGTGCACGCATTTGCGCAGAATGGCCTCGGCCTCGTTGCCGGCCGGCGTGTGGCGGATGAAATCGGCAAGGTGGGCTTCCATGTCGCCGGATCGTTCCTAAACCCGGCGCAGGCGCTCGCCCGCCGCCGCCAGGGTGCCTTCGTTCTTGGCGAAGCAGAAGCGCACGACGCGGTCATCGCGGCGGTCGGCGCTGAACGCCGACACCGGAATCGCCGCCACGCCGTGCTCGGTGGTCAGCCAGCGGCAGAAGTCAGTGTCGGCCATGTCGTTGATGCCGTCGATCATCGCGAGCTGAAAGTAGGTGCCGGCGCTCGGCAGCGGGCGGAAGCGCGAGCCGGCCAGCTGCTGGCGAAAGTAGTCGCGCTTCTGCTGGTAAAAGGCGGACAGGTCGTCGGCAAAGTCCGGTCGCGCATTCATGAAATCGGCAATCGCCAGCTGCGAAGGATGATGCACGGTGAACACGACGAACTGGTGCGCCTTGCGGAACTCGGCCATTAAGGCGCGCGGCGCCACGCAATAGGCGATCTTCCAGCCCGTGCAGTGGTAGGTCTTGCCGAAGCTCGAAATGACGAAACTGCGCTCGCGCAGCTCGGCATGCCGGATGACGCTCTCATGGCGACCGCCGTCGAACACCATGTGCTCGTACACCTCGTCCGCGACGACGACGATATCGCTACCGCGCACCAGCGCCGCCAGTTCCGCCATGTCCCGCGCCGACCAGACGGTGGCGGTCGGATTGTGCGGCGTGTTGATGACGATCATGCGCGTCTTCGGGCCGATCAGCCCACGCACCTCGGCCCAGTCCGGGCGATAGTCCGGATGGCGCAGATGCGCCTCGATGACGCGGCCGCCGGCGAGCACCACGGAGGGCCCGTAGGAGTCGTACACCGGCGCGAAGACGATCACCTCGTCGCCAGGATGCACGCAGGCAGCGATGGCCGTGAAGATCGCCTGCGTGGCGCCCGCCGTCACCGTCACTTCGTGCTCGACATCGTAACGCGCGCCGTATAAACGCTCGACCTTGGCGGCGATCGCCTCGCGCAGAACCGGCGTGCCAGCCATTGGCGCGTACTGGTTGGCGCCCGCGGCCATGTGATGCGCAACGCGCTCGGTCAGCAGCGCCGGCGGCGCGAAATCCGGGAACCCTTGCGACAGGTTGATGGCGCCATGCTCGGCCGCCAGCCGCGACATGACGGTGAAAATGGTGGTACCGACATCCGGCAGGCGCGAAGGCAAATTCGGACTCATGGCTCAGTTCCCATCGACGTGGCGTTGCAGCCAGAATTCGAGCAGCGCCAGGTGCCAGACCTTGGCGCCCCGCAGGCGCGTGGTGTGGTCCATGGGTGCGGCGAGCAGCTGGTTGACCATCTCGCGCCGGAACAGTCGGCGCTGGCGACACGCCGCGCTGTCGAGCACGCCGCGCATGAAGTCGAGGAACACCCCCTGCGGATACTTGAAGGCCGGCACCGGGAAATAACCTTTCGGCCGGTCGATCACGCTGTCGGGAATCAGCCCGCGCGCGATGGCCTTGAGCGGCCACTTGCCGCCCTCCTTCAATTTGAGTTCGGGCGGCATGCTCATCGCCAGTTCGACCAGCTCGTGGTCGAGGAAAGGCACGCGCGCCTCCAGGCCCCAGGCCATGGTCATGTTATCCACGCGCTTGACCGGGTCGTCGACGATCAGCGTCGTCGCGTCGAAGCGCAGCACCTGGTCGAGGAAGGTATCCGCGTCCGGCTCGGTCAGCCGCGCGGCGACGAGCTCGCCGGTCACGTCGTCGACGGCATAAGGATCGGTGACGGTGGCCAGATACTCGGCGTGGTCGCGGTCGAAGTAGTGGTGACTGAACTTCTCCAGCGGCGTGCCGGATTCCGCGTCCATCTTCGGATACCAGAAGTAGCCGCCGAACACTTCGTCGGCGCCCTGCCCGCTCATCACCACCTTCACCGACTGCGAGACGCGCTGCGCCAGCAGGTAGAAAGCCGCGACATCCTGGCTGACCATGGGTTCGGCCATCTGGTCGACCACCTCGGGCAGCGCGGCCAGCACCTCGGCGTCGGGGATCAGATACTTGCGGTGCCGCGTGCGGAAGTGATTCGCCACGGCGTCGGAGTAGATGAATTCGTTGCCGGAATCGGCGCCTTCGAGGTCGAGATCGCCGAAACCAATGGAGAACGTCTGCACCTCGCGATGGCCGAGCTGGTCGAGCAGGCCGACCAGCAGGCTGGAGTCCAGCCCGCCGGAAAGCAGCACGCCGACCGGCACGTCGGCGGCGGTCATCTGCCGCTCGACCGCCGCCAGCAGCGATGCGCGCACACGCGCGAGCCAGGCCGATTCGCCGAGCGGCGGCGCCGGACGCTGCGCCTTGAGGCGCCAGTAGGGGCGGGGCTCGCTCTTGCCGTTCGCGTCCATGATCATGAGATGGCCGGGCGCCAGCTTGCGCACCCCCTTCAGGATCGTGCGCGGCGCCGGCACCACGGCGTGCAATGTGAGATGGTGATGCAGCGCCAACGGGTCCAGCGTGGTATCGACGCCGCCCGCCGCCAGCAGCGCCGGCAACGTCGAGGCGAAGCGGAAGCGGCCCCCATCCCGTGAGTAGTACAACGGCTTGATGCCGGCGCGGTCACGGCCGAGGAACAGCGAGCGTTCGGCCTCGCTCCAGACCGCGAAGGCGAACATGCCGTTGAAGCGATCGACGCAATCCTCGCCCCAGGCGTGATAGCCCTTGAGGATGACTTCCGAGTCGCCCTCGGAGAAGAAGCGGTAGCCGAGCGCCGCCAGCTCGCGGCGCAGCTCGCGGTAGTTGTAGAGCGTGCCGTTGAAAACCAGCGTCAGGCCGAGCGCCTTGTCCACCATCGGCTGGTGCGCATGCGCTGAAAGGTCGATGATCGACAGCCGCCGATGGCCGAGAATCACGGGACCGTCGGCGTACACGCCTTCATGGTCCGGCCCGCGCCGCGCCAGGCGCGCCATCATGCGCGATAGACCCGCGAAGTCCGGCTCGCCGCCGTCGAATCTCAATTCACCGCAAATGCCGCACATCTCAGTTCATCCGAAAGTCAGTCGTGGCGGTACGCCGCATCAAGTCCATTACATCTCCATGGACATTATCTCTTAGCAGTTCTATGCTACCGGCTCGCCCAATTCATGTCACTTTCTTGCGGGAGCTTGGAATGAAATCCGCGTTGTTGTCGCTGCTGTTGGCGTTCTCGTCCTCGCACACCGTTGCCGGCGACTTGGATGCCTTTATCGGCACGTGGCGAGCCCATTACAAGACAGAAGAAGGCAAGGAGCGTCAGGCGGAGCTTCGAATCTGGCCAGACGGAGCGGCGTGGCATGTCTTCGGCAGCGGCAATAGAAATATGTGCATCGGTCGGGAGTTTCCGGCCACCGCCAATGCGGTATCTCGGGACGAGTTGCAGCTCCGGGTCAATCGTTCCGAGGCGATCCCCGGGTGCGGGGATCTCAATCTCACGCTTAAGCTTCGCGACACCGCGCATCTCGATGGCACCTTCAAGGACGGACGCACAGCCTTGCTGAAAAAACAGTAGGAACTCCCGATGAATATCGAGCAATTCATGCGCGGCTACCAGGCCGCGTGGGAAAACCGCGACGGCGCGATGTTCGTTGCCCTGTTCACCGCCGACGGCGAATACCACAACACGCCATTCGCGGTGCAACGCGGACCGGCGCAGCTTGCCGAGTACTGGCGCCGCGTCAAGCTCCAGGAAGACGTGCGCGTCGATTACGACGTGCTGTCCTCGTCCGCGACCGGCGGCATCGCCCATTGGCGCACCACCTACCAGGTCGCCTCCGAGGAACTTTTCCAGATCTGGGCCAGGTCGACCGGCACGGGGCTACCGGCCCGCCAGCCCGGCGATCCGCTGCCACGCATGATCCTCGACGGCATGCTCCAGGCCGAGTTCGACGGCGGCCTGTGCCGCCGCTGCGACATCTGGTGGCACAGCATGCCCGACACCTCGTAGCGGACGCCCGACCACATTATCGTTCCTCCGATGAAAAGATATCCCCATGAACCGTAAATGCTTGGTCGGCTTGGCCACGCTGGCAATACTGTTCACCCCAGGTCCCGCAAAGTCTCAAGTAACGCTCGGCGATGCGCTGGAGATGGGTGCCCGCAAACTATCGAAGGAGGAGTGGTTGTCGATGCTGCCCCTCACCGTATCTGGCCTGACCTCGACTGGCAACGCCGAATTCAAGCTGACCTTCAAGGCGGACGGCACACTATTGGGCCATGTCCGCACGCTGGAGGGCGCGACCAGCGGCACCTTTGGCACTTGGACCATCGACGACGACGGCAAGCGCTGTATCGACGAAACCCTGTCGGCATGGAACATGAAGGTCCAGGAATGCGCCTACACCATGAAGCTGGGCGACAAGTACTTCGCCACCAGGACGGCCACCGACCGTAGTCGCAAGATTCGGATGTATACCTACGTCACTCGCGACAACTGATCGCAGCGAACGAGGCGGGGTGCGGTCGAACCGCCGGCTCGCCGAGCCGACTACCTGATCGCCAGCAACTCCACCTCGAATACCAGCGTCGCGTTGGGCGGAATCACGCCGCCGGCGCCGCGCGCGCCGTAGCCGAGCTGCGGCGGAATGGTCAGCTTGCGCGAGCCGCCGACCTTCATGCCCTGCACGCCCTCATCCCAGCCGGCGATGACATGCCGCGCGGCAAGCGGGAATTCGAAGGGCTCGTTGCGGTCCTTGCTCGAATCGAACTTGCGGCCGTCGGTCAGCCAGCCGGTGTAATGCACGGACACGGTCTGGCCGGCGCGCGCCTCGTCGCCGCTGCCGACGCTCAGGTCTTCGATGATCAGGCCGCTGTCGGTGGTGAGGGTGGACATGGAACTTCCTTTCGTGGGGTCAGAAATCGGGATACAGGCGACCGGGGTTGAAGACGCCGCGTGGGTCGAATGCGGCCTTGAGCCGCTTGTGTATTGCCATGAGCGGCGCGGGCAGCGGCTGGAAAACGCCGGCGGTTTTATCGCCGCCGCGAAACAGCACCGCGTGGCCGCCGGCCACGCTCGCGGCTTTCCGCGCGACGGAGACATCGCCACGCCACCAGCGCTGGCTGCCGCCCCATTCGATGATCTGCTCGCCGGGCAAGTCGAGCGGCGGCGCGATCGAGGGCACCGACAAGCGCGGCAGTGCATCGTCACTCGCGAAGAAATCGCATCGATGCTGGCGCAGCGCCTCCCAGAATGCGGCGCCTTGGTCGATGAACTCGCCGCCGAGCTTTGCGCGCGCCGCCGCGACGGCCGCGCGCGCGCCGGCGAGACGCACGGTTAATACGTCATCCTGCCAGCAGGTCGCGGCGATGGGCAGCGGCTTGCCAGCCCAGGCGTTCATCGCCTCGATGGCCTTGTCCTGCGGCATCTCGAAGCGCAAAGTCGCTTCCGCCACCGGGCGCGGCAGTACCTTCAGCGAGACTTCGAGGATCAGGCCGAGCGTGCCGAGGCTGCCGGCCATCAGGCGCGCGACGTCGAAACCGGCGACGTTCTTCATCACCTGGCCGCCGAAAGTCAGCCGTCGCGACTCGCCGTCCATGACTTCAACGCCGAGCACGAAATCGCGCAGCGAACCGACCGCCGCGCGGCGCGGCCCCGAGAGACCGGCGGCGACGGCGCCGCCCAACGTGGCCGGGCCACCGAACGATGGCGGCTCGAAGGGCAGACATTGCTCCCGCGCCGCCAGCGCGGCCTCAATCTGGGCGAGCGGTGTGCCGCAACGCGCGGTAATCACCAGTTCGGTCGGCTCGTAGGCAACGATGCCGGCATGCGCACGCGTGTCGAGGAGGTCGCCGACCAAGGCATTACCGTAGAAATCCTTGCTGCCGCCGCCGCGAATGCATAGCGGCTTGGCGGGGCTCGCGGCGCGGATACGTTCGGCGAATGAGTCCGTGATGTCGGCCATCAGAAGCGCTCAATGTCGGGGAACTTGAGCTCGCCGGCATGCACGTGCATGCGGCCCAGTTCGGCGCAGCGATGCAGCGTCGGCACCGCCTTGCCGGGATTGAGCAGCCCGGCCGGATCGAAGGCGGCCTTGACGCGATGGAAGGCCGCGAGCTCCGCGCTGTCGAACTGCGCGCACATGCCAGGCAGCTTTTCGAAGCCGACGCCGTGCTCGCCCGTCACCGTGCCACCGAACTTCACCGAGAGTTCGAGAATCTCCGCGCCGAACATCTCCGTGCGCTCGAGTTCGCCGGGCACGTTGGCATCGTAGAGGATCAGCGGGTGCAGGTTGCCGTCGCCGGCATGGAAGACGTTGATGCAGCGCAGGCCGTATTTCCGCTCCATCCCGGCGATGGCTTGCAGCATGTCGCCCAGGCGCTTGCGCGGGATGGTGCCGTCCATGCAGTAGTAGTCGGCCGAAATGCGCCCGGCGGCGGGAAACGCCGCCTTGCGGCCGGCCCAGAACCTGAGCCGCTCCGCCTCGTCCGTCGACACGCGGATGCCGGTGGCGCCGCGGCCTTCCAGCACCGCCCGCATGCGGGCGATTTCCTCCTCGACTTCCTCCGGCGTGCCGTCGGACTCGCAAAGCAGGATGGCCTCGGCGTCCAGGTCGTAGCCCGCCTTGACGAACGGCTCGACCGCCGCCGTGGCCGGCTGGTCCATCATCTCCAGCCCGGCCGGAATGATGCCCGAGCCGATGATCGCGGCCACCGCGTCGCCGGCCTTTTGCACGTCGTCGAAGGAGGCCATGATGACGCGCGCGACTTCCGGCTTCGGCACCAGCTTCACCGTCACCTCCGTGACCACGGCCAGCAGGCCTTCCGAGCCGATCATCAGCGCCAGCAGGTCGTAGCCGGGTGCGTCCAGTGCGTGCGATCCCAATTCGATGGCCTCGCCTTCGATGGTCACGCCGCGCACGCGCAGCACGTTGTGCACCGTCAGGCCGTATTTCAAGCAATGCATGCCGCCGGCGTTCTCGGCGACATTGCCACCGATGCTGCACGCGATCTGCGAGCTGGGGTCGGGCGCGTAGTAGAGCCCGTGCGGCGCGGCGACTTCCGAGATGGCGAGGTTGCGCACGCCCGGCTCGACGACGGCGACGCGCGCCACGGGATCGAGACGGAGGATGCGCTTCATCTTGGCGAGGCTCAGGACGATACCGTGCTCGTGCGGCAGCACGCCGGCCGACAGGCCGGTGCCCGAGCCGCGCGCAACGACGGGCACGCCGAGCCGGTGGCAAGTCTTCAGCACCGCCGCCACCTGCGCCTCGTTCTCGGCCAGCACCACCGCCAGCGGCAGGCGACGATAGGCGGAGAGGCCGTCGCACTCGTAGGGCTTGAGGTCCTCGGGGTCGGCGAGCAGGTTCGCCGCCGGCACCTGGCGGACGAGTTCGGCGATCAGCGCGACTCGATCGACGTCGCTGAAATCCTGGTCGCGCTCGGCAACGTGGTGGCGGGAAAACATGCGGCGATTCTACAAGGCGATCGCAGCGGCATCGCCGGCCAGGGCGGCAATGCCCGCTTCGTCGAGCCCGAGCAGCCGGCGCGCGGCCTGCTCCCAGTGCGACGCGCCAGCGGCGACGGCGGCGCGCAGCGGCGCGTCGCCATCACTGACTTTGGCGTAGGCTGCCGCCAGCCGCGGAAAGAGGTCGCGCCGCAGGCCATCGAAGTTGGCGAACCAGAAATGCAGCGAGGCATCGTTGCCGGCGGCCAGCAGCGCCGGCAGCGTGGACAGGCAATCGGCCAGGTTGTCGCGCACGGCGCGAGCGACGAGTTCGGCGCGCTTCGTGGTGAAACCGGCGATCATCTGCTCCCAGGCTGGCCCCAGCAGGCATCCCGCCGCGTGCTCGCCGCGCTCGTGCAGGATCAATGTCTCGACTTCGCGGTCGGTCATGCGCGCCAGCGCCGCGGCCGGATCATCCGCGTAACCGTGGGCGGCCAGCGCCCGCGCCATGGCGCCGGGCTGCTGCTTCACGCCCCAAGCCTCGGCCTTCTCCCACAGCCACTGGCGCAGCGCCTCGCGGCGCACGATCACCGTGCCACCCTGCAAGGCGGCGGGAATGGCCGTCAGGTCGCGCGCGTATTCGCAGTCGCAGACCAGCACCGTCAGTCCGTCGTGACTTTCCAGGCGCCCCAGGCGGCCAAGGAAGAAGTGCGGCTTGCGGAAGCGGCCAATGCCGGCGCCATAAACCAGCCCGGCCGGCAGCAGCACCGCATTGACGGCGGCGGCGGCGAAGGGGTCGTGCCAGGCGTCGGCCAGCGGCAGCGGCCGAAAGTCGTCCTCGGCCAGCGTTTCCCAGAGCGCCTCGCGCTCGGCGATCCAGCGGCCGACATCCTGGCGCGGCGGCGGCACGCCGGGCGGTAGGTCGTGCTCCCAGCGGTAAAACTCGCGCATCTCCAGCAAGTAGGCGCACAGCGTCATCTCGCGGGCGTGGCGCGCGTCGGCGATGTGGCAGTTGTGCTGCACCGCTTCGAGCAGCGGCGCCAGGCCGGCGATCATGGCCGGCGTTTCCGCGGCTGAAAGGCGGCGACGCCCTTGACGATCGCCGAAAACGGCAGCGCGGCCAGATCGCCGTGCCGTGCTCGCGCCAGCAGCACCAGCCGATGCACGTCGGGCGCCGGCGCCTCGGCATCGAGCACGTCACGCAAGCCAGCGAGACCGCCGCACTGGATTTTCATCACCATGGCGTGCGGCAGGATGCGCCGGGTGTTGGCGAGGCGCAACGCGAAGGCTGACTTTTCGCGCAGCAGGCCGGCCAGTTGGCCGCATTCGGCGCGCGCCACCGGCGACGTGCAGGCAATGCTCTCGCGTTCGGCCAGCGCGTGGTGACTGGCCAGCTGACAGACGGCGCAGCGCGCCAGCAATGCCCGCGCGAAGACGCAGGGCAGCCGATTGACGCCGCCGCGGGCGGAACGATAGGCCGCTTCGTCCATCGACTACCAGTCATCGCCGGTCAACGGCTCGCCTTCGCGCACTTGGTTGAGCAAGTCCTCGGCCTGCAGCTCGTTCTCGGCGAAGATCACTTTCACCAGCGTGCCGGCCGGCAGATCGGAGGCCTGGCGCAGGCGCTTGGCCTCGGCCGAGGCATGCTTGAAGAAGCCGAACTCGGTGATCTTCTCCAACTGCTTGACCGGTCCGACCTGGGTGACGCGATACAGGTAATAAGGCATTGCGTGTTCCTCTCCATGGTCTTCAATCGACGTAGCGTTTGCTTTCCCCGCGGCGTCCGGGCCGGCTCTTCTGGATGATGACACCCTTGACGCACGCGAGGTCCGGGATAAGCGAGGCCGGATAGGCGGGATTGAGGGCGCGCAATTCCCAGCCGGCATCCGTCCGCGCCAGTTGCCGGAAAATCCATTCGCCGTCGAATTGCGCCAACACGTAGGAACCCTCCGTCGCCAGTCCCTCGGGTTCGATGATGATCACTTCGCCCTCGCGGAACTCCGGCGCCATGCTATCGCCGAGCACCATCAGCGCGAAGGCTTCGGCGCCGGCGCATTCCTCGCCGGCCTCGACGGCCGGCGCAATCGGAATCACGCGTTTCGCCGTCATGGCATGCTGCGCCGCAATAGCGGCCAGGGGCGCGAAAGCGTCGAATTGCGCCGGATTTGTGTTCTTGATCCGGAACAAGAAAGCTCGATTTCCATCGTATGCCGCTTGACTCCAGTATCCCGCTTTCGTACTATGACTTCCGTAATACAGATTGACCCGGGGGGCCGCCCCGGGCCGGCGTGTCGGGAATTGTGCCCGACGATGCGACCGGCCCGCCGCGGCCCCCCAACCTTTTTGGCGCGCGCCGACGGCATCACAACACGGTCGCGACGATGTTGCCCGACGGCGCCCCGGCGGCCAGCAGCCTGTCGCGGGCAGCATCGACGAAAGCATGGTCGCCGGCCAAGTAGATTCCCTTCTCCGCCAAGGCGCCATCGGCCACGACCAGCGCCGCAGCCGCCCGCCCGCCGGCGTCGGCGCCATTGTCGGCGTCGAGCGCGCGATAGCTGAAGTGGTCGAGCGCCCCTGCCCAGGCACGGCACTGGTTGGCGAGATACTGGCCGCCCGGCCGCGTCGCCGCCCAGTACAGCGCGATTTCCGGGAAACAGTCGAGCGACAGGGCATGTTCGACCAGGCTCTTCACCGGCGCGAAGCCGGCATCGCGGCAGACAAAAGCCAGCGGCAGGCCACGCTCGGGCCGCAGCACGAAATCGCCGAACGGCCCCCAGACGTTGATCGGGTCGCCCGCATGCACCGCGCCGGCGAACAGCCGGGCGGCAAAGCCGTCGCCGCTCTTGGCGTCGGCGCGGGTGACGTGGAACAGCAGGTTGCGATCGTCGCAGGGACAGGAGGCGACCGGATAATCGCCGCGGAAATCGATGCCGCCGCCCGCGTAGCCGAGCGTGACGTTCTGGCCGGCCAGGAAGCGCAGCCGGTTGGTGCGCGGCGTCTGCAGGTGCAGCAACAGGGTGTCGGCATCGAGCGACGCGACGCTGCGCACCCGCGCGACGATCTGCTGCTCCGGAATATCGACGGGTGATTCCGCCTCGACCATCTCGATCACCAGGTCGCTCACCGCCGTGTGCGAGCAGAGCAGGCGATAGCTCTGCGCCCGCTCGACTTCCGAGAGCGGATAGTCGGTATTGCGGACCTGACGCGTCTGGCCGGCGATCAGCCGCGCCTTGCACAAACCGCAATTGCCGTTGCCGCAGCCGTAGGACGGCGCCAGGCCGGCGTGCAGCGCCGCCTCGAGGATGGTCGCCGACCCCTCGACGAAGAACTCATGGCCCGAAGGCCGGATCGTCACCTGGGCCGTCATGACCCGCAACATGTCATCCATCACCGCCACCGTATCGTCGGACTCCTGGCTGCCCAGCACCGCCGCCAGCCCATCGTCGAGCATCCCGGCCAGCTCGCGCGCCGGCGCCGCGCCGTCCCGTTCCAGAACCTCGACGCGCGCGCGCACCGTCGTCAGCAACTGGTGGTAGCGCGCCAGGTGGCGGCGCAGGCTGTCCAGCTCCTGGCTCTGCGCAAACAGGCGCTGCGCCAGCACCTCCTGCGAGGGCAGCAGGCGCTCGCGCATGCGCCGGCTGAACGCCTGCTCCTTGATCTGGGCGACGCGCTCGAAGGCGCCGCTTTCCTCCAGGCACAGCGCCGGATAGACGCGCTGAAGCTCGGCGCCATCGACCATGCCGTCATGCGCGGCCAGGTCGCCGTCGCGTATCTTCTTCTGCAACTCGCCGCGGGTGACGCCGATCAGCTGCGCCGCCCGCGACAAGGTCAGCAGTTGCGCCATCGCCTCTCCCCGGATTTCCGGACCTCGATGCGGGGAAGAATAGCGCGCTTTTCGCGCGGCAAAAATCAATGACCTGATCGTGGTCATGGCCCGGCTTATCGCCGGCCCGGCCGCGGCGCGGGCGCTTGCGGCGAGGCTTAGGGCCTGCTCTCGATCATGCGACGGTGGCGTTGCCGGCCGGAAGCGGCGTTTGCGGCGTTGCCGGGCGACCACGTCGGCGCGTGTTTTCATCAAGAGCGCCCATGACCTTCGTCTAATTGTTCCGCATAGGCGATGTGGGTATAGTGCCGCCGGCATTCACCAGACCCGCGCTCACGCGGGCGATTCCTCCCCCGAAAGAGATTCCATCCCCGGTCCGCGCGGGCTGCGGGATGGCTTGGAGAACAGAAGAATGAAGCGAACAGCAAAAGTCAGCCGTGGCGGGACGCCTGCCAACGGCGTGTGGAGGCTTGCCGCCTGAAACCCGGGCTCCTTTTCCCCCCAAAAGCATCGGCGCCCCTCGGGGCGGGGGGCGGGGGCCGGCCCGACCGGGAAGGGGGAG
>OEIV010001128.1_pt1 | contig 12850 bp, 16 predicted proteins | sample 1539231 | NCBI WGS metagenome assembly OEIV01 (sample SAMN03794762, study PRJEB22550) | activated sludge metagenome | feature: wastewater treatment plant; material: activated sludge; isolation source: Wastewater treatment plant of a petroleum refinery complex | place: Argentina: Buenos Aires ...
CTTCATGTTGCCCTGGGCGTCATAGAAGCGGTTGCCGGTCTCATCGGTGATGAGGCCCAGGGAGCGCATCAGGTCTTCGGCTTCATTGGTAGTGGGGATGAGCCGTTGCAGGAAGGTCTTGAAGCTGGTTCCTGCGTCGGAACCGCTCTTGAAATACGAGGCGGTGGCGACCAGGGATGTGTTGAAGTCGGCAAACGACACGCCCATCATGGACGCGACGCCGCCGCCCTGGGCCAGCGCCAGGGCGTAATCTTCGATGGCGAACTTGCTGTTGACCGTGACGCTGGTGATGCCGTCAACGGCCGTCTTCATGTCTTCGGCCTTAATGCCGAACATCGCCATCACGTCGGTGGCGACAGAGGCGGCGGTGTTGAAGTCGGCTCCGGTGGCGTTGGCCAGCAGGACGGTGGAGTGGGCCGCGCCTTGAAGCACCTGATCCATTGTCAGGCCGTTCATGGCCAGCATCTCAATGGCCTGCGCCGCCTCGACAGCCGTGACCTTCAGGTTGGGGTCAAGGCCCAGGTCTTGGATTAAGTCCTTGACGGGTGAGATGACATCGGCCGTCGTGCCCCAGGCGGCGGCGATATTGGAGACCTGCGCCTCCATGTCGGCCGCCATCTGGACGCCCTTGACCATGAACGCGCCTACGGCGACGCCCGCGGCGGCGATGCCGGAGACCAGCGCGCCGGTTGCCGCGGCTCCTACAGTTTGGAGGCGCGAAAAACCGGAAGATGCCTTGTCAGCCCCGTCCCCCAACCCCTCGATGTCAGACCGAAGGGCTTTGATTGGACTGGCCGCATTATTCTGGAGGTTGGCGATGATCTGGATTGTGGCGGCCATAACAGGAACTTTCCCGGCATCTCCCGGTGCGTTGCTTGCTTAGTGTTTTCTGCTCTTCCCTTTGCGGCTGCGCTCTGCCTCAGCTTTGAGCCGCTTTTCTTCCTCTTCCCTGAACTTCTCCTTCGCTGCTAAGAACTCCATCAACTCTTCCAACAGGTCTGAGTCGGTGTCGTTGATTTGCTCCTGCGTCCAGTGGTATCGGTCAATTAGCGCGATCTCTAGATCGAACTGGCCGCAGGGCTGCTCTGCCCGCAACAGCCCCTTCAGGCGTCTGTACCAGCGGTTCTTTACGCCTGTGAGGTACTGTCGCCGGGTGAGAGGACGTTTGGGTCAGCGCCGTCCAGGGGCAGCGACTCCGGCTCGACCGGACGCTGCTGGACGGCCGGAGTCTTGGTCTGGGGCGTGTTCAACTCGTTGATCTTGGTCAGAACCGCCAGCCAGATCGGAGCGTCGGTGTCGATCTGTTCGATCCAGACGGTATTGCAGGGAACCTTCGCGCCGCTGGGGAAACGAAAGCCGGGGCCATCCCAGTCCACAACGGCCGCTTTCAGCAGGGCCAACTCGTGCAGGTGCGCCGACATCTTGGCGTCGACCGTCATCTCGTCATTGGCGTCTTCCCTGGCCGAAGAGCCGTTGCTGCTGCCGCTGGCCTGATGCCGGATTTGCAGCGACAGCAACTCTTGCTGCACCATACCGCGCTGCCGCTTGGTCAGCTTGCCGACGATGACCACGCTGTCATCGCCCTCGATGACGGTGACTCGTGCCTTTGGGTCAATAAACGCGAAACTCATGGTGAAACCTCCGTGACTTGTAACTGCCTGTAATGGTGTATAATGGTTTGTATGCCTTCCGTTGTTGCAGGTTCCTTCGCTGATACAGCGAAGGAACCTGCTAGACGGACAAACCGCTGACCACTCTTACAGCAGCGACGAAACGTTGGTCTGAACCCGCAGGCGGAAGTCGCTGTTACCCAACTCCGAATGCTTCTGGCCGTTCAGGGAGAAGCTGAACAGACGGTTGACCCCTTCGTTTTCGTCCAGGCTCATGTCTTCCAGCTTGCCCACCATGTCGATCTCCACGTAGTAGCGGAAAGCGACGCCGCTGACCGTTTCCAGCACCGGGCCGTTGTAGCGCGTGCGCGTCTTGACCAAGCGGCCCTCACGGAACAGGTTGTAGTGAATGGGGTCGTCCACCTCCATCGCCAGGCTCATGGACGGTTCCACCTTGCCAGGATCAACCCGGCTGAAGGTGCGGCCGCCGCCCGGCCCAACCGGCAGGAACTTCTCTTGCAGGCCGGTGGGCACGGTGTGGCTAACCTTGACGACCTTGCCGACCACCTCAGTCGTGCCGATGTTGCTGGCGGAGTCGATCCACACCTGCACGTCCAGCGGCGAGATCAGTTCGCCCAGCGCCTGCGACGGATAGGTGGGCGGCTCCAAAATCCAATAGGTGTCGTCATCGAAGGCGAAGACGCCGAAGGCGGAGCCGTCAATGCTGTCCAGTTCAAAGGTGTCGGCCGTGACGTTGACCACCTCATAGGTGTTGCCGTTGAGTTGCGTCATGCCGACCACGCCGGTGAACGTCACCTCATCGCCGTCGAGCAGGCCGTGGCCGGGCGAAGTGACCACGACCGGGTTGGCCTTCGTCGCCGCGGTGGGCGTGCCGGAGGAAGTCGGGAACTGCGCGACGCCCGACGCGGACAGGGAGACGTTGGACGTGCCGGTGGCGTCGGCTTCAATCGTCATCTCCTTCAGGATGGCCAGCGGCGACCGGAAGATCATGACGTTGGGATCGCCCGCCCACATGGTGGCGACCTTGAGCAGATTGGTGCTCATGGCCCGCGTGAACACCCACAGCTTGGAGATGGAGCCGCCCGCGGGCGTGCTGGGCGTGACGCCGCCCTGAATGCCCATGCTGGCCCACAGCAGCAGGTCAGTGGTGTCCAGGTCGCCGCTGCCTTCCCACTCCGCCCACTTGCGCGGGGTGCTGGAACGGGCGCGGGCGGCCAGCGTGCCGTCCGACACCGGCGTCGACTGCGTCGGAGCCTGCGGGGTCAGGCTGCCATTGAAGTTGATGTAGTAGGTTGGAGCCGTCAGGGGAGTTGACCGATCAGCCTGAAGGCCCAACGCGAATTTCTCAAAAGCGATAACGGACATGATGTGTTACTCCTGGTTGGTGCTGAAGCGGGAAACTTCTTGACAATCCGAGCGGGCGCGCCCTACTCCTTGTCGCTCTTCTCCGGCTTGGTTTCCTTGTGCGCCTTGCGCTGCTCTTCCTTCGGCTCTACCGCGATGACCGTGGCGCGCACCTGGGCGCGGCGCGGCTGTTCGTCATCGGCCGTCTCATCGGCGCTACCCTCGTCATCCCCCTTGCCGCGCTTGTACAGGCGGCTATGGGCGATGCTGCGCTGGACGTGCTTCGGAAGCTGCTGCCACATCTCTTCGGTGATGTCCTCAGACGGCGCATCCGAGATCACCTCAGAGCCGTCGCCCACAAAGTGGTAGACGATCTCCTTGCCCTCTTCCTTGTCGTTTTTCTTGGTCACTGCCGCTCTCCTTATGCCTTGGTTTCAAACCGCATCATTTGATAAACGTCTACTATCGCGCTGATTCCCCAGAACGTTCGGCTGTTCCACCAGGGAATCTGGCCCACCTGGTAGGTCAGCACTTCACCGGGAATCTTCACGCCTAATCCAACGACCTTGTTGTTGAGCGTGCTGTTGCTCACGATGACCCGCACTAACTCTGCGATCCATTTGCGGTGATGCTGGGCGACGGCCGCCACAGAGCGGTCATCGGTCAGCTTCCCTTCGGCCAGCATGATTTGCACCTGCGCTTCCCACTTGTGCATCAGCGTCCGACGCTGAGCCTCACGCGCCACCACAACCCGAACGTTGATCGCCTCGCTGATGAGCACGACGGGCAAGGTGTCGAGGGAAAGCAACTCGTACTCATCCGGGTAAATCCAGACACCGGCCAGCGGTGGTTCACCCAGCGGGGCCATCTGGCTCAGGACTGGCTTTAACTCAGACAGCGCCGCTTCAATCGTTTGAGTCATCGCGCCCTCTCTGGTATCACTGCCTGCTCATTCGCCATTTCTGCGCGCCAGTAAGCCAGCCGCCGCCGCGCGATCTCCAGATAGTCCGTATCCGCTTCGATGCCGATGACCGTATCCCAACCCTCCATCATGGCGGCAATGGGGATGGAGCCGGAGCCGCAGAACGGATCAATGACGCTGCCGCCCGTGGGCGGCCTGGTCAGGCGGGCCAGGTGGCGGCCCAGGGCCAGCGGCCTGACCGTCGGTTTGCAGCTGCCCGGGCCGTAGCGCCAATCGGCGGTCAGACCCGCCTCCACACCGCTAACGGCTCTCCCCTTGAGGATGTCGTAGGTGTGGCCGTCAATGCGCTCCCAATCGGAAGTGCCTTGCGCCCTGCGCCAGAAGAGGCCGTATGTGCCCGCGTCGCGTTCGCCTTGCGTCGCCTTGGCGCTGTAGAAGAAGCGGGCGGCAGAGCCGCCATCGTAGGGCAGGCGCGCGTCGTCTTGCGTGCCGCTGCCGTTGCCCCAATGGGACTGGTTGCGCCGCGCCGGGCGCGCGCCCCGGCCCGTGGTTTCCGGGAACTGCGCTTCCACTTCCTCAGAGCCGTCGAGAATGACGTTCGCGGGCCAGCGGCCGGGCGGGATGTCGTCCTGCTGCCGCCTAAAGCCGCCGCTGTAGTTGCCGATGTCGCCGCCGTGGGCGTCCTTGTGGGCTTTGCTCTCAAGCTCCGCCCGATCCGGCTGGTTCAAGGGCAACCGGCCGCCGTCAACCCACAGGCCGGCAACACCCCAACGCCGGGCATTGTCGGCGTAGGAGCCGTCCAGCGGCTTCATGGCCAGCACGATAGGCTCCCAAGCCGGTTTGAGCGTCGTGTTCCAGCCGTCCCAATCGGCGGCGTGGGACGTGGCCGGAGCCGTGACCTGGGGCGTGAAACCCTGTTGGCCCGGATTAAAGCGGCCGTTGGAACCCAGGGACGTTTTGCGATCCGCCTGGCCCACGACCGGGCGCTGCGCCCCGGCCGCGGCGTCAAGGGCTTTGCTGATGTTCAGACCCTTCGGGAAGCCCTGGCCATGCACCCAGGCCATGAGGGAAGCCGGGCTGTAGGCAAAGCCCAGGCTGTCCCTGATCTCAAATCCGGCCAGGCGGATGGCCAGCATCATCAAATCGAGCGACCGCGTGCCGGCAAAGACGGCCAGCGAACCGCCCGGCTTCATAATGCGGAAAACTTCCCGCCACACCTCCGGGCCTGGAACCCAGGCATCCCAGGAGTGGCCCATGAAGCCGTGACCGTTCGGCTCATAGAGACGGCCGTCCAGCCAGGCGGCGACGCAAGCGGCAACCTCATCCGGCTTATGGTCTCTGAGACCGTAAGGCGGATCGGTGATGCAGGTGTCCACGCTGCTGTCGGGCAGCGCGGCCATCACCTGTAGGCAATCGCCGTGCATCAACTCAACCTGCGTCATCTGAATAGGCCCTCGATGAACTTAGTCGCCTCATCAGCTACAAATCTCTCGCGTGTTTCGGCCACGCTCTCAACCGTCTGCCACCTGTTGCGGTGCATCCAAGCCTGCGTTGCCTGCTGCTGTACCAGATCGGCGTAGTCAACGCCCGATGACTGCACAATGAACAGAACGCCGCCGCCCGATGGCAGAATCAGTTGCCAGGAGTTGAAGAGCTTGTAAGTGCGGACGTAAGAGCCGCCAGTTGGTGCGGGATAGGGCCTGATCCCGTCTGCAAGAATCGCCTGCCCCACCTGCTGGCTAAACCCTCCGTCACGGAAGGCTTTGTCCAAGTCCTCAACTTTGACCAACTGCTCCGGCAGAACCGCGTCGATCTGCACCTTGATTTCGATCACAGGCCCCGCCTGCCCCGCGCCACGCCAAACATCTTGGGCATCGCGTACACAGGGGATTCCGGGCGCTCCAACACCGCCAACTCTTCCTGAGCCATGCTCCGAAGTTCGGCCGCGCGTTTGGTGGGATCGAAGGTCTGGCGTGAGTAGCTTCTGTCAAGCGCCTGCACGGTGACGCTGGTCAGGCGAACGACAACCGGGGCCAGGCTGGCCGCTGTCAGCAGCTTCACGGCGCGCTTGACGCGCAGACCGTCGTTGCCGCCGGCATCCACCAGCGCCTGCGCGTTGGTGATGCGACCAACTACTTCCCGCTGTGCCGCGCCCAAATGGACATCCGAGGCAATGACCTCATTGCGCAGGTCGTTGGATGTCAATTGCGCGTCCAGCAAAGCGCGGATTTCCTGGAAGTCTTCCGCCGTGACCAGCGCCATAACCTCAATCTCCAAGCCTCAAGCTCAGACGGGTTGCCGGTTGGCGACCGGCGCGCCGTCTCCCCAACAAGCGACCTGCCTGTTACTTCTTGGCTGCCGTCCGGCCGCGCGCCGGGCCAACGCCAGCGCCGGTCTCAGGCCCGGCAACGGCATTGGCCACCGGGCCGGTGGCGGTCGTCATGATCGTGGACGCGCCGATCTCCGGCTTGTCCGCGCCTTCCTCTTCGTCATCCTCATCCTCATCGTCGGTCTGGCCTTCGGTGGTCTTGGCCTCAGCCTGCTCAGTCGCCAGAACCAGCGTGCCCTTGCGGAGACGCTCATTCACGGCCGGTGTCCGGGCAACCTGGGCCACGTCGCCAGGCTTCAAGAACACCTCGCCGTGGGGGTGCTCCTTGTTCTTCTCCCAGAGGATGGTAGTGTTGGGCTTCCCAACGGCCTGAACGGTGATGTATTTAGCCACTGTCGTTTCTCCGTCTGGCCGAGGCCGGGAATGTTCCCGGCCCCGGCCCACTAAAAGAGGTCTATTCAAAGACGGCCGCTAGGCGTTGATGTCCAGCACGCGGGCGGCGTTCTTGTCCAGCACCGCAAACCCGACCACCTCAGTCATGGTGATGTCCTGGGTCTGTTGCGTGGTGAACTTCTCTACTTCGGTCAGGCTGGCCCCGATCTCCGTCAACTGCTGCACGGCAAAGCGCGTGTCAATGCCGACGATCTTCAGGGCCGGAGCCTCACCCGTGTGACCGACGCGCACGGCGTCGGCCAGGCCGCGGTTGATCGGCGTCAGGCCGCCGAACGCGCCGCCCAGGGCCACCATCGGCACGTTGGCCGTGCCCAGTTGCAGCAGGTTCATGGACAGCACAACACCGGTGCGCGCCAGGGCGTGGGTCAGAATGTAAGCCCCGTCAAACTGGAGCTTGAAGGCCAGCCAGCCGGCCAGGGTCAGCGTGCCCGCGGTGGCGGCCGGGTCCAAGTCGGTCAGGTCGTGAACCGTGGCGGCGTTGTCGTTGCCATCGCCGTTGATGATGACATCCATGATGTCGCCCAACTTGTCGACCTCAGTCTGAACGGCGATCTGGCGCAGGTGCAGGCCCACCAGGTCAATCGGCATCCGGCGCAGCATCTCATACGACGCCACGAGGCGGCGGCCGTACTTGTGCAAATCAACGGTGTGCTTGTTGCCGGTCAGGGTGGAGGCCGGCACTTTGGCCGTCTCCGCCACACGCACCATGCCGGTCTTGGTCTCGTCATGGGTCAGGTAAAACGAACGATAGCTGTCACCGTCAATGGGCGTGGTGATGGCGATCAGTTCGCTGATGGGAATGGCGGGTTGAATCTGCTCATCCCAGCGCGCGGCGGCGTCGGTGTAGGGGCGCATGACGGAGCCGGGCGCATAGTCCGAAGAGGCGTAGATGTCGCGCTTCACCGCCGTGGGAGCGGCGGTGCGGCCGGTCTTGACTTCACGGAAGATGCGCGCGGCGAACTCCGGCAACAGAGCGCGCGTGTTGGGCGACAGGTAGAAGTCGTCGAAGGTGGAGGCGTACAGCCCCAGTTGCGGCAGGCTGCGGGTGCGCAGATCGGCCACTTCCAGGATGCGCCCGAAGGCGTCCAGGCCGTCGTCATAGCCCTCGCTGGGGTCTTCATACACTTCCAGGTAAGCCGACAGCGACATGCCCTTCTTAAAGGCCGTCTCGTACATGCCTGGCCCCATCTGGGCCAGCAAGTCGCCAGCCTTGGCCTTCATGTTTTCAGTCAGGTGAGCCATCTCGTTGTTTCTCCTTGTAACTTCGCTTAAACCTTCGGAGACAATCCGAAAGGCTACAGATTCACCACGACGGCCGCAGTGTCGGCCGCGTTGCGGATGTGACCACGGCACTTGCCCAACTCCGCGGCGACTGCCGTGTTCACGGCGCGGATGTAGCCCTTGGCGCTGCTGGGGCCAAGCGCGCCCACGATGGCAGTCATGCGGGTCAGGGTGGCGCTGTTCCCACCCGGAAGCTCAAACGTGCCCCCAGTGGCGACCGCGCACACGCCGTCACTCTCGACGTGCAATAGCCTGCCCAAGACGCCATCGCCATCCGCGGTCAAGGCAACGGTGTCATTGCCGGACAGGGTGACGGCCTTCCCCACGGCGGCGGAGCCGCCGTTCTTGGTGGCGTCGTGGGTGATAGTGGACTCATCGATCAGGAAGGACTCGACGTTCAGGTATGACCCTTCATTGCTAACAGAATCTCTCGCGCTCATGTATGCCCTCCGCGTGTGTAACTAAACTGTGGTTGCCTACTGATATGCCTCAGCCGGAGTGCGCTTGCGCTTCGCTTCCTTGTCCTGCGCTTTGCCCACGGCGTTGGTCGTCTGACGGCCGCCGGGGAAAAGCGACGCCGCCCGATTGGTGAATGAGTCGCGCAACTCCTTGATCTGGGCGACCGTGGAGTGCGTCAGCATGTCGCGGTAGGTATCCACCGGGAACGTGTCCCCGATGACCCGCGTGCCCTCCCGGATCGCCTCTTCGATCAAATCGGCGCGATAGGTGCGGCCGTCTTCGGCCACCGGCTCCAGACCCGCCACCTGCTGCCGCAGTTCGGCCAGTTCGCGCTCCTGCCGGTTGAGCTGGTCTACGTTGGCGCTCAACTTGGCCCGGATAGCGCGCAGAACGTCGGGACGGGAAACGGCTGCCCCCTGCCCGGCCAGCGCGCGCAGCGCGTCGACTTCGGCGTCGATCTCCTGGACTTCAACGACATCGGCCGCTTCCACGGGCTGATCCCGCTCAACGGCTACATCCGTGTCGGTGTCTGTCGCAGCGGCCCGCGTCACATCCGTCTGCGGCGCAGCGGCCTGCGCGCCGCCAACCGACACGTCCTCATCGGTAACTAGAAGAGTCATATTGCTGCTCCTTGCTTGGGGAAGGCTGAGGCCGTTCGTGCCGATGGTGAACGGCGCGGCCAAACGGATACCAAGTTGACGTTCAATGGCGCCTTGCTCATCATCGTTGATGAGACCGCGCCGCATCCGCTGCTCGACTTTCAGGATGGCCGCGCCCGGCGTGGCCCCATCGTAAACAGCGGAAACTTCGCTGAGTTCAGAGTCGTCAATGGTCAGCGTGGCGACAGTCAAGCCGCCGCCGATCTCATAGGTCATGCCCACGATGTGGGGGCACTGGCCCCCCCAGTAGTCTTGGCCGCAGATGTCGCACAACCACTGACCGCCATAGGCCCCCACCGACACGTCTCTCACGGTAGAGGATTCGATAGCCCGGATGTAGTCATCGGTAGTGGCGTAGGAATGGCCCGCCCCAAAACGGATGCCGCGGGTGATGTAGAACATGCCCATGACGCCGGTCTGACCCCGGCCCTGGGCATCGGCGTAGTCAATGAGTTGACCGCTGTAGGAGTAGCCCACCGGCAGACGGCCGGTGTTGTGGCTGTCGAGAAAGGCCACCCCGGCCTGAAGCGCGGCGGCGAAGTTCGCCAGCGTCTTGGGCGACATGTGAGTGTAGTAGGCGTCCATGCCGCCGTTGGAGACCAGCGCCGGAAAGAGGAAGATGCTATCCGGGTTCAGGCCCAGGCTGACGGGCAGCGCGGCCAGCAACTCTGTGTCATTGACGCGCTGGATCAGGTTGCTCTCCAGAATGACGCGCGCCGGCAGATGCGTGCGCGCGCCGCCTTGTACCTTTCCTGCTGTGGTTTTCTTTGGCATGGGCGTTCCCACTCCCTAAAACGAAAAACGGCGCTCAACCCTTACAGGTTGAGCGCCGTGTGTCTCTGTTTCACGTCGGCCCCCGGACGCCGAAACGCCCGCGGACAATTCACATTCTATCAGTAATTTTACTTAGGTCAAGATACCAATTTGGGCAGTTTCCGGGAAAGCTCCCGCCTTTTGCCGTGGGCCAGCCTCGCAGGAAGATAGTCATCGGCATTGGTGATGTCAGGTACTCAGCGCAATCGCCTCATCCACCCAACTCAGCATTTGTTCAAGGAACTCACGCGACGTTGGGTGGAGGATGATCTTCTCACGGTTCTTCTGATACCAGGGCAAAGGATCGGGTCTGCCGGTGATGGCCCAGCCTGCGCCGATCCAGTCGGCCACCATCTCGCGCAAGTCCGGTTCAGAGATGGGCAGCGGTTCGGTGTCGCCTTTGTCCCACGTTATTAACCAGTACTGCCAATGGTGGCGGTTCTTTTTCTGGTGCTGGTTCCAGGCGTTGGCGAAGGCCCCTGTGGAGTGGTAACGGCTGCTGCCGTCCGGTGCGTAGAACGTCTCAGCGTAAGGCCGCCACTCGCTGGGCAGGAACTTGTCCCAGTCGTGGACGATGGCACGCCACAAGGAGATGCCGCCCACGATGCGGCAGCCCTTCCAGACATAGTATTTGTGCCGTAGCACGTACTTCAGGTAAGCGCGGTGTCGCTTCCAAGCCAACATAACCAACCTCGTTGCCCTGCGGCTATCGCAGATAAACTTCCCGGAATAGGAACACGATTGCCCTGTCGGGCAGACGGTCGACCAGCCAGCCCGCCGGCCGCTTCAGCAGCCGCCAGCGATCCACCTTCTGGCGCATCCGACCGCGGCAGAAGGCGGCATAGGCCGTCCACCAGTCGCTCAGGTTTACGCCCGTCAGCCAGGCAGCCTTGACCATAAAGGTGTTCAGCGCCGCTACCACCGCGTCCACGATGTGCTGTGCAGCGGCCGTCAGCTTGGCAACGAACTCATTGAACGCTTCGATGACCGGCTCCAGAGCTTGGCGCGCCTTGTCCAGGGCTTGGTGCGCCCGCTCCTGCCAGAGCATGTATTCCAGATTCTTCTCAGTCAGCGGCCAGTCAACGACGCGCATCTGGGCGACGGCCGCAACTACCTCTTCAACCGTGAAGCCCAGGCTGGCCGCACGTGTGTCAATAAACAGGCCAACGTCAATTCCTTCGCTCTTACTCTCCATCTGGTTCGTCTCCTAATTCTTCCAATCGGTATGGCTGACTTGGGTTCTTGATCACGACACTGCGCGTGTTGTCGTCACGAACGATGAGGATCATCTCGTACACGCCCGGCGCGCGCAGCATGAGTACCCGATAGATGAACTGCACCAACCAGGCGGGCACGCTCTGGCCCAGGCCCAACTTTTTATTCATTCAGCACCCCAGCCAGAGCGAAGCCCGTCCAAATGACGGCCGGTTTTACCCAGCCGTCCATGATTGCGTCGTGGAAGCAGCGGCAGCGCGGATGAACCGGGATGCGCGCATAGTCGGGCAGATCGCGCAGGGGGAAGAAGACGCTATGCACGTCAAACCGTTCGCCGTGCAGCGGCCGGCACTGGAAGCAGACCCGCTCATCCCCTACGGTGTAGAACGTCACGCCGCCGATGCCGTTACCGACGAAAGCCGACAGCATGGCCCAGCGGCTAGAGTGGACGGATTCTGTCTGGATGATCAGCGCCGTGCGAATGACGGCGCGGCCGATGACCCAGGCGTTGATGATGGGGATGGCGTCGGTCAGCGATACGCCGCCCTGCTGCTGGGCTTCCAACTGCCCGGCCATCTCGTCAATCGTAGTGTCTATGAGCGACAGATCGCCGCCCACGATGGTGGATTGTCGGGAATCTTCCCGCAGCCCATCCAGGATCGTGTCATCGGCCAAACTAAAACTGCCGTCCAGTTCTAGCGCGTCAAGCGCATACTGGCCCCCCAGGTTGAAAGCCTGGAGCTTGAAATCGTTGAGCACGTCGCGCAGGTCTAGGGCTGTCGAGGGGTTGGCGCGGTAGTGGCTACGCAGGAAAGGGCGCACGCGGTTGCGACGATAGGCGCTCTCAAGGCCATCGTCGGCCAGGGGAGATCGGTAAAGCGCGGCCAGCTTGGGCCGCGCCTCTTCGTAAAAGTCCGCTTCTAAGACCTGCTCCGCCAACTGGAAGGAGTCCCGATCCAGCACGCGGGCCGCGGGCAAACCCAAGCCGCCCCGAAGCGCCTCATAGTATGCGTGGACGGTCAGGATCGCGGCGACGTCACGCGGCGATGTCGGCTTGCTGACCATTGCCGTTCTCATAAAGAGTGACCAGCCGGTTGACGTTCCCATGCAGCCGGGCGATCTCCTGTAGCAGTTCGGCCCGCCTGCGTTCCAAGACCTGCGTTTCCTCGCCGTCCACTGTCAGTTGCCCGGACGCCTGCTGCTGGCCCGCGCCGGACGGCTGTTGAATTGGCTCATCCCGGACAGCGTTGTGTTTGAAGATGGCCTGCGCCGCTTCATCCAACGTCACAAGGCCCAGATAGTAGGACTTGCTGTAGTTGTCCACGAGCACCTGCATGGTCAGCGCATCGCGGTACTCTTCAGTAGCCCGCAGGGGCGCAAAGCGCAGCATCGCCTTAGCCGGGATGCCCTGCGCCCGCAACATCAGCGACATCAGCCGGCTGGCCGCATTCTCAACCAAATGCTGCACGGCGCTGATCCCGCGCACGTAGACTTCCCACTGCCGGTTGCTGTTCGCATCCGACGTGGACTGATCGGAGGCCATCAGAAGGGGCATCGTGCGCAGCGCCCGGATCGCCTGGCGTTCCAGAACGCGCATGATGTTCTCGATGGCGCCCAGGCTTTGGGTGTCAATCGTCCCCACAGGCCGGTTGACCTTGACGGCGTTGCTATGTACATAGGCGTCATCCGGCTCCAACGCACCGTAGACCAACTGCACCTGGGCGATGATCTTGTCAGCCCAAAT
>OEIV010001129.1_pt1 | contig 12846 bp, 12 predicted proteins | sample 1539231 | NCBI WGS metagenome assembly OEIV01 (sample SAMN03794762, study PRJEB22550) | activated sludge metagenome | feature: wastewater treatment plant; material: activated sludge; isolation source: Wastewater treatment plant of a petroleum refinery complex | place: Argentina: Buenos Aires ...
TCACCGACAACATCCGCGACCACACCGGCCAGACGGCGCAGTTCGACGACATGACCCTCATCGTCATGAAGCGGCTGGGGGGCAAGGCGGCGCATTAACGGCGAGCGTGCTTGCCGGCTGCGGCGGGCTATTCACTTCGCGCTGGTGATGGTCGGCCTGGTCGCCGCCGGGGCTTGCCGCGCCCAAACGGCCGTTGTCCCGGCGGCCACGCCGGCGGTCGTGAGCACTCCGGCCGTTGACGCCGCCACGCCCACCGCCCCGCCCGCGGCAACGGCCACGCCAACCGCCACTCGCCCCACGCCACTCGCCGTGGCGACACCCACTCCTATCTATAGCGGGCCGCTCTCGCCCCCCTGCGGCGTCACGCTGCCAGCGCTGCTGCCCACAGCTGACCCAGCGGCCACGCCGCTTGCGCTGGCCGCGCCGCTCGACGAGGCCGCTCTGCGCGCCCTGGTTCCAGAAGCGGCGTGGCCGGCCCTGCAGCGTCTGCTCGACGCGCCGCAGTCGGTCGGCCTGGTTGCCTACCAGTTGAGCCGCGAGAGCGAAGGTGTCTTCTGGAACGCCGACACGCCCATGCCGCTCATCTCGGTCGCCAAGGTCATCACCCTGGCCGCCTACGCCGAGGCCCTGGCCGCCGGCGAACTGAACGCGCAGGAAACGGTTCCCCTGGCTGAGCTGGATCGCTTCTACCTGCCCAACTTCGACCTCGGCGCGCACCGGCGCGCTGTCACCGAGTTGCGCCAGGCAGGACGGCTCATCTCCCCCGACGACAACCCGGCCGTGACGCTGGAGGATGTGGCTTGGATGATGATGCGCCACAGCTCCAACGCCGCCGCCGACTACCTGCACCTGCGTCTCGGCCAGGCACGCATCGAGGCGACGACGCTCGCCCTGGGGCTGGGCGAGCCGGCGGGCGGCTCCGCCGGTCTGAGCGGCGGCCACAGTGCCCCCTGCCCCTTCCTGGGCCAATTTTTGCTGATGGCCAACCACAGCCGCACCTCGGCCAACGACCGCGCGGCGCTGGCGGCCTACGTGGACGACCCGGTGGCCTATGGCCGCGACGTGGCCCTGCTGGTCGACGCCTACGCCGGGCAGGCGACGTTTCGCGCCGCCGAAGCCGCCTGGCGCGAGCGCAACCGGCGGCCGTCGATGGACACCCAGCGCTTCTTTGCCGCCGAACTGGCCCCGCGGGGCACGGCCCGCGCCTACGCCGCACTGATGGCCCGTCTGGCCCAAAACGGGTTGAGTAACGCCGACAGCAGCTTCCAGGCGCGACGTATCCTAGAATGGCCGAATCAGTTTGACGCCAATCAGGCGCTGTTCAGCAACGTCGGCTACAAGAACGGCGCGCTACCCGGCGTGCTGACGACCGTCTACTACGCCTACCGCTGGGACGACCCCGCGCCCGTCGTCGTCGCCCTCTTCTACCGCGACCTGCCCCAGAACACCTATCGCCAGTGGCGCAACGCCCTGCCCCACGACGAGCTGGCCCGCTGGTTGCTGGGTGATCCGGCGGCCATAGCCGCGTTGCGACAACTGGGAGTCAGAAATTAGGAATTACGAATTCAGAGCGCGCCCTACTGATAACTGACCACCGACCACTGCCGACTGCCGACTGCCGACTGACAACTCCATGAGCATCCCTCCCCCGCCGGCCGTCTTCAGGATAATCTTAATCGACGCGCTGTATAAGTAACAGAACGCTATGGCCGACGAAACAACACCCCTCCGGCCGCGTCCCAATGGGGCGCGGCACTCTGACCCGAACAAACCCGTGATGCAGTGGCCCGGCCCGGCCGTGGCGCTGCTCATCACGCTGTTGACCACCGCGCCGCTGCTAGCGATACTCTATCTGGGGGCCAAGGCGCTGGGCTTGCCCTTCGCCCCGTTCGACCTGTACGACTGGCCGGTGCGCGCCGGCTTCGCCCCCTGGGCCTCGCTGGCCGACACGCTGAGCACCCCGACAATAGAGGCCGCCAACCAGGCCCAGAACGCGCCGGCCGTTCAATGGCTGCTCGGTCTAGCCCTCTTCCTGGTCCTGACCGTCGTCGTCGGGCTGGCTTTCTACGCCTTTGCCCGTCGTCGCGGCCGCGCGCCCGACGTCATCGACGGCATCATTGCCGGCGCGCTGCTGGCTGTGCCGATGATCTTCGTCGCCCTGGCCGCTGACAGTTCGCCGCTGGCCGCGCCGCTGGTCGTCGTCTGGCTGGCCCTGCTGTTCATCGCCTGGGGCGTAGTGCTTAGCTACGCCTTTGCCCGCCTCGTGCGCGTCGCCCCGCCGCCCCTGGCCGCCGACGCGCCACCGGCCGATGAGCCGGCAATCGGCATCGACCGCCGCCGCTTTCTGCTCCAATTCGGGGCCAGCACGGCCGCCGTCGCCACCGTGACCGCCGCCGCCGGGGCCGCCCTGGCCCGCCGCCAGGACGCCGTAGCCCTCCAGCGCACGCTGCCGATGATCGCCCCCGAATTCCGCGCCGCGCAGAGCGAGCTGTTCGGCCAGTTCCGCCGCTTCGCCATCGTCCGCGGCGGGTCGGCGGCAGTTGACACGTCGAACGTACTGGCCCTGGGCGCGGAGTATCCCGACCGCAACTACGTCTCCATCTGGCTGGGCGGCCATAGCCCCATCGTCATCTACAACAGCCTGGAGACGGCCCTCGCCGCCTATAGCACCGACGACGAACCGGCCGGCCTCTTCTGGCTTGATGCTTAGTTGTAGGGCGGGATGCTTTTCCCGCCCTCTTCTCTTATAGAAAAAGTAACCACAGATTTCACAGATGCCACAGATTTCTCAGAGGCTAATCTGTGAAATCTGTGTCGTCTGTGGTTGCTTTCTCTATTAGTAGCTGCCAAGAATGGGCGGGAAGAACATCCCGCCCTACATCTCCAGTTTGACAGCAACCAACGTGTGGTCGTATCATCCCCATCAGGCGGCCGGGTGGCCGCAACCCCGCCAAGGGAGGCAAGCAAATGGCCAAGAAGACCGAACAAACCCTATCACCCATCAGCCCCGACCTGTTGGAGATTCTACGCGATCCCCAGGCGATCCAGGAAGGCGCGCGCCACGGGGCCGACCCCGGTCGCCTGGAGCTGGTGCGCGGCAGTTGGCTGGTGTCGGCCGACACCGGCTACAAGTACCCCATCCGTGACGGCATCCCCGTCATGCTCATCGAAGAGGGGGCGCGCTGGAAGGACACACCCGTCGACGCCCTGCCCGTACCCCCGCCGCCGGCCGTCGAACCGATCGCCGTCGAGCCGCGCGCCGGCGAGATTGCCACGGCGCCGGCCGCCGCCGCGCCGAACGTCGCCCTGCTGGTCGCCATCGGCCTGCTGGTGCTGGCCCTGCTCGTCCTCATCGGCCGCGGCCGCCGCCACGCCGCACCGGCGGAAGCGCTGCCCGAACCGCTCGTGCCATGAGCCGCCTGACGGATAGCCGTCTGGCCGTTGTCGGCGCCGGTACGCTCCAGACCGCCTACGTCACGCTCCACGACCAGTTCCAGGCCATTACAACCCAGGCCAAGCGGCGCTTCGAAACGCAGGACTGGGCGGGGATGCAAGACGACGCCGCGGCGCGCCTGGGCCTCTACCGGCGCATCGTCGCGCTGGCCGAGGCCGCGTTGCGCGACCTGCTGGGCAACCGGCTGGAGAACAAGCTCATCTGGGCCAGCATGAAGGCCGTCTACTCCGGCCTTATCGCCGGGCGCGACGACTGGGAGGTGGCCGAGACGTTCTTCAACTCGGTCACACGCCGCATCTTCACCACCGTCGGCGTCGATCATCAGATCGAGTTCGTCGCCAGCGACTTCGAGACGCCGCCCACCCGCCCGCAGTCGCCCGTCTATCGCGTCTATAACCGGGTGCCGGCGATGCCGGAACTGGTCGCGGCCATCGTGAAGGACTATCGCCTGGCCGTGCCGTTCCGCGACCTGGCCGACGACACGCAGCGGGTCGCTGCGCGCATCGAGGCCCACATGGCGGCGCTCAACACGTTGCGCACGGTCGAGCGGGTGGAGATGATCAAGCCGGCGTTCTATCGCGGCATGGGGGCCTATCTGGTCGGCCGCCTCTTCAGCGGCTCACACAGCATTCCCCTGGCCCTGGCCCTCATCCACACGCCGGAAGGCGTTGTCATCGATAGCGTCCTGCTCGACGAGGACAGCGTCAGTATCCTGTTCAGCTTTGCCCACTCCTACTTCCATGTCGAAGTGGAGCGCCCCTATGACCTGGTCCACTTCCTGAAGACGATCATGCCGCGCAAGCGCACCGGCGAGCTGTACATCTCGCTGGGCTATCACAAGCACGGCAAGACGGAGCTATACCGCGACCTGCTGGACCACCTGGCCTACACCCAGGAGCGCTTCGAGATCGCCCGCGGCCAGCGCGGCATGGTCATGCTCGTCTTCACCATGCCCAGCTACGACATCGTCCTGAAGCTGATCAAAGACCACTTCAACTATCCCAAGGACTCGACGCGCAAAGAGGTCATGGCCAAGTACGACCTGGTCTATCGCCAGGATCGCGCCGGGCGGCTGGTCGATGCGCAGTCGTTCGAGTACCTAGAGTTCAGCCGCGACCTGTTCTCCGAGGAGCTACTGGAGGCGTTGCAACGTGATTGCAGCCAGTCGGTGTGCATTGGCGAAGACACGGTCGTGCTGGCCCACGCCTACTTCCAGCGGCGCGTCATCCCGCTGGACATCTTCGTGCGCGAGGCGCGCGAGGCGGCGGCCTGCGCGGCGGTCATCGACTACGGCGAGGCGATCAAGGACATGGCTCGCAGCAACATCTTCCCCGGCGACATGCTGCTGAAGAACTTCGGCGTCACCCGCCACGGCCGCGTCGTCTTCTATGACTATGATGAGTTGTGCCTGCTACAGGAGTGCAACTTTCGCCGCCTGCCGCCGACCGACCGCTATGAAGAAGAGTTGGCCGCCGAACCGTGGTTCCACATCAACACCAACGACATCTTCCCGCAAGAGTTCCCCAACTTCCTCGGCCTCAGCGGCCCCCTGCGCGAAGTGTTCGAGGCCCACCACAGCGACCTCTACACCCCCGACTACTGGCGTCGCCGCCAGGAGGCCATCCGCGCCGGCGAGCGCGCCCACATCTTCCCATATCAATCGGGACAGCGTCTACATCAAGGAGTCTGACACATGGAGTATCGTCGTTTGGGCAAGTCCGGCCTGCCGGTCAGCGCCCTGTCTTACGGTTCGTGGGTCACGTTCAGCCATCAGTTGAACGTCGATAAAGCGCTGGAAACCATGACCGCGGCCTATGACGCCGGGGTAAACTTCTTCGACAACGCCGAGGTCTACGCCACCGGTCAGTCGGAGACGATCATGGGCGAAGCGCTGCAAAAGGTCGGCTGGCGGCGCGATAGCTACATCGTTTCCAGCAAGGTCATGTGGGGGTCGGTCGAAGACCCCAAGCCGACGCAGCGCGGCCTGCACCGCAAGCACGTCTTCGAAGCGTGCCACGACGCGCTGCGCCGGCTGCGCGTGGAGTATCTCGATCTCTACTTCTGCCACCGCCCCGACCCGGCTGTGCCGATGGAAGAGATCGTGCGCATGATGACCGAACTGATCCACCAGGGCAAGGTGCTCTACTGGGGCACGTCGCAGTGGTCGGCGCAGCAGCTCAGCGAGGCGTACGGCGTCGCCCGGCAGTACCACCTCATCCCGCCGACGATGGAGCAGCCGCAATACAGCATGTTCCACCGCGAGAAGGTCGAGCTGGAGTTCGCCCCGCTCTACGAGACGATGGGGCTGGGCACAACTATTTGGTCGCCGCTCTACTTCGGCATTCTGACCGGCAAGTACAACGACGGCATCCCGGCTGACTCCCGCGCCACGCTGCCCGGCTACGAGTGGGTGCGCCAGATCATCGAGAGCGAGGAAGGGCAGCAGAAGATCGCCAAGGTGCGCGAACTGACCCGTATTGCCGAAGGGCTGGGCACGTCGATGAGCCGCCTGGCCATTGCCTGGTGTCTGCGCAACCCGCGCGTCAGCACGGTCATCATGGGCGCGTCGCGCGTAGAGCAAGTGCATGACAACCTGCAGGCGCTCGACCTGCTGCCGCAACTGACCGACGACGTGATGGCCACCATCGAGGGCGTGCTGGGCAACAAGCCGGAAGCGCCGGAGGGTGACTAGTGAGTAGTGGTTAGTGACTAGCCACTACTCACTAACCACTACTCACTCTCTTGCCATGACGCCATCACGCTACCTCCCCATCACCGGCCTCCCCGTGGGCCAAGTCAGCCCGTCGGTCATCGTCTGCGGCGACCCGGCGCGGGCCGAGCGCGTGGCCGCGCAACTCGACGGCGCGACGCTGCTGAGCGACCGGCGCGAATACCGCGCCTTTCGCGGTGACTACAAGGGCCAACCCATCACCATCTGCTCCCACGGCATCGGCGCGCCGGGGGCGGCCATCGCCTTCGAGGAGCTTATCGCTGCCGGGGCGCGGCGCATCATCCGCGTCGGCACGTGCGGCGGGCTTCAGCCCGACCTGGCCGCCGGCGACCTGATCGTGGCCACGGCCGCCGTGCAAAACACCGGCTACGGCCGCGAAACAGTTCCCGACGGCTACCCGGCAGCGGCCGACCCAGCCCTGACGCTGGCCCTGGCCCACGCCGTGGCCGCCGCCCGCCCCACCGTCCGTCGCGGCGTCGTCCTCTCGCGCGACAACTTCTACCCCGGCGTGGCCACACCGGCCGCGCCCGACTACCAGACGATGTCGGCGGCGCGTGTGCTGGCGGTGGAGATGGAGTGCGCCGCGCTGTTCCTCGTCGGCAGCCTGCGCGACGTGGCCACGGCGGCCGTTCTGGTCGTCGACGGCAACGTGCTGAACGCCGGCGAGAGCTTCGACACCTATCAGCCGGGGCAGCCGGTGGTGGGCGACGGTGTGGCCGAAGCGATCGGTTGTGCCCTGGAGGCGCTGAGGACGGCCGCATGACCGGCATCCAGGACAAACGGCGGGCCATCCGCCACCTGCTGCGCGAGGACGATCCGGCCGACGCCATGGCCGCCTACTACGCCCTCTACCACCCCGACGACAAAACGACGCTGGTTGTGCCGCCAACGGCCGAGGGGCAACGGGCCAACGGCTACGTCGCTCTATCGCGCACGGGTATCGACTTGTTTCGGCCGCTGGTAACGATGCGCCTGCCGACCGACCGCGACCCGGCGGCAGTTCAGGCCGCGGCCGATCTACTGCGGCTGGCCCTCGGCTCCGGCCAGCCAGCCATCCTCAGCGCGCCGGTGCGCTATATGCCCCTGCTGCGGGCGCTGTTCGACATCCAGTCTGAAGAGCAACTGCGCCTCTACGCCCTGGCGACGCGGGAGTTCGAGCCGCTCGTCAACGTCCTGGTGACGCGCGGCGTCGGGGCGGGCGGGCTGGCGCGCTACACCATTCGCTCGGCGCAGTCGGGTCAGGAAGAAGTAGTGGCCGATGCCACGCTGAACTGGCAGTCGCCGCGCTACGGCGAGATCGCCGTTAACACCCGCCCGCAACACCGGCGGCAGGGGTGGGGGCGCAGCGTCGTCGCCGCCCTCAGTCAGCATCTGCTGGACAGCGGCCGCACCCCCCTCTACGTCGTTTCCGAGGAGAACGCCGCCTCGATCCAACTGGCGGAGAGTGTCGGCTTCCGCGACACGGGCGCGCGCGAACTGTTCCTGCAAGCAGCGCTGCGCGAGCAACGCTGAGAGAAAACGGGCGCAAAACGAGGCCCTTTTCGCTTTGTTCCCTGGCCCCAAAAGAAGCCGTATAAGGGGCGTGAAGATGGCGTGAAATGTGCTTTGCGCCCGTTGACCCTCGCCCGTCCGATATGTTACCCTGCCTTTAACCTCGCTCGTATCGGTAGCTTTGTCTCGTACAATGACGTATCGGTAGTACGCTGCGGATGAAGCACCATTTCCTGTGGTGGGAGTGGTGCTTTGTTCACAGCCCCACCGCTCCGTTTTGGAAACCCGTATTGGAAAGCAGTATCGTTGGAGGTATTGGCACTATGTTCCGTGAGTCAGGTATCGTTAAGTGGTTCAGTCGCTTGAAGGGGTATGGCTTCATCAACCCGGATGAAGGTGGGCAGGAAGTGTTCGTCCACTACTCGGCCATCGACGGGGATGGCTACAAGAATCTGTACGAAGGCGACAAGGTCGAGTATGACCTTATCGACCAGGGTAAAGGTCCCCAGGCCAAGCGCGTCATCCCCAAGCGCTAAGCCCGCGCCAACACACTGTCCTATCTAACAGCGCCCGCCCACCAGCGGGCGCTTTCTTTTGGCGAATTCAAGCTCCGGACTGTACAATTGGCCTTCACTCTCCCCAACGAGGGCGCGGGCAGTTGCCATGACCTATTCAGTTCTAATCGTCGATGACAATATAACCCTGGCCAATCTCTATCAGATCGTGTTCGAGCGCGTCGGCTGGCTGGTGCGTCGTGTTTCGAGCGGCCAGGAAGCGTTGGATAGTCTCAGCCGCGAAGTGCCGGACGTCATTCTGCTGGACGTGATGATGCCGGAGATGGACGGTATCGAGGCTTGCCGGCGCATTCGCCGCCTCCAACCACAGCGGCCGCCGTCGATCGTCATCTACTCGGCCAACAACCGCCCCGAAGTGCGCGAACAAATCCTGGCCGCCGGGGCCGATGCCTTCTTCAGCAAGAACCTGTCGGTCTTCGACCTGCCGTCCCACATCATGCCCCATCTGCCGTCACCCGCCCCGGGGCCGGCCGCCGCCTAGAGCTTGGAGACGAACATCTGGGCGATGCCACCGTGCTGCCCCAGCAGGCGGATAAGCCAGTCGACGAGCGTGGGGTAGTTCAACAGAAAGCGCTGGTAGAAGAACGCCTTGCGCATCCCCGCCCACATCGCTTCGTTGCATCGCTCCTCGTAAACACGCAGGCTAGCGCGCGACACGTCCCCCCGCCGCAGCGCCTCGTCCACCGTCTGCGCTGCCAGCACGCCGGAGATGAGCGCGTTGTGGATGCCGCCGCCGGTCAATGGGTTAATGAACCCGGCCGCGTCGCCGACCAGCAGCGCCCCGTCGAACGTGTGTTGCAGCCCGTCTTGCGAGCCGAAGTTCAACTGCCAGATCGCCACGTCGCGCGGCGCGCGGCCGTTCTTCAGTCGGGGGCGAATATCGGGCATGGCCAGGAAGTCGCTCAGCATCTTCTTGAGGTTGCGTTTGTGCTTACGAAAGACGTCCAGGCGCATACCCAGGCCGATGTTGGCCACGTCGTCGCCTGCCGGAAAGATCCAGGCGTAACCGGGCAACACCTCATCGTAGAGGAAAAATTCCACCTTATGGGGGAATAGCTCGATCCCTTCGATGTAAGCACGCAGGGCGACGGCGCGGTGAATCTCTTTGTGCTGGTTGGCCTCCGGCCGCAACTGGCGCATGAGGGTCGAGGTAACACCATCGGCGCCGATGACCACCGGCGCGCGGACAGCGCGGCTGCCGCCATTCTCGCGCACCAGCACGCCGGTGACGCGGCCGTCTTCCAGCAGCGGCCCTGTCACCTCGGCCTGACGATAGCGCGCGCCGGACACCACCGCGTGCTGCTGGATGACGGCATCGAAGTAAAGGCGCGGGGCGACGTAGGATGCTTCGCCGTTCGAGCCGGTGTGGAAGTCGGCGTGCAGCGTGTGGCCGCTGGGCGAGACGAGGCGCATGCCGTCGAGCGCGTAGAACTCGCCGCGCGCCTGAGCGGCGCGCACCTTGTCACCCATGCCCAGGTCATTCAGAATCTGGACAGCGCCCAGCGAGACGGCATCACCGCAGACCTTGTCGCGCGGAAAGCTCTGCCGATCGAGCAACAGGACGTCGCGCCCCGCCTGGGCCAGGGCCGCCGCGGCCGTGGCCCCACCCGGCCCCGCCCCCACTACGATAACCTCATGTTCGCTGACGCTCGACATACCGGCGGCCTCTCCTGGATAGGGCCAGACCACCGTCTCGTGATGCAAACGGCCGGTCGGGCAAGATGATATGATGTGGGAGTCGTGTGGGCAGGATGAGTAATACGGGCGCTGGCTCGGCTCGGCTACTACAACTTGGCGTCGGCCTGAATGGCCCCCAGCAAGCCGCGACAGCCGTCTTCCACCAGCCGATAGACGTGGTCGAAGTTGTCACCGTAATAGGGATCGGGCACATCGCGCACGGCCGTGTGGTCGGCAAAGTCGAGCAAGCGGTGCAGGTGCGGCAAGTCGCCAAAGCGCTGCCGCAACGCTTCGACATTCTCGCCGTCCATGGCGATGAGATAGACCATATCGCCGCTGGCGTCGCTGCCGTTCACCTGGCGAGCACGTCCGCTATACTGGATGCCGTGGTGGGCCAACACACGCCGCGTGCCGGGGTGGGCCGGCTCGCCGACGTGGTAGGCGCTGGTTCCGGCCGAGTCCACCTCGATCTGGCCCGCCAGCCCGGCTTCGTCGACCATGCGACGAAAGATCGCCTCGGCCATCGGCGAACGACAGATATTGCCCAGACAGACGAACAGCACACGCACGGACATAGCAGTTATTCTCTCAAACCTCTGAGGTCTTCTGAGACCTCAGAGGTTTCGTTCAGTAGCAAGCCGGCCTATAAGCCGCATTCTGTAGGCATTGGAAGACCAATGCTTGGCGATCATCTCTCTGGGGCCACCGTTACCGGCGACCTCGTGCAGCCTACCCGGACGTCAGACGGGACGAGCCGCCCCGTAGGCGACGAGCGCCTTTCGCCCTGCTTGGCCTTGCTCCGGGTGGGGTTTGCCTGGCCGGCGACATCGCTGCCGCCGCCGGTGGTCTCTTACACCACCGTTTCACCCTCGCCGAAAGGGTCGCCCCTTCCGGCAATTTACCTCTCTGTTGCACTTGCCGTCAAGTCACCCTGCCCGGCTGTTAGCCGGCACCCTGCTCTGTGGAGTGCGGACTTTCCTCAGCTCCGGCGAACCGGAACCGCGATCGCCCGGCCAGCTTGCTAACCCTTATCCTACCGGTTTTTGAGCCGGTCGGCAACCCTCGCGGCCGTCCCTTGCCCCCGAAATAGCACGCAGATGACGCTGATTCAGCAGATTTTCGCTGGTCATATCAGCGAAAATCTGCTGAATCAGTGTCATCTGCGTGCCACTCTTTGCCGCCGTGCATCAGTCAGCCTATAAAGAGGGGCATGTCCACGTCATCCGTCCCTTCACACACCGGCCGCGCCCTTCGCGGGGCGGCCCTGGGGCTGCTGGTCGTCGCTCTGGTGCTCGTCGCTCTCGTTGCCGGCGGCGCGTTCGACCCGCAGCCGTGCGGCCGCCTGGCGCACCAGGCTACGCCGGGCCTGGTTGCTCTGGCCGAGCGCGGCGAGACGCTCCAGCAGCAACGCGCGCCTTTTGCCGGTACACCCTGGTGCTACACCCTGCGCCTGACGGCCGCCTATGAGGCCGGGGAGACGGACAGCGGCTACGGCCTGGCTGTAGGGGATAGACGAGAGGCGCTGGTTGTGGCCGTTTCGCCGCTGGGCCAGGCGGCCGTGTGGCAAACAGTCGCCGGTGACGACGAACCGCGCTATCTGTTACCGTGGCAACCCTGGCCCCACGTCCGATCCGGGACAACGCCCAATGAGATTTGGCTCGAAATCGATGACAGTGCGGGCATTACCCAGGTTACGGCTCGCGTCAATCGCGAGTTGCTCTGGCAGGGAAACCTGCTTGAACCACCCCCCAACGCCCCCACCCTCTGGCTAGGCAGCTTCGGCGGCCCGGTGACGGTGGACTTCCAAACGCTCGACTGGTTCCTCCCACCCCCGACGTAGGCAACCACAGATGACACAGATTTCACAGATTAAGAGGTTTAATCTGTGAAATCTGTGTCATCTGTGGTTTAACTCTTCAACTCCAACCAATTCGCCCCAATCTCCGCCTCGACCCGCAAGGGCGCGTCCAGCTCGAAGGCGTCGCACATCGTCTCGACCACCAGCGGCCGGACAGCCTCCACCTCTTCGCGCGGCAACTCCAGCAACAACTCGTCGTGCACCTGGAGCACCATCCGCGCCTCGAAGTGGCCGCTCAACTTCTCATGCAGTCGGATCATGGCGATCTTGATGATGTCGGCCGCCGTACCCTGGATGGGGTGGTTGACCGCCTCGCGCTCGGCGCGCATCACCGCCTGGCGGTTGGCGGCGCTCATGGCCGTCTTGAAGATGGGGAAGTAGCGGCGGCGGCCGAACAGCGTCTCCACGTAGCCGTCGGTGCGCGCCTTCAGCCGCGTCTCCTCCAGATAGCGTTCCACACCGGGGAACTGGGCGAAGTACTTCTTGACGAACGTCTCCGCCTCGCCCGAGGTCAGCCCGCTCTCACGCGCCAGCCGGAAGGAACTCATGCCGTAGATGAGGCCGAAGTTGACCCGCTTGGCGAAGTTGCGCTGGTTGCGGGTCACGCTCTCCATTGGGATGCTGTAGACGGCGGCGGCCGTCGTCGTGTGGATGTCGCGGTCGTTGCGGAAGGCGTCGAGCAGCGTCTCGTCCTGGCTGATGTGGGCCAGGATGCGCAACTCGACCTGCGAATAGTCGGCCGACAGGAAGACCCAGCCCGGCTCGCTGATGAAGCCGCGCCGCAGTTTCTGGCCGACCTCGCTGCGGATGGGAATGTTCTGCAAGTTGGGGTTGCTGCTGGCCAGCCGCCCCGTTACGGCCCCGATCTGGCTAAAGCTGGTGTGGATGCGCCCCGTCTGCGGGTTGATCATCTGCGGCAGGGCATCGACGTAGGTTCCTTTCAACTTGCCCAGTTCGCGGTGCTCAATGATGGCGTTGACAATACCGGTTTTGTCGCCGGCCCTTAGCCCGTCGAGCACGTCGGCGGCCGTCGAATAGTGGCCGCTGGCGATCTTCTTCA
>OEIV010001130.1_pt1 | contig 12846 bp, 5 predicted proteins | sample 1539231 | NCBI WGS metagenome assembly OEIV01 (sample SAMN03794762, study PRJEB22550) | activated sludge metagenome | feature: wastewater treatment plant; material: activated sludge; isolation source: Wastewater treatment plant of a petroleum refinery complex | place: Argentina: Buenos Aires ...
GCGACCTGAAGTTCCACCTCGGCCCGTTCCCGATGGGGCCCAGGCGGCGGCAGCGAGAAGCGGCGACGGGGCCGCGGGCGTTGCAAGAGTTTCTGGCCCGGGCGGGCTAGCGCGGCGGCGGCAGCGGCAGCGTCCAGACGTTGAGGGGCCGCGCCCGCCCCGCCGCCACCTCGCGGAGGGCGAAGCCGCACGCCCGGTAGAAGGCGTTGGCCGGCAAGTCGACCGGGCACTTCAGCGCGATAGGCGTTGCGCCGGCGGCCGTTGCCGCGGTCCGCAATCCATCGATCAGCGCCCGGCCGACGCCTTCGCCGCGGCGCTCGGCCGTCACGGCGATATGGTACAGCGTGACCTGCCCGTCGCGCCGCTGGTGATACTCCACAAAGCCCACCACCGCGCCCGCCTGCTCCGCCACGAGCACCTCATCCCGGGCGATGGACTCGGCCAGCGCCGGCCGCCGCACGAAGCCCAGCGCCGGCCGCTCAGCGTCGGCCAGCCGTTTGATCGCGTCGAGGTCACTTGCCCGAGCCAATCTGATGGACGTTTGTGCTTCAGTCACGACTATTGGCCCATCCGGCCGATCTGTACCCGAATCCGCCGCTTCTCATAGAGACCGCGCACCGTGCGCCAGAAGGCATCGTCGTCCATATGAGTGGCTGCTCGCCAGCCGGCCAGGTCCTCTTCGGCCGTTTCCCCGTGGCGCAGCCGATCAAAGGCGCTCTGCTCCTGCGGGGTCAGCGCCACGCGGTTGAGCCACTGCCCCAGGGCACGGATCTGCCGCCCGCTGGCATCCAGGTTTTGGCGCAACTTTGCCATCTCCTCTGTCAGCGCGGTGAAGGTTGCTCCGTCGTTCGGCTGTCCAACTACGCCCTGACTGAGCCGTGCCCGCAGCCCGTCGATATGGTTTGTCGCCGACGACAGGAGAGCCAGGGCCGCGTCCGCATCGCCGTCAATACGCTGCCGCTCCTCGGCCGGCAATTCGGCCAGAAACGGGGTCTGCTGCACCTGCATCACCTCTTGTCGTTGCCGTTCGGCCTTCTGCTGCGCCTCATCGACCGTCTGCGTCAACCGCTCGTTGACCCAGGCTTGCAGCAGGCGATACGAATCAGCCGGGTTAGAGAAGTTGAACGCGAACGGCGGCTCGGCCAGATGGTGTGTCGTGCCATTGACGGTGGCCAGAGCCTCGCGGTAGCGTGTCTGGCGGTCGGCGAATTCGGCCTGGGCGCGGCCACGCACTTGATGTAACTCGCCGGCCAAGGTTGCCAGGCGCGCTTCATAGAGGCTGAACTCTGGCAGCGCGTCCAGCTTGTTAGGGTGGCGACTGATGGCGGCGCGGATGTCGCGCGACAGTTCGTTGAAGGCATGCTCCAGCCCAGCCGCCGGCAGCCCTGTCTCGCGCAGTCGGGCCAGCAACCCTTCGCCGTCGGCCACTAGCCGTCGCCAGCCCGCCAGTTGCTCGAACTGCGTTACTATCTCGGCCGCCTTGTGGCGCGTCTCGTCGGCCGCGGCGGCGTGTCGGCCCATTCGCCCCGCTTCGGCGCACAGATCGGCCAACGACACTTCGTCACGGGCCAGCGCAATGCGACTGCGCTCCATGTCGGCCCGAGCGTCCATCATGGCGTCGTTCGTCTTCTCCGCCTGTCGCTCCAGCGTCGTTCGCAGCGCGTCGATCTGGTCCACGTATTCGACCGCGCCCGTAACGCGCTGCGCCAGCCCATGGATGATCTCCGGTCGCAAGTGGCCCAGATTGCCAGCGATGAGCCGCAGTCGGTCGTGCTGCGCGTCGCGCTGCTCCTGAACGAAGTGCTGCGCGTCCTTCTGCTTGGCCTCAACGGCCCGCCCTAGTTTGTGCAGCTTGTCGGCGTCCGGTTGACCGGACTGAACTTGCTGCTGCACCATCTGTTGGTAGGTTGTGATCTCCTTCCGCCAGCCGCGCAGCCGAGTGTTGTCGCCGAAGCCCTGGAGCAGCACATCCAGGTCGTCGGCCAGGCCTGCCAGTTGCCCGCTCAGCCCGGCTACGTCCGGTTGCGCGGTGGGCAGTTCGCGCAACGTGCGATTGTGGATCGCCTCGGCCAGACCACGCCGCTTGAGCAGGTCGAGCACCTTGTCGAACTCCTCGCCCAAGTAGCCGCGACGCAGCGACTCGGCGCGCACTTGCCCCAAATTCAGAACACGAACCGAAGTCGGTCGATTCTGGAACGTGACCTCCTGGGTTTGTGACGAAGCGCGCAACTGCTCCAGAATACGTCGCTCCTCCGGGTGGAGCGAGAAGCGCACGGCGCCCTTCGCCCCCGTTCTTTCCGCCTTCTGCGACGGCCAGTCGCGCGTCAGAATGATCAGGTCGCCGAAGTTTTTCACGAAGCTATCCAGCGCGGTACTGGCCATGGCGAACAGACTGGCGATCTCGCCCTTGGTTCCCTCCACCTCGGCCTCGCCCCGGCGCTGATAGTCGGAATCCAATCGGTCGAGCGCGGCGTCGTACTTCTTGAGCGAGTCGCGCCACGTGTTCAGGGGCATCAGGGTGCGATAGTCACGCCCGTAGCGCGCGTCCAGCAGTCGATTGACTACTTCCTCGATCAGGGGGTTGCCAGCGCGATTCAGCGGCGCGCCCAGCGCCTGGTTCAGCAGGTCACGGGTGATCTCGTCCAGCAAGTCGGGCTGGAAGCCGGTCTGGATGAGTTGGTCGTCCTGACGAGGGATGGCCCCGGCGGCGCGCTTTTCATTGAGCAGGGCGTAGATGTTCATGAGCACCAGCGGCGTCAGATCATAGGGTGACCAGACGCTCTGGAGCTTGCTCTGAATCTGCGGGGCGATGCCGCCGGGCCGCGCGTAGACCAGGTTGATGGGTAGCACCGCGCGATGGGCCGCTTCGTCCAGCGTCAGCGGTTCGGCCACATCGTGCCGCTTCTCCCGTTCAGCGTAGCGTTGCAGCCGGAATACAAGCTCAACATCTCCCTGGGTCGCGTCGTCTAGCCGCTTCTCATCTTCCCAGAGGATGGTAACTTGGACTCGGCGTTTGGGGAAGCGTGCCGCCACGGACGGGAACTCGCCCTCGAAGATTATCTGGCGGTCGATCGTCAGTCCGCGAGCGTGTTCTTCCACAACGTGCCAGCGGGAAAACAGGCGCTCGCGCAACAGCGCGGTGAAGACGGCCAGCGCCCGTTCCTTTGTCTCAGCCATCCCCTCGCCGTAGGCGCGCCGCATGTCGCTGATGACCGCCGGCAGCCACTCGGTCGTCTTCCGCCCCGGCTCTAGACCGGTCAGGGTAACGCCCCCGTGCTCGATGGGGCCGACGGCGATGACCAGTCGGCCGATGGCATCCTGTATCAGCCTGTCAAAGGCCTGGTCGAGGCCGTAGACCTTCTGTATGTTGCGCGGCGCGCCGTCGGTGGGAAAAGCCGCCGCCAGCCGCACCGCTCGCTCGCGCTCCGCTTGGCCCTTCACCAGCGTGTCTTGCAGCGCTCGTCGGGCCACAGCCTGAATCTGGTTGTTACCGCCGAAGGGGATGTTGCCGCCGAGCAGGTCGTCGACCAGGTCAATCGGCGTGTAGACCTGTCCGCCGGCGCGATAGCGTTCGACAGCGCGCCGGTAGGCGTTGATGACCGTGCGCGGCCCGTTGGAGAGCTCATCACGCGCGGCGATCTCGCCCAGCGCCGCCAGCGCCTCCGGGCCAATGATGTCGTCGGCAACGTCTTGGAAGCCCAACACTCTGGCAAACTGCGTCCAGAGCCGCGTCGCAAAGTGGCGGTCATAAACGGCGGTTAGATCGAGGCTGGTCTCGGCCATGCGCTGTAACAGATCGCCGCGGCCACGGGCGTCGCGGATGAGGCCGATCTCCTTATGGGGGATAACCAGTATGAGGCCCAGCCGCAGCCGCTTCTCGCGCGTCGCCAAGGCCTGGATCAGGTTAAAGAGCGGGGCAATAGGGTCTTCGCGCCCCCGCTGGATTTTCGGTTCGAAGTACTGCTGAATCTCGTCGGGCAGCAACAGCACCCCGGCAAAGCCAGCGCGTTCGGCCAGCGCCGCCACCCCTTCGAAGTAGGCCATAAAGTCGGCTTCCTTCAGTTGCAGCGATAGTTGTCCTTCGCGTACCAGGCGGCGAAAGTACTCCGCATCGCCGCCGCTTTCGGCGGCATGTGTTTCCACGCTGCGCCCTGTGGCCCGCTGGTAGAGTTCGTCCAGCTCCGGCAGCCACTCGCGGCCATGTGTCTCAAACCGATAGCGGGTCCAACCGTACAGCGCGTCGATGAGCTGGCTCAGTTCCGTCAACTGGAACGGCGGAACGGCCAGCAGTTTGGCCTCCTCAGCCCGCTGCCAGAGGTAGAGCGCGGTGCTGGTCTTGCCATAGCCGTATTCGCCCGTTAGATAGCCACGCGGCGCGCGCGCCTCCTGGATGTGGCGGATGACCTTCTGCTCAAAGCGCTCCACGCTCGTTTGGTCGTCGCCGGCCGAGCGGCTGATGGGCACGTAGGTGCGGACGTGGCGGCGGTAGTCGCTCTCCACCTGGTCGGGCCGCTCCAGCAGGTCGCGGGCCGAAACGGTGGGGACGACTTCGCGTTTGTTTAGGATAAAATCGAGACCTTCTAGAGACATAAGTTACCTCACGACGTCGGCCAGCGTCGGCTGCCGCAACAGACGAATAAACCGGCCATAGAAGCCAGCGCTGGTTCCCGGCGTGACCACATTGGGGAAGATAGGCAGCATCCAGTCGAGCGCGCCGTCGAGCGCCGCCGGCTCCAGCAGACAGACGCGGCAGATGGCCTCGCGCTTCTCGCGCGAGAGCAGCACGTCGCTGCCGTCGGCCGCCTCGTCGCCCACCACCCAGCCCAGCGCCAGCAGCAGCAGCTCCGGCGGGCAGAAGGCGCGACGGGTAAACAAGCTGTTCTCGACCGCGGGCGGTCGAAGGTCGCCCAGCCAAAGGTGGATCGCGCTGAGGCTCTTACGGCTAAAGGACACGTCGGTCAGGTCGTAGATGCCCAATGAGCCAAACGCGCGCTCGGCGTCATTGATGGTTTCCTGGGCGCGTTGGTCGAGGAAGGTCGGCGTCAATTGGACTGTCTGCGCTTGCCAATAAGCGTCGAGGCAGTTGCGATAGGACCACGACTTGACGCTCTCTGTTGGCCGCTCGGCCGACCACAGGGTATAGAAGCGGAAGTGGAGCAGGTCAGTTCGCGCGGTCTCGCGAACACCAAGCAGCGTCGCGCCGTCGGCTGACAGAGTGACGCCATCATGCTCGCGCGCCAGCAGGCCCATCATCTGCGCCATCGCGGCGATGGACTCCAGTTCGCTTGTTTTGGCCACTCCCTGCCGTACGGCGTCATCGTTCAACTCGCTGATTGTTGCGAAGCGCGCGTCGGACGACCGGGCCAGGTGTTCGAGCAGATCAAGGATTCGTCCCGGTGGGGCGTCCGGTCTTAGGTGTACCAGGAGTCGGGTCCTAGCCATTTTTTATACTCCTCACGGTATTTCTTAGAGCCATGACGGTAGATGTGCTCGATGTGATCGTAGTCGTGACCGTTGACGGCGGCTACGCATTCGGCCATGACGATCAGGTTATGGGCAGCGCGATAGAGCTTCTTTTCCTGCAACAACTCCAGTGAGTCGCAATACGGGCATCGGTGGCGTGTCAATTCGGCCAATCGGCGGTATTCGTCAAACGTGATACCCACATCGATTTTGCCGCTGGTATTGCGATAGGTAATGTTGTAGCCACGCATAAAGGGTAAGAATACGGTGCCGAACCCGGCGGCGCGCAGCCAGGCAGCCGAGTCGAACGAGTCCGCGCCCACACCCTTCAGCATGCCGACCAGAGCAGGGCGACCAATGCCAAACAGATGAACGCGCATCCCGTGGCTATGGGCCACCCGAATGACGTGGCGAGCCAGTTCTACCGCCTGCTGTGTCGCCACGTTGACTTCGCTGGCTTTGCCACTGGTGCCGAAGCTGCCGAAGCCTATCTGACGCACGCCTAGCTCGATATAGGCTTCCAGGCATTGTTCCACCTGTTTCAGCGTATGCCCCTGAACCACCGGCATCGCCCGCTCCCGGAGCGCTTCGGGCAACTCTTCGAAAAAGAGCCGACCATACAAGACGGTGTCGTCGACCTTGCGCCTCACTTCCTCTAGCCTGTCGCGTGTCGTTGGGACGTGGTCAGGCAGGGTGAAGACCGTGGCCCAGTCCTGAGCGCGGTAGATATCCAGAAGGGGCATGTACAGTTCCTGATAGCTGATTCGTCCCGTTTGTACATAGTAACCACCGCTGTCGAACAAGATCGTCGTGCCCTCGCTTTGCATGTCGCGGAGAAGCTGTAGGGAGCGCGACGAAGAAAAGAGAGGCGTCGTCAGAATTGCATCCAGCGGCCGAACGTTGACCCCCACGGCGTTCATACAGCGTTGGAGATTAGTGAGAACGCTAGGTGAATCCGTGATGGACGCAAAGAAGACGAGCGCACGATCGGTCATAAATTTAACTCCAGAGTATACACATCTAAATCCACCCAATCCGCGTCGAGTTCGTCGGGCGGGGGCGGCTCGTCGGGCAGCTCCGGCGCGGGCAAAGCCGCCAGCGCCGCCCGCCCGGCAGCCGTCAATTGCCACTCGTCGCCCACGGCCCGCACCCCGCCCAGCCCCGCCAACAGCCGCAATCGCGCTGCCACCTCGAACCCCTCGGCGATGTCGCCATAGAGCAGTTCGGTCAGCGCCTCGACCGTGGGCTGGCCCAGCGACTCCAGCGCCAGCAGCAGTTCCGGCAGGCGCTCTACCCGCCGCGCGGCGGTGGCCAGGGCGTAGGTCCGCAGTTCGGTCAGCGGGGCGTCGGCCGGGACGGTCAGCGTCAGCCGGTGGTCGCTCTCCGTCTCATAGCGCACCAGCCCCAACAGCCCGGCGGCGTACCAGGCGTTGAACGCCTCCTGCGGCCGAACGTTGGCCACGCCGGCCCAGGCGCACATGGCCTGCCAGAAGCCGGCGGCCGTCTGTGGCCCGCGACCCAGCAGTTGCCGCCCCAGTTCCAGCGAGTCGAAGAGCGCTGCCGGCGGCGCGCCGGAGGGCATCAGCGGCGCTGGGCAGTGGCGGAAGATGGTTTCGCCGTCCTCAGTTGGCCGCTCGTCGCCCCACGCTACCAGGCCAAAGACGGCGTTGCCGTGGTAGCGGAAGAGGTGGGTGTCATAGAACAGACGGCTATAGGTCACCCGCTTGGAGAACTGCTTGCCCTCCGGCGCAAGAGCCATCGCCCGCTCGTGAATGACGTTGTAGTGAGTGGGACGCCCCAGATCGCGTAGGACTTCGCACAAGAGCTCCCGCTTACCAATATGGCCGCTGGTCCAACGCACCTTTCGGCCGCGCCGCACATAGACGCGGATGAGTTCGTGGATGCGCGCCCGATCATCGGCCGGCAGGGCGATGCGGTCAGCATCGCGCAGACCGGCCAGGACGGCCACGAAAAGGGGCGGTGTGAACGCCTTGCGCCGCGGCGGAAGCACGTGCCGCTCCATCTGGCCGTGTAGCAGCCGGTTTTCCAGCTTGCGCTTGGCCTTGGCCTCGATCTGCCGGATGCGCTCGCGCGTGAGGCCATCGGCGCGGCCGATCTCTTCCAGCGTCCTCTCCTTCCCGTCGAAGCCGAAGCGTAGCGCGAGGATGCGGGCCTCCTTCTCCGTCAGCGCCGACTGTTCGCTCTCCAGATAACGGTGCAGGAAGTAGCCGAAGTCAGCCGCCTCCACTTCGCCCTCCACGTCATCGGCCGCCGGCAGCGCATCGGCGAAGGTTAGCGGTTGGTCGTCCTCGCCTACCAAGGGCAGGACGGCCCGCTCCAACGAATAGTGCGCCGCGGTGGCCACGGCCAGACGGCGCTGTCGCTCGACCTGTTGGTCGCGACGGTTTTCGGTCTCTCCTCCGGAGGCGACTCCTTCCTTTCGACCTATTTTCTGTGACTTCTCAAGTAGCTGGTCAGCCGGGGGCAATGTCGGTACGACGGCTGCCTGCTGTGGATCAAAGGAAGCGGCAATTTGGTGGCTTCGCGCGTAGGATCCTGAAGAGGATTTGGTTGCGGCCAGAACCTTTTTCGGTTGACTGGATGGCCGTTTGGTTGTCTGGACGGACGAGGAAGTTGTCTGGACTGCATCGACAGCCCCAGCTAATAGCACTTCGCCTGCGCGTCCGTCGCCATCGTTCGTTTCCGGCTCGCCCACCCACGTGCCCGATTCGCCCGCCTTGTCCGCCTGGGCGAGCTGCTCCCGCACGTGGACCGGTATACGGATCAGGCTGGCCTTCTCAATAATAGCCCGATCCATCCGCTGGCGAATCCAAGTCGCGGCGTACTGCTGGAAGTGGCCCTTGCGCTCGTCGAAGCCGCTGGTGGCCCGCGCCAGGCCGAAGAACCCCTCCTGCACTAGGTCAAGGTAGGGCAAGCCGCGGTTGGCATAGTCTTCGGCGATGTTGACCACGTAGCGTAGCGTGCCCTCCAGCAGTTGTGTCCGCGCGGCGCGCCCCTCTTCGCGCACGCGGGCGAAGTGGGCCGCGGCATCCTCCACCGTCACCGATTCAATTGCCGCCCGGCTGCCCGGCGGGACGAGGGTCAGCAGGTAGAACTCCTGCCACAGTCTGTCGGCCACCTCTCTGTCCTTGTCGACCTGGTGCGCGATGGCGTCCAGGGCGGGCGGGCCGGCCTGCTCCGGCGCGTCCAGGAACGGCTCGATCTCTCCGTCCAGCCGAGCCAGCTCGACCGCCGACCAGTGGCCCCCCCCGCGCCGCACGTCAGACAGGAACGGCCGTAGCGCCCCGCGCAGGGCGGTCAGCGTCGCCTCGGCCGTTCGGGCGGCCGGCGTCGTTTTATGCAACTGGGTCAGCGTTTCCAGGCGGCGGATGCGGCGTGTCAGCGGCAAGTAGCCGTACTTGCCGTCGATAACGGGCAGCGTGGCCACGTCCTCGAAGAAGAAGTGCAGCGCGTCGGTTGGCCCCAATTCGCGGACGGTACGGTGTTCGCCGCCAGGAAGCCCTATGGTGTCCCTCATGTCGTCGGCTACACCGCTGTCCGGGTTCCACCGCCGTGTTCGGTGGCGCGCGGCCGCAGTTGCATCCGAACAGCCTTCTGGGTGAATAGCGGCTCAGTCGCCTTGGCCGACCAGACGTAAGCCTCGCCGGGCCGCAGCGCGGCCATTTCAGTCGGCGTCAAACCACTGAGCGCGGTTACCGCGCGCTGCACGTGCTTCAACCACTGGGGCGAGTTGAAGCGGTGGAGAATGACCAGCGACGACAGCTCGATGATCTCGTTCGGCAGCGAGGGCGGGTCTTGCGAGGCGATGAGCAGCGACACGCCCTGGTGGCGCATCTGGCGTATCGCGTCGACGATATGACCGGTCAGGTCGCGGTTGTTCATGTACTTGTGCGCTTCGTCAAAGACGATGAGCTTGTTATACCCCTCACTGCGCCCCGCGCCGGCGAAGATGTTGAGCATGACGACGAACAGTCCTAGCGCCTCGTCCTTCTCAATCGTTTCATCGCGCAAGTCGACGATGATGAGCCGCCCGGGTCGAATGTAGTCGCTCAGCCGGCTGGCGTCGTCGATGAACTGCGCGGCGATATTGAGCCGGACGCTGAGGATAGTCTTTTGCATATCGCTGAGCGCGGAGGCATCGATCTCCGCGCGCAGGGCGTCGAGCTGCACTGCGCCATCTTCCTGCCGCCGCAGTTGGCGAATGAGCATCGTCATCTGCTTCATGTACATCTGGTTGCCGGTGACGCCCATCAGGAAGCGCCACTCCTTGATGCCTAACTCGGATGAGCTAAACAAGATCGGGGCGACTCGAACGCCAGGAAACTCGCGCCGCCGCGCAGCCACCATGTCCGGCGAGGTGAGCAGCAGCACGTCATCGAGGGCGGCCGGTTCCGCCTCATACACATCGCGCAGCGCCATCACGTCCCGTTCGGCGCTGTTGGCCCTGATCATGGAAACGAACTCCGGCGCGTAATCCTGGCTTTCGTGATAGTGGAAAATGACAGTTGCCAACGGCGAGGGCAGTTCGCTCAGCCCGGGCAGCGCCCTCGTAGCCATTTCGACAATCGCGCCAACGGAGTAGGATTTGCCACCACCCTGGACGCCGAAAAGGCTGATGGTATTGGTTCCGTTCAGATCCAAAGCTACGCGCTGGCCGGCCGATTTGCCCAGGATGCCGAACTGGCGCGTCTGGTGGCTGTCTAGCCCCAGAAGGATGTTGCCCGACAGGTCAGCCTTGGTGATTGGCGACGGATCGGGGCGTTTGGCTGCCAATGCCACCGGACCGGGTGGCGAAGCTGATTCAACGTCTGCGTCGTCGGACGTTGCGCCGTTGCTCGCTGCGGCGGCGTGGTCGCTCCCTCTCCGATGGGGACGGACAATAGGGGCCGCGCTACCGCTCGCGGAGCTGGCCGCCGGAGTCCGGTCGCTCATTTGTTCGGTGTGCGGCAGCGGAAAATGTGACCGCACGCGGTCATACGTCGGGTCGTCGCGCATCGGTGGCCGGTCCGGAGGCGTGGCCTTGGGCGCCGGCTCCGTGGCTAATGTTTCAGGCGCTCTGCCGGGCTGCTGGGCCAGGGCGTTGTCCAGCAGTTGGCTTACGTAGTCGCGGCCGAGGCGATGGTAGACGCGACCGCTCTGCTCTGCGTCACTGGTCAACCCTTCATAGCTTCGGTCGAAGAATAGGCCCGAACCGCTGAAGGCGAGTTGGTAGCCCGCATCGAGGTTCTGGAAGAAGTCGCGCAATTCGGCGGCCATCTTCTCGCTGACCAGGCTATAGCGTCGGGCGCGGTCGAGATAGAAGACCAGCAGCGTCATCAGTTCCTTCGTCCTCATCGGCCGGTCGAGCCGGTCAATGGGAGCATAGTCGGGGTCAAAGCGGCGCCGCAGCGACTGCTCTGTCTCGGCTAACTGTCGCGTTACCTGCTGGCGCAGCGACTGGGCTTCGCCGAAGCCGCTGAGGTCGGCGCGCCACTTGACCTCGATGACGTGGAAGTTCAGCCGGCGGGCGAGTGGGTCGGCTGTCACCAGCAGTAAGTCGCCGCGTGTGGCCGTGCCTGTGGCTTCGCCGGCGGGCGTGTGCTCTGGCGCAAACAAGTCGGCATGGGCATCCAGGGGAATCACAATTGCCTCGCGCAGGATGCCATACTCCTCCAGGAAGAGGCGGGCCAGGGCCAGGCTAATGGCCTCCTTGCCCTGATTGGGGGCAGCGATGAGCCGCAGCGCCAGGCGGCCGCTGAGGGAGCGGAGCAGTTGCAGGAAGAACACGACCGCGTCGCCTCCGGCCAGGGCCAGGCCGTTGGCCTGCAACACGGGCTGGACCAGACGGGCCACCTCATCGACGACGCGCGTCGTAAGGAGCATCCGCTCAGCGTCGGCGTTGGCGTAGGGCGGCGTAAAATCGAGCAAGTACAACGGTCGGCCGGGAGTCGCCGCGCTGTCGAAGTACTCCAGGCCCAGGTAGCGGTCGAGAGTGAACACCCAGTCGGATGTGGCGTGAACCTCGTATAGCAGGCTTTTTTCCGAAATAGGCAAGTCGAGTGCCAGGCCTGGAACTGAGGTGGGCGAGGAAGCGTCCGTCGCCAGGGCCGTCTGACGCTGGCCAAGCCCCTTCAGCAGCGCGGCAAGTAGGGCACTGATGGCCGCGCCACGATCGAGTTCCGGCGTGGGGCAGGGGACTAGTTGCCGCTGCCAGACAAAGTGCTGATCGTCCGCGGCAAAGGCGCTTGTCTGCTCCTGGATGAGTCCGTACAGGTAGCTGGAGCGCCCCCCGGCAGCAGCTACGGCCTGGGCTTTGACCGGGAACAGGTCGCGTAGAATGGTCACATGGGCCTCGAAGCGCTCCGGTTCATCCAGGAAGTCGCGCAGATTGTGGCGACTGTAACGCAGTTTGGGAAAGAGATGGTTGCGGCCGGCCACGGTAAAGGCATCGGCTTCTGCCTTAACCTGCCGGTCGGGGTTCATCAGTTCCTCGACCGCCTCGCCGACGTCGTCCAGTGACCGGCTCTGGCTAAACAGACGCAACTCATAGCGCAGCGGCGCGTTGTCCGGGCGACTGCGTTGCTTGCTTTCCAGCAGCAGCATCGTGTCGACGATGAGGGCGGCATTGCCGGGGTTAAAGGCGTTGATCTTCAGCGTGTGCAGGTAGGGGTGCTGGGCCAGATAGTGGGTGAGCTTGCCGGCCAGCACAGCCGGATCAAGTTCACCCGCCTGCGGCGCAGTCTTATAGCTGATGCCCAATGCACGCTGCACCCGGGCCCGCAGCGTCTGTTTGTCGCGCACACTCTGACGCACGTAGAGGCTCCAGAATGGGGTCAACACTCCCTGTTCGACAAACGCCTCGTCGAACGCAGGGCGCTGGGAATCGAGCAGAACGAGCGGCAGGTTGACCGGGGCCAGGCCGCGCCGCAAGAAGAGCCGCACTGGCTCGGGCAGGCGCGCCGTGGCATCGCCCTGGGCCAGCGCGGTGGCCAACCAGTCGCGCCCCAGCCGGGCTTGTTGCAGATGCCAGAGCAGCCGCAGCGGATGGGTTGGGCCGACAAGGCGTGCCCGCTCGCCGTCCGGTAGCAGCAGATCGACCGTGTCCAGATCGAGGCAAGGCGCGTCGGTTACGTCGCCACCGGGTGTGGCCAGCCACTGCCCGAAGGCTTGCGCGTAAGCAACGATGTCACTTTCCATGGTGGGCAGGTCGGCCGTAGCGACAAGGCCTTGCTCTGTCGCGGCGCTCCTAGCAATAGCCGCGAAGATAGTCTCGCGGGCGCTCAGAAAATAATCGGGGATATCCTCGTATGGGCCGCCAGGGTGCGGCAGAGGTTCCACTCTGGCCGGCGTTGTCGTCGGATCGCTGAAGTCCAAAACGAAGCG
>OEIV010001133.1_pt1 | contig 12836 bp, 12 predicted proteins | sample 1539231 | NCBI WGS metagenome assembly OEIV01 (sample SAMN03794762, study PRJEB22550) | activated sludge metagenome | feature: wastewater treatment plant; material: activated sludge; isolation source: Wastewater treatment plant of a petroleum refinery complex | place: Argentina: Buenos Aires ...
ACCTCACCTGGACCTCCAACATCGACCCCGGCGGCGACCTCGGCACCGTCACCGCGACGGCCTCCGCCCCCTACAGGGTCCAGGAACTCGCCACCACCATCCGACCCCACTAACACCCGCCGCCTCCCCGCACCGTGTCACACGCAGGTCGGCCCGAGCCGAACGCCGCCAGCACAGCCCCGACGCGGCCCTCCGCTAGTGTCGACCCGATGTCGCGCATTGCCCTCGGTTCCGATCATGCGGGTTTCGTGCTCCGGTCCCAACTCGCCGACCATCTGCGTGCGGCCGGCCATTCGGTGGTCGACCTGGGCTGTGCAACACCCGAACGATGCGACTATCCCGACTTCGGTGCGGCCGTGGGCCGTGCGGTCGTGTCGGGCGATGCCGACCTCGGCGTCGCGGTCTGCGGTAGCGGGATCGGCATTGCGATCGCCGCGAACAAGGTGCCGGGCGTGCGCGCCGCAACGGTGCACGACGTGACCTCGGCCCGCCTGTGTCGCGAGCACAACGACGCGAACGTCGTGTGCTTCGGCGAGCGCTTCATCGGCGTGCAGGTGGCGCTCGACGCGCTCGACGCCTTCCTCGCGGCGTCGTTCGAAGGTGGCCGTCACGCCGACCGGGTCGCCAAGATCGACGCGCTGCTCCCGACCAATTGATCCGGAACGCCGTTCCGCCCGCCCGAGAGGACCTGCCCATGACCTGGCCGAACGATCGTGACCACGAGGTCTTCAACCTCATCGACCGCGAGGTCGAGCGTCAGAACTCCGGGCTGCAGTTGATCGCCAGCGAGAACTTCACCTCGCCCGCCGTGATGGAGGCGGTCGGCTCGGTGCTGACGAACAAGTACTCCGAGGGCTACCCCGGTCGGCGGTACTACGGCGGCAACCAGGTCGTCGACGAGATCGAGGCGCTCGCGATCGAGCGGGTCACCTCGTTGTTCGGTGCCGAGGCCGCCAACGTGCAGCCGCACTCGGGCGCCAACGCGAACGTTGCCGTCTACCTGGCGTTGCTGCAGCCGGGCGACACCGTCCTGGGCATGAGCCTCGACCATGGTGGTCACCTGACCCACGGCAGCCCGGTCAACATCTCGGGTCGTACGTACAAGTTCGTCGGGTACCGCGTCACGCCCTCGGACGAGCGCCTCGATCTGGATCAGATCCGCGACCTGGCGCTCGCCGAGCGGCCCAAGCTGATCGTGGCGGGCGCCACGGCCTACCCGCGCATCATCGACCCGGCGCCGCTGCGCGAGATCGCCGACGAGGTCGGTGCGCTCCTCATGTTCGATGCGGCGCACATCGCCGGGCTCATCGCTGGCGGGGTGCATCCCAATCCCGTGCCGTTCGCGGACGTCGTCACGTTCACGACCCACAAGACGCTCCGCGGCCCGCGCGGCGGGTGCATCCTGTCGCGCTCCGACCTGGCCGCGTCCATCGACAAGGCGATCTTCCCGGGCCTGCAGGGCGGGCCGCTCGAGCACGTGATCGCCGGCAAGGCGGTGGCGTTCCGCGAGGCGGCCGACCCGTCGTTCGCCGACTATGCGCGGCGGATCGTCGCCAACGCGCAGGCGCTGGCCGCGGCGCTCGGCCAGCGAGGGTTCCGGCTGGTCTCGGGGGGCACCGACAACCACCTCATGCTCGTCGACCTTCGGCCGTTCGACGCGGAGTTGACGGGCAAGGACGCGCAGATCGCGTTGGACGATTCGGGCATCACGCTCAACCGCAACACCATCCCCGACGATCCCCGCTCGCCGTTCGTCACGTCCGGCCTTCGCCTCGGAACACCGTCGGTGACCACGCAGGGTTTGGACGAGACCCACATGGTGCAGATCGCCGACTGGATCGAGCGGGTGCTGCGGGCGCCGAGCGACGATGCGGTCCGGTCGGCCGTGCGCGCCGAAGTGTCCTCGCTGTGCGCCGCGTTCGCCCCCTACGCGCGCTGACGCCGTAGCCTCGCGTTCGTGAACAGCGCGGTCGCTGCTGCGACTGGTTTGTCGGCGACGATGTCGTTCGGGATCGTCTTCGCGGTGACGCTCGGCGTGACTGCGCTGACGGTTCCGATCACCATGCGCATCGCCCGCAGGGTCGGCGCGATCGCGGTGCCCGGCGATCGTCGAGTGCATGCAACCCCAACCCCCACGCTCGGCGGCGCGGCGATGTACGTCGGCATGTTGGCGGGGGTTGGAGCGGCCTCGATGCTGGGTCAGTTCCGTGCCGCATTCGAGGCCTCGGGCAACGTCGCCGCGGTCGTGGTGGCGGCGACGATCATCTTCGGGACCGGCATCATCGACGACGTCCGCGAGGTCTCGGCCCCGGCGAAGCTCGCTGGGATGGTGCTCGCCGGGTCGGTGCTGTCGCTCGGCGGCGTCACGATCTTCAACCTGCCGCTGCCCTTCATCGGCTTCACCGTGCTGTCGCCCGACCTCGCTGCCCTGGTCACGGTCGTCTGGGTGGTGACGATGGCGAACGCGGTCAACATCATCGACGGGCTCGATGGGCTCGCGGCCGGCGTGATGGCGATCGCATCGGGGGCCTTCCTGCTCTACTCCGTGAAGCTCGACTCGGCAGGCGCTCTCTTCGCCGGCAACGCCGGGCCGCTGCTCGCGGTGGTGACCCTCGGCGTGTGCGTGGGGTTCCTGCCGTGGAACGTGCACCCGGCGCGGACCTTCATGGGTGACACGGGTGCGTTGCTGCTCGGCCTGATGATGGCGTCGTCCACGATCGCCGTCGGCGGGCAGAGCGACGACAGCTTCACGGGGCAGTCGTGGTTCTTCTTCGCCCCGCTGGTGATTCCGCTGCTCATCCTCGGCGTGCCGCTGATCGACATGGTCTTCGCCATCCTCCGGCGGACCACCCGCCGCTCGGGGGTCGCGACCGCCGACAAGGACCACGTGCATCATCGCCTCATGCGCCTCGGCCACGGCCACCGGCGCTCGGTGGTGATCCTGTGGGCGTGGACGGCGCTGCTGTCGGTCTTCGCGCTCTACCCGGCGATCACGGGCCGATCGACCCTGATGGTGCCCGTGGCGCTCGCTGCGCTCGCGCTGCTCGGGTTCACGATCGTGACGCCGTGGTTCGACCGGCGCCGCGAGCGTCGCTCGTCGCGGCGACGTCGCGGCCCGATCCCGGGCGCGTCGAACCCGGCGGGGTCACCGACGGGTGGGTCCGAAGGTGGGTCCGAGGAGGACCGACCGTCGGCAGCCCCTCCGACTCAGACGAGGTCCGCGGTGTAGGTGTCGGCTCCCGAGCGGATGACCTGGCCGGGCCGAGCGCCGGTCTCCCGGCCGTCGATCACGATGTCGACGCCGCCCACGAGCACCCGGTCCACGCCGACCGCACGCGAGACCAGCCGGCCGGTGTCGCCGGGGAGATCGTTGACCATCTCGACGGGGCCGGCGTCGACCGTGGCCGGATCGAAGATCACCAGATCGGCGTGGTAGCCCTCGGCGATTCGGCCGCGGTCGCGCAGGCCGAACAGGCGGGCCGGCACATCGGTCATGTGGTTCACGGCTCGTTCGAGCGTGGTGAGCCGGCGGCCGCGCACGCAGTCGCCGATCCACTGGGTGGGGTAGGGGGCGCCGGCCATGCGGTCGAGATGGGCGCCGGCATCGGAGCCGCCGATCATCACCGACGGGTGCTCCCACGCCTCGGCCCGGAGGTCCCACGAGGCGTCGTCGTCGTCGGTGGCGCCCGGCCACAGCACGGTTCGCAGATCGTCCGCGAGCACCACGTCGAGGAGCGCATCGAAGGGTTCGATGCCTCGCTCGGCGGCGATGTCGTCGATCCGGCGGCCGGTGAGCCCGGCGTTCGCCTCGCTGTAGGTGTCGCCGATCACGTACCCGCCCCAACCGGTGAGCCGGCCGAACACGCCGACCTCGGGAGAAGCGGCTCGGGCCCGCATGAAGGCTCGGACTTCGGGGTCGCGCAAGCATGCCTTGCGCGCCACGAGGGGCAGCCCGAGGATCGGCCCCCAGTCGGGCATGAGGTTGAGCGCGCAGAAGGTCAGGAAGCTCATGTTCATGCCGACGATGATCGGCATGGTGAGCGCGACCACGCGAGTTCCGGCCTCGCGGCAGCGGTCCATCGCCTCGAGCTGATTGCGGTAGCGGGCCGGCTCGTGCGAATCGATCGTGAGCACGTTCCAGTTGAGGGGCCGCTGGCCGGCGCGGGCGAACTCGATCATGAACTCCACGTCGTCGTCGCTGAAGCCGTCGAGGCAGCCGTCGGAGGCGTATTCGAGGCTGGTGCCCTCGTGGCGCGACACCTCGCCCGCCAGCGCGAGGAGCTCGGCGCGGGTCGCCCACCGCGAGGCGACGGGCTGACCGTCGCCGTCGGAGTGCGTGCGGGCGAGGGTGGTCGAGAAGCCGAGGCCACCGGCCTCGATCGACGTGCGCAGCAGCGCGACCATCTCGTCGAGCTGTGTCTGGGTCGGCTCGTTGCCTACCGCAGCGGTCCCCATCACGCGGCGGCGGATGGCGCAGTGGCCCACGAGGAAGCCGGCGTTCACGCCGAGGTTGCCGTCGAGGCGGGCCAGGTATTCGGCGAAGGAATCCCACTTGCCGTCGACTCCGGCCTCGAGGGCAGGCAGCGGCATGCCCTCGACCCGGGCCATCATGCGCCGCGTGTAGTCGCCGTCGCCCGGCGCCAGCGGAGCGAGGGTGAAGCCGCAGTTGCCGGCGATGACGGTGGTGACCCCGTGCAGGTTCGACGGCGATGCCGCCGGGTCCCACAGGATCTGCGCGTCGTAGTGGGTGTGCGGATCGATGAACCCCGGGCACACCACGTGGCCGCCGGCGTCGATGACCTCGGCCGCCTCGGGTGACTCGTCCGCGTCGTAGACCGCGGCGATCCTGCCGTCTTTCACTCCGATCGACGCGGGCCGCGCTGGCGCCCCGGTTCCGTCGACGAGAGATGCGTTGCGAATCACACGATCGAGCACGGTGCCTCCTGTGCGGCGTTTCTGACGACCCGTCAGAAACGATAACCGAAACGCTTGCACGCGATGGCGGGGCGTGTTTGTATGGCGGTCCACTCTGACAAGGGGGCTTGGATGATGCGACGCGCACTCGCGCTCGCCGTGGCGGCAGCACTCTTCATGACCGGCTGTGCATCACGCGCCGACAAGGACTCGGCGGGTCGCACGACCGCGGCGGAGTCGTCGGAACCGGCCGATGGGGGCACATCCGGCGGCGATGCCGATCAGAAGTTTGGCTCGCTCGATTCGCCGTGCGGCAAGGGCACCGCCAAGGTCGCCGCGGCGGAGGCGGGCGGAAGCCCCGACACGTTGCGCATCGGCATCGCAAACGACCGGAACTCGACGTTCCGTCCCGGCCTCAACTCGTTCTTCTGGGATTCGGCCAACGCGTTCGTGAAGTGGTGCAACGACCAGGGCGGGGTGGCCGGCGTGCCGCTCGAGGCCGTCGACGTCGACGGCAAGGTGCTCGAAGTCGAAGCGGCCGTCGCGAAGTCGTGTTCCGAGACCTTCGCCTTGGTCGGCGGCGGGTGGACCCAGGACAACCTCGCCTTCAGCGGCAAGGACGGCGCCGACTTCCACAAGTGCAAGCTCATCGCCTTCGCCGGCTTCGCGGTGTCGTCCGACTTCGCCGAAGCGAACGGCCAGGTGCAGCCGGTTCCCAATACGGCGCACGAGAAGCCCGACGGCTGGCTGCTCGAACTCGCGAAGCTCTATCCCGAGGGCGCCAAGCACCTGGCGGTGATGTACGGCACGCTCCCCGCGATCGAGATGGTGGCCGACCAGGTGGTCGGCGTGGCCGAGGCGACCAAGAAGTTCGGCAAGGTCACCAAGATCAGCTACGACGCCCTGACCCCCGACTTCAACCTGATGGCGACGCAGGTGAAGGATCAGAAGGCCGGGCTCGTGTACTACGCGGGCGAGGAGAAGAACTTCGCCAAGTTCGTCCAGGCGCTCGACGCGGCGGATGTCGACGCCGTCGTGTTCGCCGACGCGAACCAGTACGACGCCCAGGTACTCGAGGGAATCGGCGCGACCGATCGCGACGTGCTCGTACGGATCGCCTCGCATCCCTACGAAGAGGCTGATGAGTTCCCAGCGACACAGAAGCTGGTCGACGTGATGAAGCAGTACAACCCCGAGGGCCGAGTCACGAGCCTCACGGCGCAGTCGTTCTCGGCGATGCTGCTCTTCGCCCAATCGGCGAAGCAGTGCGCCGAGGATTCGGGCGAGATCACTCGGGAATGCGTCCTTGCCGAAGGGCGCAAGGTCACCTCGTGGGACGGTGGCGGTCTCCACGCCGAGGCGAACCCCGGCGAGAACAAGCCCCCCACCTGTTCGATGTTCGTGGGCATCAAGAACGGCAAGTGGGTGCGCAAGTTCCCCGAGCTGGACTCCGACGCCGACGATGGTGACGGGTTCTCGTGCACCGGCGAGTTGCAGACGTTGTCCGGCGACTTCGGCGAAGGCAAGGTCGATCCCAGCCGCGACGACACCGTCGGCTGAGTTCGCTCACATGCGGGACCTCCCTCGTCTCGTCCCCGTGGTGACGTCGGCGTGCTGACGATCATCCTCACCGGGATCTCGCTCGCGGCGATCTATGCGATCGCCGCGAGCGGCCTCGTGGTCACCTACACCACCACGGGCACGTTCAACTTCGCGCACGGCGCGATCGGCATGCTGGCGGCCTATCTGTACCGCCAGGCGACCGCCTCGACCGATTTCGGCGGATGGGGCTGGCCCGTCTGGCTCGGACTGATCTTCGTGGTGCTGTTTGCCGCACCGGCGTTCGGCGTGGTCGTCGAACGAGGCGTGATGCGACGCCTCGACGGTGCATCCGAGGTCGTCAAGGTGGTGGTCACGGTCAGCCTGCTGCTCGCGCTGGTCGGTCTTGCGGTGTGGCAGTGGCCATCGGTGTCGAGCGACCCCGAGAAGTTCCTGGTCGGCACGTCGTGGGAGAAGTTCCGTTTCGGCGACACCACAGTGACGGGCCACCAGATCGTGACCGTGTGCGTCGCCCTCGCTGTGGCGATCGGTCTGCGCCTGCTGCTGTTCCGGACGCGGCTGGGCGTGGCGATGCGCGCGGTCGTGGACGACCGCAACCTGGTGCGGTTGAACGGTGCGAAGCCGCACCGGCTCGCGATGTTCTCGTGGGCGCTCGGGTTCTCGCTCGCGGCGGTGTCCGGCGTGCTGGTCGCACCCGAGCGCGGCCTCAACCAGGTGCAGTTGACGTTGCTCGTCGTGAATGCCTACGCCGCGGCCGTGGTGGGCCGCCTGCGCAGCCTTCCGATGACCTTCGTCGGGGCGCTCGTGCTCGGCATCGGGCAATCGCTCGCCGCTACCAAGCTCATCGGGGTGAACATCGGCTGGTTCAGCCTGGCCGACCTGCAATACGCCGTGTCGCCGGTGCTGCTGTTCTTCGCCATGCTTTTCCTCCCGTCGGAGCGGCTGCGCGCCGGGGCGGCGAAACGGGTACGTGAGTCCTGGCGGCTTCCGTCGTTGCGCACCGCGGCGTGGGGTGCGCTCGGGTTCGTGGTGGCCGTGGTCGCGGCGACCGACCTGATCGGTGCCGATCCCGACAGGGCCGGCCTCGTGACCGCGCTGTCGTTCGCGTTGGTCGCCCTCTCGCTGGTCCCGCTGACGGGCATGGCCGGGCAGATCTCGCTCGCGCAGATGTCGTTCTTCGGCGTGGGCGCGCTGATCATGTCGTGGATCGGCGACGACGGGCACACGGTCGCCGGGCTCATCGTCGCGATCGCGGTGTCCGCAGTGGTCGGCGGGCTGGTCGCGCTCCCGGCGCTACGCCTGACCGGTCTCTACCTGGCCTTGGGCACCGCTGCCTTCTCGCTGTTCATGACGCGCATGGTGTTCAAGCAGACCCGCCTGATGCCGGGGGATCAGGTGGCCGTTCCTGGGCTCGATCTCGGGTTCGCGACGTTCCGCACCAACCAGGCGCAGATCACGCTGCTCGCCATCGTCTTTGCTGCGGTCGGCGTGTTTGTGATCTGGCTGCGGGGCTCGTCGTTCGGTCGGCGGCTCACGGCAATGAAGGACTCGCCGGTGGCGTGCGCGACGTTGGGGCTCGACCTCACACGAACCAAGATCGCCGTGTTCGCACTGTCCGCGGCGATCGCCGGGTTGTCGGGAGCGCTCGTCAATCGGTCGGTCGCCAACAGCGACTTCGAACTGCTGGCCTCGATGAACGTCACCATGCTCGCGGTGGTCGGCGGCGTCGGCGCCGTGTCGGGCGTGCTGTTCGGCGGGCTGCTCCTGGGCGTGATCAACAAACTCGGTGATGTGCTGTTCGCCAGCAACGCGGTCGGCATCTTCGAGTTCGTCAAGATCGCGGTGGTCGATCTGCAGAAGGTCGCTCCGGGCTTCATCGGGATCGGCCTCGGCGCCAACCCGAGCGGCGCGGCGACCGACATTGCCGATACCTACCGGCCGGTGGCCGAGTCGCGGCCGGCGCTGAGCCTCGCCGTCGGTGGTCCGGCGCTCGCATGGGTGCTCGCCCGGTCCGGCACGATCAACAAGTGGACCTTCGTCGCGGTGCTCGCCGTGATGGTGTTCGGCGTGATCCCGGCGGTGCCGATCTTGCTGCGGCCCATCCAGGGCGGCCGCGCGTCGGCGGCAGGAGCGTTCGCCATTGCGTCGATCGTCGTGACGGGCGCGATCGATTGGGAGACGCTGACCGCGTCCAACGGCATGCGCGTGCTGTGGATGCTGATCGCGTGCGGCGCGGTCGCTCGCGGCGTCATGGTGATCCACGGGCAGTTCCCCCACAGGGGTCCCGCGCCGCAGCCGTCTCCCGACCTGGTCGGGATCGACCGGCCGCTCGACCGATCCGACGCAATCGAGGCCGAGCGCGTGCTCGGCCTGACCGAGGGGGTGCTGCGTGGCGCTCCTTGAAACACGCGGGTTGACCATGCGCTTCGGCGGCAACGTCGCGGTGTCCGACGTCGACCTGGCCGTCGAGGGCGGCGCGGCCACGGGGCTGATCGGCCCGAACGGCGCCGGCAAGACCACGACGTTCAACATGATCTGCGGTGTGCTCACACCCTCCGGTGGAACCGTGACCCTCGGCGGGCGCGACATCTCGTCGCTCTCGACCCACCGCCGCGCCCGGCTCGGGATCGGGCGCACGTTCCAGCGGCTCGAGGTCTTCTCGTCGATGTCGGTGCGCGACAACATCGTCGTGGGCGCCGAGATTCGCGAGTCGTGGGCCCGCACGACGCCGGCCGGTCCGCAACTGCTCGCCGGGGGTGCCGACCTGGACCGTGACGACGAGGTCTCGCTGATCCTCGAACGGCTGGGTCTCATGGATGTCGCGGAGTCGCGAGTCGGCGAACTGCCCACGGGACAGGCTCGGCTCGTCGAGCTCGGACGAGCGCTGGCGATCCGACCGAAGGTCTTGCTGCTCGACGAGCCGGCCTCGGGCCTCGACGACGCCGAAACCGCGTCGCTCGCGTCGCTCATCGCCGAGCTCACCGCAGCGGGGTTGGCCGTGCTGCTGGTCGAGCACGACGTTCCGCTGGTGATGTCGGTGTGCTCGATGATCTACGTGCTCGACTTCGGCCGCATCATCGCGTCGGGAACCCCCGACCAGGTGCAGCAGAATCAGACGGTTCTCGACGCCTACCTGGGATCGGGGAGCCGATGACGCCTATCGACACAAGCGCCGCGCCGCCCCTGCTCGAGCTGTCGGGAGTGCGTGCGGGCTACGGATCGATCGAGGTGTTGCACGGCGTGAACCTCGCCGTGCCCGCCGGCTCGGTCGTGGCGCTGCTCGGGCCGAACGGCGCCGGCAAGACGACCACGCTCGGTGTCGCCTGTGGCCTGATCGAGCCGACCGCCGGCAAGGTGTTGATGGCGGGCCGCGACGTCACCGGCGTCGCACCCGAGGAGCTCGTGCGTCGCGGCGTGGTGACGATCCCGGAGGGTCGGGGAATCTTCCCCAACCTGACGGTGCGCGAGAACCTCCAGATGGTGACCTACGGCGGTGCGAGGCTGGCAGACGTCGAGGCCACCGCCTACGAGCGCTTCCCGCGGCTGGGAGAGCGGCGCAAGCAGCTGGCCGGCACCATGTCGGGCGGCGAGCAGCAGATGCTCGCGATGGCGCGCGGACTCGCCTCGAACCCGGCGTTGCTCTTCCTCGACGAGTTGTCGATGGGTCTCGCACCGCTGGTGGTCGAGGAGCTCTATGGCATCGTGGCGCAGATCGCCCGCAGCGGCGTCTCGATTCTGGTGATCGAGCAGTTCGCCCGGACGGTGCTGGGCGTCGCCGACTATGCCGCGATCATGTTGAACGGCCTCGTCCGCAGTGTTGGCCGACCTGCGGACATCGAGGACGAGCTGTCGGCCGCGTACCTGGGCGGCCAGAAGCCGTGAGGACAGGAGCAACGAGATGAACGAACAACCCGAACGGGTCGAGCAGTTCCAAGCCGAGATCAACTCGATGAAGGTGAAGGCGTCGGGCGCCGAGAACGAGTCCAGGCTACTGATCCTCGGCATCGTGCTCGCTGTGGCGGGCCTGGCCCTCGCGATCGTCGGCGGGGTGCAGGTCGGCGGAGCCGCCGATGCGCTCGACCAGCAGTCGTTCCTCGCGACCGGCAGCTTCCTCGGAATCGCCTTGATCATCGCCGGCGCCGCGTTGTTCGTCCGCTACTCGCTGGCCCGCTACCTCCGTTTCTGGCTCGTCCGGCTCGTGTACGAGTCGCGTGCCAACACCGATCGAATCGTCGAAGCGATCGATCGGGCAGCGCACGGCCCCGAGTAGGGGATCGCGCGTCGACGAGTGATCGCCCGGTCCGTCTGTGACAGGTCTCAGGGATTTGCGGCCTCTCCGGGCCCTCTCGTAGATTGCGCATCGGTTCACAAGCGCCGCGCCAGAGCGCGGCGCCCGCCCTCTGGAAGCCATGATGGACGCTGAGCACAAGCGCGAGTTCAACACGCACCTCGCCAACTCACACGGCTCGTTCGAGCTCGTGTTGTCGCCGGTGATCCTCGGGCTCGGTGGGTGGTGGCTCGACGGTCGGCTCGGCACGGGTCCGTGGCTGCTGATCGTCGCCGCGGTACTGGGCATCTCGGGCGCTGCGATCAAGCTGTACTACGGGTACCGGTCGCAGATGGACCGGCTCGACGGCGAGCGCCGCGCTGCCGCCGCCACGGCATGGTCCACCGCCGAGGAGCGCGCCGCGTGAGTGCCGAACCCGCTCAGACGAACGCGCTCATGTCTCGGTTGGAGGGTCCTGCGCCCGCGCTGCAGATCGCGGTCGACATGGCCAGGCGAGCGATCTGGTTCCTGCCGGTCGTCGTGGCTCTCGGCGCGTATTGGGGTATCAACGGCGTCGCCTCGGCGGCCTACGCGTGCGCGGTCGTCGTGGTGAACTTCCTGCTCGCCGCCTGGTTGCTCGCTGTGACCGGACGCATCTCGTTCGCCCTCATGGCAGGCGCCGCGATGTTCGGCTATCTCCTGCGTCTCGGCCTCATCTTCGTTGCCGTCATGGTGGTGAAGGACGCCGCATGGGTCGAGCTCGTGCCGCTCGGCCTCGCGCTGATCGTCACCCACCTGGGCCTGCTGTTCTGGGAGCTCCGCTTCGTGTCGGGCTCCCTCGCCTTCCCGGGCCTCAAGCCCGCACCCCCGTCCACCGACCAGATCGACGGTTCCGCCGCCCGCTCGGCCGCGTAACCCGACCCATCAGGAATCACAAGGAGCGCATGTGTTCGCTGAATTGAAGTTTCCCGGCATCGAGGAGATGGTGCAGTGGCCCGCCGCCTTCGGCGAGGGGACCCCGTTCGCGTTCAACAAGGTTGCGCTCATCTCGCTGATCGCCATGGCCGTGCCGGTCATCTGGTTCCTGGTCGCCGGCGGGAGCGCCAAGAAGTCGCTCGTGCCCCGCGGCGCGCAGAACCTCGCCGAGACCTCCATCGAGTTCATCGAGAAGCAGGTGATCGGCCAGGCGATCGGGCCCGACGGCCTGCCGTACCTCCCGCTGCTCATCTCGATGTTCCTGTTCATCTTCGTGGGCAACCTGTTCGGCATCATCCCCACGTCGCACTTCGGTGCCAACGCCCGCATGGCCAACCCGGTGCTGCTCGCGGTGCTCACGTGGTTCGTGTTCATCGGCGTCGGTCTCAAGCACAACGGCCTCGGCTACCTCAAGGCATCGCTGTTCCCGCCGGGCGTGCCGAAGGCGCTCTACCTGCTCGTGACGCCGATCGAGTTCATCTCGACCTTCCTGGTTCGCCCCTTCTCGCTGGCGGTCCGGTTGTTCGCCAACTCGCTCGCCGGGCACATCTTGCTCGTGACGTTCTCGGTGCTGACCGCCACGCTGTGGAGCCTGTCGCCGCTGGTGGTCGCCGCGCCGTTCTCGTTCTTCATGCTCATCGCCTTCACCGGCTTCGAGTTGCTGGTCGCGTTCCTGCAGGCGTACATCTTCACCCTGCTGACCGCCGTGTACATCGGCGGCGCCCTGCACCCGCATCACTGATCCACGCGGCACCCGCCGCACATCGTCCACCCGCCGGGGTGAACGAGCCGACCTGACATCACAATCCGGTGGCGCACCCGCCGGACCTCACAGGAGAAACAACACCACCATGAGCAGCACGCTTACGCACATCGTTCACACGGTTGCCCAGCAGACCGGCGAGGCATACAGCGCGGAACAGGCCAAGGGCATCGCCGGCGCGAGCGGCGCCGGCATGGCGTACGGCCTCGGCGCCATCGGCCCGGGCATCGGCATCGGCTACCTCGTCGGCCAGGCCGTGCAGGCCATGGCGCGCCAGCCCGAGTCGGCCGGCCAGGTCCAGACCACGATGTTCCTCGGCATCGCCTTCACCGAGGCCCTCGCCCTCATCGGCTTCGT
>OEIV010001134.1_pt1 | contig 12830 bp, 13 predicted proteins | sample 1539231 | NCBI WGS metagenome assembly OEIV01 (sample SAMN03794762, study PRJEB22550) | activated sludge metagenome | feature: wastewater treatment plant; material: activated sludge; isolation source: Wastewater treatment plant of a petroleum refinery complex | place: Argentina: Buenos Aires ...
TTCAGAGCTGGCCGGTTTCAGAGCTGGCCGAGCAGGGTTTCGGCGCTGGAGGCCGAGAAGGCGCCGGGGTCCTCGACGTTCAGCTTCTCGACGACGCCGTCCTTGACGAGCATCGAGTAGCGCTGGCTGCGCGCGCCCATGCCGAACTTGGAGCCGTCCATTTCGAGGCCGAGCTTCCTGGTCAGTTCGGCGTTGCCGTCGGCGACCATGGCGATCTTGGCGCCGACATTCTGATCCTTGCCCCAGGCGTTCATCACGAAGGCGTCGTTGACCGAGAGGCAGACGATCTGGTCGACGCCCTTGGCCTTGAGGTCCTCGGCGTGCTCGACGAAGCCCGGCAGGTGCTTGGCCGAGCAGGTCGGGGTGAAGGCCCCAGGCACCGCGAACAGCGCCACGGTCTTACCCTTGAAGAGGTCGCCGCTCGTCATCTGCTGCGGACCCTTCTCGCCCATGACCGCGAGGGTCGCTTCGGGAATCCTGTCACCCACCTTGATCGTCATGCATTCCTCCTTCAGCGCGTTCCGGCTGCGGCGCCTGACATGGGGGATCGGCGGCCGGGTGTCCAGAGGGGTCTAGCGCGGCTGGACGAGGACGGCGGCGATCGCGGCGGCGTGGCGCGCGCCGGCGGCGGGAACGACGGCCGGCGCCGCCGAAATCGGGATGGACTGGAGCGCATAGCCCGGGCGGCAGACCTCGCCGCAGACGGCGTAGCTGACGGCGAGGCCGATATGCATGTCGCGGTCGGGCTGCAGCGGGGCGACGGAAATGGGCAGGATCACATGGCCGGTCCAGGCGAGGGTCGGCTTGCCGCGATCGTCCACCGTCACGGGCGGCGGCCAGCGCAGGACCGGCGGCGCGAGGTTTTCCGAGCCGGTCCATTCGAGGCTGAGGCCGGCGGCCGCATCGGTCGCCGCGGCATAGACGAACCAGCCCTCGGCGATGTCCATCTCGATCGCCATCCACAGCGGACCGCCGTAATTGTGGCTGGGCGAGACGAGGATGAGGCGCATCGGCGCCCTGGCGTCGCCGCTCCAGGCCGTCGAGACCGAAGGGGCCTCGCGGCCGGCGCAGCCGCCGGCGCATCCGGCCTCGGCGGCGGCCGCCAGCAGGAACGCGGCGGCAAGGACGGCGGGGATGTTCATGGGCCTTCCTTATCCCGAGGCGGGCCGCCCCCCCCCGTCAAGCTGAAGTGCCCGGACGCCGCGCCCGCTGCCCGTCGCCCGGCGGACGGTGGCGGCCTGCGGCCGGGGGGGGCTAATTTCCCGCCATGACCCGCAAGGCGAAGGCTGGCGGCGGCGACGGCTTCCTCAACGGGCGGCTCCTGATCGCCATGCCGACGATGACGGACCCGCACTTCGCGAAGGCGGTGGTCCTCGTCTGCCACCACACGCCGGAGACGGCGATGGGGCTGGTGCTCAATCGCGCGATCGCCGGCGTCAGCTTCGCGTCGATCCTGAAGCAGCTGAAGGTGAAGCGGCCGACCGGCGCCGCGCCGGCGCTGACCGTGCACGCCGGCGGGCCGGTGCAGGCCTCGCGCGGCTTCGTGCTGCATTCCGACGACTACCGGGCCGACGACGCGACGCTGCAGGTCGCGCCGGGGATCGCGCTGACCGCGACGATGGACGTGCTGAAGGCGCTGGGCCGCGAAGGCGGGCCGGCCCGCGCCTTCTTCGCCCTGGGCTATGCCGGCTGGGGCGCCGGACAGCTGGAGGCGGAGCTGCAGGAGAACGCCTGGCTGATCGGCGAGCCCGACGAGGCGATCATCTTCGGCGCCGAGCCTGACGCGAAATGGATGCAGGCGCTGGCGCGGATCGGCGTCGATCCGGCCATGCTGTCGGACGCGCAGGGCCACGCCTGAGGCGCTATTCCTCGGCCCGTGCGGGTTCGGGGAGCGGCGCCAGGAGGCGCTGCGTGGCGGCGGCGTCCTGGGGACGGCCGACAAAGAAGCCCTGGGCATAGGGACAGCCGCTCGCGGCGAGAAAAGCGAGATCGTCCTCGGACTCGACGCCTTCGGCCGTCGCGTCGAGGCCGAGATCGTGGGCGAGGCGGATGAGGCCGGCGAGGACGCTGCGCGTCGCGGCGCCGCCGATCAGGAACGAGGCGTCGATCTTCACCGCGTCGAACGGCAGGTGCGCGAGGCGGCTGAGCGTGGAGTGGCCGGCGCCGAAATCGTCCATCGCCAGGCCGAAGCCGGCGCGGCGCAGGCGCTGCAGCGCCGCCGCCGCGGCCCCGGCGTCGTCGATCGCCCAGGTCTCGGTGATCTCAAGGCGGACCTCGGACGGAGCGACGGCGTTGTCGAGCGCCAGGCGGTCGCAGGCATGCAGGAAGCTCTGGTCGACGACCTGGCGGGCCGAGACGTTGACGTTGACGAAGAGCGGCGGATCGCCCGGCGCCATCTGCCGCCAGCGGGCGGCGTCCTTGAGCGCCGTCTCCAGCACGAAGCGGCCGATGCGGTCGATGAGGCCGGCGTCCTCGGCGAGCGCCGCGAATGCTTCGGCGGTGAGCAGGCCCCGCTCGGGATGGTTCCAGCGGGCGAGCGCCTCGAGTCCGGCGATGCGGCGGTCGGCGAGGCGCAGGATCGGCTGGTAGTGGACGACGATCTCGCCGCGCGCCACCGCGCCCGCCAGATCGCGCTCCAGGCCGGCGCGCTCGGCCTTCGCCGCGCGCAGCGCCGGGGCGAAGATGGCGAGGGCCTGGGCGCCGGGACGCCGGGCCTCGGCGAGCGCGGCTTCGGCATCGCCGAGAATGCCGGCCGCCTGACGCTCGCCGTGGACGGCGAGGACGAGGCCGCCGCGCACGCCGAGCGCGGCCGGGCGTCCCGCCAGGTCGATCGGCACGGCCAGCGTATCGAGCACGAACTTGGCGGTCTCGGCGGCCGCATCGGCGCTCTCGGCGAGCCAGACGAGACCGAAGACGTCGCCGCCGAGGCGGGCCGCGAGGGCGCCTTCGGGGGACGCCGCGCGCAGACGGTCGGCGAGACGCGCCAGGAGTTCGTCGCCCGCCGCATGGCCGAGGCTTTCGTTGACAGTGCGGAAGCGGGCGATGTCGAGCAGGAGCAGCGCCATCTGGCGCTCCGGGGCGGCGAAGGCGAGGCGATGGCCGAGCGCCTCGACGAACCAGGAACGGTTGGCGAGACCGGTGACGGCGTCCTGCCGCGCCGAGGCGAGCAGCAGCGCCTCGCCGTCCTTCTGGGCGCTGACGTCGGAGACGAGGCCGATGCAGCGCGCCGCGCGGACCCCGTCGGACATGAAGCTGGCGCGCAGCTGGACCCAGCGCCAGGCGCCGTCATGGCCGCGGGCGCGGAAGTCGAGCGCGAAGGAGACGTCGCCGATCCGGCGGTAGTCCTCGAGCGCGCCGGTGAAGGTGGCGAGGTCATCGGGATGGATGTGCGGCGCCCAGTCGCGGTCCGAAGCCTGGAGCTGGCCCGGTCGCGCACCGAGCAGGACCTCGACGGTGGGCGAGAGGAAGAGACGGTCGCGCGTCAGGTCCCAGTCCCAGAGACCCTGATGCGCGGCGGCCAGCGCCAGGCCGTAGCGGGTCTCGCCGGGGTCGGGCCGGAGCGGCATGGGCGGGGGCGGCGGCGCCCGCAGGCCGCCCCGCCCCAGACCGCGGCCCAGGGGCTGGCGCAGCGCCGGCGCCGGACCGCCGGCCACCGAAAAGGCGGCGACCAGCAGCGACGATGCGAGAAGCCCGGATGCCGCCAGCATCGCGACGCGCCCGCCGGCCGTCACCATCTCCTGCATGGCGAGCGGGGCGAACGCGAGAAGGACGAGGATCGCCGCCAGGCCGAGCCTGCGGGCGAGCGCGTCGCCGTCCCAGGCGCGGGCGAGGACGAGCGCCGCCGCCAGCCCCAGCGCCGCGGCGGCGGCGGCTTTGGCAAGCAAGGCGGCATAGGGCGCGTTGAAGAGGGCGAGGAGGCCGCAGGCGGCGACCAGGTAGGGCGCGTGGACGGCGATCCAGCCGAAGCCGCGCCAGCGCCCCTCCGGCGCCATGGCGTGAACGACAAAGGCGAGCGCCAGTGCCGCCGACACAGCGAAGGCAGCGAGCGCGACGCCGGCGGAAGTGACGATGCCGGCGAGCGCGAACGGGCCCGCCAGTCCGAACCCGGCGACCAGCGCCAGGAAGGCGGCGGCGAACAGTCCGGCGAGGCGCCAGACCGTGCGGTCGCGGCGCAGCACGGCAAGACCGGCGAGCCAGGCGCCGATGGCGGTGAGGAGGCCGAGCAGCGCCCCCTGCAGCACCAGCGCGGCGGTGGTGAAGCGGGCAAGGCCCTGCTCGTCCCACATCTCCACCGTCAGGCCCGGCAGCGGCGCGGCGTAGCGGAAGGCGGCGGTGACGGTCGCGCCGGCCGGCAGGTCGATGCGGATGCGGGTGCGCGCGCCGCTCTCGACGATCTCGACCGGCGCGGCGGCATCGGACGAGAAGACGTTGGTGAGCTGGGCGGCGACCAGCGTCGCAGGCGCGCCCGCTCCGCCATAGACGCCGGGGTCGAGCACCAGGATGCGGCTCTGGCGGGTCGGCGCGCGGTTCACGAAGTCGATGAGATAGGTCGCAAAGGCGGCCTCGCCCGGCGGGATGTAGCGGGCGATGGCGTTGGAGATGTCGACCGCGGGCTGGCCCTGTTCGACGATGACGCCGCCGACGCCCGAGCGCGGCAGCGCCGGCGCGGCGTCGTCCTCGGCAAAGGCGGGCGGCGCGGCTGCCGGTTGGGCGTCCGGATCGGACGGCGGGGCCGCAGCGCCGGGGATTGCGATGACCTGGGGCGCGGGATCGCCGGGCGCGACGCCGGCCGGCTTGGGCGCGGGCTCGACCGGTTCCTGGGCCCCGGCGCCAACCAGACCGCCCGCCAGCGCGAGGGCGGCGGCGAAGGCGGCGATGCGGGGGAGCCGAGTCACGTCGCGGGGCGTCCGTTAACCAAACCGGGAATCGCGTATCGCAGATGCGCGGCGCGGCGTCGAGTGTTCGCCGCCTCAGACGGCGATCGAAGCACCCCGCCGGGGGAGCCGATCCTCGTCGAGCACCGCGAAGAGGAGGTGATCGCGCCAGCGGCCGTCAATGCGCAGATAGGCGCGGGCGAGGCCCTCGGGTCGGAAGCCGGCGGCGGCGAGGACGTGCTGCGAGGGCAGGTTGTTCTCAAGACACGCCGCCTCGACCCGGTGGAGGCCGAGCGGACCGAAGCAGAACGGCAGGACGGCGCGCACCGCATCGGAGACGAGGCCGCGTCCGGCGAAGCGCTCGCCCGCCCAGTAACCGAGCGAACAGCTCTGGGCCACGCCGCGCCGGACATTGGAAAGCGTCAGGCCGCCGGCCAGCGCGCCGGTCGCCGCCTCGAAGATGAAGAACGGGTAGGCGCGGTCGTCGCGGATATCGCGGGCATAGCGGCGCAGGCGGCGGCGAAAGGCCGGGCGGGTGAGATCGTCATGCGGCCAGGTGGGCTCCCACGGCACAAGGAAGGCGCGGCTGGCGGCGCGCAATTCGGCCCAGGCGGCGAAATCGGCAGGCGCGGGATAGCGCAGGCGGGTCTTCGCGCCGGCGAGGTCCGGCGGGGTGTCGACGCGCGACAGCGATCCGAGCAGCGCCATCGCCGCCGCGTCAGCCGAAGCGCGCCGCGAAGCGGTCGTAGGATTCCAGGCCCTTGACCGGCCCGAGCGCGGCGACCGACGGGCTCCTCGATTTCAGAAGCCGGGTCGCGAACCTGCGCAGCGCGGCGGCGTCGACCGCCTCGATCTTCCCGGCGATTTCCTCGGCGCTCATCACGCGGCCATAGGCGAGGAGCTGGCCGGCGATGTGTTCGGCGCGGTTCGAGGGGCCTTCGAGGCCCATGAAGAGACCGGCCTTGGACTGGGCGCGGGCCCGGGCGGCTTCCTCCTCGGTCGCGCCGGACGCCATCGCCTCGAGCTGGCCGACGACGACCGGCGCGATCTCGGCGCATTCCTTCGCGCCTGTCCCGGCATAGACGCCGAAGAAGCCGGTGTCGGCGAAGAGATGCACGAAGGCGTGCACCGAATAGGCCAGGCCGCGCTTCTCGCGCACCTCCTGGAAGAGGCGCGACGACATGCCGCCGCCGAAGGCGGTGGCGAAGACCTGGGCGGTGAAGGCGTCCTCGTCGGTATAGGACGGGCCCTCGACGCCGAAGGTGAGATGGGCCTGCTCGAGCTTCTGCGCCTTGCGGCAGTCGCCGCCACGATAGCGGGCGCGCGGCGGCGGTGCCTTGCCGGCATTGGCGAGGCTCCCGAACTTCTCGGCGGCCAGCGCCCCGACCTGATCGTGATCGACGTTGCCCGAGGCGATGAGGGTCATCGACGGGCCGACATAGTGGGTCGCCAGATGCCTGCGCAGCGCGGCGCGGCCGAGCCGGTTGACGGTCTCCTCGCTGCCCAGGATCGGACGGCCGATCGGCTGATCGGGGAAGGCGGCGGCCTGGAGGTGGTCGTAGATGATGTCGTCGGGCGTGTCCTCGCTCTGGCCGATCTCCTGCAGCACCACCTTCTTCTCGCGCGCCAGTTCGTCGGCGGCGAAGGTGGGGTTGATGAGAATGTCGGAGAGGATGTCGGCGCCGAGCGCGACGTCGTCCTTGAGAATGCGGGCATAGAAGCAGGTCTGCTCCCGCGCCGTATAGGCATTGAGATAGCCGCCCGCCGCCTCGATCTCCTCGGCGATGCGCAGCGCCGAGCGGGTCTTGGTGCCCTTGAAAGCCATGTGTTCGAGCAGATGCGAGACGCCGTTCGTCGCCGCCGTCTCGTGGCGCGCGCCGGCTTCGACCCAGACGCCGATGGTCGCCGTCTGGATGTGGGGCATCGGGTCGGTGACGACCGTCATGCCGTTGGGAAGCGTCTCGATCCTGAGATTCATGTCTTTCCGCCGATGAAGGCCTCAATATAGGCCTTCACCGCGCCGGTTTCAGCAGGAAGCGTGTCGCAACGCTCGGGCATCGTCTCCATGGCCGCCAGAACCGCGGGAACCGGGGCGGCGTGGCCGATGGCAGCGGTCACGGCGTCGGGGAATTTGGCGGGGTGGGCGGTCGCCAGCGCGACCATGGGCACGCCCGCCCGGCGGCGGCGGCGGGCGGCGACAACCCCCACCGCGGTGTGGGGATCGAGGATCATGCCGTGCGCGCGCTCGGTTGCCGCCATCTCGGCCGCGGCCTCGGCTCCCGTCACCCGCTCGGCATCGAAGCGGGCGCGGATGAAGGCCAGCAGGGCGGGCGGCAGCTCGAAGGCGCCCTTCGCCTTCAGATCGTCCATCAGCCGGGCGACGAGGGCGCCGTCGCGGCCGGCGGCCTCGAACAGCAGCCGCTCGAAATTGGACGAGACCTGGATGTCCATCGAGGGGGTCGCGGTCGGCACCACGCCGCGCGGCTCGTAGCGGCCGGAGGCAAGGGTGCGGGCGAGGATGTCGTTCTCGTTGGTGGCAATGACGAGGCGGCCATCGAAGACGCCCATGCGGTGCGCCGCATAGCCGGCGAAGATGTCGCCGAAATTGCCGGTCGGCACCGCGAAGTCGACCGGACGATCCGGGGCGCCGAGCTTCGCGGCGGCGACGACGTAGTAGACGATCTGCGCCGCGATGCGGGCCCAGTTGATCGAATTGACCGCCGCGAGGCCGTGGCGGGCAGTGAGGTCGGCATCGCCGAACAGCGTCTTCACGATCGCCTGGCAATCGTCGAAATTGCCCTCGATGGCGAGATTGCGGACATTGGCGTCGAGCACCGTCGTCATCTGGCGGCGCTGCACCGGCGAGGTGCGGCCCTTGGGGTGCAGGATCACGACATCGACGCTGGCGAGGCCGCGCAGGCCCTCGATCGCCGCCGTGCCGGTGTCGCCCGAGGTCGCGCCGACGATGAGGGCGCGCCGGCCCGAGCGCTTCAGGCCCCACTCCATCAGGCGGCCGAGCAGCTGAAGCGCCACGTCCTTGAAGGCGAAGGTCGGGCCGTGGAAGAGCTCGAGCAGATGGATGCCGCCGCCCAGATCGGTGAGCGGCGTCACCTCCGGCGCGTCGAAGCGGCGATAGGCGGCGATGATCGCCGTGTAGAGGTCGGCGAGCGGAATGGCCTCGCCCGAGAAACGCTTGAGCACCTGGAGCGCGACTTCGGGGTAGGTGCGCGTGGCGAGCGCCCTCACCTCGTCCGGCGCGAGCTGCGGCCAGGCTTCCGGCATGTAGAGGCCGCCGTCGGGCGCGAGAGCGGAAAGCATGGCCGCATCGAAGGCGATCGGCGCGGCCTGCCCGCGGGTGGAGACGTAACGCATGGGCCTAGTCGTCGCGGCGTTTCAGATGCAGGAGGAGGTAGACCACGGCGAGGATGAGCGCGAGCGAGAACCACGTCACGGCGTAGGAAAGGTGATTGTCGGGCAGGTCCGGACGGAACGGCACGGGGCGCGGCAGGCCGCCCGCATTGGGGCTTTCGGACTGGAGAATATAGGGCGGGACGTTGGCCAGCCCCAGCGCCGCGGCCATCGCGGGCACGTCGCGGGCATACCAGCGATTGGCGGCCAGGTCGGGCGCGGCGGCGAACCAGCCCGGCTCCTCGGACGGGCGCAGGATGCCCTCGATATGGACGAGGCCGGCCGCTTCGGGCGGGACGCCGCCGCCGAGACGGGCTTTCTCGGCCTCGGTGATCGTCCCCAGGTCGACGAGGATGACGCGGCCCATGCCGTAGTCGAGCGGGGCGATGACGCGGTAGTCGGCCGCCCCCTGGCCCTCCGGCGAGAAGAGATGCACGGCGCGGCCGGCGGCGATCGTGCCGTCGGCCTCGACGCGGGCATAGTCGAGCTCGACGCCCGAGGCGGTGAGCGCGCCGGCGAGGTCCTGCGGCTCGCCCTTCAGGCTCTCGTCGATGCGGGCGATGAGGGCGTGCTTCCAGGCACGGCGCTCGAGCTGCCAGACGCCGAGGGCGGTCAGGATCGCGAGCGCGGCGAGGGTGAGAACCGTCGCCCAGAGCGTGGGGCGGAAACGCATCAGCCCTCCGGCTTGTCCTCGAGGCGGCCCTCGGCGGCCTTCATGCGGAACTGCTGGGCGACCATCGCCGACTTCAGCGGGCGCAGCAGGCCGAGCGTGACGATCAGGATGAGCGGTCCCCAGAGAACAAAGTGCACCCAGTAGGGCGGCTCGTAGGTGACCTCGGTCCACAGCGCCAGGCCGCAGACCAGGAACCCGGCGATCAGGATGATGAAAACGGCCGGACCATCGCCCTGGTCCAGCCGTTCATAGGAGAGGCCGCAGGCCGTACAGGCCGGGGCGAGGGCGAGGAAGCCCTGGAACAGCTTCCCCTCGCCGCAGCGGGGGCACCGCCCGGCGAGCGGGGAAGCCACCGCTCAGTGCCCGCCGGCGTGCGCCCCGGCGCCCCAGACATAGATGGCGGCGAACAGGAACAGCCAGACCACGTCGACGAAGTGCCAGTACCAGGCAGCCGCCTCGAAGCCGTAATGGCTCTTGGCGGTGAAATGGCCGGCCAGCAAGCGTCCGAAGCAGACGATCAGGAAGATCGTGCCGATGATGACGTGGAAGCCGTGGAAGCCGGTCGCCATGAAGAAGGTCGATCCGTAGATGATGGGCTCCACCACCGCATCGGCCGAACCCGCGATGAAGGAAAGCGCCGAGGCCGATTCGCGCACGTCGCCGGTCGAGCCGAAGAAGAACGCGGCATGGACGTATTCATACGCCTGCAGGGCGCTGAACAGCAGGCCGAGCAGGATGGTGATGGCGAGGCCCCAGATGGCGCCCGAGCGGTCCTCGGTCTGGATCGCATGGTGCGCCCAGGTGATCGTGGTGCCCGAGGTCAGCAGGACCAGCGTGCCGACCAGCGGCAGATGCCAGGGATCGAACGTCTGGATGCCGGCCGGCGGCCAGGCTGCGAAGCCGTGGTCGGTGGGAAAGAAGGCGACGCCGAAATAGGCCCAGAACCAGGCGACGAAGAACATGACCTCCGAGGCGATGAAGAGGATCATGCCGTAGCGCAGGCCGAGTTTGACGACCGGCGTATGCTCGTGGGTGACGACGCTCTCGCGCACCACGTCGCGCCACCAGCCGATCATCGTATAGAAGACCAGCGCGAAGCCGGCGATCATCACCCAGGGCTGGCCGGCCATGCCGCCGAAATCGCCCGTCGCGTCCTTGTTCATCCACAGGACCGCGCCGATCGCCAGCGTGAAGGCGCCGAGCGAGCCGATCAGGGGCCACGGGCTGGGATTGACCAGGTGATAGTCGTGTTTGACGTCGCCAGACATGTTTCCGTGCCCCTCGTTACTCTCAGTTCGTTGCGGCGGCCGCTTCCGCCGACGCCGTCTGCTCGTCCTGCGCGAAGAACGTGTAGGACAGCGTGATCTCGGTGATGTCGTCGGCCCGGCGGTCGTCGAGGATCGCGGGGTCGATGAAGAAATTGACCGGCATCTCGCGGCTCTCGTTGGCCTTGAGGGGCTGGTCCTCGAAGCAGAAGCAGGCGACCTTCACGAAATACTTGCCCGCCTTTTCCGGCGTGACGTTGAAGGTCGAGTGGCCGCGCGTGGAGCGGCTGCCGGTGTTCTGCGCGAAATAGGAGGTGATGCCGACGTCGCCGACACGGATGTCGATATAGGGATCGACCGGTCCGAAGTTCCAGGTCAGTCCGGGCGCCACATTGGCGTCGAAGCGGACACGGATGACGCGGTCGGAGATGCCGGAAGCATCGGGCGCCGCATCCGCCCGCTGGGTGGTGCCCTCGAAGCCCGTGACCTGGCAGAACCAGCGGTAGAACGGCACGGCCGCATAGGCGGCGCCGATCATCCCGGCAGCGAGCGAGAAGCAGAGAAAAGCCGTGCGGGCGTTGCGGTCCATGGCGCGCCTCAGTACCGCACGGCGGCCGCGCCGCCGAGGCGGACGATCGTCATGGCGAAGAAAAGGACGACGAGAAGGCCCAGCGAGACCGCGAGCGCAATGTTGCGCGAGCGGCGGGCCCGCGCCTGTTCGGGGGTCAGCGCCCGGGGCGCGGCGGACTGGTCGTTCATGACGCAGCCATCAGCGGCGCGAGGCCGATCGAGGCTTCGAGAATGACGGCGGCGAAGAGCGCGAAGAGGTAGAGGATCGAGAAACCGAAGAGGCGCATCGCGACCTTGTTCTGTCCCGGCGCGCGATAGACCGCGACGGCAAGCCAGAGGAAGAGCGCGCCGCCGATCGCGGCCGCGGCGGCATAGACCGCGCCGGCATGGCCGAAGGCGACGGGCAGCAAAGAGCAGGCGACCATCGCGACGGAATAGAGGACGATCTGGCGGCGGGTTTCCGCCTCGCCGGCCGTGACGGGAAGCATCGGCACGCCGGCCCGCGCGTAGTCGGCGCTGCGATAGAGCGCGAGCGCCCAGAAATGCGGTGGCGTCCACAGAAAGATGAGGGCGACGAGGAGCACCGGTGCGAGATCGACCGTGCCGGTCGCCGCCGCCCAGCCGATGACCGGCGGCATGGCGCCCGCGAGGCCGCCGATGACGATGTTCTGCGGCGTGCGGCGCTTGAGCCACATCGTATAGACGCCGGCATAGAAGACGATCGTGAAGGCGAGCAGGCCGGCGCTGAGCCAGTTCACCAGCACGCCCATCACGGCGACGGAGAAGACCGACAGGGTCAGACCGAAGGCCAGCGCCTCGCCAGGGGCGACGCGCCCCGAGGGAATGGGTCGCGCCGCGGTGCGCGTCATGACGGCGTCGATGTCGGCATCGTACCACATGTTGAGCGCGCCCGAGGCGCCGGCCCCGACCGCGATGCAGAGCAGCGCCGTGAAGGCGGCGATCGGGTTCATCGCACCGGGCGCGGCGACGAGACCGGCAAGCCCCGTGAAGGCGACGAGCGAGATGACGCGCGGCTTCAGCAGGGCGAAGAAATCGCCCGCCGTCGCGATCGACACGGACGGTCCCGGCGCAGCCTCAGCCGCGCCGTCCGCCCCGTAGCCGATGGTCACATCGCTCACGCGCCGCGTCCCTAGTGGTGATCCGCCGCCTTGATGCGCGGCAGTTCGTTGAACTGGTGGAACGGCGGCGGCGAGGGCAGCGTCCATTCCAGCGTCGTCGCGCCCTCGCCCCACGGATTGGCGGCGGCGGCGCGGCGGCGCACGAAGGCCTCGACCAGCATCACGAGGAAGATCAGCGTGCCGGCGGCCGAGATGTAGCTGCCGATCGAGGACACGTAGTTCCAGCCCGCGAAGGCGTCCGGATAGTCGACATAGCGGCGCGGCATGCCCTGCAGACCGAGGAAGTGCTGCGGGAAGAAGATCAGGTTCACGCCGATGAACGTGACCCAGAAATGCAGATGGCCGAGCCACTCGGAGTAGAGGTAGCCGCTCATCTTGGGGAACCAGTAGTAGAAGCCCGCGAAGATGGCGAACACGGCACCCAGCGAGAGCACGTAGTGGAAATGCGCCACCACGTAATAGGTGTCGTGCAGCGCGGTATCGATGCCGGCGTTCGACAGCACGACGCCGGTCACGCCGCCGACCGTGAACAGGAAGATGAAGCCGATCGCCCAGACCATCGGCACCTTGAACTCGAGCGAGCCGCCCCACATCGTGGCGATCCACGAGAAGATCTTCACGCCCGTCGGCACCGCGATGACCATCGTGGCGAACACGAAATAGGCGCGCGTGTCGACGTCCATGCCGGCCGTGTACATGTGGTGCGCCCACACGATGAAGCCGATGAAGCCGATCGCCACCATGGCGTAGGCCATGCCGAGATAGCCGAAGACCGGCTTCCTGGAGAAGGTCGCGATGATGTGGCTGATGATGCCGAAGCCCGGCAGGATCAGGATGTACACTTCGGGGTGGCCGAAGAACCAGAAGAGGTGCTGGTAGAGCAGCGGGTCGCCGCCGCCGG
>OEIV010001135.1_pt1 | contig 12826 bp, 15 predicted proteins | sample 1539231 | NCBI WGS metagenome assembly OEIV01 (sample SAMN03794762, study PRJEB22550) | activated sludge metagenome | feature: wastewater treatment plant; material: activated sludge; isolation source: Wastewater treatment plant of a petroleum refinery complex | place: Argentina: Buenos Aires ...
CAGCAGCGGCTCGAAGCGGCGCGACGCCGCCCTGGCAGCTTGCGCCTTGACGGCTTTCTTCGGCGCGGGCGCGGCGGCCGGCGGGGTGGCGACGGCCTTGGCGGCGCGTTTGGCCTTGCGCTCGGCGGTCTTGGTCACCGCCGGCTTGGCCGATGAAGATTTCGCGGAAGAGGATTTGGACTTGGCGGGCTTCGCCTTCGCGGGCGTCTTGGCCGTCTTGGGGGTCTTGGCAGGCAGGGGACTCGGGCTCCGTTCGGGACGATTGGACGTCTTCTTATCACGCCGGCCCGACCGGCCATAGGCCGCGGGCCCGGATCGCGGTCGAGGAGGCGGGATCGAGCCGGTCGTCGAGATAGGTCCAGGCCGGAGGGCGCAGGAAGGGCAGCAGCGCGGCATCGTCGGGGTCGATGCGGCTGTCGCTGAACCGCCGCGCGGCCGGCGAGGCGAGGGCCTTCAAGGCATAGCCCGGCCGGGCGACGACCGCGACCGGCATCGTCGTGAAGATGCCCTGCCAGTTCCGCCAGCGATGGATCGTCGCCAGATTGTCGGCGCCCATGATCCAGACGAAATTGACCGCCGGGAAGTGCCGCTTGATCGCCGCCAGCGTGTCCGCGGTGTAGCGGGTGCCGAGGTTCGATTCCAGGGTCGTGACGTGAATGCGCGGATGGTTCTCCAGATCGACCGCCGCCTTCAGGCGCTGGTCGAGCGGGGCGAGATCGCGCGCCTCCTTCAACGGATTGCCGGGGGTCACCAGCCACCACACCGCGTCGAGCTGCAGCCGCCGCAGCGCCACCAGGCTCGCATGGCGATGGCCCTGGTGCGGCGGATTGAAGGACCCTCCGAACAGCCCCACCCGCAACCGCGTCGGCGGCGCCAGGGCGCGCGAAACGAGGCGGGACATGAGCGGCGGCGCTTTATGCTCGAAATGGAGATTACCCGCATAGGGGTGGACGACATTCATCGGAATGTCAAACGGCGGCCGCAGCAGCGGGCCGACGCTTTGCGGCATGACAAACCGCGGCGAAGCAGCCATAAAGGCCAACGTCAATCGGGGAGATTCCAAAGATGTTGAAGCGTACCGGGACCGCTCTGGCGGCCATTCTGCTCGCGGCCGGCCTCAGCGCCTGCGGCGGGTCTTCGGAGTTCAAGACCAAGGCGCTCGAGATGTGCGAGAAGTCGCCGGACGCCAAGACGCAGGATTGCGCCTGCGCGGTCGAGATCATGGACAAGGAACTCGACGACAAGACCAAGAAGATCTTCCTGATCATGTCGGATCCGGAGCTTCAGAAGGACGAAGCCAAGGCCAAGGCGGCTCTGGAAGCGGCCGGTCTCAAGGAAGAAGACGTGATGGCGATCATTCCGGCGGTCATGCCGATCATGGAAAAGGTCGAGAAAGAGTGCAAAAAGAAGTCGTAAGACTTCACGCACCGCGAGAGTTCCGGGGCCGCTGGGAAACCAGCGGCCTCTTCGCTGGGAGGGTGCCCTTCATGCGAGACCGCTCCCGCACGTCCCGCCTGGCGCTCGCGGCGCTGCTGACGCTCCTCGCCGGCTGCGGCCCGTCGGAGCGCGAGACCACCATCGCTTCGATGTGCGAACGGCGCGGCGGGCGCATCCCGGACATCGGCCGCGTCGATTGCGACTGTACCGCGCGCCTCATCGAGCAGTCGCTGAGCGAACCCTCGAACCCTGACGGTCCGCCGCCCTTGCCTTTGGCGGATCGCATCGCCGCCGAGTGCGGACCCGGCGCCGGCGACTGAGCGGCGTTCAGGGCCGCGTCTGGCCGGCGCCGCGCACGATCGTCTTGTAGGCCGTCAGCTCCGCCGCGCCGACCGGGCCGCGGGCGTGCAGCTTGCCGGTGGCGATCCCGATCTCGGCGCCGAAGCCGAACTCGCCGCCGTCCGCGAACTGGGTCGAGGCGTTCCACAGCACGATGGCGCTGTCGACGCGGGCGAGGAACGCCTCGGCCGCCGCCGCATCCTCGGTGACGATGGCGTCGGTGTGCTGGGTGCCGTACTGCGCGATATGGGCGATCGCCTCGTCCGGCCCGGCCACCGCCTTCATGTTGACGATCGCGTCGAGATGCTCGGTGCGCCAGTCCTCGTCGCTTGCCGCGGCGATGCGCGGGTCGAGCGCCGCGACCGCCGCATCGCCCCGGATGGCGCAGCCCGCGGCGATGAGGTCGCCGGCGATGGCGCGGCCCAGCGTCTCCAGCACGGCGCGGTCGATCAGCACCGTCTCGGTCGCGCCGCAGACGCCGGTGCGGCGCATCTTGGCGTTGAGCACGATGGCCCGCGCCTTGGCCGGATCGGCCGCGCCATGGACATAGGTGTGGTTGAGCCCTTCCAGATGCCCCAGCACCGGCACGCGCGCCTCGGCCTGCACGCGGGCGACGAGGCTCTTGCCGCCGCGCGGGATCATCAGGTCCAGCGCCCCGTCGAGACCGGCCAGCATCGCGCCCACGGCGGCGCGGTCGGCGACCGGCACCAGCTGGATCGCGTCCGCCGGCAGCCCGGCGGCGGCGAGGCCCTCGACCATCGCCGCGTGCAGGGCGCGCGACGAGGCGAGGCTCTCCGAACCGCCGCGCAGGATCGCCGCGTTGCCCGAACGCACGCACAGCGCGGCCGCGTCGGCGGTGACGTTGGGCCGGCTCTCGTAGACGATGCCGATGACGCCGATCGGCACGCGCACGCGCTGGAAATGCAGGCCGTTGGGCTGCGACCAGTCCTTGATGACCTCGCCCAGCGGGTCGGGCAGCGCGGCGACCAGCGCGACGCCGTCGGCGATCGCCTCGATGCGCTTCGCATCCAGCATCAGCCGGTCGCGCATCGCGGCCGACAGCGCCGTCGCTTTCGCCATGTCCGCGGCATTGGCGGCGAGAATCGCAGGCGCATGGGCGCGGATCGCCGCCGCGGCCAGCTCCAGCGCCCGCGTGCGCGCGGCCGCCGTCGAACCGGCCAGCAGGGCCGCGGCGGCGCGCGCCTTGCGGCCCATCGCGGCCATCAGGGCGGCGGTATCGTGCTTGGCTGCGATCGCGCTCATGCTCACTTCCTATAGCACCACCAGATCGTCGCGGTGGATCATCGCGGCCCGGCCGGCATAGCCGAGCACGCTTTCGATGTCGGCGCTGCGCCGGCCGATGAGGCGGGCCGCGGCCTCGCTGGCATAGGCGGCAAGGCCCCGCGCGATCTCGACGCCTGCGCCGTCGCGCACGCTCACCGCATCGCCGCGCCCGAAGCTGCCCTCGACCGCCGTCATCCCGGCCGGCAGGAGGCTCTTGCCGGCGCGCAGTGCCCGCGCCGCACCGTCGTCGACCGTCAACGCCCCGGCGGGCTTGAGCGCGCCGAGGATCCACTGCTTGCGGGCCGCCGCAGGGTTCGACTTCGCCAGCACCCAGGTCGCCCGCCCGCCCTCGGCGAGACGGCGCAGCGGATGATCGACCTGGCCGAGCGCGATGGCCATGTGGCAACCGGCGGCGGTGGCGATCTTGGCCGCCAGCAGCTTCGTCACCATGCCGCCCGAACCCATGTCGCTGCCGGGCCGGCCCGCCATGGCCTCGATCTCGGGCGTGATCTCGGAGATCTCAGGCAGGAAAACGGCTTCGGCGTTCGTTACCGGATTGTCCGTGTAAAGACCGTCGATATCGGAAAGCAGCACCAGGCAGTCGGCGCCGACCATCGCGGCGACCCGGGCCGCCAGGCGGTCGTTGTCGCCGAAGCGGATCTCGTCGGTGGCCACCGTGTCGTTCTCGTTGATGACCGGCACCGCGCCCAATTGCATCAGCGCGCCCAGCGTCGCGCGCGCATTGAGATAGCGGCGGCGCTCCTCGGTATCGTCGAGGGTGAGCAGAATCTGCGCGGCGGTGAGGCCGTTGGCGGCCAGCGCCTCGGTCCAGGCCTGGGCGAGCGCGATCTGGCCGACGCTGGCGGCGGCCTGCGCTTCCTCCAGCTTCAGCGCGCCCTTGGCCAGCTTCAGCCGCCGCCGGCCGAGCGCGATGGCGCCCGAGGAGACGACGATCACGTCGGCGCCGCCCGCCTTCAGCGCCGCGATGTCGCTGCACAGCCGGTTCAGCCAGACGCGCTGCGGCTCGCCCTCGGGCGAGACCAGCGTGGACGAGCCGATCTTGACGACGATACGGCGCGCCGAAGCCAGCCTTGCGCTCATGGCCGCCAGGGCGCGGCCGGCTCTGCCGCTTCCTCGGCTCTGGCCGCCCTGCCGATGCGCACCCGCATGGCCCTGAGGACCTCCTTCACGCCGTCGCCGGTCGCCCCCGACAGCGCGAACACCTTGGCCCCGCTCGCCTTGGCGAGGGCCGCCATCTTGCGCTTCAGCTCGGCCGGCGGGATGGCGTCGATCTTGTTGAGGCCGACGATCTCGGGCTTCTCGTCCAGCGCCGCGCCATAGGCCTCCAGCTCGCGGCGGATCGTGCGGTAGGCCTTCACGATCGCCGACTGCGTGCCGTCGATGAGATGCAGCACGACGCGGCAGCGTTCGATATGGCCGAGGAAGCGGTCGCCCAGCCCGACGCCCTCGTGGGCGCCCTCGATGAGGCCCGGCAGGTCGGCCAGAACGAACTCCGCGCCATCGATGGCGACGACGCCGAGCTGCGGGGCGAGGGTGGTGAAGGGATAATCGGCGATCTTCGGCCGCGCCGCGCTCACCGCCGCCAGGAAGGTCGACTTGCCGGCATTGGGCAGGCCGATCAGCGCCGCGTCGGCGATCAGCTTCAGGCGCAGCCAGACGGTGCGCTCCTCGCGCTTCTCGCCGGGATTGGCGCGGCGCGGCGTGCGGTTGGTCGAGCTCTTGAAATAGGCGTTGCCGAAGCCGCCATTGCCGCCCTTCAGGAAGACGAAGCGTTCGCCGGCCTCGGCGAAATCGTGCAGCAGCGTCTCGCCGTCCTCGTCGAGCAGCTCGGTGCCCACCGGCACTTTCAGCACGATGTCCGCGCCGCCGGGGCCGGCGCGCTGCTTGCCCATGCCGTTGGTGCCGCGGCCGGCGCGGAAATGCTGCTGGTAGCGATAGTCGATCAGCGTGTTGAGATTCTCGACCGCCTCGATGACGACGTCGCCGCCGCGCCCGCCGTCGCCCCCGTCCGGGCCGCCGAACTCGATGAACTTCTCGCGCCGGAACGAGACGGCGCCGTCGCCGCCGTCGCCGGCCTTCACGTAGATTTTCGCCTGATCGAGAAATTTCATGGGACAGCACATAGCGGGTTTTCCGCCCCCGATCACGGGGGCGGCGCCCTTTGGCGCGATTATTCGCCCGCTATCTCCGGAACTGCGCGCGGGCGAGGCGGGTGTCGAGGAAGCGCACGGCGTGGCCGCGCGCCTTGGAGAAGCGCATGCTCTCTTTGGCGTAGCGGAAGCCCAGCTTCGTCATCACGCGGCCCGAGGCGTGGTTGTCGGCATAGTGGCCGGACTTCACTTCCCCCTCGCCCAGCTCGTCGAAGGCGAAGGCGAGCGCGGCGTGGGCGGCTTCGGTGGCGTAGCCGTGGCCCCAGAACGGCTTGCCGATCCAGTAGCCGAGGTGAAACAGCCCGTCGGTCTCGCGGTTGAGGCCGACGCAGCCCACCAGCTCGCCCTCGCGCTCGATCGCGAAGGGGTATTCGCGGCCGCCGTCGCGGTTCTCGTCGTGGGTGGCGATCCAGCGCGCCGCCGCGCCCGCCGGATAGGGGAAGGGCACGACATCCAGCATCTTGGCGACGTCGAAATCGCCGGCCAGCGTTTCGACCGCCGGCCCGTCGCTCAGGCGGAACGGCCGCAGCACGAGGCGCCGTGTCGCCAGGCTGCCGGCGCCGGGGGTGGGTCTGGGGGCGAAATCAACCGCCATGGCTCGCTCCTCCCTGTTCGCTCCGGCTCGCGAATCGCGCGCGGTCCAGAGTCATCATTCTGCAGGCGACGTCGCAATCGCGGGCTTTTGAGAACCTTGCGACATCTTGGGCGTATGTGAAACCCAGCTTCTGCAGCACGCGGCCCGAAGCGGGGTTGTCGGCGAAGTGACCGGCCTCCAGAACCGCGAGGTCCAGCGTCTCGAAGGCGAAACGGACCGCCAGGCGCGCCGCCTGCGTCGCATAGCCCTGGCCCCAGAACGGCCTGCCCAGCCAGTAGCCGAGCTCCACCTCGCCGGGGTTGGCCGGGTTGGTGGAGATCCCTACCACCCCGGCCAGCGCGCCGCCCGTTACAATGGCGAAAGGGTAGGCGCCGCGCGGGCCGGCTTCGGCGGCGATGCCGGCAAGCCAGCTCTCGGCGTCGGCGCGGGTATAGGGCCAGGGCGCGCGGCTGAGATTCTTCACCACGTCGAAGTCGTTCATGTGGCCGGCGACGGCGGCCGCGTCCTCGGCCAGCGGCCGGCGCAGCGTCACGCGCCCGTCGGCCAGGCGCAGCGTCCCGTCCTCATAGGCGGGCACGGGCTTCAGGGCTTGGGCGCTCATGTCTTCCCTCCCAGGCGACATCGGATCCGGCGAGGGCAAACGAAAAGGGAGGCGGCGATGCCACCTCCCTCGTCAGGTGGGCCGCCTTAGTCCGGCGGCCCCTATATGGAACGCGCCTTATTCCGCGGCTTCGGCGGTAGCTTCCGGCGTGATCGAGACGAACTGGCGGTCTTTCCAGCCCTTCTTGAACGTCACGCGGCCCTCGGTCAGCGCGAAGAGCGTGTGATCGCGGCCGATGCCGACATTCTTGCCGGCATGCCAGCGCGTGCCGCGCTGACGCAGGATCACGTTGCCCGGGACGGCCTTCTGGCCGCCGAACAGTTTCACGCCGAGGCGCTTGGCTTCCGAATCGCGACCGTTGCGCGATGAGCCGCCGGCTTTCTTGTGTGCCATGGTGGTCTCCTGAACTCTTGTCTGCTCTTAGGCCGCGATCGAGGTGATCTTCACGCGCGTGAACGGCTGGCGGTGGCCGTTCTTGCGGCGATAGTTCTGGCGGCGCTTCTTCTTCACGACCAGGATCTTGTCGGCCTTGCCCTGGGCGAGGATCTCGCCTTCGACGGTCGCGCCGGCGAGGAAGGGCACGCCCACCTTCGAGACGCCTTCGCCATTGCCGAACAGCAGCACTTCCCCGAACGACACCTTGGTCCCGGCGTCGCCTTCGAGCTTCTCGATCTCAACGACCTGGTCGACGGCGACCTTGTACTGCTTGCCGCCCGTCTTGATCACCGCATACATCGCGTTCACCGACCTTGTTCCGCGCCCGGCCCGGTGGCCGGCGCGAAGGAAAAAAAAGCGCGACGGGGCGCGCATGCGCGCGGCCGCAAGGCCGGTCCCGTCAGGAAGGCGCGGAAATAGACGCGGCGGCCGGGCGCTGTCAAGGAAAACAGAGTCGAAAGCGCCGCAGACCCCGGCCCCGGTCGCGCCGCCGGGCGCAATTCGAAACGGAACGGGCGGGGCGCAAAATGAAACGGGGCCGGCGCACGAGGGGGGTGGCGCCGGCCCCGCGTTCATTTGACAGACCTTGGCGGGGGGAGCCAATGGCGGCCTGGTGAGCTCGCGAGGGTCGGGGCTCCCTATGTGCGAGCGGTGCTGGGCCGCGTGGTCTGCCGTCCGGCGCTTGATGCGCCGTGACACCTGAGAAGATAGGGCGGCCTTCATTGCTTCAAAGTGGCGCGACGATTAATTCCCCTTCATACTTTTGTGATCCGCGCAAATCCGGCCTTTTCATCATGAATTATCGCCACGGCTTCCATGCCGGGAACCACGCCGACGTGCTCAAGCACGCGGCCCTGATGCTGCTCCTGGCGCATCTCAGGGCGCAGGCGCAGCCCTTTGCCGTGCTCGATACCCATGGCGGGCGGGGCAGCTACGACCTCGCCTCCGCCGAGGCCCTGCGCGCCGGCGAGTTCCGCCACGGGATCGCCCGCCTCCTGACCGCCCGCGATGTCCCGGCGTCGCTGGCGCCCTATCTGGCTGCCGTCCGGGCGGCGAACCCGCCCGGCGCGCTGACGGTCTATCCCGGCTCGCCGCTTCTCATCGCCAGCGCGCTGCGCCCGGCGGACCGTCTTCTCGCCTGCGAGCTGCACCCGGCCGAGTCGGCGGCGCTCGCCGCCGCGCTCAAGCCCTGGCGGCGGGCGCGGGTCGAGACGCGCGATGGCTACGGCGCGCTGAAGGCGACGCTGCCGCCGCCGGAGAAGCGCGGCCTCGTGCTGATCGACCCGCCCTTCGAGAAGCCGGACGAGTTCCAGACCCTCGCGAAGGCCCTGCTCGCTGCCTCAGCCCGCTGGCCCCAGGGCGTCTATCTCGTCTGGTATCCGCTGAAGGACCGCGCGGCGGCCGATGCGTTCCTGGCAAGCGTGGCCGAAGGCGGGGTGCGCGACGCCACCGCCTACGAGCTTTATGTCCGCGCCCCGGTCGCCGGCGGCGGCATGACGGGTTCGGGGCTCCTCGCCATCAACGGCGCCGCCGCGCTCGATGCGGCGATGGCCGAGGCGCTGCCCTTCCTCGCCCGCACGCTGGCGCAGGGGCCGGGCGCGAAGGGCGCGGCGCGGCGCATCGCGGGCGCCTAGGAGGCCGCGCGGCGCCTTCGGCGATCGCCCCGAAGGGGCGCTTGTCTCGCGGCGGCGCATCGGCTATGTCGCCCCCTTCTCGCGGGGTCCCGGCCCCGGCGGGGCGCGGACAGGTGGCCGAGTGGTTTAAGGTACCGCACTCGAAATGCGGCGAGGGTTAACGCTCTCCGTGAGTTCGAATCTCACCCTGTCCGCCACTTCTTTCCGATCTCTCCTGTGATCCCGCTCCCGGAGAACCGGCCGCTCTGGCCGCTTGTCCGGCTTTTGGGTGCCGGCCGCGCGGCTTGCGTCTATCCCCGCCCAACGCCGATGGTCATAGTCGTCGAGCCACCTGATGGAAGTGAGCCATGGACGTCTGCATGACCCCACGCACAATCCAGGCGCCCGAAGGCGCGCCGGGCTGCGCGACGCCGGCAATCGCCGTCGAAAGGCGGGTGTAATGGCCATTCGATCGAACGGCGCTCGAACGCTGTCTTCGCTGGAGCGGGGCTGGTTCGGAATCGTCGCCTGGCTCCGCCGGATCGCCACGCCCGACGTCGTCGTTCAGGACCGGCAGTATTCGACGCGCTTCGCGTGCGAGAACGCCCAGGCCGCCTATCGCGCCGTCTCCCTGTGGACCAAGGAAGAAGGGACGATGGCGTGGCTCGACGGACAATTGCGCCCGGGCGACAGGTTTCTCGACGTCGGGGCGAATATCGGCATCTACACGCTGGCGGCGGCGCATCGCGTGGGCCCGCAGGGCCGGGTCTATGCCGTCGAGCCCAACAAGCCCAATGCGGTCGTTCTGATGCAGAATGTCGCGGCCAACGGCTTTCAGGATCGCATCGACGTCATCGCGATCCCGTTGACCGATGCCCGGGAAATCGCGGTGTTCAACTACACCAGCCTGAAAGCGTCGGACAGCGGCAGCCAGTTCGGTTCGACCGTCCGCGACGGGCAGGGCCAGTCCTTCGTTCCCGTGGCCAGGGAGCTTTGCCTCGGCGTCAGCGTGGACGAGCTTCTGGACAGCGCAGCGATCCAGCCGCCCGACCTCGTCAAGATCGACGTCGACGGCATCGAGCACAAGATCCTGCAGGGCATGGCCAGGCTTCTGACCGCCGCGCGGCGTCCGCGCAGCGTCCAGGTCGAACTCAATGTCGGCGAGCACGAGGCGATCGAAGGCCTGATGGCGAGCTATGGCTACAGGCTGGACCATCGGCATCTGACCGCGATCGGCATGAAGCGCAAGGCCGCCGGCGTTCCCATGGCGCAGATCGCGCACAACGCCGTTTTCGTTCCGGCAGACTAGCCGCGCCGGGCGGCCGCCGCGCTCGGCGGGGCTCCGGTCTCCGGGGAGCCGGCCGCTCTGGCCGTTTGTCCAGCTTTTTCGCCGTCCGCTGCGCGGCTTGCGTCTATCGCTGCCGATTCCCGGCGGCCATAGTCGCCCCGAACGCATCACTGCCTGACGGACTTCAGCCATGGACGCCTGCATGATCCCCCGCACGATCTTTACGCCCGAGCACGAGATGTTCCGCGACTCGCTGCGCAAGTTCCTGGAGCGCGAGATCGCCCCGCACCATGCCCAGTGGGAGGAAGACGGCATCGTCGCGCGCGAGGCGTGGGAGAAGGCCGGGCGCGAGGGCATCCTGCTGATGTCGACGCCCGCCGCCTATGGCGGCCAGGGGCTCGACCGGCTCTTCTCGGTGGTGCTGATCGAGGAGCTGGCGCGGCTCAATCTCAGCGGCCCGTTCTTCCACCTCCATTCCGAGATCGTCGCGCCCTACATCCTCAATCACGGCACCGAGGCGCAGAAATCGACGTGGCTGCCCCGCATGGCGCGCGGCGAGGCGATCGGCGCGATCGCCATGACCGAACCGGGCGGCGGCTCCGACCTCCAGTCCATGCGGACGACCGCGCGCCGCGACGGCGACGACTACGTCATCAACGGCCAGAAGACGTTCATCTCGAACGGCCAGCTCGCCGACCTTGTCGTCGTCGCCGCCAAGACCGACCCCGCCGCCGGGTCGCGCGGCGTCAGCCTCATCATCGTGGAGGGCGACCGCCCCGGCTTCCGGCGGAGAAGGAAACTGAATAAACTCGGCGCCCATGCCCCGGCCACCTCCGGACCCCTCTTCGACGATGTCCGCGTGCCGGCCTCCAATCTCGTCGGGGCCGAGAATCGCGGCTTCTACGTTCTGATGAAGGAACTCGCCTGGGAGCGGACGATGATCGCCGTGCGCTCGGTCGCGCTCGCTAAGGCGGCGCTCGGCTGGACCAGCGCCTATGCGCGCGACCGCAAGGTGTTCGGCGCGCCGCTCCTCGACATGCAGCACACGCGCTTCAAGCTCGCCGAGCACAAGGCGCGCATCGAGATGGCGCGGGTCTTCGTCGACCGCTGCCTGGAGCTGATGATGAAGGGCGAACTCGACGCCACCGTCGCGGCCGTCGCCAAGCGCCAGACCACCGAGATGCTCATGCAGACGCTCGACGACTGCGTCCAGATCCACGGCGGCTACGGCTATATGTGGGACTACCCGATCTGCCGCGCCTATGCCGACAGCCGCTTCTCGCGCATCGCCGGCGGCTCGAACGAGACCATGCTCGACCTGATCGCCCGCACGCTCTGACGGGCCTCGGCCGCCCTTGAACGGCTCTGACAACATTCCTATATGCGATGCGCGCCTGCCCGCCGAGCGAGGGTGCGGCGGGCGGGCGGAGGTCGTGGCCGGACAGGCCCGGGGAAGGGCAGGGGGCGAAGATGAACAATCGCCAGATCGCGACGTTCGAATGCGGCAAAGGCGGATTTCCGCTGCTTTTTCGCGGCCTTGGCTCCTGCCGCGGGTCCGTCGCCGGCCGGACGGCGAAGCTGAACAATCGCCAGATCGCGACGTTCGAATGCCGGCCTGCGGGCGCGCGCCGCGTTGACAACCTCCAGACGTCGCCCGAGCTTGGCGGCGCATCTTCAAACCCGGATCAAACCCCCATGCGCGCTCTCGCCGTCCTTGCCGCCCTCCTCGCCATCCCCGCCGCAGCGGCGGCCGAACCCGCGATCGGCAAGATCGAGGCCCGGCTCTTCTACGAGGCGAGCGGGCGGCTCTCCGACAACATCGCGCCGCCGGCCGAAATCGCGCTGTTCAATACGGTCATCGGCGAGGGCGGGGCTGAGGAGCCGGCCGGCGACGTCCTCGTCGCCGTCACCGTCGCGGGCGAGGCGGGCTCGTTCGTCGAAACACCGCTGACGATCAGGGTCGTCGCCATCGACGACGGCAGCGTTCTTGCCGAGCGCAAGATCGAAGGATTGCTGCTGTCGGCGCTGGGCTCGGTGACGCGCGCCGTCTTCGTGCCGGATTCCACCTGTCGCGCCTTTCGCATCGAGGCGGCGATCGGCGAGTCCAAGGCCTCGGCCGAGATTCCCTTCGTGTGCGGGGAATAACGGCCGGGCTGCGTGCCGCCGGCCTCAGCCGGTCGCCGCCTTGATGAAGGTCGTCATGTCGAAATAGTCGCGCCAGACCTTGATCTTGCCGGCCTCCATCTCGAACACGCCGCAGCAGGGCAGGACCACCGCCTTCTCGCCGATCCAGGTGCGGTCGATACGCTCGGCGATCACCACCTCGCCGGCCGAGACGACATGCAGGATCTCCCACTCGGTCCGCGTCCAGTCCTTCAGGAAGGCGCCGATGAAACCCCTCAGGCTCGCATGGCCCGCGACCGGGGCGATCGGCATGTTGTGATAGACGCCGTCCTCGGCGAAGAAGCCGAGCAGTCTCTCGACATCCAGCGACGACCACGCCGCAATGAAGTCCCGCACGATCCGTTCGTTGTCGTTCGTCATTGGATCCCCCTCGCGGCACGGCGCCGCTGCTCCAGCCTAACCCGGACGCCGCCTAGCGGCACGCCTCGGACGGCCGCGCCTCAAGGCTCGCCGCGCCGTGCTTGACGATGGGGTCCCAGCGGCGCTTGGCGCTCTTGGGATAGTCGAAGCGGATGGCGACGATGGTGTCGCCGCCGCAGGCTTCCTCGACCCGCTCGTAGACGATGGTGTCGCCCGCGATGCCGGAATAGACGAACCAGCCCGGGCCGCGCCGCTCATAGCTGATCTCGACGCCGCTCTCGCGCGCGCTCTCCAGCGCGAAGGTGCGGTAGCCGTCGAAGTCGTCGGCCAGCACCTGATAGGCGCCGTAGATGGCGATCGTCCCGCCGTCCTCGTCCGAGGTCCAGCGCTGGCCGTCGCCGTTCTCGGGCGGCGGATCGGCGGTGAAGCCGCGCGCGGGGATTTCGGCCGCTGCGCCGAAGCGCGGATTGACGTAAGAAGTCCACTCGCCCGCGGCAGCCGCCCCCGCCATCGCGAGGG
>OEIV010001136.1_pt1 | contig 12814 bp, 10 predicted proteins | sample 1539231 | NCBI WGS metagenome assembly OEIV01 (sample SAMN03794762, study PRJEB22550) | activated sludge metagenome | feature: wastewater treatment plant; material: activated sludge; isolation source: Wastewater treatment plant of a petroleum refinery complex | place: Argentina: Buenos Aires ...
CCCGAAAGTCCGCCCAGCCCTTCAGCGCCAGCGTCTTGGTGATCGCCGCCGTCAACGTCGTCTTGCCGTGGTCGATGTGTCCGATCGTCCCTACGTTCACATGCGGTTTCCCGCGGACAAATTTCTCTTTGGCCATTCCTTACCTACCCTCAAATGACTATGTTCGATTTGTGCCTTTGCCGGCGTTGCCGGCAGCCGACGCTCATCTATCTCTACTTTGCCATGAGACGAGCAGCATTACCACACTGATTGCCAATGAACACACGGGGGTTAGAAGCCCACGATGGGATTTGAACCCATGACCTCATTCTTACCAAGAATGCGCTCTGCCGACTGAGCTACGTGGGCGCTTCCAACGCGACTCTATGGCGCCTTGGCCATAGACTACAAGCCAGAAGACCCAGAATACTCTGGGCCTGGTTTGCTTGGTGGGCCAGGTAGGACTCGAACCTACGAAGGCGTTTCGCCAGCGGATTTACAGTCCGCCCCCTTTGCCGCTCGGGACACTGACCCAGGTCTAGATATCGATTGTACTGGCTATCACCCCGTGCCACTCATTCTGAGCCGACACGCAGAGCCGACGATGGGAATTGAACCCATAACCTATGCTTTACAAGAGCATTGCTCTGCCTGTTGAGCTACGTCGGCAGGGTATGCGCGTATGCCGCGTCCAGGCTTATAAATGTACTATCGGCAGTGGCCTGTCTCCGTGACACGTCAATGTGGCACGCTTACTCATGCGCTCTTGCCGAGTGCTGCCAGATAAGTATAGCAGGTGCGCCCGTTTCGTCAACAGCCAGAAGAGGCATTTCGTGATCTCCTGCGCAATCACGTCTATTATTGTCGCTGGAGGCGATTTATGCAACGTCAACCGACCGTTCTCTGCCTGGCCAGCTACTACAAAGGGGCCAGCTTTCTGACCGCAGCCAAATCACTGGGCGCGCGTGTTCTGCTGCTGACCCGTGAAAAGAACGCCGCCGAACCGTGGCCGCGCGAGAGCATCGACGAAGTGTTCCTGATGCCCGACCTGCGCCGCCGGCCGGACATCCTCTACGCCGTCAGCTATCTGACCCGCGCCAACGCCGTTGATGCCATCGTGCCGCTCGATGACTACGACGTCGAGACGGCCGCCGCGCTGCGCGAGCACCTGCGCCTGCCCGGCCTGGGCGAGACGGGCGCGCGCTACTTCCGCGATAAGCTGGCCATGCGCACCCAGGCCAGCGCCGCCGGCATCCCCGTGCCCCCCTTCACGCCCGTCTTCAGCTACGACCGGCTGCGCGACTACATGGCCCGCGTGTCGCCGCCGTGGGTGCTGAAGCCGCGCTCCGAGGCCGGGGCGATGGGCATCAAGAAGCTCCATGACGCCGAGCAAGTCTGGCGCTGGCTCGACCAGTTGGGCGACGAGCAGTCGTTCTTCCATCTGGAGCAGTTCATCCCCGGCGAAATCTACCACGTCGATTCGCTGGTCTACGACGGCCGCGTCCTCTTTGCCCAGCCGCACAAGTACGCCCGCCCGCCGCTGACCGTAGCCCACGACGGCGGCGTCTTCGTCAGCCGTACCCTGCCCGATGGGGAGGATGCGCGGGCCATCCTCGACCTGAACGCGCGGCTGCTGGCCGCCTTCGGTCTGGAACGCGGCGCGACCCACGCTGAGTTCATCCGCGGCGCGGACGGGCAGTACTACTTCCTGGAGGTGGCGGCGCGGGTGGGCGGGGCCAACATCGAGCAGCTCGTCGAAGCGGCCAGCGGCTTGAACCTGTGGGGCGAGTGGGCACGCATGGAGATCGCCTACGCCCAGGAGCAGCCGTATACCGTCGCGCCGACCCGCCACGACTACGCCGGCATCCTCGTCTGCCTGGCCCGGCAGGAGTGGCCGGACCTGTCCGGGTACAACGACCCCGAAGTGGTCTACCGCATCGATAAGAAGCACCACGCCGGGCTGGTCGTCGCCTCCGCCGACGCGGGCCGGGTGGAGTGGCTGCTGGGCAGCTACGCCGAGCGGTTCGACCGCGATTTCCTGGCCGTGCTGCCGCCGCTGGACAGAGCGCCGGTGTAGCATAGGGCGGGTTGGCAACCCGCCTCTCTTTGCCTTACGAGGAGCACAACAGGGGTGGTGGCGCGCCCGTTCGCTCGCCAGGACAGAGCTTTTCAGTAGTCGTCAGTTACTCGAAGACCTGACAGGTAGCGGCCTCAACACTCATTTCCGTCGGCGCCGCACCGAGCAATCCCTGGGCCTTTGCCAGCGCCAAACTGGCAACTTTACCCTATACCTCGTATCTTGTGAGATGGGCCACAATATGCTATTGTGTTCGTGGGATCGCCGCTCCACGCCAGTACCCCTGAAAGCTGCTTATGAGCAGGATTGAGCGTGGCTACAGGCTGGTTCGATACCCCGGTGACCTTACCAGTTGCATGCCCTTGAGGTGACACTACACGCCATTTCGCCACCCCGCGACCCGTTGCAAGGTGGACGGCGTCGTTTAGCCCTGGCGTTCTCCAGCGGCTAGACATCCTTTTGATCTGTTCCCACATGTTGAGCAATAAGGAGCATTACTATGTCCCACGTTAAACCAGTAGGAATGTTGTTACTGGCAGCCCTGATGATCGCCCTGACGCTCACGACCAGCGCACTGGCCGCGCCGCCGTCGGGCGAGCCGGATTTCGGTCCCAACGTGATCATCTTCGACCCGAGCATGCCCACCAGCGAAATCCAGGCCGCGGCCGACGCCATCTACAACCAGCAGGTTGACGACGAAATGGGGCCGAACCGCTACGCCTTGCTGTTCAAACCCGGCGCCTATGGGACAGCCGCGACCCCACTCATCATCAAGGTCGGTTACTACACTGAGGTGGCCGGACTGGGCGATTCGCCGACTGATGTGATTATCAACGGTCACGTCGACGTCTACAACCGCTGCCTAGCCCCCGACAACTGCATCGCCCTGGTCAACTTCTGGCGCGGGGTGTCGAACCTGACCATCAACGTCCAGAGCGCGGGGCTTGACGGCTGCCGCGCCTCCGGCAACTTCTGGGCCGCCTCGCAGGCCGCACCCATGCGGCGGGTCAACATCACCGGCGCCAATTTGACGCTGATGGACTATTGCACCGCCGGGCCCCAATTCGCCAGCGGTGGCTTCATTGCCGACTCACAGACCGGCTTTATCATTAACGGCTCACAGCAGCAATACCTGGTACGCAACAGCGCCATTGGCGGCTGGTCCAACGGCGTCTGGAACCAGGTCTTTTCCGGCGTCGTCGGCGCGCCGCCAACCTCGTTCCCCAACCCGCCGTACACGACGCTGGAGGCCAGCCCCATCATCCGCGAGAAGCCATTTCTCTACGTAGATGCCAACGGCAAGTTCAACGTTTTTGTGCCGGCGACGCGCCTGGCCGCTGTGGGCACAACGTGGGGCAACGGGCCAGCCGCCGGTGAGTCTATCCCGATCAGCAAGTTCTTTGTCGCCCGGCCGACGCACAGCGCCCGAACGATCAACGGTGCGTTGGCCCGTGGCCAAAATGTGATTTTCACCCCAGGTATCTATCACCTGGAGCAAACGCTCCAGGTCAAGCGCCCGGGGACAGTGGTATTGGGTCTGGGTATGGCCACATTGGTGCCCCAAAATGGCATCGTGGCGATGAAAGTCGCCAACGTGCGCAGCGTGACGCTGGCCGGACTGATGATTGACGCCGGCCCGGTGAACTCGCCAATGCTGCTAGAGGTGGGAAAACCAAACGCGGCCGGGGGTAGCACGCATTGGAGCAATCCCAACAACCCGACCTTGCTGGCGGACGTGTTCTTCCGCATCGGCGGCCCGGCGCTGGGCAAGGCGACGACCACCCTAGTCGTGAACAGCGACAACGTGGTGCTAGATCATATCTGGGCCTGGCGGGCCGACCACGGCAACGGCGTCGGCTGGGCGTTGAACACAGCCGACACCGGCGTGATCGTGAACGGCAACAACGTCACGGCTTATGGCCTGTTCGTCGAGCACTACCAGAAGCACCACACCATCTGGAACGGTGAGAATGGCCGCACCATCATGTACCAGAATGAACTGCCATACGACCCGCCGACGCAGGACGACTGGCAGCACGATGGAATCAACGGCTACACCGCCTATAAAGTGGCCGAGTCTGTCACGACACATGAGGCGTGGGGGCTGGGCAGTTACAGCTACTTCAACGTCGGCCCAGACATCCGCGCCGAACGCGCCTTTGAGGTGCCGGTTACGCCTGGCGTGAAGATGCACAGCCTTGTCACCGTGTTCCTCGACGGTTATGGCGGCATTGACCACGTGATCAACAATACCGGCGCGCCGGTCAACTCGTCGAACCAGACAACGTATATCGTCAGCTACCCCTAGACGGAAGCGATCAGATACGAGTGAAGCGTGCTCTTCACTCGTATCTCGTAACTAGATCTGGTTTTGCGCCCGATAATCCGCAATCGTCTGTCGCAGCGTGGCGCGGTTGCTGAGGGCAGCGCGGCTGGGAGCGGCCAATTGCTGCTCGAACAGCGCGCCGACCTGGGTGGCCTGGTCGGCCGTCGTCCGCGCCCGGCCAATGACCTCGTCGCGCAGCGGACGCACCAGCCGCCGCTGTAGCGCCGGTTCGCCGTCGATGCGCTGGAGCCATACGTCGAGCGGCTGGGCGATGTTGGTGTCCAGCCCGGCGATGGTGCTCGGCGTCTCGGCCAGCAGTTTCGTCAGCGCGTCCATGACCCCGGCCGCCTTCTCGCCTGCGCCGAAGGGCAGCCAGCGCCGCAGCCCGGCGAACCACTCGGCCAGCATCTCCAGGAAGTTGCCGACGCGATCCACGGCCTGTTTTAGCCAGCTTTCGACCTCGCCATAGAAGCCGCTCATCTTCTCGGCCTGCACGCCCAGCCACTGGCGGCCGTTGTCGAGCAGGGGGATGTGGGCCTCAATCTCGCTCAGAGCCAACTGCCCGCCGTCCAGCCCAATTGACAGCGCCGGCACGCCACCCAACAGCTCGCCCAGCTTCTCGCCGACGACGCCCAGCCCGTTCTCCACCATGCCGCCCAGGTCGGCCCCGTCGAGCTGCTCATAGAGCGCCACCAGACCGCCGAGCACGCCGAGTTGCGTTCGCGCCCCGTCAAGCTCTAGCGACAGGGCATCATGCGCGCCGCGAGCGTTGCCTTCGCCCGCCCGCGCCGCTTCCAGGTCGCGCAGCGCCTGGTCGAGTTGCGCCCGTAGCTGCATATTCTCGGCCTGCGACGCGGCCAATTGGGCCAACGCATCGCTCCCGCTGGCCTGATCGATGATCGGGGCCACGGGCGCCACCGTCGGGATCACGTCCACGACGCTGCCGACACCGCCGATCGGGTCGGCCACGCCGATGACGGGCGTCGGATCGGTCGAAATGATGACCGGCCCCGCGCCGCGCCGCAGCAACGCCGCGCCGCCACCGGTCGCCGCGGCGGCGACAGCCGTCACCGTCGCGACCTTGATGAAACCACGCCGCGAAACCCCATTTGTGTCTTGTCGGGTCATAATAAATACCTGTTACCTCGCCTGACGCTTGCGGCCATGAGCACCGCGCGCCGCCCATCGATCAGACGGCCTGAACCCGATGCCTATTACGGACAACTTCCTCTATACGTAGCCTGGGCCCCCACCGTCGCACCCTCTGCTAACTGACCACTGCTTACTGCTTACTGAACACTGCTTACTGACCACTGGCATACCCAAACATCCGCAACAACCCCGGGTCGCGCCGCCAGTTCGGCTCTACCTTGACCCACAAATCGAGGAACACCTTGGCGTCCATGAGTTGCTCGATCTGCTCCCGCGCTGCCGCGCCCAGTTGCTTCAGTTGCGCGCCGCCCGCGCCGATGACGATGCTCTTGTGGCTATCGCGCTCGACGAAGATATCGGCGCTAATGTAGATGGTGTTATTGGGCCGCTCCTTGAAATCGCGCACCTGCACCGCCGTGCCATAGGGAATTTCTTCGCGTAGTTGCAGCATCAGTTGTTCGCGAATCAGTTCCGCGGCGATGTTACGCTCGAAGACGTCGGTGATCTGCTCCGGCGGGTAGTAGCGCGGCCCCTCCGGCAGCGCCGCCACCAGCCGCTCCAGCAGCTCGGCCACGCCCGTTCCCTCGGTGGCCGACAGGTGCAGCCAGCTCGCGCCGGGCAGCAGGGCGGTATAAGCCTCCGTATGGCCCAGCACATCGGCCGCCGGCGCCGCGTCCACCTTGTTCAGCCCCATGAGGACCTTGCTCGGCCCGACCCCGGCCAGCCGCTCGGCGATCAGCCGGTCGTCCTCGCCGGGCCGTGTCGTCAGGTCCAGCAGCCACAGGACAACGTCGGCGTCGTCCAAGGTCTCCAGCGCCGCCTGTACCATAAACTCGTCCAGTTCGTGGCGCGGCTGGGTGATGATGCCCGGCGTATCGACGAAGACGATTTGATGGGTCGGCTCGGTGATGATGCCCAGTTGGCGGGTGCGCGTCGTCTGCGGCCGATGGCTGACGGCGGCGATCTTCTGCCCCATGAGGGCGTTCATCAGCGTGCTCTTGCCCACGTTGGGCCGGCCAACCAGGGCCACAAAGCCTGAGCGGTGGCCTTCGGGCGTTTCGTAGCCGGCCGCAGTTTCGTCGTTCGTCGGGTCGTCGTGTTTGTCAGTCATAATGGTTCGTCGTTCATCGTTTGGCGCGTGATTCGTTCCAGTTCACGCAACATCAAGTCGGCCCGTTCGTCGCGCAGCAGCGGCAGGCGGTGACGGGTCGGCCGCAGCGTGTCGCTGTCGAGCGTGGCTACGACCAGCGCCGGTTCGTGGCGTGGCCCTTCGGCCAGCAGCGTCGCGTCGGGGCCATAGATGGTCGAGCCGCCCCAGAAGTCGCCCACATCTTCGCGGCCGACGCGGTTGACGTGGATGACGAAATCGGTGAAAAGCAGCGCGTAGGCGCGATTGATGGCCAGAACCCTGTCCGAAGTACCGGCTGCTTCCCCCTGGTTGTGCTCGGCCGAGGCCGACAGCAGCAGCAGGATGTCGGCCCCGTCCTGCCACAGCAAGTAGGGCAGGCCGGCGTGCCAGAAGTCCTCGCACACCAGCAGGCCGACGCGGCCGAAGCGGGTGTCGAATGCCCGCGCCCGGTCGCCGTGGGCAAAGGTATGGGCCTCGTCGAATGGGCCGTAGGTCGGCAAGTAGACCTTGCGGTGCAGGTGAACCAGCCGCCCGGCCGACAGATAGGCCGCGGCGATGTAGGTGCGGTGGCGGGCGTCTTCCTCGACAAAGCTGACCACGAGATCGAGCCGGCGGCTGGCGTCGAGCAGGGCGGCGAAGGTTGGGTCGGTCGCCTCGGCCCGAATGGCCACGTCGAATGCCCGGTCGCCCAGGCCGTAGCCGGTCAGGGCCAGTTCGGAGAAGACGAGTAGATCGACCCCGCGGGCGGTCGCTTGGGCAACCAAATCGAGGTGCAGTTGCAGATTGGCGGCCACGTTGCCCAACACCGGCGCGATCTGCCCCAAGCCTACGGTGAATTCCATGCGGCCATTGTATCAGAACACGGCGCAGATATCTACCAAGATAGAACAAAAGTTCTAACCGTCGCCGGAGAGGGTAATTGCTACCCACCCCGCTTTCTTAACCCACCCACGCCTATCGCTACGACCGCCGCCGCCGACAGCCCTAACTCCATCAAGAAGTCCAGTCGCGCCCCGAGCACCACCGGTGACGGATCGCCGCGCCCCAACGCGACAACGATGTGGACCAGCGCCAGCCCGCCGAGTGTGCTCCAGACCAGCGCCGCCGGACGCAGCCGCGCCTCTACCCGCCAGACTACGGCGAAGACGGCCAGCGCGCCCAGCACCCCGGCGATCTGCGTTCGATAGCGCAGAGCGTAGACGCCGGTGTCGTCGGGTAGATCGCCGGCCCACAGTCCGGGTGGGGCCGCGCGCCCAAAGGCGCACCCCTCGGCGGCGCAGGCTGCCCAGCTGAACGCCACCAGGAGCGCCAGGCCCGGCGCAAACAGCGCGGCATGGCGCAGGAACGGCCGCCCGCTCAGGCGCGCCCACAGCCACAGCGCCGCCAGCCCACCCAACAGCGCGCCGTGGTAGTTCAGCCCGCCCAGCCACACCTGCGCCGCCTCGGTCGGGTTCTCGGCGAAGTAGGCCGCGTTGAGCCAGACGTAGACCCCCCGTCCGCCCACCAGCGCCCCGCCTGCCGCCGCCAACGCCCCATCCAGCCACGCTCCAGTTCCCTCTCCCTCCGGGAGAGGGTTAGGGAGAAGGTCTTCCGTCCCCTCTCCCCGTGGGAGAGGGTTAGGGAGAGGGTCTTTGTGCCGTGCCCGCCACGCCGTCACCGCCAGCGCCGCCAGCACCCCCAGACCCAGCACCACGTTGTAGCCGTAGAGAAAGAAAGGGCCGTATCGCCCCCAGATCGGAGCCATGTCGCCAAGCGTAACCGCGCCCTTAATGACAGTCAACTAGTCAGCGCCAAGCCACGAGTGACGAACGACAAGCTCCTCCTACTGCTTGCGACCCCGCCCGAACGTCGTACAATACCCACAGGGTGGCCCCCAGCCCCCGCCTAGCTGACCGGAGCGAATCATGACTCAACCCACTGAGCGGCCCCACGCCACGATGGCCGCCCGCAAGCGCATTGCCCTGGTTGCCCACGATAATAAGAAGGATGATCTGCTCGAATGGGTGAGCTTCAACCTGGCGAAGCTGGCCGAGCACGACTTCTATGCCACCGGTACGACCGGCGCGCTGCTGGCCGACAAGCTGGGCCTGAGCGTCCAGCAGATGCAGAGCGGCCCGTTGGGCGGCGACCAGCAACTCGGCGCGCGTATTGTTGACGGCCATATCGACATGCTGATCTTCTTCTGGGACCCGCTCCAGGCCCAACCCCACGACCCGGACATCCGCGCCCTGTTGCGTATCGCCGCCGTGTGGAACATCCCCGTGGCCACCAACCGGGCCACGGCCGACTTTCTCATCTCTTCGCCCTTCATGGGCGCACCCTATGAGCGGCTATTGACCGACTACTATGACTATCAGCACCGCCTGGAGCAGCGCCAGGACGAGTGAGCACTCCTGCCAATCGATAACTTTCCACCCCACAGAGGAGTAGACGATGGACATCCAGATCATCCCCCTTGAATCCAACCAGATGCGCCAACCGCCGGCGGCCGACCTCGGCTTCTGCCTTCACTTCGCCAACCGCATGTTCACCCAGCGCTATAGCAAGGGGCGCGGCTGGCACAATGCGCGCATCGAACCCTATGGGCCGTTCCATCTCCCGCCGTCGACGGCGACATTCCACTACGCCCAGGTCATCTTCGAAGGGCTGAAGGCCTATCGTCGCCCGGACGGTCATATCAATCTCTTCCGCCCAATGGAAAACATGCGCCGCTTCAACAACTCTGCCCGGCGCATGGCGATGGCTACGGTCGATGAGGAAGAGCACCTGGAGGCCATCTGCCGGCTAATCGAACTGGAGCATGAGTGGGTTCCCACCCTGCCCGATGCGACGCTTTACATAAGACCAGCTATGATCGCCCTTGATGACGCCCTTGGCGTCCATGCCAGCGCCACCTACCTGCACTTCGTCATCGTCAGCCCCGTCGGCCCCTACTTCAAGGAAGGGTTCAACCCGGTGCCGGTCTACATCACCGACCAGTACGTGCGCGCCGTGCGCGGCGGCGTGGGCGAGGCCAAGACGGGCGGCAACTACGCCGCCAGCCTCTATGCCGGCGAGGACGCACGTCAACGCGGCTACTCCCAGGTACTATGGCTCGACGCCCTGGAACGCCGTTGGGTCGAAGAGGTCGGGGCGATGAACATCTGCTTTGTCTATGACAACCATCGCATCGTCACCCCGCCGCTGGACGGCAGCATCCTGCCCGGCGTCACGCGCAAGTCGGTCATCGAACTCGGCCGCTATCTGGGGTACGAAGTCGCTGAGGAGAAGGTGGACGTAAACCAGATGTTGGCCGACGTGAAGAGCGGCCACATCAGCGAGGTCTTCGGCTGCGGCACGGCGGCCGTCATCGCCCCAGTCGGTAAGCTCGGCTTCCACGACGAGGCGATCATCATCAACGACAATCAGCCCGGCCCCGTCGCCCGCCACCTGTATGGGCAACTGACGGACATCCAGTTCGGCCGCGCCCCTGATCCGTTCGGCTGGACGCATACGATTCGGGTCAACGGCCGTTAGCCAGTAGTATTCAGTGTTCAGTATTCAGTGTTCGGTCGGCCGATAGAAGCTGCCCACTGCCAACTGCTACCCTGATAGTTTCTGGTAGTTTACGCAGATAAACTTGTTGCTGTGGTCATGCATCACCTCGGTGACCTCTAGTATTGAACACTGCATACTGAACACTTCTTACTGCCCCGGGAGACCCCATGCGCGAAGTATCCATTCTGGGCGTCGGACAAACGCCGGTGCGCGAGCACTGGGAGTTGTCGTTGCGCCAACTGGCCGTGGAAGCCGGGCGCGCGGCGATGGCCGACGCCGGCGTCGATCATCTCGACGCCATCTACGTCAGCAACATGAACAGCGACCGCCTTGGCGGCCAGCGCCATCTGGGCGCGCTCGTGGCCGACTATCTCGGCCAGCGGGGCGTGGAGGCAGTCAAGCTGGAAGCGGCCTGCGGCTCGGCCGGCTCGGCCATGCGCCAGGGCTTGCTGGCCGTCGCCAGCGGCCAGATCGACGCCGCCCTGGTCATCGGCGTCGAGAAGCTGACCGAATCGCTCGGCCGCGAGACGACGGCCGCCCTGGCCACGGCCGCCGACGCCGACTTCGAAGTCGAGCACGGCATCACCTTCGTCGGCCTCAACGCGCTCATCATGCGCCGCTACATGCACGAGTTCGGCTACAGCCACCGCGACTTCGCCCCGTTCGCGCTGACGGCCCACGCCAACGCCGCCGGCAACCCCAACGCGCTCTACCGCTACGCCATCAGCGAACGCGATTACGAGCGTGGGCGCGAAGTGGCCGATCCCATCCGCCTCTACGACGCCTCGCCCATCGGCGACGGCGCGGCGGCGCTGCTACTCGTTCCGACCGAGCGCGCGCCGGGGGCGGTGCGCGTCGTCGGCTCGGCCTCGGCCACCGACACGCTGGCCGTCCACGACCGCGAAGACCTGCTGCGGCTCAAGGCGGGTGAGCTTTCCGCCGGGCGTGCCTACCGCCAGGCGGGCGTCGGGCCGGAGGATATCGACCTGTTCGAGCTGCACGACGCCTTTAGCATCATGGCCGCGCTGTCGCTGGAGGCGTGCGGCTTTGCGCCGCGCGGCCAGGGGGTGCGACTGGGGCTGGACGGCGACATCCTGCGCGGCGGCCGCATCCCCATCTCGACAATGGGCGGTCTGAAGGCGCGCGGCCATCCGGTCGGCGCGACCGGGTTGTACCAACTGGTGGAAGCCACGCTGCAACTGCGCGGTCAGGCCGGCGCGCTCCAGATCGACGGCGCGCGCACGGCCATGACGCAGAATATCGGCGGCAGCGGCGCGACCATTGTCACCCACATCCTGCAAACACCCAGCCGTTCGTAGTCCAGCGCTTTAGCGCGCTCCTGGCTGTGGGCACCGCGCTGAAGCGCTCAACTACGAACGGGCTGTGGTTGTTGTATGCTCATTGATGCTCTCGCCGGCGCTTTTGATCGGCAACAGCGCTTCGCCTCAGGCTACTCGCCGCTCTACGCCCACATCTTCGCCATCGTCGGCGATTGGCTGGCGTCCGGCGAACCGGCAGAAGTTGTCAACTGGCTGGTCGATCTGGCCGCCGCGCGCCGCCCGTTCGACCTGACGCTGCTGCTGCCCGCGGCGCTCCATCGCGAGGTGCTGGCCGGCGCGCCGTCCGCCGCGCCGCTGGCCGCGTTCTACCCCACCGCTGGCGGCCGTGTCCCCGACGCGCCCGCGCCGCTGGCCGAGGCGCTGCGCCGCGTTATCATCGCTCGCCGCGAACCGATCGAAGCGTTTATCCGCCGCGCCAACGTTCAGACCAACGAGACGGGCCGCGGCCTGGCCTGGCTGCTGCCGGTGGCCGCGCTCGGCTGGCCCGCCGTTCATCTGGTGGAACTGGGGGCCAGCGCCGGGCTGAACCTTGTCGCCGAGCAGCGGAGCTATCGGCTGACGGCGGGCGCCGTCGATCCTGCCCTCATGACGCTGGGCGCGGCCGGCCGCCCGCAGTTTGCGGTATCGGTCTCGGATAGTCCAGACCTGTCGGGTCGTCGCGACCTGACAGGCCTTCGTTCGCCCACCATCCTCTCCCGTACCGGCGGCGATATCCACCCGTTCCACCTGCGGACGGTGGGGGACGAGTTGACTCTGGCTGCTTTCGTCTGGGCCGACCAGCCGGCGCGCCTTCTCCGGCTGCGCGAGGGGATCGAGGCCCTGCGCGCCATTGAACGTTCGTCCGCGCCCGTGCGCCTGCGGCCGCTCCATCTGCCGGACGAACTGCCGCGCTTCCTGGACGAAGCGTTGCCGCGGTCGCCGGACGCGCCGGTCGTCCTATACAACACCATTGTCACCATGTACCTGCCGGAAGGTGGGGCGGCCCTGCGCCGCCACGTCGAACCGTGGGCGGGCCGACAGCCCGTGCCTGTCCTCTGGCTGCAGTGGGAGCCGTCGGACACAGCCGACCTCAAGCCGCCCCAGCCGGACTGGTCAGCCTGGTCGGCCGACCTGTGGCAATCGGGCGAGCACCGGCGGCTGCACCTCGGCTGGGTTCACCCCCACGGTGCATCCATCCGCGAACTTGACCTGAGCGGGCTGCTGCCTAGTTAGCCCGGCGATCCTGCCTTTTTCTGCCCATTTCTATGCACAACTATGCACTTGTGCGTTTCTTC
>OEIV010001137.1_pt1 | contig 12809 bp, 10 predicted proteins | sample 1539231 | NCBI WGS metagenome assembly OEIV01 (sample SAMN03794762, study PRJEB22550) | activated sludge metagenome | feature: wastewater treatment plant; material: activated sludge; isolation source: Wastewater treatment plant of a petroleum refinery complex | place: Argentina: Buenos Aires ...
TGGTTGTACAGGCGGACAACACCGAAGCGTATACGCTGCTGAAGCACTGGTTAGGCACCTGAGAAACAAGTTCAATGTAAAGATCAATTTTTCACACACCAATAAAGAAAACTGGGTAAGATGAAAGCGATGATATTTGCAGCGGGTTTGGGAACCAGGTTTAAACCCTGGACAGACAATCATCCCAAGGCACTTGCCCTGGTAAATGGGAAATCATTATTGCAAAGGAATATAGAATACCTGCAACAATATGGAATAAAGGATGTGGTTGTTAATGTTCATCACTTTGCCGGGCAGGTTATGGCGGCTGTAAGGGAAAATAATGGTTGGGGCAGCCGCATTGCATTTAGCGATGAATCGGGCGAACTGCTTGAAACCGGCGGCGGGTTAATGAAGGCGAAAGATATGCTTGCCGGAAGCGGGCCTTTTATTACGCTGAATGCAGATTTTTTGACAAACCTCAACATTCATCACTTACTTGATTTTCATAAGGAGCGGCAAGCGCTTATCTCATTTGGCATTACCAACAGGAAGTCGTCACGCAATTTCTTATTTGATGAAGAAAACAGGCTTTGCGGCTGGCGGAACAGCAGTACCGGTGAAGAGCGCATTTCCATAGAGAAACCGGGCCTTAATCCGATGGCATATAGTTGTGTAGTAGTATTTGAACCTGAAGTTTTTGGCCTGATACCGCAACGGGGGAAATTTTCATTGGTTGACAGCTACCTGAGCCTGGCTGCCACATACCCCATTTACGGGTACGATCATAGCGGTGATAAGCTGGTAGATGTCGGTAAACCGGAAAGTGTGGCTATTGCGGAAGCACTTTTTCAATGAAATGCCTGCATGGATTTTGTAATTGATTAACAACGATTACACATCAGTTAGTTTCAGCCGGAGCATCAAAACTGGTCTTCTTATCTTCCTTTGGTTTTATACCGAAATTGTACCTCAGGGTTACGCCTAATTTCCGGGTGTCATTTATTCGTGTACCCGTTGCATTTATATCAGCCTGGTTCAGGCTGAAACTAACCTGGTTGGTGCGCAGCAGGTCGTTTACTGAAATGATCACATTCATTTTCTTGTTAAGCAGCGCCTTGTTTACCGATACGAACAAACCTCCGAAAGTTTCCAGTTCATACAGGTTCTGTAATCCCCTGGTACGCATGAAACCCTGCATGTTGATGGTAAATGTAGGTGTTGCCTTCAGTTCCTGGAACATGAAAACAGTGAGGCTGCCGCGGTTGTAGTTCAGCGGGCTTCCCTGGTAAGTGCCCCTGTAGCGGTTGTAGTTATACTGTCCGCCTATGTAGAAAAAATATTTTCCGCCGGGCGGAATTCCGCCGATTAGCCTGGCATATATTTCACGGTTTTTTCCCAGGTTGTCGTAAGTTCTGAATGCCACCTTGGTTACATTATCCTGGTAAGTAACATTGCTGAAGATATCTTTTGTGTCATTAATTCCGAATGCCAGCACCGGTATGTCGTTGAAACTTGCATTCAGTTCATAATTGGTGGTGAACTGAGGTTTTAATGCCGGGTTTCCCACATCAAACAGGTATTGGTCTACATATCTTGGAAACGGGTTTAGTATCTCATAATATGGCCGTTTGATGCTGCGGCGGAATATGACGTTGCCCACAAGCTGAACCCCGAACATTTTAAACAGGTTATGCCTCAGGTATACATAGGGAAAAACATCTGTTCTTTTAATTGAAAAAGTGGTGTCTTTGGGTATGATCTGCCTGCCATTGATATCGGTATGTTCTAAACGAAGCCCCGGTTTAAGCGTAAACCCGAAAAAGGTTTTTGAAACCTGTACATAAGCGGCAATGATTGATTCCTTATACCGGAATGTGTTTGTTTGATAGCTGTCTGTGAACCTGATATTGTTGCCGGTATCCTTGAAATAGGCAGAACTGTTGCTGCTGTTGCTGAATGTTGTTTTTATACCTGCTTCCAGGGTGAATTTTTTGGGAAGTTTCAGGGAAAGGTCAGATTGTACCACATAGATGTTTTTCCTGTTCCTGTTTTCACCGTTGCCTGCAATGGTATTCCCGGCCGGCATGTACGGGATGTTGCGGTATTGCTGGTCATTGTTGTTCTTATAATAATTATACTCCAGTTGTGTTGTCCATTCGCTTCCGGCAGAATCAATCTTGTATTTGGTGCTGACCGTATTTCCAATGAAAACTGACCCGTTGCTGTTGTCTATGTCTGATTCGTTTTTACCGGTAGCCAGCCCCGTTTGCCTGTTGCTGATATCTATCAGGTTTAGCGCATAGCTGTTACCGTTATTGTTACTGAACCGGAAATCGTACCCGGCATTAAATTTTTTTGTGAAAGCATAATCTGCACCCGCGCTTATATAATTATTCAGCGAAGGATAGGTGGTATATGATCTTTGTGTAAGCACCGAACTGTCGCGGGAGATAAACCTGTCAGAATTCAGCGATTCAAAATTATTTCTTTTCGTAAACTGGTAATTGAGGTAGCTGTTCAGTTTGCCGGAACCTTTATTGATGGTGAATCCGGCTGTCTGGGTGCTGTACACACCCTGGAAATAAGCGGCATTAACAGAGCCGCTGGTTCCTAATTTTACTCCTTTCTTTAAAACGATATTTACGATACCGCCGCTGCTGGATGCATCAAACTTAGCTGATGGTGTTCTGAGTATCTCAATTTTACTTACACTACCTGCAGGAAGGCTTTTTAACAAAGAAGCGATGTCTGCACTGCTTAATTTCATTTCCCGCCCGTTGATGAATATAGTGGCAGGGATGGTGCTGTTCAGGTACACGTTCCCGTCCTGGTCAAGGATGGCCCCCGGGGTTTTTTCAAGTACTTCATAGGCGGTGGTACTGCTGTTTGCCAGCACCTCAGCATCTACGATTGTTTTATCGTCGTCCTGTTTTATGAGGGGCCTTTTTGCAACAATGGTTACAGCCTGCAGGTTGCTGATGTTTGGTTGCATTTCAACAGTCAAAGCAAATGTACTGTCATCAACAGTAAACATACGGTATATTTCCTGCATGCCTGCTGATGTTACATGTAGCAGGTAGTTAGTATTTGTCAATACACTGAAGACGGGTTTCTTATTTCCGGTTTGTCTTTTTATTGCAGATGAATCGGGCAGCCTTAATAAGGTAACCGTTGCCTGTTCTATCACTTCCTGTTTGTTATTCAGCACGTTTACCTGTAAGGTCCTTACTTGTGCCTGTAATACAGCGCTCATCATCAGGCATATGATGGCAATGATTGTTTTTGATTTCACCTGGATCTGATAACTGCTTTTAGCCGCAGTTTTGAGCGTGATTATATGGATACGGTTTAAGGTTAGTCTTTTTCAAACAGTTCTTTTTTGTCAACTACTTTCACTTCGGAACCGTCTTTAAGTGTTTTGCTCACAATATCATACGGCCCGGTTATCACTTCGTCGCCTTCTTTGAGGCCTTCTTTAATCTCAATATGATTTATATCCTGTATGCCGGTTTTCACTTTCATTTTTTTCACCTTATTATCAGTGCCTTTCACAAATACAACCACTTCCAGGTCATCCATGCTGCTGTTGTGCGTATTGACCGATGCTTCTTTTTCTTTCTTTTCTGCTGAAGATAGCTTTGTACTGTCATTTTTATCCCTGGTTGTTACCGCATTGATGGGCACACTCAGTGCATTTTCTATGTCTGCGCTGGCGCTCATGCCCGGGCGAAACGGAAAACTGCCTTTGCCAAGCAGGTCGGCATAACTTTCCTGGAGCAACCTGATGTAAACCTTGTACTGTGTTACATCATTGCTGGTTGACGCGAGTGCGCTTTGTGTGGAGGCGCCGTTGTTGCTGCTGGCTATCTGTGTTACAATCCCTTTGAACTTGCGGTCGCTGTATGCGTCAATATCAATCACGGCGCTGTCGCCCAGCTTAACTTTTGGTACATCGTTTTCACCAACGTCTACCCTTATCTCAATTTTTGACATATCTGCAATGCGCAACATTTCGGTACCAACATTGAAACTGTTACCGGCCACTTTTTCACCTTTCTACACTTAACAGGCTAACAACACCATCCATGGGAGCAACAATAGCTGTGCGGCTCAGGTCCTTATCGGCCCTCTGCAGGGTAGCATAAGCGGATTGTACGCCTGCCTGTGCACCTTTTGCAGATGCGATGGTGCTCCTGATTCCTTCTGAAGCGGCTTTGTAATTAGCTTTGGCGGTCTTGTAAGTTGCTTCGGCGATGTTGAATTCGTTCTGGCTGATCACTTTATCAGTGAACAGTTTTTTCTGCATTTCATAATTCTTCTGTGCCTGGTCCATATTCGCTTTCAGCCCTTCCAGTGAAGCTTCGGCATTGGATACCTGTGCCTGGATATTGTCTACCTGCGACCTGCTTTGTGCCACACCGCTGGCAGCCTGGTCGCGCTGGATACTGTAGATATCTGCGTATATACGTGCCAGTAACTGGCCTTTTTTAACCGTGTCGCCTTCAGCAACGGTTAGTTCCGTTATCTCTCCGCTGATATCGGGGCTTATCTTCACTTCCACTTCGGGGTAAATCTTGCCACTGGCATTCACCACTTCTATGATCGTGCGCCGTTGTACTTTTTCTGCCGTAACTTTTGTTCCTTCGTGTTTGCCGAATACGCCGGTTTTAGAAAGTACCACCAGTATCACCAGCAGTGCGGCAACACCAATCCGTATCCATTTTGTTTTCTTGTTCATATATATCTTTTTCCTTGTGCTTTATGTTGTTATATGTAAATCTGCATCATTTGGCCTGAGCTTGTTATGATTCGATTACTCATTCACGTTATAAATTCCCGCCGTCGTTACAGCTTTAACCCCTGGCCCCTGTAAAATTCCAGCACTTTCATCTTGAACACATAGTCAAACTGGTTGATGGAATATTCCAGCCTGGCCCTCAGCAGGTTGTTTTGTGCCGTTATCAGGTCGAATGAGTTTAACAGGCCCACATCAAACCTTTTCCCTGCATACTGGTATGTTTTTTCACTCGATTCCACGCCTTTTTTTGATGCATTGAATTTTTCCAGCGCAACCAGTGCAGCCGTATAGGCCTGGTAAATGTCTTGTTTTAATTTCTGGTTATCCTGTTCTTTCTGCAACTGCAGGCTGCTTATGTTCAGTTTACTGCGTTCAAACTGTGTACGTAGTCCATATCCGTTGAAGATTGGGACGCTGATGCTAATGCCTACTGATTGCCTGAAATTATCAGACAGTTGCGTACTGAATGTGGGTTTGCCGTATGTGTAATCATTGAAAGGCTGAAGCGGGTATACTTCATAGCTGGTACTCCCCACCGTTACATTTCCTATCGGGGCATTGATCGGTGTGAATCCGGTGATTTCCCTTGCCCTGTTGTTATAGGTGCTACCCAAACTGCCATAGAGTGAGAATGCAGGATACATGGCGCCCCTGGCGGCTAATTTGAATTTTTCTGCCGCTTTCAGTTTAAAGTCATTGAACCGCTGTAATGGCTGGTTTGCAATGGCCAGTTGATAAACATTTTCCGGTTGCAGGTCGGCGATTGGCTCCAGCGGGATCAGTTCAACCGGCGGGGTTTCTATTTCAAATGGCGCAGCCGCATCAATATTCAGATACGATTTTAGGGTGAGGATGTTAAGCGTTACATTCCCCTTTGCTGCAATATAATTTCCGCTGTCTTGCGCAAGCTGTGCTTCCAGTTGTACAGCATTCAGTTCGGGGAGAGATCCTGCATTAACCAGTTTCCGGGTATTTTCAAGCTGCGCCTTGGTTTGCGTAACCTGTACCAGGGTTATCTTTTCCTGTTCCATGGCCAGTAAAACCTGCAGGTATCCGTTGGCTGCAGTAAGTGCGATATCGTTTTTTATCTTGTCAACATTTGCCTTTGCCGCCATCAATTCCCATTGGTTGCCAGCAATGGTATTTCTTTTACTGAAAAAGTTGAAAATGTCGGCGCTGCTTTGTAATTGTAGTCCTGTAGACAGATAGGTTTCCGTAATCCTGCTGAATGTGGTTGGGTCCTGGTTTAAACCGCTGCTGTAACCGGTGTTCCCGCTGAAAGTGGCATTAGGAAGTTGTGAGAGTCTGCTTTGCTTAAGGGTAAGGCCTGCAACTTTTGATTGAACTTCACTAAGCCTTACTGAAATATTATTCGCCATGGCATGGTCAACCACGGTACGCAGGTTCCATTTTTGCTGGGCATCGGCACCAACTGACAAGAGGCAAATCAGCAATAGGGTGCAAAATATTGTACGCATATGGCAAAAATATAATTTCCTGAGGTAAAGCGGCGTATTCTATTGTATAAACGGCAATTATCAGGCGATTTTTATGAAAATCATATGCTTGCAAATGCCTGTTCAAGGTCTTTAATCAGGTAAGCCGGGTCTTCCAGGCCAATATATAACCTCAGCATCCGGTGATCCCTGTTGTGTTCATCAAAAGCTTCTTTTTTCATTCCGGCGGCCCGTGGAATGATCAGGCTTTCGTACCCGCCCCAGCTAACAGCAAGTAGAATATGTTCCAGGTTGTTGCAGAATGACTCGATTTCGGCGATGCCGGCATCTTTTATGATGAAAGTGAGCAGCCCGCAGGCTCCGCTCATCTGTTGCCTGGCCAATCCGGCCTGGCTGAACGAATCATCAAACGGAAAGATCATTGTTTCAACTTTGGGATGCTGTTTAAGGTAATCTGCAACCAGTTTTGTTGAACGGCTTATCTGATCAAGCCGAACGGGTAAGGTCCTTAAACCGCGGATAAGCAACCAGGCATTGAATGGTTGTATACCGCTGCCTGCACAAAGGTATTCGCTGTTGAATATTTTTCTGATCATACCGGCATTGCTGCTTAATACACCTGCAATGGTATCGCTATGGCCGCTGATATATTTGGTGGCAGACTGTATGGAAATATCAATACCCAATTCCACCGGCCGTTGGTATAGTGGTGTACAATAACTGTTATCGCAGATGGTGATGATGTTCTCCGACCTGGCCAGTTCAGCCACCGCTTTCAGGTCTTGTATGGCAAAGTCCCAGCTATTGGGGCTTTCCAGGTAAATCACTGTTGTATTTGGCAAAATGGCTCTTTCATAATTTTCAATCTGGCTGCCATCAATATAGGTGGTTGCAATGCCATAACGGGGCAGAATGTCATTGAATAACTTTTGTGCCCATGTATACGGATTCCGGACACTAACAATATGGTCACCCGATTTTACATTTGCCATTACAGCTACATAAATGGCAGCAGCACCACTGTTTAAAACCAGGCAATCTTCGGCACCGTCGAGGGCAGCCAGTTTCTTGCATAAAATATCAACGGTCGGGTTCCGGCCCCTGCTATACAGAAATTCAGCATATTCGTCGGCCAGTGCATGTCTCAATTTCTCAACAGAATCAAAACTGAAATTACTCGTCTGCATGATGGGCGCTGCAACTGCATTGAAATAATTTTCACGGTTTTCACCCAGTTCATTAAGTATATATGAAATATCCATCTGTACTGTTTATTATTTACTTTGGTTTATGAGATTTTTTTACAGCAAAGTATAAAGCGATGAATAAAGCCAGTATGCCCAAGCCAGTTAATGCGGTAAATGGCTTATCAATGAAAATACTGATGGCAACAAAAACATACGATGCTATAAATACCAGCGGCATCAGCGGGTAAAGTTTCATCTTGTAGATTCCGGTATTATCCAGCGCTGCCGTTCGTTTTCTTAAGATGAATATGGTGGCGGCCGACAAAACCATACCAAAGCAATCGAGGAAAATAGTGAAACTTAGTATCTCGTCAAATGTTTTTGCCCAGAAAACAATCAGTGCACACAGGGCTGCAAAAACACTCAGCGAAGTTAGCAGCACTTCCGTGCGTATGGTTCTTTTTGCAAATTGAGTTGGCAATACGCCTTCTTCACTCATGGCTTGCATTACACGGGGGTTGCTCATCAGTAAAACATTTACATAGGCCAGTACCGACAGAAATAGCAATACCGATAATATATTTCCTGCTGCGTTGCCAAATACATGTCCGGCCATAACTGATGCAATACCCTTTGCCTCTTTCAGGTTTTCAAAACCGATGATCTTCACGTATGCGTAATTGATAGTAAGGTATAGCAGGATGATGATGGATATGCCAATGAAAATGCTTTTAGGGATATTTTTAGCCGGGTCTTTCACTTCTTCGCCAAAATTGATCGACTGCTGGTAACCGCCATAAGTAAACGAAACGGCAACGAGGCCGATGCCGAATGCCTTGATGTATTCCATCAGGGTAGGGCTAACCGCAGTGCCGCCTGCAGCAGTAATGTCCGGGCTGTTTACGGCAAAGAACAAAGGTGTGATCAGCAGCAGTATCAGGCAAATCTTGATGATGGTAAGGATATTCTGCGTTCGGGCACTCATTTTTAAACCAAGCAGGTTGATGCCATAAAAAAGCAGTATTGAGAAGATGGCAATCATCACCTGGATGCTTTCTGTATTGCCCGACCCTGGCATGATTACCCTGATGATGTATTCGGCGCCAATCAGCGCAACACCTGCCAGCGAGGCTGCATTAGAAATAAGGATGATGCAATTGACTCCAAATGCGATGGAAGGATGATAAGCATAAGAGAATATCTTATAATAACCTCCTGTAACCGGATAGCGGCTGCCAATTTCTGCATAGGTTAATGCACCGCATAAGGCGATGATGCCACCGGCTATCCAGGCAGCAAAAAAAATGGCAGGCGTTGGGGATGCTGCGGCAACATTAGTCGGTGTACGGAAAATGCCCATTCCTATCACAAAACTTACCATGATCATGGTAAAGTCGAACGCGTTCAGTTTCGATTTTAAAGCCATGTTTTGAAGGTAAGCTTTTTTATAATGCATTAAATGCCAGGTATTCTTGTATTTACAGCCTGTTTTTATGCTTCAAAAGGGATAAAATGATTTGTAAGCTGAATGAATAATTGATTATTTTTGCAAAAAATAAAAATATTATGAAATCAATTATTCGTTTAATCGTAATCGTGCTGGCCATGTTTCCGGCCATCAGTTTTGCACAAACAGCCAAAACAACCTGGCCTGAACTGAAATCATTTCATGCGCTGATGTCTAAAACTTTTCATCCGGCAGAAGAAGGTAATTATGAGCCCTTGAAATTAAAGACCGATAGCCTGCTGATGGCGGCCAAAGCCTGGAAAGAATCTAAAATACCTGATACATATAAGCCAAAAGAAACCGCCGAAACATTACATAAATTGCTGGAGCAATGCATCGTTCTGGAAGGTGCAGTAAAGGCTAAGGCTGAAGATATGAAACTGAAAGTGCTGATTACGGATGCGCACGACATATTTCATAAGATTGTGGGCGAGTGTAAGAAAGAAGATTAATTTATTTGAATATTGTTTGAAGGGCTGTTAGTAATAACGGCCCTTTTTTATGTGTATAAGTAAACAGAAGCATAAAAAGCAAACGCTTTACATTTGCAGCGGTTTTGGTTCCCGGTAAACGGGATTAAAAGGGAAGTCCGGTACATTCCGGCGCTATCCCCGTAGCTGTAATAACCTCCGGTACTGTATAAGTACTGGAACACACTGATTCTTCGCGCCACTGTTTTAAAACGGGAAGGCAATCAGGTGGGGTTGAGCCAGAAGACCTGCCAGGCCAGTTAACAATCATTCAAAGCTTTCGGGTGAAAGGCATGGAGTGTAAAAGCTGCAAAGCATTTATATTTCAATTCCCGGTTTGTACCGGGTTAGGTTTTCCACGAAAGCAGTCACCAAAAAAATTTTCACACATGAAAATGAAATTTTTTATGCTGGCTGCTGTATTAACAGGCAGTTCTGCATACGCACAGAAAGACAGTACCAGGCAACTGGACGAAGTAATTGTAACAGCAACCAGGAATCCCATCAAGCAATCACTTACTGGCAAGGTGGTAACGGTTATCAATCAGCAGGAACTGGCCCGTCACACGGGAAAAACCCTCACTGATGTATTGAACACACAGGCTTCATTGATTGTAAACGGCAGTGGAAATACTGCAGGAACTAACCAGGATGTATACATGCGAGGCGCATCTGCCGGTAAAACGCTGATATTGATTGATGGTATACCGGTGTATGATGCATCCGGAATCAGCGGGGCATACGACCTCAATTTCATCCCGATCGACCAGGTAGAACGGGTGGAAATTGTAAAAGGAAGCCTTTCCACCTTATACGGAAGTGATGCCATCGCCGGTGTAATCAATATCATTACCAAAAAAGGAGATGCCAAAAAGATCAGCATAACAACTGACCTGGCAGCAGGTACATACGGAAGTTTTAAAGGAACGGCAGGTGTTAGCGGAACTATTGCCAAAACCGGGTATAATATACAGTATAGCCACCAGTCAAGCAACGGGTTTTCTTCCGCATACGATGAAACAGGAGCCGGCGGGTTCGACAAAGACGGTTTAAGTCAGCATGTAGTAAGGGCAAATGTAAACCAGCAGGTAGGAAATAAACTGGCGTTGAGGTTGTCAACTCAATTCAGCAGTTATAAAGCCGATTCTGATGCCGGGCCATATACGGATGATGCAGATTATACTGTAAACACCGAAAACCTGCTGGCTACTATCGGTGCCGATTACACGATAGGAAAAAGTTTGCTGCATGTGAATTACAGTTTTAACAAAGCACAAAGAGATTATCTTGATGATTCCTTGTCTGCACCCGGTTTTAACTATTACAGCAAAGGGGCGTATATGGGTAAATCGCATTTTGCCGAATTGTACAGCAATATTTCCCTCGGCAGGCATATTGACCTGATGGCAGGCGCCGATTACAGGAAACAGGTAACTGACCAGGATTATTTTTCACTAAGCAGTTTCGGGCCTTACAGCACCGCATTAGGCGACAGTGCCAGCGTACGGCAGCTTGGGGTGTATGCATCAATAATGGTCAGGGGGTTTGGCGGATTCAGCGCCGAACTGGGTGGCCGTTATAATCACTTCAATAAATATGGCAATGTTTTCACTTATTCGTTCAACCCTTCTTATGTAATTGCCAAAAAACTCAAATTGTTTGTCAATATTGCATCCGGCTTCAAAGCACCTTCGCTGTACCAGGTTTATTCCGAATACAGGAATCCATATACAGAACTGAAACCGGAGCAATCGTTCAGTTTTGAAGGTGGTGTGCAGTATAAGAAAGAAAAAGTGAACCTGCGGGCTGTTTATTTCATCAGGAATATTAAAGACAATATTGAATTTTTCAGTGCCGGGCCTCCTAATTATGAAAGCTATTATGTGAATGCCAGCCGTCAAAAAGATAAAGGATTTGAACTGGAAGCATTTATAGATATGGGAAAGTTTACCCTGAATGCCAATTATACGAACCTTGACGGAAAAATTACATCACCGAATAATAATAAGGATACCACTTTTTTTAACCTGTACAGGCGGCCCCGGCAGTTAATAAACCTGCAAGCCGGTTTTTTAATCAGCAAAGGATGGCAGTTGAATGCTGGCGTACAAAGCGTAGGAAAGCGCATGGAAGCTGTGTTTGGGGCACCGCCGATAGAGATGCCCGCCTATTACACCTGGAACATCTATTCATCATTTGCAATAAACAGGATGGTAAAACTATTTGCAGATTTCAGGAATATCACTGACGAACAATACCAGGAAGTGAGGGGATATAACAGCCGGCGATTCAATTTCATGGCCGGGCTTTCCTTAAAATTCTGATTTTTTTAAAAAGCAATATCTTTCCCTATGCGCAAGCATGAAGAAAAACATTGTAGCCGTTGCAACAGCTTATTCGAATGCAGGGCGGGGAATATCAGTGCATGCCAGTGTTCGCAGGTGGTTATTTCCGAAGCCTTAGCTGATCATATAGCCATGGTTTACCAGGATTGCCTGTGCCTGAACTGTTTGCTGGAATTGCAAGAAAGGCATATTTCGGGAAAAAATACCTCCGCGGAAAACATGGATAAATAAAGGGGCGGAATACTTTTTCCGTTTGGGCAAGATTCCGGCCTCTTTTTCGTTTAAATGGTTGAAATTTATATCCGCGCTGCAGTTATGAGAAAATTCGCCGGTTTTTTAGTCATATTACTTGCTTCAGCATGTGCCAGCCATTCGCAGCACATCATCAGGGGAAAGGTTTTGGATGACTTTCAGAAACCCCTGGTTGCGGTGAGTGTTACCACCGGAAAGAATATGCCCGTTACTTTCACAGATTCAGCAGGGAATTTTACGGTACGGGTGGATTCGCTTCCGGTATCTATTTCGTTTAGCCATATAGGTTATGAAACTGTTTTTTTGCAGGCCCGCCAATACGATATGCCCGTTGTGGTATTGAAGCAATCAGGTTTTTTCCTGGCAGAAGCCGTTGTACAATCATTTGAAAGAAATACTAACAAAAGGAATATTGCCGCTGCAATCGGAGTACTCAGCAAAGCATCGCTGGAGCGTTTTAGCAGCCAGTCGTTCATACCTGCGGTAAATACCGTTCCGGGTGTAAAGATGGATGAACGCAGCCCGGGCAGCTACCGGCTCAGCATCCGGGGCAACCTGCTTCGTTCTACCTTTGGTGTGAGAAACGTGAAAGTATACTGGAACGGCATTCCCTTTACCGATGCCAACGGAACTACATACCTGAATGAGCTTTCCATACATGATATTGGTAAGATTGAGATACTGAAAGGTCCGGCGGGCAGCATGTATGGCGCCGGTACCGGCGGGGGGGGGTTTATTATCAGTCATCCGCCGGCAAGAAAAGGGGGGAACCTTTTTTTAAACCCCCCGCCGTCTCCCCGGGGAGGTATTT